>WPCG01013470.1_pt1 | contig 152531 bp, 137 predicted proteins | sample 5403311 | NCBI WGS metagenome assembly WPCG01 (sample SAMN12869467, study PRJNA574797) | sludge metagenome | isolation source: wastewater treatment of Control | place: China:Beijing | collected 2019-05-17 | reverse complement strand
AAATGGTTCTGCCGGGCGACAACGTCTCCATCGTTGTGAAGCTGCTGGCCCCCATCGCCATGGAAGAAGGTCTGCGTTTCGCCATCCGTGAAGGCGGTCGTACCGTCGGCGCCGGCGTCGTTGCCAGCATCATCAAGTAAGTTGTCTCGTAAATGCAGCTGGTGTTAAAATGCCAGCTGCATTTTTTGCTGTCTTGTAGTAATATATAAGGCTATCCATTTCCCGGGTGGTCTTGCTGCCAGGTAATCGTAGGGGCATAGCTCAATTGGCAGAGCGTCGGTCTCCAAAACCGAAGGTTGTGGGTTCGATTCCTACTGCCCCTGCCACACTCCCATGTGTGGTTTCCTCCTATCTGGCTCGCGGCGTCAGAAAATGTCCAATACCAATGTAGAAACCGTTAGCCGTACCGCTGATCGCGTCAAGCTCGTCTTGGCCGTTCTGGTCGTTGCTGCTGGCATTTACGGATTTTCGGCGCTGAGCGCGCAGCCTCTGGTGGCGCGGGTGTCCGTTTTCCTGGGTTCGCTGGTTCTGGCTGCTGTCATCGCCTGGTTCAGTGAGCCGGGCCGTCGTTTCGGTGCCTTCGCGCAAGCTTCCTACGAGGAAGTGCGTCGCCGCGTAACCTGGCCGACCCGCAAGGAAACGGTACAGATGACGGGCGTGGTGTTCGCGTTCGTGATTGTCATGTCCATCCTGCTGTGGTTTGTGGACAAGATTATTCAGTGGGGTCTGTATGACCTCCTCATGGGCTGGAACTAAGGACGCGTAATGAGCAAGCGTTGGTATGTCGTCCATGTGTATTCCGGCATGGAAAAAAGTGTTAATCGTGCGCTGGTGGAACGTATCCAGCGTGCGGATCTGGAAAACTCCTTTGGCCGCATCCTCGTTCCTTCCGAAGAAGTCGTGGAAGTGAAGGGCGGCCAGAAGTCCATCACCGAGCGCCGTATTTATCCGGGCTATGTGCTGGTCGAAATGGAGTTGACGGATGAAACCTGGCACCTGGTGAAGAGCACGCCTCGCGTGACTGGCTTCCTGGGTGGCACCGGTAACCGGCCCACGCCGATTTCCGAGCGCGAAGTCCAGGGCATCCTGTCGCAAATGGAAGAGGGTGGTGAAAAGCCCCGTCCCAAGATTCTGTTCGAAGTGGGCGAAATGGTGCGTGTCAAAGAAGGTCCGTTCGCGGATTTCAATGGCAGCGTCGAAGACGTCAACTACGAGAAAAGCAAGGTCCGTGTCACGGTCACGATTTTCGGTCGTGCCACACCGGTCGAGCTGGATTTCAGCCAGGTCGAAAAGACCTGAGCTTCTGACGGAAGCCGCCGGCCAGTCTGGCGGCATTTCCGATTTTCAACCTCGGGGAGTTTCCCGTCCTGGGAAACGTTTGTACCCGTCTGGAGTTAAAGATGGCGAAGAAAATCGTCGGCTTTATCAAGCTGCAGGTCCCGGCTGGTAAGGCTAATCCTTCCCCCCCCATCGGTCCGGCGCTGGGTCAGCGCGGTCTGAACATCATGGAATTCTGCAAGGCGTTCAACGCCAAGACGCAGAGCCTGGAGCCGGGTCTGCCCATCCCCGTGGTCATCACAGCCTACGCGGACAAGAGCTTCACCTTCATCATGAAGACCCCGCCCGCGACCATTCTGATCAAGAAGGCCGCTGGTGTGCAAAAGGGTTCGCCCAAGCCCCATACCGACAAGGTCGGCACGCTGACGCGCGCCCAGGCTGAAGAAATCGCCAAGACCAAGGCGCCTGACCTGACCGCTGCCGATCTGGACGCCGCCGTGCGCACGATCGCCGGTAGCGCTGCCAGCATGGGTATTACGGTTGAAGGAGTGATCTGATATGGCTAAGCTTTCCAAGCGCACCGCTGCTCTGCGTGCCAAGATCGACCGCACCAAGCTGTACCCCGTCGCTGACGCGCTGGCCCTGATCAAGGAAACCGCGACTGCCAAGTTCAACGAATCCGTTGACGTGGCCGTGCAGCTGGGTATCGACCCCCGCAAGTCGGACCAACTGGTCCGTGGCTCCGTGGTTCTGCCTGCCGGTACCGGCAAGAGCGTCCGCGTCGCTGTTTTCGCCCAAGGCGAAAAAGCGGAAGCCGCCAAGGCTGCTGGCGCCGACATCGTCGGCCTGGAAGACCTGGCCGAGCGCATCAAGGGCGGTCAGATCGACTTCGACGTGGTCATTGCTTCGCCCGACACGATGCGTGTCGTCGGTGCCCTGGGTCAAGTCCTGGGCCCCCGCGGCCTGATGCCGAACCCGAAGGTCGGCACCGTGACCCCGGACGTCGTCACCGCTGTCAAGAATGCCAAGGCTGGCCAAGTGCAATACCGTACCGACAAGGCCGGTATCATCCACGCCACCATCGGCCGTGCTTCGTTTGACGTGGCTCAGCTGCAGACCAATCTGGCTGCCCTGATCGACGCGCTGAACAAGGCTCGTCCCGCTGCCGCCAAGGGCGTTTACCTGCGCAAGGTTGCCGTGTCCTCCACCATGGGTGGCGGCGCGCGTGTTGAAGTCGCTTCGCTGACTTCGGCTGCCTGATAGCAGGTTTGTTGTAAAGACTTTGGGCTTCATCCGGGCCCCCTGGGCCTGGATGCTGCTGTCAAAGACCGCTGGAATGCCCGGCAGCCGCCATATCGCTTGCGATACGGACGTCAACCGGGGATTTAATGATGCAGGTAGCTGCGTCTCCAGCGTAGACGGCGTCCCACGGAAGATTTCTTGTAGTTCAAGAACTCGTCCAGGTTCGCCGCATTCGGTACGACATCGGGATTTTCCTGGTGTCCTTTGATGGAGTGTTCAACCGTGAGTCTCAATCGTCAAGAGAAAGCGGCAGTTATCGAAGAAGTTTCGGCCGAGCTGGTCGAAGCCAAGTCGATCGTTGTCGCTGAGTATCGTGGTCTGGACGTCGCCTCCGTCACCGTACTGCGCAAGAATGCGCGCCAATCGGGCGTCTATCTGCGTGTTCTGAAGAACACGCTGGTGCGTCGCGCTGTTGCCGGCACGGCTTTCGAGCCGCTGTCCGAGCAACTGACCGGTCCGCTGATGTACGCCATCAGCAATGATCCGGTTGCGGCCGCCAAGGTGCTGAGTGACTTCGCTAAGACCAACGACAAGCTGGTCATCAAGGGCGGTTCGCTGCCCAACAGCGTGCTCGACGTTGAAGGCGTGAAGGCCCTGGCCTCCCTGCCGTCGCGTGAAGAGCTGCTGGCGAAGCTGCTGGGCACCATGCAAGCCCCGATTACGCAATTTGCCCGTACGCTCAACGAAGTGCCGACCAAGTTCGTGCGTGGCCTCGCGGCCGTGCGCGACCAGAAGGCTGAAGCCTGATCAGGCTTCCCCTCTGGAAATGGTCGGTATCAATTGAACGACTGAGCGACAACCATACCCTGGCATTATCCAATTTTGGAGTTCTTTGAAAATGGCACTGAATAAAGCTGAAATCCTCGAAGCCATCGCTGGCCTCACCGTGCTCGAACTGTCCGAGCTGATCAAGGATCTGGAAGAAAAGTTTGGCGTGTCGGCTGCTGCCGCCGCTGTTGCTGTGGCCGCTCCGGCTGCTGGCGCTGCTGCTCCCGCAGCTGAAGAAAAGACCGAATTTGACGTCGTGCTGCTCGAAGCCGGCGCCAACAAGGTCAGCGTCATCAAGGCCGTGCGCGAACTGACGGGCCTGGGCCTGAAGGAAGCCAAGGATCTGGTCGACGGCGCTCCCAAGACCGTGAAGGAAGCGCTGGCCAAGGCTGACGCCGAAGCCGCCAAGAAGAAGCTGGAAGAAGCCGGCGCCAAGGTCGAACTGAAGTAAGACCTGCGTTTTGCTGCCCGGAGAGGTCTTGGTGCCTCCTCCGGGCTTTTGCGTTTCCAGGAAACCCATCTGGCCAGCTGGGTTTTGTCCCGCAGTCGGATTTCCTGGAGTCGTACCTGGGGCCGTGGTTTGACGGTCCATGCAACCTCGAGTCGGAGTGCTCATGCCTTACTCGTTTACCGAAAAAAAGCGCATCCGCAAAAATTTTGCCAAGCGGGAAGACGTTCAGAACGTGCCGTATCTGCTGGCAACGCAGCTGCAGTCCTTCCGGACTTTTCTGCAGTCGGAAGTGCCCTCATCCGAACGCAAGGATGAAGGCCTCCAAGCCGCTTTTTCTTCTATTTTCCCGATCGTCAGCCACAATCAGATGGCTCGTCTGGAATTCGTCAGCTACACGCTCGGCGAACCGGTCTTCGACGTCAAGGAATGCCAGCAACGTGGTCTGACCTATGCGTCGCCGCTGCGCGCCAAAGTCCGCCTGGTGCTGCTCGACCGTGAAGTGAGCAAACCGACAGTCAAGGAAGTGAAGGAACAGGAAGTCTACATGGGCGAAATTCCGCTCATGACCGACACCGGTTCGTTCGTCATCAACGGTACCGAGCGCGTCATCGTGTCGCAGCTGCACCGTTCGCCTGGCGTGTTCTTTGAGCACGACCGCGGCAAGACTCACAGTTCCGGCAAGCTGCTGTTCTCTGCCCGCGTGATTCCTTACCGTGGCTCCTGGCTGGACTTCGAGTTCGACCCCAAGGATCTGCTGTTCTTCCGCGTTGACCGCCGCCGCAAGATGCCGGTGTCGATCCTGCTGAAGGCGATCGGCATGACGCCGGAATCCATCCTGGCCTACTTCTTCGATTTCGACCACTTCGACCTGAAGAGCGAAGGCGGCATGATGGAGTTCGTGCCGGAACGCTGGAAGGGTGAAGTGGCCCGTTTCGACATCACCGACCGCGAAGGCACGGTGCTGGTCGAGAAGGACAAGCGCATCAATGCCAAGCATCTGCGCGATATCGCCAAGGCGGGTATCGAGTGGATTTCCGTGCCCGAGGACTTCCTCGTGGGCCGTGTGCTGGCCAAGAACATCGTTGATCCGGATACCGGCGAAGTGCTGGCCAACGCCAACGACGAAATCACCGAGAGCCTGCTGGAAAACCTGCGCAGCGCCGGCGTGCCGTCCATCCAGACGCTGTACACCAACGACCTGGATCGCGGCCCCTACATCTCGATGACGCTGCGTACCGACGACACTGCGGACCAGAACGCCGCCCGCGTCGCGATCTACCGCATGATGCGTCCTGGCGAGCCGCCTACGGAAGAAGCCGTCGAGGCCCTGTTCAACCGTCTGTTCTACAGCGAAGAGTCGTATGACCTGTCGCGCGTGGGCCGGATGAAGGTCAACAGCCGCCTGAACCGCGAAAACGTGCTGGAAGGCCCGACCACGCTGACCAACGAAGATATCGTTGAAACCATCAAGCTGCTGGTCGAGCTGCGTAACGGCCGTGGCCAGATCGACGATATCGACCACTTGGGCAATCGTCGCGTGCGCTGTGTGGGCGAACTGGCCGAGAACCAGTTCCGCGCCGGCCTGGTGCGCGTCGAGCGCGCCGTCAAGGAACGTCTGGGCCAGGCCGAGACCGAAAACCTGATGCCGCACGACCTGATCAACTCCAAGCCGATTTCCGCGGCGATCAAGGAGTTCTTCGGTTCCAGCCAGCTGTCGCAGTTCATGGACCAGACCAACCCGCTGTCGGAAATCACGCACAAGCGTCGTGTTTCCGCTCTGGGCCCGGGCGGTCTGACGCGTGAGCGCGCCGGCTTCGAAGTGCGCGACGTGCACCCGACCCACTACGGCCGCGTGTGTCCCATCGAAACGCCTGAAGGTCCGAACATCGGCCTGATCAACTCGATGGCTCTGTACGCCCGCCTGAACGAATACGGCTTCCTGGAAACGCCGTATCGCAAGGTCGAGAACGGCCGCGTGACCGACACGATCGACTATCTGTCGGCCATCGAGGAAAACCGTTACGTCATCGCTCAGGCCAACGCGCGCCTGGACGAGGAAAACCGTTTCGTCGACGATCTGGTTGCCTGCCGCGAAGATGGCGAAACCATGATGACGTCCGGTGCCAACGTGCACTACATGGACGTTGCCCCGTCGCAGATCGTGTCCGTGGCTGCCTCGCTGATTCCGTTCCTGGAGCATGATGACGCCAACCGTGCACTGATGGGCGCCAACATGCAACGCCAGGCCGTGCCTTGCCTGCGTCCGGAGAAGCCTCTGGTCGGTACCGGCATCGAGCGCACCGTCGCCGTTGACTCGGGTACGACCGTGCAGGCCCGCCGTGGCGGTATCGTCGATTACGTCGATGCCGAGCGCGTGGTGATTCGCGTCAATGATGAAGAAAACATCGCTGGCGAAGTCGGCGTTGATATCTACAACCTGATCAAGTACACGCGTTCCAACCAGAACACCAACATCAACCAGCGCCCCATCGTGCGCCGTGGTGACCTGGTGGCTCGTGGCGACGTGCTGGCTGATGGCGCTTCGACCGATCTGGGCGAACTGGCGCTGGGCCAGAACATGCTGATCGCGTTCATGCCCTGGAACGGCTACAACTTCGAGGATTCGATCCTGATCTCCGAGAACGTTGTTGCCAATGATCGCTATACCTCGGTGCACATCGAGGAACTGACGGTCGTGGCGCGCGATACCAAGCTGGGTGCGGAAGAAATCACCCGCGATATCAGCAACCTGCCCGAAGTGCAGTTGAACCGCCTGGATGATTCCGGCATCGTGCACATCGGCGCGGAAGTCCGTGCCGATGACGTGCTGGTCGGCAAGGTGACGCCCAAGGGCGAAACCCAGCTGACGCCGGAAGAAAAGCTGCTGCGCGCGATTTTCGGCGAGAAGGCTTCCGACGTTAAGGACACCTCGCTGCGCGTGCCGTCCGGCATGGTCGGCACCGTCATCGACGTGCAGGTGTTCACGCGTGAAGGCATCGTGCGCGACAAGCGCGCCCAGTCCATCATCGACGACGAACTGCGCCGCTATCGCCAGGACCTGAACGACCAGCTGCGTATCGTCGAAAACGATACCTTCGACCGTATCGAGAAGCTGCTGGTCGGCAAGACCGTCAACGGCGGTCCGCGCAAGCTGGCCAAGGGTTCCGTGCTGAGCAAGGAATACCTGGCTGACCTGACCGATCGCTGGCAGTGGTTCGACATCCGCCTGGCCGACGAGCAACATGCGCTGGTGCTGGAGCAGGCCAAGGAATCGCTGGAGCAGAAACGCCACCAGTTCGACCTGGCCTTCGAAGAAAAGCGCAAGAAGCTGACGCAAGGCGACGAGCTGCCTCCGGGCGTGCTGAAGATGGTCAAGGTCTACCTGGCCGTCAAGCGCCGCCTGCAGCCTGGCGACAAGATGGCAGGCCGTCACGGTAACAAGGGTGTGGTGTCCCGCATCCTGCCGGTGGAAGACATGCCCCACATGGCTGACGGTACGCCGGCCGACATCGTTCTGAACCCGCTGGGCGTGCCTTCGCGGATGAACGTGGGTCAGGTGCTGGAAGTTCACCTGGGCTGGGCTGCCAAGGGCCTGGGCCATCGCGTGGCCGAGATGCTGGCCGACGAGCGCAAGATCGAAGTGGCCAAGCTGCGCGCCTTCTTCGACAAGGTGTACAACGGTTCCGGTACGCCGGCCGCGCTGGACACCCTGACGGATGATGAGATCATCACGATGGCGTACAACCTGAAGAACGGCGTGCCTCTGGCAACGCCAGTGTTCGACGGCGCCAGCGAGGAAGACATCGAACAGATGCTGCGTCTGGCCTATCCGGACGAGATCGCGCAGAAGCTGCGTCTGACCGACAGCCGCACGCAAGCGTGGCTGATCGACGGCCGCACCGGCGAACCGTTCGAGCGTCCCGTCACCGTTGGCTACATGCACTATCTGAAGCTGCACCACTTGGTCGATGACAAGATGCACGCGCGTTCGACCGGCCCGTACTCGCTGGTGACCCAGCAGCCGCTGGGTGGTAAGGCTCAGTTCGGTGGCCAGCGTTTCGGGGAGATGGAAGTGTGGGCGCTGGAAGCCTATGGCGCCTCCTACACCCTGCAGGAAATGCTGACGGTGAAGTCCGACGATATCAACGGCCGGACCAAGATCTACGAAAACATCGTCAAGGGCGATCACACCATCGACGCCGGCATGCCCGAGTCGTTCAACGTGCTGGTCAAGGAAATTCGTTCCCTGGCCATCGACATGGATTTGGAGCGTAACTAATGAAAGCGCTACTCGACCTTTTCAAACAGGTTTCGCAGGATGATCAGTTCGACGCGATCAAGGTCGGCCTGGCGTCGCCCGAAAAGATCCGTTCCTGGTCCTTCGGCGAGGTGCGCAAGCCCGAAACCATCAACTACCGCACGTTCAAGCCTGAACGCGATGGCCTGTTCTGCGCCAAGATCTTTGGCCCGGTCAAGGACTACGAGTGCTTGTGCGGCAAGTACAAGCGCCTGAAGCATCGTGGCGTGATCTGCGAGAAGTGCGGTGTTGAAGTCACCGTGGCCAAGGTGCGCCGTGAGCGCATGGGCCACATCGAGCTGGCCAGCCCGGTCGCGCACATCTGGTTCCTGAAGAGCCTGCCGTCCCGTCTGGGCATGGTGCTCGACATGACGCTGCGCGACATCGAGCGCGTGCTGTACTTCGAAGCCTGGTGCGTGATCGAACCCGGCATGACGCCGCTCAAGCGCGGCCAGATCATGTCGGACGACGATTACCTCGCCAAGACCGAGGAATACGGTGACGACTTCCGTGCCCTGATGGGCGCGGAAGCCGTGCGCGAACTGCTGCGCTCCATCGACATCGACCGCGAAGTGGAAACGCTGCGCGGCGAGTTGAAGGCCACTTCGTCCGACGCCAAGATCAAGAAGATTTCCAAGCGCCTGAAGGTGCTGGAAGGCTTCCAGAAGTCCGGCATCAAGCCTGACTGGATGATCATGGAAGTGCTGCCCGTGCTGCCGCCGGACCTGCGTCCGCTGGTGCCGCTGGATGGCGGCCGCTTCGCGACCTCCGATCTGAACGATCTGTACCGCCGCGTCATCAACCGCAACAACCGCCTGAAGCGCCTGCTGGAACTGAAGGCGCCGGAAATCATCCTGCGCAACGAAAAGCGCATGCTGCAGGAAGCGGTGGATTCGCTGCTGGATAACGGCCGTCGCGGCAAGGCCATGACGGGCGCCAACAAGCGCCAGCTGAAGTCGCTGGCCGACATGATCAAGGGCAAGGGCGGTCGTTTCCGTCAGAACCTGCTGGGCAAGCGTGTGGACTACTCGGGCCGTTCGGTCATCGTGGTGGGTCCGCAGCTGCGTCTGCACCAGTGCGGTCTGCCCAAGCTGATGGCGCTGGAACTGTTCAAGCCGTTCATCTTCAACCGCCTGGAAGCGATGGGTCTCACGACCACCATCAAGGCAGCCAAGAAGATGGTCGAAAGCCATGAACCGGTGGTGTGGGATATCCTCGAAGAGGTCATCCGCGAACACCCGGTGATGCTGAACCGTGCGCCGACGCTGCACCGTCTGGGGATTCAGGCATTCGAACCGACCCTGATCGAAGGCAAGGCCATCCAGCTGCACCCGCTGGTTTGCGCGGCGTTCAACGCCGACTTCGACGGTGACCAGATGGCCGTGCACGTGCCGCTCTCGCTGGAAGCACAGCTGGAAGCACGCACCCTGATGCTGGCCTCGAACAACGTGCTGTTCCCCGCCAGCGGCGAGCCGTCCATCGTGCCGTCGCAGGATATCGTGCTGGGTCTGTATTACGCGACTCGCGAGCGTATCAACGGCAAGGGCGAAGGCATGTTCCTGACGGACATCGCTGAAGTCCAGCGTGCCTACGACAACGGTGAGGTCGAGCTGCACAGCCGCATCACCGTGCGCCTGAACGAGTATGTGAAGGACGAGAACGGCGAATTCCAGCCGGTGCTGCGCCGCTTCCAGACGACCGTCGGCCGCGCGCTGCTGTCCGAGATCCTGCCCAAGGGCCTGCCTTTCGAGTCGCTCAACCGCGCCTTGAAGAAGAAGGAAATCTCGCGCCTGATCAACCAGTCGTTCCGCCGCTGCGGCCTGCGCGCCACGGTGATCTTCGCTGACAAGCTGATGCAGTCGGGTTTCCGCCTTTCGACGCGCGCCGGTATCTCCATCGCCATGGGCGACATGGTGATCCCGGACGTCAAGGTGAAGATCCTGGACGAAGCCAGCGCCGAAGTGAAGGAAATCGACAAGCAGTATTCCTCCGGTCTGGTGACGGCGCAGGAACGCTACAACAACGTCGTGGACATCTGGGGCAAGGCTGGCGATAAAGTCGGCAAGGCGATGATGGAGCAGCTGGCCACCGAGCCTGTGATCGACCGCCATGGCAAGGAAGTGCGCCAGGAATCGTTCAACTCCATCTACATGATGGCCGACTCCGGCGCCCGGGGTTCCGCTGCCCAGATCCGCCAGCTGGCAGGTATGCGCGGCCTGATGGCCAAGCCTGACGGCTCGATCATCGAAACGCCCATTACCGCCAACTTCCGTGAAGGCCTGAACGTACTGCAGTACTTCATCTCCACTCACGGTGCGCGTAAAGGTCTGGCCGATACGGCACTGAAGACGGCAAACTCGGGTTACCTGACGCGCCGTCTGGTGGACGTGACGCAGGATCTGGTGATTCGCGGTGACGATTGCGGTACCTCGCACGGTTACGTCATGCGCGCGCTGGTCGAAGGCGGTGAGGTTATCGAAGCCCTGCGCGACCGCGTGCTGGGCCGCGTGGCTGCCATCGACATCGTCAACCCGGACACCCAGGAAACCGTGATCCCGGCCGGCACCATGCTGGACGAAGATGCGGTCGAACTGATCGACGCCGTGGGTGTGGACGAGATCAAGGTCCGCACGCCGCTGACCTGCGAAACCCGTCACGGCCTGTGCGCCAAGTGTTATGGCCGCGACCTGGGCCGTGGCTCGCTGGTCAACGTCGGCGAAGCTGTCGGCGTCATCGCGGCACAGTCCATCGGTGAACCCGGCACGCAGCTGACGATGCGTACGTTCCACATCGGTGGCGCGGCATCGCGTGCGGCGCTGGCCAGCGGCGTGGAAACGAAGGTGAGCGGCAGGGTCGCATTCGCCAGTTCCATGCGCTATGTCACCAACGTCAAGGGCGAGCGCGTGGCGATCTCCCGCTCCGGTGAAATCGTCATCTCGGATGACAACGGCCGCGAACGCGAACGCCACAAGGTGCCGTATGGCGCCACCGTGCTGGTGGGTGACGGCGACGTCATCCAGGCTGGTACGCGCCTGGCGTCGTGGGACCCGCTGACCCGCCCCATCGTGTCGGAATATGTCGGCAAGGTGCGCTTCGAGAACATCGAAGAAGGCGTGACCGTTGCCAAGCAGGTCGACGAAGTGACCGGCCTGTCGACGCTGGTTGTCATTACGCCCAAAACGCGTGGCGGCAAGCAGGCGCTGCGTCCGCAGATCAAGCTGCTCAATGAGCAGAATGAGGAAGTCCGCATACCCGGCACCGATCACCTGGTGAACATTTCGTTCCCGGTGGGCGCGCTGATCACGGTGCGCGACGGCCAGGACGTTTCCATCGGTGAAGTGCTGGCGCGTATTCCCCAGGAATCGCAGAAGACCCGCGATATTACCGGGGGTCTGCCGCGCGTGGCCGAGCTGTTCGAAGCCCGTTCGCCCAAGGACGCCGGTCTGCTGGCCGAAGTCACGGGTACGGTTTCGTTCGGCAAGGACACCAAGGGCAAGCAGCGCCTGGTCATCACCGACATGGAAGGCGTGGCGCACGAGTTCCTGATTCCGAAGGAAAAGCAGGTGCTGGTGCACGATGGCCAAGTCGTGAACAAGGGCGAAATGATCGTCGACGGTCCGGCCGACCCGCACGATATCCTGCGTCTGCAAGGGATCGAAGCGCTGGCGTCCTACATCGTCGACGAAGTCCAGGACGTGTACCGTCTGCAAGGCGTGAAGATCAACGACAAGCACATTGAAGTGATCGTGCGCCAAATGCTGCGCCGCGTGCATGTCGTCGATGCCGGTGATACCGACTTCATTCCTGGCGAACAGGTCGAGCGTTCGGAACTGCTCAACGCCAACGATCGCATGGATGCGGAAGGCCTGCGCCCCGCTACCTACGAAAACGTGCTGTTGGGTATTACCAAGGCGTCGCTGTCTACCGACTCGTTCATCTCCGCGGCTTCCTTCCAGGAAACCACCCGGGTGCTGACCGAAGCGGCCATCATGGGCAAGCGCGACGACCTGCGTGGCCTGAAGGAAAACGTCATTGTGGGTCGCCTGATCCCGGCCGGTACCGGTCTGGCTTACCACGGTGCCCGCAAGGAAAAGGAAAGCTTCGAGGCTGCAGAGCGTGAAGCCGCCCGTGCGCTGGCCAACCCGTTCGAGGACGATCCGCTGCCGCCCAGCGGCAACCCGTTCGAAAACGTGTCGCTGCACGCCAGCAATCCGGAAACGCCCGAGGAGTAATCCCCGCGAGATCCCGCCGCGCTCCTGGTGCGGCGGACTTGACTCCCCCATGTTGCCTCGGGCGGCATGGGGGTTTGTTTTTTTATGGAGTGTGATGATGTCGGTTCAGATCGAGACCATGAGTCTGGCAGACCTGGATGCCGTGCTGGCTTTGCAGGCGCAGGTCTATGACGCCGATCTGCTGGAAGATGCTGATTTCTATGCCAATCGCCTGGCGCTGGCGCAGGCAAGTTGCTGGGTGGCGCGCGCCGATGATGCGCAAGTGTGCGGCTATCTGATTTCCTATCCTTGGGATGCAGGCCTGCCCCCGGCGCTCAATGCGCGGCTGGAGACGCTGCCCCAGCCGGCGGACACCTGGTTCCTGCATGATTGCGCGGTTGCGCCCCGCATGGCCGGACGCGGCGTGGCAAGCAGCATGCTGGCCTTTGGCCGGCAATGGGCGCGCATGGCCGGCATGCGCCGTGCTGCCCTGGTATCGCTGGCCCATGCCTGCCGCTACTGGTCGCGCCACGGATTCGAACCCGTGACTGTCACGCCGGGCAGCCCTGTTGCGGACAAGCTGGCTGGGTATGGTACGGGCGCCAGTTGGATGACGCTGGCGCTCTGATGGTTGCCTGGCGGCTGGCGCTTCCTGGGGGGCGTCAGCCGCGCAATGGTAGGCACAGGCACGCGGCTGACAGCTTGCCTCCTCAGGCATGGAAAGCGGAGATTGAACCGCGCAATTGTCTCGAAAATAGAGACATTGAATTGTTTTAATGCATATTTATTGCCAGTTCCTTCATATCTACAATTCACTTCATTGGTCCTGCACTGTATGAACCCTGTTTCGGCAGCGCCAGGACACCGGGGATTGCACCGGTGATTGCCACCCGCCCGGTACGTTGCGCCTTGTCATAGAAGGCCAGTGGCATCGGGCTGACAAAGGAGTGAATCATGTCTGCCAAACAAGCCGTGCTGTTCGTTTCCCACGGATCGCCGACGTTTGCCGTGGAACCCGGCCTGGCTGGCCCGCAACTGCAGGCGTTGGGGGCGAGTATGCCGCGTCCGGCCGCCATCGTGGTTATTTCCCCGCATTGGATGACCCGCGGGGGCGCTTTGATCAGTGCTGCGCGGCAACAGGAAACCATCCATGATTTCGGCGGATTTCCGGCTGAACTGTATACCCTGCAGTATCCCGCCCAGGGAGCGCCGGAATTGGCGGCGCGGGTGGCTGGCCTGCTGGGTGAGGCGGGCTTCGCTACCGGCCTGGACGAAGCACGCGGTCTTGATCACGGCGCCTGGGTGCCTTTGCGTTATCTGTACCCGAATGCCGATGTGCCCGTGTTCCAGATTGCCATGCCTTATCCGCTGGATACGCGTGCAGCGCTGGCCCTGGGCCGGGCCTTGCGGCCGCTGCGCGATGAAGGTGTGTTGATCCTGGCTTCCGGCAGCCTGACCCATAATTTATATGAGATCAGGCGCGAGGCCGGTGCATCCGGCACCGGTGATGCCGAGATGTATGCGCTGGCCTTCACCAGCTGGGTGCGTGCGGCGGTACAGGCGCGCAACTGGGACCGCCTGGCCGATTACCGGCGCCTGGCACCGGACGCCGTGCGCTCGCATCCGACCGAAGAGCACTTCCTGCCACTGCTGATTGCGGCCGGTGCGACGGATGACGAAGAAGCGGCGCAGGTTTTCGATGGCGGTGTTACGTATGGCGTGCTGGCGATGGAATCCTATGCCTGGGGAGCGCCGTTGGTGAATGTCGCCGGTGCGGCAGGCAAGTAAGTCAGGTACGTCTGTCGTCGCAGGCGGCGGAAGAGCAACAAGAGGCGGGCGCCGGCAGGGTGCCGGGGCCCCCGGAAAAGCACATCAAGGAAGAAATCATGAATGATCGTCAACAAACCGCCGTGGCACTGAATACGGCACCGTACGCCGCCCTGTTGCTGCGTTTGGCCCTGGGGGCCATGTATCTGGCCCATGGCCTGACCAAGCTGCTGGTTTTCACGCTGCCTGGGACGGCCGGATTTTTCGAATCGGTGGGGTTCCCCGGCTGGATGGCCTATCCGGTCACTGCGTTTGAATTGCTTGGTGGCGTTGCGCTCATCCTCGGCATCTTCCCGCGTTGGGTGGCCGCCCTGGCGGCTGTGCAACTGTTCGCGGCGGCCAGTGTGCATTTTGCCAATGGCTGGAGCTTCAGCAATCCCAATGGGGGCTGGGAATATCCCGTGTTCCTGGCTGTCGCGGCAGCGGCGCTGGCGCTGCTGGGAGATGGTGCCTACGCGCTGAAACGCTCCCGCTGATCAGTACTGCGCGGGCGCAGCTTATGCTGATGGCCGGGCTTATCGCAGGATAAGTCCGGCCATTCCCAATGATGCGTCTATGTGTCCGGGTCGCGGGATAAGAGCGGCGCTGAGGCAGACTGAGCTGGCCAGCCAGGAATATGCCGTCCCGTTTCAACGGGCCGGCATTTTTTTGCCTGCCGTGAAGTTATCCACAGATCAGGCAGATATTACTGCGTTTCTGCACCCTGCCTGTTGATAACTTTTTCTTCGTGTGCCGGTAGCACCAGGAAGCCATGAATATCGTGCAGGCAATGCGTCATTTTGCGTGCAAGACCGGACAACTGGCCTCATTGGCTGGCCGCTGCAAGTGGTAGCTTCCGGTGCCGGGGGCAACTGGTGGTGTCGGCCGGTATATCGAAAGAGAGCCATATTCCATGCGGGTTTTCAGGCCGTGGTGTAAGTCCCGATAGCAAATCTTGAGGGAGCAGGGCCAGCATGGAAGGGGCGGAACGGGCTTGCCGGCGCAATGCATTGGAGGCCGGTGCGGCGGTTCAGGGCCAGGTGCCGGAACCGGCTGTTTCCTGTCCGGCGGGATGGGAGCAGCGCGCGACCGATACCTGCTGTTGGCATGGAGCCAGGATACTGTACGGACTTCCAGCGTTGTCTGCGGACAAGGTTCTTCACACTTTTATCCACAGGCGGAAGTCGCGCTGATGAATTCCCGGCATAACTGATAGTGGAATTTGTTGGGAACGGATTCAGCCTCCTGCAAGCTTCGTAATTTAGAATCCAGTTCCAATTTCCAAAAATAAGGAAAAATCCGGAAATAGGAATCTTATTCCGGATTTTGTCAGGCGTGACATAGCCCCGGCCTGGCATAAAAATGGGTATAGACGCTGGCACTGACCAGCAGGTCCGGCCCTCGAGAGGGTGGAACACAGGAGCACATATGACAAAACGCGACACCGGGCATACCGAGCATGCCGTCCAGACTCGCCGTGCAACGGCCAGTGGCTGGCTGGGATCGGTACTCGAATACTACGATTTTTTCATCTATGCCACGGCAGCGGCATTGGTATTTCCGCAAATCTTCTTTCCTAGTACTGACCCCAAGGTCGCCATCGTTGCTTCGCTGGCGACTTATGGCGTGGGCTATGTCGCCCGTCCCATCGGCGCTTTCGTGCTGGGCCACTGGGGAGATACGCGGGGCCGCAAGAATGTGCTCTTGACGTGCATGTTCCTCATGGGCTTCTCGACCATCGCCGTAGGCTTGCTGCCGACTTATGACCAGGCTGGCCTGTTGGCGCCTACGCTGCTGGTGCTGCTGCGCCTGGTGCAGGGCTTTGCGGTGGCGGGCGAGATCTCCGGGGCCAGCTCCATGATTCTCGAGCACTCGCCCTTCGGCCGGCGCGGCTTTTTTGCCAGCTTCACGCTGCAGGGCGTGCAGGTTGGTCAGATCCTGGCGGCTGCCGTCTTCCTGCCGCTGGCGCACTATATGCCGGACGAGGCCTTTAACAGCTGGGGCTGGCGGATTCCGTTCCTGCTGAGCTTCGTCGTGATCATCCTGGGTTACGTGATACGCCGCAAGGTTGCCGAAACGCCGATCTTCCGTGCAGAAACCAAGGATGGCGCCCCGCCGCGTGCGCCTATCGTGGAAGCCTTTAAGCACTACTGGCGCGACATGGTGCGCGTGGCTTGCATGGCGCTCATGAACGTCATTCCGGTGATCGCCACGATTTTCGGCGCCGCCTACGCGGTGCAGCCGGCCTATGGCATCGGTTTCGCGAAGGACGTCTACCTGTGGATTCCCGTGCTCGGTAACTGTCTGGCTGTCCTGATCATTCCGTTCGTGGGCAACCTGTCTGACCGTATCGGTCGCCGTCCGCCTATCATCATCGGTGCCCTGGTGTCGGGCCTGCTGGCTTTCGCCTACCTGTATGCCATCAGCATCAAGAGCGTGCCGCTGGCCATTACTTTCTCGCTGTTGATGTGGGGCGTGGTCTATCAGGGTTACAACGCCATCTTCCCGAGCTTCTTTCCCGAGCTGTTCCCGGCCCGTACCCGTGTGTCGGCCATGGCGATTGCGCAGAACACCGGCACGACCATCTCGGCCCTGCTGCCAGCGCTGTTCACCATGGTGGCTCCGCCCGAGTCGCGCAGCATTCCGATGATCGTCGGTTCCATCACGTTTGCCGTGACGGTGATCGCAGCCATGGCAGCCTGGACGGCGCGTGAAACCTATCGCATCCGCAGTCAGGAACTGGGTGAGCCGGACGCCAAGCCGGTGCCCAAGGATGAATACGACCGCCTGCGTGCCCAGGCCATTGCCGAAGGGCGGGCTGCCAAGGGTTGAAGCATGTCGTTGCCTGCATGAATGAAGAGGCCAGCCGCGAGGCTGGCCTCTTTTTTGCGCGCCGAGTGCGTGGAAGGTACCCGGGCGCGTGCGGGCAAGGCTAGGCCGGTCCGCGGCCCATCAAGGGTGATTCGCGGCTGGCCCGGCTCAGGGCTGCGGCGGTATCCAGGGCGGCGGGGATCAGCGCCTGCATCTCGTCGGTGGTGAAGCGGAAGGACGGGCCGGTAATGCACAGCGAACCCAGCGCATGGCCTCCGGCGGCGGCGAAGACCGGTACGGCCAGCGCGCTCATGCCGTTTTCGTTGGCATCGCATACGGTGGCGTAGCCCTGGGTACGCACGATGTCCAGGCGTGCCAGCACGTCCTGGATGGAGCGGGGCGCGCACGGCCCCTGGGCCGGTTCGGGGGCCAGGCCCTGCTCGGCGATCAGCCGTAGTGCCTGGTCTTCCGGCAGGGTAGCCAGCCATGCCAGGCCGGTTGCCGTGGCCGACAGGTTCACCACGCAGCCGGGCCCTGGTTCGTAGCGCAGGCCGGGGCCCGCGCCCTGGGCCTTGGCAATCCAGATCAGTTGTTCACCGTTAACCAGCGCCAGGCGGGCCAGTTCGCCACTTTGCTGCGCAATGCGGTCCAGCGGGGGTTGCACGGCATCGGTCAGGCCGGTGGCTGCCAGGTAATCCAGGGCGATGGAAATGATCTTCACGGTCAGGCAGAAGCGGCCATCATGCAGGTGGCTGACATAGCCCATCTGCTGCAGGTCGCCCAGCAGCCTGTGGATGGCTGTTTTGGGGATGGCAAGGGTTTCCGCGATTTCCGACATCGGCAGCCCATCGGGGGCGTGGGCCAGCAGTTCGACGACTCGCAGGGCTCGGTCGCGGGAGGGAAGCATGTGCAACGATCCTATCAAATAAGGCTTTCTCACAGCGGAGAAACGGCATCTTACGTATGCGGTCCGGCGTTTTGCAAGGCTGTGTGGCGGAAGTCTGATGGCGGCAGCGCCGCACGCGGCGCTATCCGCTCAAGCTGAAAATACGCTGAATTAGGGCAATCCCGGATGGTTGCTTGGGTGAATCTTGTTTCAAATAGAATCCAATTCCAAATATTAACAAGGTTCCGCTTCCATCGGTATCCAGGCGGCGAGCCATTACATGCAAAGGGGATGAGAGGAATGGCAATGTTCAAACGCTGTTTGGGCGCATTTGCGCTGGCCGGTATCCTGGGCGCGGCCGCTGCGCCGGCACAGGCCGATGATTATCCGCGCCGTGACATTACGGCCATCGTGCCATGGGGGGCCGGGGGCGCCACCGATGTGGCCATGCGCGCGCTGGCGCCGCTGGCCGAGGACGAACTGGGCAAGAAGCTGGTGATCCAGAACCGCACAGGCGGATCGGGCGCAGTGGGGGCGAACTTCGTGCTGCGCCAGCAGCCCGACGGCTATACCGTGCTGATGGCAGCCGAGCCCCAGGCGCTGTTCCGCGTCTTGAATCTGGCGCCATTCGACTTCCAGGAGTTCACGCCGATCAATATCGTGTCGATCAACGACTCCATCCTGCTGGTGGCCAATCCCAAGGTGCCTGCCAATACCACGCAGGAGCTGTTCGACTACGTCAAGGCCAACCCGAAGAAGATCAAACAGTACATCGCGGGCCAGGGGACAGTGCCGTTTACGATCAACGCGATGATCAACGATGTCACGCCGTTTGAAACGACGCTGGTGCCGTTCGACGGGGACGGCCCTGCCATTGCGGCGCTGCAGGGGGGCCATGCCGACATCGGCTTCATTGCCTCGGGCGCAGTGCTGGAGCACGTCAAGGCCGGACGACTGAAAGCGCTGGGCGTGTTGCGCACCGAACCGTTCGGCGACATTCCTCCGATGACCGAAGCACCGGCGCTGGCTGGCCTGGAGCGGCACCTGCCCTGGGGGCCGTTCTACGGGGTATTTGTCCGCAAGGAAACGCCTGACGCGGTCAAGGCAAAGCTTTCCGATGCATTTGCCAAGGCTGCTGCGTCCCCGGATTACCTCAAGTTCAACGAGGACCGCGGCACGCGCGTCCTGAACCTGAGCGGCGCCGAGGCCCAGGATTTCCTCGACAAGTGGCAATCCACCACGGCCTGGTTGTATGACTCGGTCGGCGCTGCCAAAACCAGCCCCGAAGCCCTGGGCATTCCGAAACCCTGAGGCTGGCTTTGCGGCCGTGCTCGCCATGCCTGGCGGGCGCTGTCGCCTGAGTTCCGGCAACAGGCCAGCCCATCCGGCAAGTGCATCGAACGCTTGTCGGATGTCTTGTCTGGCCGCCCGGAAAAGAGAGATATCTGATGAAGCAACAAGCACAACGCCAGGCAGGCGAACTGGTATTCGTCGTCCTGCTGCTGGGACTCGCAGTCTTCCTGTTGTGGCACGCCTACGAGATTTCCGGCTTTGAATCGCTGGCGTCCGCCGGTTCGTTCCCGATGGCTGCCGCTTTCCTGATGGTGGTCTGCGCGCTGCAATTCGTCTGGCGCGCCTTCAAGGCAAAGCCGGCGTTCAGCGGCTCCGTGGTCGCGGTCTTCCGCAGCAAGGTACTGCCGCCCGTCGTGCTGTGGGTCAGCCTGGCCATGCTGGTCTATATGGTGCTGATGGAGCGCATGGGCTTTCTGGCGTCGTCCTACCTGTTCCTGGTAAGCACCATGCTGCTGCTGGGCAGCCGACGGTTGTGGGTCACGCTGCTGGTTCCGGCGCTATTCCTGGGCGTGATCCATCTGGTATTCGAAACGCTGTTCTCCGTCATCCTGCCGGCCGGAACCTGGTGGCAAGGAGCCTGAAATGAATGATGCTCTGCAATATTTCCTGATTTCCTGGACGGACCCCAAGCTGCTGATGATGGCAGCCATAGGCACGTTCGCGGGCATCTACATTGGTGCGATTCCCGGGCTGTCGGTCACCATGGCCGTTTCCATCCTGATTTCCTTCACCTTCAAGTGGCCGGTGAATGAAGCCCTGGTCTTGATCGCCGGTATCTACCTGGGCGGTGTCTATGGCGGTTCGCGCGCGTCCATCCTGTTGAACATTCCTGGCGGTCCGGCACAGATCGCCACCTCGCTGGACGGTTACCCCATTGCCAAGCGTGGCGAGGCTGGGCTGGCCATCGGCCTGACGACGGTCGTGTCGGTGATCGGCGGTTTCATCGCCATCGCCGTGCTGGCCATTGCCGCGCCCGTCGTGTCGGAGTTCGCGCTGACCTTCGGGCCGCGTGAATACCTGCTGCTGGCTGCCTGGGGCCTGTTGCTGGTGGGCAGCCTGTCTGGCGGGTCGCTGTCCAAGGGCATGTTCGCCGGAGCGTTGGGCGTGCTGATCGGTTCGGTGGGGCTGGACCCCTTGACGGCACAACCGCGCTTTACTTTCGGCAGCCTGGAACTGACCGCCGGAATTTCCTACATCGCGGCGATGATCGGTTTCTTCGGGGTAGCGGAAATCCTGGCGCAGCTGCATGAATTGCATGTGAAGACGGTCAAGCAGAATGTCAGCAAGGTCATTCCGCCCTGGAAAATGATCCGCAAGTACCTGCCGCTGACGGTGCGCAGTTCTGCCGTGGGCATAGGCGTGGGCGTCCTGCCCGGCGCGGGCGGGGATATTGCGGCGCTGATGGCCTATGACCATGCCCGCCGGGTGGTGAAGAATCCGGAAGTGCCATTCGGCCAAGGTGCCTACGAAGGGATTGTCGCGCCGGAAACCGCCAACAATTCAGCCGTTCCTGCGGCCTATATTCCCATGCTGACGCTGGGCATTCCCGGCGATGCCGTGACGGCCATCATTATCGGGGCGCTCTACATCCATGGCCTCAAGCCCGGCCCCATGCTGATGATAGAAACGCCGCACCTGTTCTGGTTCACGGTGGGCAGCCTCGTGCTGGCCAACATCTTCCTGCTCATTTTCGGGCTGTCCGGCATCAAGCTGTTTGCCAAGGTGGTCGAAACGCCCAAGCGTATCCTGCTGCCTATCATCCTGGTGCTGTCCGTGGTGGGGGCTTACTCCATCAACAACAACCCGATGGATGTGTACTGGATGCTGGGCTTTGGCGTACTGGGCTATTTCCTGAAAATCTACGGCTTCCAGGTCGGGCCGGTGATCCTCGGCATGGTGCTGGGGCCGCTGATGGACCGCTCATATCGCCAGGCCATGCTGTCGGCCGGTGAAAACCCGGGCGAGTTCCTGATGGGTTTCGTCACTTCGCCGCTATCGGCGGGCATTGCACTGGCGCTGCTGTTCACCATTGTGTCGCAAACACAGTGGTGGAAGCGCCGTCGCAGCGGACACCGGCCGCTGCCGGCCTGAGCCTTGCAGGCGCCTGGCCGCTTGCGGCCGGCGGCCAGCCACTGCCAGGCATGGGCTGGCAGTGGCGTCTCCGCCACGGTCAGTTCCCAGGCTTGCTTGTGAAGATATCCACAAGCCTGCTACGATATCCGCATCTGCAGCAGCCGCCCATTGCCCATCCGCGCAATTCTGGCGGCTGTGTAGTTTCTGCCCTCCGGTTCACCGTCTTCCTCTTTCCGTTCTTCCGGTTCCCGTGTCTGCGCTTGCGGTTCGCCGCTCTTCGACTTCGTTCAAACATCGTTATGCCGGCCGTGGCAGGTTCACGCCGGGCGTTGTTGCGCAAACTCGCTGGTGGCCGGAAGACCCGCAGGAACTGGCGTTCCGCTCCACCTTTGCCCGTGCCAAGCCCGGCTGACGCGCCACGCGCGACCTGCCGTGGCGCCTTGCTGGCGTCATTCCCCTGATTCGCTGCCGCCGGCCTGGATGCCGGGCCTGGGCCGCTTATTCTCGCAAGCACATCTATGGGCTGCCATTTCGCACAGGCGCGATGCGGCAGCACGGGCACTATGCAACTCACCAAGAATTTCGTCAAAGCCAAGCAACCCTGCGCCGCCGGCTATCGCTGGTTCATCCGTGATCACAATGGGCAGGGGGAATACCAGCAATTGCTTGATGCGCTGGTGGCCGCGGGCCGCATCGAGGACGCCTGCTGGTTGCTGGATCAATTCGGTCCCATAGATGCCGTGCGCAGCGTCGACGCGGTGGAAGCCAATGCGATGATTTTCGCGGGCGACCTGATCGTGCGCCAGGGCATAGAAGTCGATGCGATCGTGCGTACCGGACGCAGTATCCGCACGCAGGGCAGCATCCGCGCGGATATCGTGCAGGCGGGGGGCGATGTCATGGCCGAGGGCGGTATCCGCTGCGCGGGCGATATGCGCGTGACGGGGGATGTGAAGGCCGGCTGGGGCCTGGAAGTGGGCGGCAAACTGCAATGCGGTGGCCAGTTGCGTGCGCAGTGGGATTTCAATGTGACGGGCGAGGCCCAGGTGGGCGGCGATCTGCAGGTCGGGGCGGATCTTGAAGCCGGCGCCGGCCTGGTTTGCCAGCAGGGCGTCAAGGTGGGCGGCAGGATTGCGGTGGCGGGTTCCCTGAAGATCACGCGCGGTTTGATTGCCGGTGCAGGCATCGACGTGGCGGATTACCTGGATGCCGGCTGGGGCATCAAGGCTGGGGATGACATCCGCGCCGGTAGTGCCATCCGCGCCGGGGAAGGCATAGAAACCCCCGGGATACTGGAAGCCGGCGAAGGCCATGGCGTCTATGCGGGCCTCTGCGTGCGTTTCGACGCCTGGGATGTGTCGGCTCGCGTGCAGGCCATGCGCCGTCCGGCGGAACTGATCAGTGGCTACTGGGTGGAACTGGACGCTGCCTGAGCGGCGTCCAGCGACGTATCGCGGTGGTTTTCAGGCGACCAGCCGGTTGGCCGCCCAGCGCACATAGCCGCGTGCCCGCAAGGTGCAGGCCGGGCAGCTGCCGCAGCCGTAGCCCCAGCTGTGCAGGGTGTCGCGGGTGCCCAGGTAGCAGGTATGGGATTCCTGGCGGATGGTTTCCACCAGCACGTCGCCGCCCAGGCGCCAGGCCAGATCCCAGATTTCCGTCTTGTCCAGCCACATCAGCGGGGTTTCGATGGTGAGCTGTCGGTCTATGCCCAGGCTGAGCGCCACTTGCAGGGCTTTCATGGTGTTGTCGCGGCAATCGGGATAGCCGGAATAGTCGGCTTCCGTCATGCCGCCGATGAGCACATTCAGGTTGCGCCGGTAGGCCAGGGCCGCCGCCAGCGTCAGGAACAGTAGATTGCGCCCGGGTACGAAGGTATTGGGCAGGCCATCAGCCTGCATGGTGATGGCGACGTCATCCGTCATGGCGGTCTGGCCCAGGTGCCGGAAAAAGTCTACCGGCAGCAGATGGTCTTCCGCCAGGCGCGGTGCCCAGTCCGGATTCATGTCGGCGACGAGCTTGCGCAGCCGGGTACGGCAGTCGAGTTCCACCCGGTGGCGCTGACCGTAGTCGAAGCCCAGGGTCTCGACATGCTGATAGCGGCTCAGCGCCCATGCCAGGCAAGTGGCCGAATCCTGTCCTCCCGAGAAGAGAACCAGTGCGCGTTTTTCCCGGAGAGGAATCATGTTTGTCATCCTAGGATTATCTTCACATTTTTTGGTTTATTTTAGCTGAAACTACTTATATGGGCGCATCCGGTTTGGCAGCCGCCGCCGGCCTGCCGCGCCGTGTACGGGCAACGCATGGCTGGCGCTGCGCCGGGTTTGCGCTTCGTGGTGTAATGGCCCTGTTTTCCAGGCAGAAGTGTCAACAGGGCCCCAGGCACGCTGGCGCGGAAAACCAACCAGGGGGCGTTGGCGCCCGCACTGGCGGCAGGCAGCCGCCAGTGGCAGGCGACGCCCTGGGCAGGTTCCCTCAAGGCGACGTACATGGTTCTTTATATTTTCAGGCGGTTGCTGCAGGCCGTGCCCACGCTGCTGCTCGTCATTACTCTCTCTTTCTTCCTGATGCGGCTGGCACCTGGCGGGCCGTTCGACAGCGACATCCAGGCGCCACCGGAAATCGAGGCGAACCTGAAGGCGGCCTATCACCTGGACCAGCCGCTGCTGACGCAGTACTTCCTTTATCTGGGCAACCTGGCGCAAGGCGATCTCGGGCCTTCGTTCAAGTATCGCGACCGCAGCGTCAATGACCTGATCGCGACCGGTTTTCCCGTGAGCGCGCGCCTGGGGCTGTGGGCCATGGCGCTGGCGCTGTTGGTGGGTGTGCCATTGGGCATCTGGGCCGCCATGCGTCATAACCGGGCGACCGACCATGCGGTCATGGGGGTAGCGCTGGCCGGCATTGCCGTCCCGAATTTTGTCGTCGCCCCGGTCCTGGCGCTGCTGTTCAGCGTGACCTTGGGCTGGTTGCCGGCCGGAGGCTGGGGCGACGGCCAGTGGCGCTACATCCTGCTGCCCGTCGTGGCGCTGGCGATTCCGCAAGTCGCGTATATCGCCAGGCTGATGCGCGGCAGCATGATAGAAACCATGAACAGCCCGCATATCCGTACGGCACGCGCCAAGGGCCTGTCGGCCATTGAGGTGGTGCTGCATCATGCCCTGCGCCCGGCGCTGGCGCCATTGCTGTCCTATCTCGGGCCGGCCATGGTGGGCATCGTGACGGGGTCGGTGGTGATCGAGCAGATTTTCGGGCTACCCGGCATCGGCCGCTATTTTGTCCAGGCGGCGCTCAGCCGCGATTACACGCTGGTCATGGGCGTCGTGGTGTTCTACGGCGTGCTGATCGTGCTGTTCAACCTGCTGGTGGATTTGCTGTATGGCCTGCTCAATCCGCAGATACGCTATGAGGACTGACGCATATGATGGCAAATGATTCCACGCAGGAAACCGCTGCGCTGCCGCCAGCGCCGGTGGGCCGGAGCCTGGCGCATGACGCCTGGCGGCGCTTGCGCGCCAACCGTGCGGCCATGGTCAGCCTGGGCTTGCTGTGCCTGATCGCCGTGGTATGCGTGGTCGGCCCCTGGCTGACCGGCTGGCAACTGGATGAAGTCGATTGGGCCGCGTTCCGCGCGCCGCCTTCCTGGGATAGCGGGCACCTGGCGGGTACCGATGCCAATGGCCGGGATCTGCTCACGCGCACGTTCTATGGTGGCCAGGTGTCTTTGTCGGTGGCGCTGGTGGCCAGCATCGTGGCGTTGCTGGTCGGCGTATTGTACGGAGCGGTGGCCGGGTTTGCCGGCGGGCGTGTGGATACCTTGATGATGCGTTTTGTCGACATCCTGTATTCCTTGCCGTTCCTGTTCCTGGTCATCCTGATGATGGTGGTGTTCGGCCGCAATATCCTGCTGATCTATGTGGCCATCGGGGCGGTCGAGTGGCTGGATATGGCGCGTATCGTGCGCGGCCAGACCCTGTCGCTCAAGCGCCGCGAGTTTGTCGAAGCGGCCCAGGCGCTGGGGGTACGCAGCCGGGACATCATCCTGCGTCACATCATTCCCAATCTGCTGGGGCCGGTCATGATCTACCTGACGCTCACGGTGCCCAAGGTCATCCTGCTGGAAAGCTTTCTGTCGTTCCTGGGCCTGGGCGTGCAGGAACCGCTGACCAGCTGGGGAGCGCTCATCAGCGAGGGCAAGGACATGATGGCGCGCGCGCCCTGGATGCTGCTGGTGCCGTCCGCTTTCCTGACGACGACTCTGTTCTGCCTCAATTTTCTCGGGGACGGTCTGCGCGACGCGCTGGACCCCCGCAGCCGCTGATGGAGGCGCACGAAACCATGGAAGGCATGCTTGATCGGGAGGGCAAGCCCTGCGGTGGGGCAGCGCAGTCTTCGGCGGACGGGTTGGGCGACGTGCTGGTGCGGGTGCGTGGCCTGGGCGTGACCTTCAATACGGCGGACGGCCCGGTACAGGCGGTGCGTTCCGTTGGCTTCGACCTGCGTGCCGGACAGACGCTGGCGCTGGTGGGCGAATCCGGCTCGGGAAAATCAGTGACGGCCTATGCGCTCATGCGCCTGCTGCCCGACAGCGCTGCCCTGACCGGCCGCATCGAATACCAGGGCGAACTGCTGCTGAAATTGCCGGAAGCCCGTATGCGCCAGCTGCGTGGCAACGAAATCGCCATGGTGTTCCAGGAACCCATGACGGCGCTCAACCCCATGATGCGCATCGGCTTGCAGATCCGTGAGTCGCTCTATCGGCATACCGCGCTGCGCGGCCAGGCGGCGCGGGCGCGGGTCATCGAATTATTGCAGCAGGTCGGCATTCCGGAACCGGAGCGGCGCTACCGCAGCTATCCGCATGAGTTGTCGGGCGGCCAGCGCCAGCGCGTGGTTATTGCCATGGCATTGGCCTGCGGCCCCAAGGTACTGGTTGCGGACGAGCCGACCACGGCGCTGGATGTCACGGTACAGGCGCAGATCCTGGCATTGCTGCGCGACTTGCAGCAAAGGCTGGGCCTGGCGGTGTTGCTGATTACCCATGACCTTGGCATGGTGCGCCATGTCGCGGATACGGTTTGCGTCATGCGTGGCGGCGAGATGGTCGAGCAGGGGCCCTGTGCACGGGTGTTCAGCCAGCCGCGCCAGGCGTACACGCGCATGTTGCTGGCGGCGGAACCGCATGGCACGAAGCCGCCGGTCGATCCCGATGCGCCGGTATTGCTGCAAGCGCGCGATATCGAAGTGGCATTTCCGCTGCGGCGTGGCCTGTTCCGCCGGCCGGAGCGCTTCGTTGCGGTGCATGGCGTCAGCCTGGATGTGCGCCGGGGGGAAACCGTGGGCATTGTCGGCGAATCGGGTTCGGGCAAGTCCACGCTGGGCCGGGCCTTGCTGAACCTGCTGCCGGCGCAGGGCACCCGGCGTTTCGATACGGCCGACCTGGCCCGCCTGAGCCCTGCCGCGATGCGGCCGTTGCGGCGGCGCATGCAGGTAGTGTTCCAGGACCCCTTTGGTTCACTGTCGCCGCGCATGACGGTGGGCGATATCATCGGTGAAGGACTGCGCGTGCACGAGCCGCAGCTGGGCCGGGCGGAACGCGAGCGCAGCATTGCCCAGGCCATGAGCGACGTGCGTCTGGACCCGACGATGCGCAATCGCTATCCGCATGAGTTCTCGGGCGGGCAGCGCCAGCGCATTGCCATCGCCCGGGCCGTGATCCTGCGGCCGGAATTCCTGTTGCTCGATGAGCCCACTTCGGCGCTGGACCGTTCCGTCCAGGCCGAGGTGCTGGACCTGCTGCGCGACCTGCAGCAGCGCTACCGGATGTCCTACCTGTTCATCAGCCATGACCTTGCCGTGGTCCGCGCCATGGCCGACACCTTGCTGGTCATGCGTGCCGGCGCAGTGGTCGAGCAGGGGACGGCCAGCGAAATCTTTGCCGCGCCCCAGCATGCCTACACGAAGGCTCTGCTGGCTGCCGCGTTCTGGCGCGACGGCGCGCAGGAACACCGAGTTTCCGGACAGGAGCAATAACCATGGAATGTCGCCCGGATTGCGGCGCGTGTTGCACCGCGCCCTCCATCAGCAGCCCGATTCCCGGCATGCCGCAAGGCAAGCCCGCCGGCGTGCGTTGCGTACAGCTCGACGAACGCGAGCGCTGCCGGATTTTTGGACAGCCCGGCCGTCCGGCTGTCTGTGCCTCGCTGATGCCGAGCGCGCAAATGTGTGGCAATTCACGCGAAGCAGCCATGCAATGGCTGCTCTGGCTGGAATACCAGACCCAGCCGTCCTGTACGGCCTGAAGGATGGGCCATGCTGCGGATGCAGCATGATAAATAACTGAAAAACCAGCGGAATGCATATTCCTGCCAGCGTTGCCGTCCTCGCGCATCTTTATCCCATCTAGGTGTTTCCGATAGGAGGAATGGAGCGATTTTCCGTCAAATATCGCTTCCCAAACCCAGTGGGCCTGATTAACCTATTAACAACATCAAAAAACAGCCGGTTGCCTTCGGAAACAGAGGTAAACAGCCGGTACAGGAGACAAAACCATGCGTAAGCCTTTCACTATGCATGCGGCGGCTGCCGCGATTTTCCTGAGCCTGCCCATGATCGCAGGCGCGCAAGTCAAAGTGGGCGTGACGGTTTCCAGCACCGGCCCGGCCGCGTCGCTGGGTATCCCCGAGCGCAATACCGTGGCCTTGCTGCCCAAGGAAGTGGCTGGCCAGACCATCGAATGGATCGTTCTGGACGACGCGACCGATACCACGCAGTCGGTGAAGAACTCCCGCAAGCTGGTGTCCGAAGACAAGGTTGACGTGCTGGTCGGTACGTCCGTCACTCCGGGTTCGCTGGCCATGGTGGATGTGGCGGCCGAATCCCAGGTGCCCATGATCAGTGTGGCGGCCAGCGCCAAGATCGTCGAGCCGCAGGATGACAAGCGCCGCTGGGTCTTCAAGACGCCGCAGAATGATGCGCTGATGGCCGAAGCCCTGGCCGATGCCATGGTCAAGGCCAACGTCAAGACGCTGGGCTTCATCGGTTTTGCCGACGCCTATGGCGACGGCTGGCTGGACGTGATGAAGCAGGCTGCCGAAGCCAAGGGCATCAAGTTGACGGCAGTTGAGAAATACGGCCGTACCGACACCAGTGTGACGGGCCAGGTACTCAAGCTGGTCGGCGCGCGTCCGGATGCCATCCTGATTGCTGGCGCCGGTACGCCGTCGGCCCTGCCGCAAAAGGAATTGCGTACCCGCAACTACGGCGGCCAGATCTACCAGACCCACGGCGCAGCCAACAATGACGTCCTGCGCGTCTGCGGCAAGGATTGCGATGGCATGTTGCTGCCCAGCGGCCCGCTGCTGGTGGCGGCCCAGTTGCCCGACAGCAATCCGGTCAAGCAGACCGCGCTGGCCTATACCCAGGCCTATGAGCAGGCGCATGGCGCCGGCACGACGAACACCTTCGGCGGCCATATGTGGGATGCCGGCCAGCTGATCGTCGCGGCCGTGCCCGAAGCACTCAAGAGCGGTGCCAAGCCTGGCACGGCGGAGTTCCGCGCCGCGTTGCGCGATGCGCTGGAAAACATCAAGAACCTGCCGGTGTCGCAAGGCGTGTTCAACATGTCGCCGACCGACCATGCAGGCTTCGACGAGCGCGCCCGCGTGATCGTCAAGGTCGAAGACGGCAAGTGGGTGTACCAGCCCGATCTGTAAGGCATCGTGCGTCCGGCGCCCGGCCTGGTACAACAGGCAGGGCGCCAGCGGTGCGCCGGCAAGGCCGTCGGGGGACAGCCTTGCCGGGTGGCGAAGCAAGGCGGCTCGCGGGTTGCCGGGCTTCACTGGCTGAACAGGTGTGGCGCCGGCGGTCCTGCCGACTCGCATCTGCCGCGCTGTTCACCGTCATCATGGCCGGAGCATCCGGCTGCGATGGAAACGGGGAGGGCGCGTCGTTTTCACGGTGGTCAGGACAAATTCCGGCCACCGGGCTTCACAAGGTGGTTCTAGATGGATTCCACAATTGCGCTGATCCTGTTGCAGGATGGCATTGTCAACGGCGCTATCTATGCCCTGCTGGGCATGGCGCTGGTTCTCGTGTTCGCGGTCACCCGCGTCATTTTCATACCTCAGGGCGAATTCGTGGCCTTTGGCGCGCTGACGCTGGCCATGCTGGGCGACGGCCGCGTGCCGGGTACCGCCTATCTGCTGCCCTTGCTGGGGGGCCTTGCGTTCATCCTCGAATTGCTGCGCAGTGCGCGTACGCGCAACTATGCCGGCCTGGGACGCTCGGCCATCACTTTCCTGGCGCTACCCTTGCTGCTGTTGTGGCTCACCCTCAGCTACGCCGGGCCGGACAATTCGTTGTGGCTGAACATGCTGCTGACGCTGGCGCTGGTCACGCCCATGGGGTCCATGGTCTATCGCATTGTCTACCAGCCGCTGGCCGAAGCCACGGTACTGGTGCTGCTGATCGTGTCCGTGGCCGTGCACTTTGCACTGACTGGCCTGGCGCTGGTGTTCTTCGGGGCCGAAGGCTGGCGCACGCCTGCCTTCGTCAACGGCATGGTGGACCTGGGCTTCACCACGGTGCCGGCGCAGAGCCTGTTCGTCGTCGGTACCTGCGCGGTGCTGATCTTGGCGCTGTGGCTTTTCTTCGGCAAGACCCTGTACGGCCGTGCCTTGCGTGCGACCGCAGTGAATCGGCGTGGCGCGCGCCTGGTCGGCATCAGCACGAGCATGTCCGGCAGCCTCACCTTCACGTTGGCCGTCGCCATCGGCGCGATGTCGGGCATGCTGATCGCGCCCATCACCACGGTGTACTACGACACGGGGTTCCTGATCGGCCTGAAGGGCTTCGTCGGCGCCATTATCGGCGGCCTGTCCAGTTATCCGGTGGCTGCCGCCGGTTCGTTGCTGGTCGGCGTGCTGGAAGCGTTCTCGTCATTCTGGGCCAGCGCCTACAAGGAGGTAATCGTATTCACGCTGATCATTCCGGTACTGGTCTGGCGCTCGCTTTCCAGCCACCACACGGATGATGAGGAGTAAGGCCATGAACCGCATTCTTCTTGCCATCTTCCTCGTGCTGCTGGCGGCGCTGCCCATGCTGGGCGCGACGCCTGAATTCTGGATTACCCAGCTCAACTACATCGGCCTGGCCAGCCTGGTCGTGCTCGGCCTGGTGCTGCTGACCGGCGTGGGCGGCCTGACTTCCTTCGGGCAGGCGGCCTTCGTTGGGCTGGGAGCCTATACCACCGCCTTGCTCACCGTGACCTATGGCTGGTCGCCCTGGCTGACGCTGCCCGTGGGCCTGCTGTTGACAGCGGCCGTCGCCTGGCTGCTGGGGGCGATCACCCTGCGCCTGTCGGGTCACTTCCTGCCGCTGGGCACGATTGCCTGGGGCCTGTCGCTGTACTTTCTGTTCGGCAACATCGACGCGCTGGGCAAGCACGACGGTATTGCCGGCATCGAGCCCATCAGCCTGTTCGGCGTATCGCTGGCCAATGGGCGCTACATGTACTACCTGATCTGGGTCGTCGTGCTGCTGGCGCTCTGGGCGACGCGCAACCTGCTGTCCTCGCGTCCGGGGCGCGCCATCCGGGCGCTGAAGAGCGGCGCCGGCATGGCGGAATCCATGGGCGTGAACACGGCCGGCTATAAAGTCGTGATCTTTGTCTGGGCGGCGCTGCTGGCCTGCATTTCCGGCTGGCTCTATGCACACATGCAGCGTGCCGTCAGCCCCAGCCCCTTTGGCCTGAACTACGGTATTGAATACCTGTTCATGGCAGTGATCGGCGGCGCCGGCTATGTCTGGGGCGCCATCTTGGGGGCGGCGGTCATCCTGCTGCTGCGCGACCAGTTGCAGAACTGGCTGCCGCGCCTGCTGGACACCAACGTCAACTTCGAGATGATCGTCTTTGGCGTGCTGATGATCCTGATGCTGCAATATGCCCGTGATGGCCTGTGGCCCATCCTGGCAGGATGGTGGGGCCAGATCACCGGCGCCAGCCGTTCGCAGCGCCAGCTGGCGCCGCCGCCGGCCGCGCCCGAATTGCCCCGGCGTGAGAAGCCCAAGGCCGGTGATGTGGTGCTGGAGGTTGATGCCATCCGCAAGCAGTTCGGCGGCCTCGTGGCGGTCAATGACATCAGCTTCACTGTGCGCGCCGGGGAAATCATGGGTCTGATCGGGCCGAACGGCGCCGGCAAGAGCACCACGTTCAACCTCATCAGCGGGGTCCTGCCCCTGACGCGCGGCGAAGTGCGCTTCCTGGGCGAACGCATAGACAGCAAGCCTGCGCGGACCATCGCCCGCATGGGCGTGGGCCGTACCTTCCAGCACGTGCAGCTGCTGCCGGGCATGACGGTGCTCGAGAACGTGGCGCTGGGCGCGCACCTGCGCTCGGATGTCAGCGTGATGGCGGGTGCCTTGCATACCGACCGCGATCGCGAAGCCCAATTGCTGCATGAAGCTGCCGAGCAACTCAAGCGTGTGGGCCTGGGCGACTACCTGTATGAACAGGCGGGCAATCTGGCGCTGGGCCAGCAGCGCATCCTGGAAATTGCGCGTGCGCTGGCCTGCGACCCGGTGCTGCTGTTGCTCGACGAACCCGCAGCTGGCCTGCGCTACAAGGAAAAGCAGGAGTTGGCGCAGGTGCTGGAAAACCTGCGCAGCCAGGGCATGAGCATCCTGCTGGTGGAACACGATATGGATTTTGTGATGCGCCTGACCGACCACCTGGTGGTGATGGATTTTGGCACCAAGCTGGCCGAGGGCCTGCCAGCGGAAGTGCAGCAGAACCCGGCCGTGCTGGAGGCCTATCTGGGCGGTATTGATGATGATTTGCCCGAGGATATCCAGGGCGCGCCGGCTGGCGGAGGTGTGCAATGAGTACTGCGCCCATTCTTGAAGTCAGTGATCTTTCGGCCCGCTATGGCAAGGTCGGTGCGCTTGCTGGCGCTACCCTGACGGTGCCCAGGGGCAGCATCGTGACCGTCATCGGCGCCAATGGCGCCGGCAAGTCGACCATGCTCAATGCCGTGATGGGCGCCTTGCCGCAGACCGGTCATGCGGCTGGCGTGGTGCGCTACGACGGCAAGGATGTTTCCGGTTGGCAGGTGGAGCGCCGTGTGGCGGTCGGCATGTCCCTGGTGCCGGAGCGGCGCGAACTGTTCGGCAGCATGTCGGTGGAAGATAACCTGCTGCTGGGCGGGTTCCGGCGTTACCGTGCCCGCGAGGCCGGCTGGCGCGGCACGCTTGACGAGGTGTTCGACCTGTTTCCGCGTTTGCGCGAGCGCCGTGCGCAGCAGGCCGGCACCTTGTCGGGTGGGGAACGCCAGATGCTGGCCGTGGGCCGGGCGCTGATGGCGCGGCCCGCGCTGCTGATGCTCGACGAGCCCAGCCTGGGGCTGGCGCCGCGCATCGTGCGCGAGATTTTCCACATCATTGCCCGCTTGCGGGACACCGGCGTGGCCATCCTGCTGGTCGAACAGAATGCGCGGGCCGCCCTGCAGGTGGCTGACTACGGCTATGTGCTGGAAACCGGCGAGATCAGTCTGCATGGCCCGGCCCGCGAACTGGCCAGCGACCCCAGGGTGATCGAAAGCTACCTGGGCCTGGGGCGCGAGCGCAAGGAATAGCCGCACCCGAGCGCGGGATGAGCCGGTGCGCCTGGCGTCAGGCGCACCGGCTTTTTTCGTGCGGCAGGAATTCCAGTTATAAAGAGGACTGGTAAAGATAGTCGGAAATTGTATTGGCCGGCGCCCGGCATACATGCGTTAATCAGAACTTGCGTGGCCTATCGGTTGGGTCTTCGGCGTGTACGCATGGCTGGCCTGGGTCCGTGTTTAACACTATGCGATCACGAGGTGACTGATGAAACGTTTTTCCCTTGCCGCCATGTCGCTGGCTTTGGCCGCGCTGGCTGCGCCCCTGCAGGCGCAAACTCTGAAAGTCGGCATCATCGGCGACCCCGCGTCGCTCAGCCCCACGCGCATTACCGGCGGTGTCTGGGAAGAAGACGTGTTGCGCGACCTGTTCGCCGGCCTGGTGGAGGTGTCCGCGGACGGCAAGGTGGTGCCGGGCGTCGCGACCGCCTGGACCCTGTCCGACGATGGCAAGACCTATACCTTCGACCTGCGCGACTCCAAATGGTCGGACGGCACGCCGCTGACGGCGGATGACTTCGTCTATTCCTGGCGCTATGTGCTGGACCCGCAGAACGCGGTCAGTACTGCGCACCGGTTGTACCCCATCGCCAATGCCGAAGCGATCGCCAAGGGCGAGCAAAAGCCCGAGGCCCTGGGCGTGCGCGCTTTGGATGGCGGCAAGAAACTGGAAGTCACGCTCAAGGAGCCTTCCACCTATTTCCTCAGCACGCTGGTCCTGCCGGTGTTTTATCCGCTGCCGCGCCAGGCTATTGAAAAACATGGCAAGAACTGGAGCGAAGTCGATAACATCGTCGTCAATGGCCCCTTCGTGCCGACGCGTTGGATCACCGGCAGCGAACTCAATACCAAGAAAAACCCGAATTACTATGATGCCGCCGAGGTCAAGATTGATGGCGTGACTTTCTTCCCGATCGAAGATCGCGACAGCGGCATTACGCGGTTCCGCGCGGGCGATCTCGATGTGCTGCGCGATTATCCGGCGTCGCAGTATGAGTTCCTGAAGCAGGAAGTGCCGGCCGCCACGCATTTGTCGCCGCGCCTGGGCAGCTACTACCTGTCATTCAATCTGCGCGATGGCCATCCCACCAGCGATGCGCGCGTGCGCGAGGCGCTGAGCCTGGCCATCAACCGCGAGGTCATTGCGCAGCAGTTGCTGGAAAATGCCGTGCTGCCGCTGAATTCCTTCCTGCCTACCGGGCTGGACAACTACGAGCCGCAGTACGAAAGGGTGCTGGCGCAACCTTATCCTGACCGCCTCAAGCGGGCGGCCGAACTGCTGCGCCAGGCTGGCTACGGGCCGGACAAGCCTCTCAAGCTGGGGCTGAGCTTCAACAGTGGCAGCGAGCATCAGCGCATTGCCGTGGCGGTGGCCGCGCAATGGAAGCCGCTGGGTGTGCAGGCCGAGCTGAACAACGCCGAAGCCAATGTCCACTATGCCAACCTGCGTGCTGGCGATTACGACGTGGGCCGCGCTGCGTGGCTGTCCAGCTACGATGACCCGCAGAACTTCCTGCAACTGCTCTACACGCCAACCAACAACTATGGCGGTTTCAGCGACGAGGAGTTCAACAAGCTGTACGAACAGGCCAACCTGGAGCGCGACCCGGCGCGCCGCCGCGGCCTGCTGCAACAGGCCGAAGCGCGCCTGGCGAAAGCCTGGCCCGTGGCGCCGGTGTACGAGTATGCATCGCGCAACCTGGTCAATCCCAAGCTGAAGGGCTGGGAAGACAACGCGCTGGATATCCATCCCTCGCGTACCGTGTCGTTCCAATAAGGCGCTAGTCATGCAGGGGGCGGCCGGGGTGACCCGGTTGCTGCCTGCAAGCGACACAGGGCTTGCTGGCGGGTAACCTCATTTACTAAAATGAGGTTAATTTTCATTCTTGATACTTGCCCGAGGGCGGGTGTCCATCCGCCCAGCCATGTCTGCTCCTGCCCCCTCGCCTGCGCATGTCCTTTACAGCGACCACCATGGCTGGCTGCATGCCTGGTTGCGCAAGAAACTCGGCAGTTCCCCGGATGCCGCCGACCTGGCGCATGATACGTTCGTGCGTATCCTGGCGCGTGAGCAGATCGCCGGCATGCGCGAGCCGCGTGCCTTCCTGATGACGGTCGCGCAGGGGCTGCTGTCCAATCTGCGGCGGCGCCGCAAAGTGGAGCAGGCCTATCTGGACGCCTTGGCGGCGTTACCGGTGCCCAGCCACCCCGACCCTGAATCCTGCGCCCTGGTGCTGGAAACCCTGCTGGAAATCGACCGTCTGCTGGACGGTCTGCCGCATCGTGCCCGGCAGGTATTCCTGATGGCGCAGGTCGATGGCATGACCCAGGCGGCCATTGCCCAGGAATTGGGCGTGTCGCTGCCCACGGTGCGCCGCGATCTGGTGCGGGCCATCGCCCATTGCAGTTTCGCGGATTAGCCATGTCCGAGATTCCCATGACGGTGCGCAGGCAAGCAGCCCAATGGCTGGTCGACCTGCAGGACCCTGACGCCACGCCTGCCAGGCGCGAGGCCTGGCAGCGCTGGCTGAGTGCGCACCCCGATCACGCCCTGGCCTGGAGCAAGGTAGAGGCCCTGGCCTGTAAGACCAGCGCCCTGCCTGCCGGTCTCGGGCGCGCCACGCTGCTGCCGGCGCGTTCGACGCGGCGGCAATTGCTGACGATCGCTGCGTTTGGCGTGGCGGGGGCGGGTGCCTGGCAGCTCTCTGCCGGTAGCGGCGCTCCCGGGCGGCTGCAGACCGCCACCGGGGAGCGGCTTGAGCAATACCTGGCCGACGGCTCGCGCCTGATGCTCAATACACAGACGCAGGTGCGGGTCAGGTTCGATGGTGTGCAGCGCTTGTTGGCGCTGGATCACGGTGAGTTGCTGGTGGAAACCGCGCCGGACAGCGTTCGGCCCGCTCGGCCATTTCGTGTGCAGACCCGCGCCGGTGAGATGCAGGCGTTGGGCACACGCTTTACCGTCCGGCACGAGCAGGACACTTTGCTGCACGTTCTGGATGGTGCTGTTGACGTGCGGCGCCATGACGCCCCGGACATGCCGGTCCGGGTGCATGCGTCACACAGTCTGCGGTTTGCCGCGGATGTCTATGGCGAGATCCGGCCTGCGGCGGCAACCGATGCAGCCTGGTCCAACGGCATGTTGCTGGTTGCCGACATGCCGCTGCCGGACTTCATCGAAGAATTGGGGCGCTATCGCCCCGGCCAGCTGGATTGCGACCCTGAGCTGGCTCATTTGCGCGTTTCCGGCACATTCCCGCTGGACGACACGGACCGCGTGCTGGCCATGTTGCAGCAGGTGCTGCCGGTCCAGGTCCGGCGCTGGACCAGATACTGGGTCCGTGTGCAGCCGTTGCCGGCAGGCAAGGCAAAAACATACGGCCGTGCCTGAGGGGCGGTAACGCAGCACTCCCATTGCCGCAGCACACCCTCTTGACCGACCTTCCGCCATGTTGCCTGGCCTGCCATATGCGGTTCATATGCAGCCTATATGCAGCCTATATGCAGCCTGCATGCGACCCCGATGCGATCCGTATGCGCGCGGCCCAGGCGTGGCCGCCTGACGGCATGCCATCCCTGGCGGGGGGGGCGGTCCGTGGCCTGAACACGATTTTGTAACAGCAGCCGAAATCTGTTTTCTTTTTTCCCGGGTTGAGTGGCATGGAAGATGAGAACGCAAATTCTTAAATTTTCCATGAACGAGGGAAATCGACGATGGACTCAGGTTTTCAGGCCACACGGAAGGCCCGTGCGCGTGTCGTGCCGGGTGTCTGGCAGCCCACGCTGCTGACGACGCTGTTGCTGTTGATGCTGGCGCCGTTGGCGCCAGCGCCAGCTTCCGCCCAGGAAGCTGGTATCGCGGCGGAACGCCACTACGACATTCCTGCCGGGCAACTGGCTGACGTGCTGACCCGCCTGGGCAGCGAGGCACGCATTTTGCTGATGTATCCCGCCGCGCTGGTGAGTGGTGTGCATAGTCCGGGCGTGCAGGGCGCGCGGGATGGCGCTGCCGCCCTGAGCGACGCCTTGCGCGGGACTGGCCTGGAAGCCATCCCGACGGCCGATGGTTATACCTTGCGGCGCTTGCCACAGGGCGCGGTGACGACGCTGGGTGCGGTGGAGGTGACCGGTGCTGCCTATGACCCCAGGGACGAGATTTTCCATGCCCTGGGTTCGGTGGGCGTCGTGACCCGTGAAGCGCTGGACCGCGTGCCGGTGACCAGCGCCCGCGATATTTTCCAGGGCGAGCCGGGTGTCTATGTCATGGATGGCAACCAGGACCCCGGCATCAACAACATCAACATCCGTGGCATTCAGGGGCCGGGCCGCATCAATATGATGGTCGACGGCACGCGCCAGAATGCATCGAACTACGCTGGCTACGGCGGGCAGATGTCGCGCGTCTATATCGACCCGGAATTGCTGGGCGGCGTGGATATCGAGAAAGGCCCTACCGGCGGCATGCATGGTGCCGGAGTGACGGGCGGCGTGGTGAACCTGCGCACCCTGAATGCCGATGACCTGCTTGAGGGCGATGCCAGCCGGGGCGGGCGCCTGCGCGTCATTCATGGCGATAATGGCTACAACACCGCCGGCATGGTGGCTGGTGCCATCCGGCTCGATAGCGGTCTGGCGCTGACGGGTGGCGTATCGCGCCGCAAGAGCGACAACTACCATACCGGCACGCGTAGTGTGCCGGAAGATGGCTATCCGTATTGCAACTCGCGCGGGCAGGACATCGACGATTGCAGCAGCGAAGTCCCGCTGACCCATCAGGACATGGTGTCAGGCCTGTTCAAGGCGCAGTACAGGATCAATGCGGCACACAGCCTGGAGGCCGGTGCGACGTATTACCGCAACGAATTCGTCAGCTGGGCGCGCGGGGCTGCGGCGGATGAAGAACTTGGTTTTCCCGAGCAGCATGTCAGTGCCAATACGTTGTCGCTGCGCTATCAGTGGAATCCGGTGGACAACCCTTGGTGGGATGTCCGCGCCAACCTCTGGCGGGCGGCCAACCGGACGTCCTACGAGATGTTCGGCGAGCATTACGACATGCATACCGTGGGTACCGAGATCAGCAATACGGCGCGTCTTCCGCTGGGCGACAACCTGCTGACGCTGAACGTCGGCGGGGAGTTTTACCAGGACAAGGCCGATACACATTCCAGCGGCGCGACGACCGACCCGAGAACCGGTCTGGGGCGGGAAGGCCTGACGGCCAACGGCAAACGTAATATCGGTGGCTGGTTCGCGCAGGCGAGCCTGGCCTATCACGAGTGGCTGCAGCTCGACGCCGGCTTGCGTGCCGACTACTTCGGCCTGCGTTCCGAAGGCACTTATGCTTCGCGCTACGTGGGGCAGGGCGTGAACACCCTGTCACTGAACCGCAGTGGTGGCCGGGTAAATCCCAGCGCTGCACTGGGCATCACTCCGGTGGAGGGTGTGCAGTTCTTCGCGCGCTATGCGGAAGGCCAGCGGGCGCCGACCTTGTCGGAAACGGCAGGCGGGGGCGCGGTATGGGGCATCTATCACCTGCCCAATCCCTATCTGCGGCCCGAGGTGGCGCGTACGCACGAATTCGGCCTGAACCTGATCATGGACGACTGGTTGCCCAGCGAGGGCAAGCTGCGGCTGAAAGTGGCGCGCTTCGATTCGCGCTATGACGATTACATCCTGCGCAATGCCTTCCGCTATCGCGCTGATTACGCCTATTCGTACCAGTTCGCCAACATCGACCGGGCCACGCTGCGCGGTGTCGAATTGCAGGCCCAGCTGGACCTGGGCTATATGTTCGCCGAATTCAGTTTCAACCAGTTCGACCGCATGCTGTTCTGCGATGCCGGCGTTTGCAGCAGCGACCCGGGCCGCGACAATATCAACGTCACCACGCCGTTCATTCCGCCCAAGCGCAGTATTGCCGCCACCGTGGGCGTGCGGCTGCTGGAGCGCAAGCTGGTGCTGGGCGCACGCCTGCGTGCCGACACGCGCCGCGGCATGACCGATGCCAACCAGTACAACGACGGCGTGTACTGGAAACCCTATGAAATCGTCGACCTGTTCGGCAGCTACGACGCCACGCGCCACCTGAAGCTGGGCATCAGCGTAGAGAACATCGCCGACAAGTATTACATCGGCGCCATGAACTTCAATGGCCTGCCTTCGCCGGGACGCAGCATCAAGGGCTCTCTGACCTACAACTTCTGACCAAACGCCGCTGTGCCGGTTTCACCCTGCAGGGGTGGAGGCCGGCACTTCATGTGCAAACAAGGAAACCCCATCATGCATGACACGACGTCATCCTGCCGCCGGTCCGGACGCGTAGCCGGCCTGAGCCTGGCGCTGTTGCTGGGCGGCATGGGTGCTGCCAGCGCGGCGCCCACTGTCTACGAAGTCCGTCATCACTTCGACGCCGCCAACACATCTGCCAGCAGTGTACTGACGGGTTCACTGGCCCCGACGCTGGGGCGCGACGGCAAACTCTACGGGCTGAAAATCAAATTTTCAGGCACGGCGGAAGGCGGTGTTCGTCTTCTCGTCAGTTGCGCCCTGTACCGGCATGACCCTGCCAGTGGCGTCCAGGAAGAGCTGGGCAGTGTTCAGGCCAATGGCGGCAGTCTGCCGGTCAGCCGCGGTTCCGATCTTGGGTCGATGTGTTCGGCACCCGTGGAAGACGCCCGGGGCGACTGGTACTGGAACACGTTCTTCGGCGGCGCGGAACAGGCGGGCCAGCTGTTGCGCTACCGGCCCGGTCAGGGCATAGAAACCGTGTTTTCGTTCCCTGCTGCCGCCGACAGCCCGGTCGGCAGCTATCCCCAATCGGTACTGACACTGGCGCCGGACGGCACGTTCTATGGCACCACGGCGCGTGGCGGTGCTGCCGGCAACGGCACGATCTTCGCGTTCGTGCCGGAGCAGGGCGTGCAGCTGCTGCATACCCTGGAACGTGATCCCGTCCTGGATCTCGGCACCATCCGGCTGGGCGGGACGCTGGTGCTGTCGGAGGATGGCAAATCACTGTTCGGGGCGTTCAGCAATGAGGTCGGCAACCATGCCGTCGCCAACGCTGGCGACACGTTGTATGCAGTGGATCGCACGACTGGTGTCCTGACGCGCCTGGCGCGCACGGACAGCCGCAGCTACATCACCAACCTGTACCGCCAGGCTGGCAGCGATGATCTTGTTTTTACGCATTTGAATGCCCAGCACGCCGGGCAGGATGGCTTCGGCGCGACGTTCAACCGCTATCTCGCGGCGGAGCGGCGCATGACGCAGACGGATTATGTCCTGCCGGTCAATGACCCCGGCGGCGGCATCATGCCCATCGGTTTGACGCCGGGGGCCGATGGCAATCTCTATGGCGTATTTCCGAGTGGTGGCTCGAACCAGGCCAGCGCAACCAGCAGGACGGGCTCTATCTTCCGCCTGAAGGGCGATGGCACCTATGAAGTCATTCATATGCTGGCAGGCCTGTCCAATGGCAAGTTGCTGGAAGGGGCTGCGCCAGGGGGAGGCCTGACGCTGGCGCCGGATGGCCGTCTGTATGGAGTGACCGACACCGGTGGCGAATTCGACCAGGGAACGCTGTTCGCCGTCACACCTGGCGACGCCATTGCGCCGATGCTGACTTTCACGCTGGTCGCCTCGGGTGATAAAGACAGCACCGTGGTGAACTTTCCGGAGCCGCACACGATTGTGGCTGGCCAATGGGCCAAGTTCCGCTGGGCCACGGTTCAGGCGGATGACTGCGAAGGCGGCGGCGATTGGCCGGCGCCGGGTGCGATTCCGGCCAGCGGTGAGCTGGAAGTCATGCCCGCCACGCCGGGCGAATACCGCTATGTCGTGTCCTGCCGCAATACCGCCGAACCGACGCAGCGTTTCACAGCGGCCCAGTATCTGAATGTGGTACCGACGACCGGCGAACACATCGAAGCCGGCAACGGTGGCGGCGCGCTTGCCTGGCCCGTGCTGCTGCTGCTGCTGCTGGCATTGCTGGGTCTGACGGGCAATCGCAACCCGCTGGCCACGCGCCATACCGGTAGTCGCCGCAGGTCCGAGTAAATATAGACAGGGAATTGATATGACGAGATTACGCATTGCCTGCGCCGCGCTTGCCGCCTGCGCATGGATCGTGGGCGCATCGGTGGTGCAGGCGCAGCAGGTCAGCGTCACGCATCTCCATGCCTTCAAGCATGAAAGTGGCGCCTCACAGACGGTTGGCAGCGTGCATCTGGGCCGCGACGGCAAGCTGCATGGTCTGGCCGAAGGGCTGGTCTGGGAAATGGCCGTTGATGGCAGTGGCTACACGACATACGCGTTGCCTGACGGCATCATGACGCATCAGTATGGCTTGCCGAATATGGCGACCTCGACGGTCGCAGATCAGAATGGCAATATTTACGGCGCGACTTATATCGGTGGCGGTACCAGCATGGGGCTGATGTTCCGTTTCGATGAGAGTGGCACGGCCTCGGAAGTGCTGGTGCCGACCCAGGTGGACCGGCCGGCAAAAATCAGTCAGGCAACCGGCAATATGGCGGTGGATGCCGCCGGCAACGTGTATGTGCTGGATCGTGGGAGTTCCGTCGGTACCGGTTTGCGCGAAGGCGCAATCAAACGGCTGTCGGCTGATCAATCGGCGTTCACGGTTGTGCATCAGATGACCCCGGAGACTGGCAGCAATGCGGCGGTAGTCATCGTTGGTTCGGATGGTTGGCTTTATGGCGTGGCAGGCCAGGGGGGAGACAACAATGTGGGCACGATTTTCCGTCTGCGGCCCAATGGGGCGGACTTCCAGGTGCTGCATCATTTCACCGCCGAGCAGGGGCAGCCTGCCCAATACCGGTCTGTCATTCCTGACTATGGCAGCCCACGCAATGCGGCAGGCCTGGCGGAAAGCGGCGCCTGGCTGATCGGCAGCACGTCGATGCAGGGGCCGCATGACAATGGCGCGCTGTACCGCATCCGCAAGGACGGCACCGGTTTTCAGATCCTGCATGGCTTCGATGATGCGGCCAGCCAGGATGGCAAGATTGCAGCGGGCGGGCTGGTGACCGGGCCCGATGGCAATATCTATGGCACGACGGTTGCGGGCGGCGCCCATGGCGACGGGACGCTATTCCGTATCGTCACGACCCGGATGGATGAGCCAAACGGTGGCTTCGAGTCCCTGCATGCCTTCAAGGCGGATGTAGATGGCAAGACGCCGTTTAACCTGACGCTGGGCCACGACGGCAAGTTGTATGGCAATACGGCCGGGGAGTGGGGCGGGGTGTACCAGGGCTCCGTTTATGCTGTGGATACCGGTTACGTGCCGCCTGCCGACCCCCCGGTCATTACGCTGTTCCGCGCGGCGCCGGACCGCATCGACCTGGGCCAATACACCACCTTGGCCTGGGCGGCCAACAATGTTGCGGCCTGCACGGCGGGCGGTGCCTGGCAAGGCGAGCGGGGCAGCAACGGTACGGAGGTGATCACGCCGACCACGCCTGGATTCAATACTTTCACGCTCAGTTGCACAGGCCATGATGGCAGCACCGTGCAGGAAAGTGCGACGGTGGAGGTGGTGCCGCCTGCCGATGCCGTGATCCAGGCGTTTACGGCCACGCCAGTCGTGGCACCGTTGGGCAGCAGCATTACCCTGGACTGGAAAACCGTCGATGCCCTGGATTGCACGGCTTCAGGTGACTGGAGCGGCGACAAGCCCGGCAGTGGCAGTGAAACCGTGACACCGTCTGCCGGTGGTGAATTCTCCTTCCGCCTGGATTGCCGGGGTGCGGGGGCGGATGCCAACGCAAGTGTGCAGGTCCGCATCACGCTGCCTGCGGTGATCGAGCAGTTTGCCGTCGATGCTGCCAGCCTTGAGCCGGGCGCCACCACCATGCTGCGCTGGCGCGTCCGTGATGCTTCCCAATGCCAGGCCAGTGGTGCGTGGAGCGGTGAGCAGGCGGCGGCGGGCGAGTTGTCGATCCAGCCTGCCGAAGGCGAGCACAACTACACGCTGCGCTGCACGGGCGAAGGTGGCAATGCCCTGTCCACGGTGCGGGTTGTCGTGGCTGCCGCGGCGCCCGAGCCCGATGGCGGCAACGGCGGCGCCCTGGCCCTGGGGCTGTTGCCCCTGCTGGCCGCGCTGGGATGGCGCCGGCGTTACCAGCAGGCCTGATGGCGCGCCGTGCCGGGGGAAGCAGGTGCCGCGACAAACGCCGCAACGAGGGCTGCAACGAGGGCTGTAACGAGGGCGACAATAACAACAGCCTGCGGCCCGGCCAACGGGCAGCTGGCCGGGATCAGCAGGGGGCCACGCGTGCGGGCGTGTGGCCGGGCTGGCCGTGGATGGTCAGGGCCTGGCCCTTTTCACGTGATCGTGTTACCCTGAAAAGCATTCTTTTTGTCTGATCGAGCATCGCTCGCCCGGGCGCCGCCTGTATCCCCTGGCTCATCCAGGGGGAACTGATACAGTCTGCGAGCAGTCCCCGGGTATTTCTTGCGATGCGTTCGGCTTCTGTTCCGGTGGTGCTGACTGCGACCGTGCCGCCGCGACGACCAGACAGCGGCATGTTGCCGCACGCGTGGGTTTGCCAGCCGCGCCGGTCCGCCAGTTCCTGGTGTCGGCGTGTTTTCCACTTTCTTCTGCCTGTGACGGCCTGGAGCCGGGTGTAGGGTTTGTTGCCTTGCATTCCGTAGCCATTGGCCGAACACTGTATTTGCCGTTGATGCCGGGAAAGGCTGCGCTGATAGCGCGCCCGTCGCAGTCGTTTTATTTCTGAAGGAGTCCTGCCATGGCCAAGGAAGAGCTGATTGAATTGAATGGTGTCGTGGGCGAAGTCCTGCCGGACAGCCGCTACCGCGTGACACTGGACAATGGCGTCGAAGTTTCCGCCTATGCTTCCGGACGTATGCGCAAGCACCGTATCCGTATTCTTGCTGGTGATCGGGTGACGCTGGAAATGTCGCCGTATGACCTGACCAAGGGCCGTATCAATTTCCGCCACAAGGACGAGCGCAGCGCGCCGCCTCGGCCCGCCGGCAACTATCATCACCGTTGATGATGTCGTGCCGGGAGGCATTTGTGTCTCGCCCGGCAATGCAGGACCGTAGTGATGAAAATCTATCTCGCAGGTTTCGATGTGTTCCGTCCCGATGCCCTGGTGCACGGGGCGAGCCTCAAGGCCGCATGTGCCGACCTTGGGCTGGAAGGACTGTATCCGCTGGATAACCAGGCGCCCGGGGACCTGTCTGGCCTGGCGCTGGCGCAGTGGATTTGCGCGGCCAATCTCGCCCTGATCGACTCGGCCGACATGGTCATGGCCAATCTCAACCCTTTCCGTGGTCATGAGCCGGATTCCGGTACGGTGTTCGAGACAGGCTATGCCGTGGCGCAAGGCAAGCCGGTCTGGGGCTATACCCACGAGACCGGGCCTTTGCTGGCGCAGATTCCCGGGCAGCCCGACGAGGCTGGCCGGCCTATCGACGCACAAGGGTATGTCATCGAGGATTTCGGCCTGCCGCTGAACCTGATGCTGGCCTGCCGCATCCAGATCGTTCATGGCGATGCCAGGGAATGCCTGCAGCGTATTGCGCAGGCGGTAGGCAGCGCTGGCTGAGGTGAGTTTCCGCGCCTGCCGCATTGGCTGGCGCCGGATGCCAGGCTGGTACCAATGACGAGAATTGCCCGGATGGCGGCAATGATACGAAAGCGCCTGGATGGGCTGGGATAAGCGATATTCCCAGAAATTCTAGGATTGCCGGGCTTTAATGAAAAATTGTTATGTACATATATGGCACTTTCGGTTGCCATCTGGCCTGGCTTTGAGCAAGATGCGGGTTTGTACGGCAGCTGTCGCCTGAAACCCTGTCAGGGATGAGGCGGGGATGGCAGCCGTGTTCGCATAGACCGGAGACTATCCTTCATGAGCCAGCAGTCCGATAACTGGAAGTTTGAAACCATTGCCGTCCATGCCGGCTACACGCCGGAGCCGACCACGCATGCCGTGGCCGTCCCCATCTACCAGACGGTTGCCTATTCCTTCGACGATACCCAGCACGGTGCGGATCTCTTCGACCTGAAGGTCAAGGGCAATATCTACACCCGCATCATGAACCCCACCAATGATGTGCTGGAACAGCGCGTGGCTGCCCTGGAAGGCGGTATTGCTGCGCTGGCGCTGGCCTCGGGCCAGGCTGCGGTCACCTATGCGATCCAGACCATCGCCGAAGCTGGCGATAACATCATTTCGGCTTCCACGCTGTATGGCGGCACCTATAACCTGTTCGCGCATACCCTGCCGCAACTGGGCATCACGACCCGCTTCGCCAACGGCGCCGACCCCGCTTCCTTCGCCAGCCTGATCGACGAGCGCACCAAGGCCATCTTCGTCGAGTCCGTGGGCAACCCGCTGGGCAATATCACCGACATCGCCGCCATTGCGGAAGTGGCGCACAGCCACGGCCTGCCGCTGATCGTCGACAACACCGTGCCGTCGCCCTATCTGCTGCGCCCTATTGAACACGGCGCGGACATCGTGGTGCAGTCGCTCACCAAGTACCTGGGGGGCCACGGCACCTCGCTGGGCGGTGCGATCATCGACTCCGGCAAGTTCCCCTGGGCCGAGCACAAAGAACGCTTCCGCCGCCTCAACGAGCCCGATGTCAGCTATCACGGCGTGGTCTATACCGAAGCTCTGGGGGCGGCTGCCTACATTGGCCGCGCGCGCGTCGTGCCGCTGCGCAATACCGGCGCTGCCATTTCGCCCTTCAATGCCTTCCTGATCCTGCAGGGCATCGAAACCGTTGCGCTGCGTGTGGACCGCATCGTGGATAACGCACTGGCCATTGCCCGCTTCCTGAAGCAGCATCCGAAGGTGGAATGGGTCAACTATGCCGGCCTGGAAGATCACCCGGATCACGCCCTGGCGCAGAAATACCTCAAGGGTCGCGTTCCTGGTTTGATGACTTTTGGTGTCCAGGGCGGCCGCGATGGTGGTGCCCGTTTCCAGGATGCGCTCAAGCTGTTCACGCGCCTGGTCAATATCGGCGATGCCAAGTCGCTGGCGACGCACCCGGCTTCCACCACGCACCGCCAACTGAACCCCGACGAGCTGGCCAAGGCTGGCGTACGCGAAGAAACCGTGCGTCTGTCCATTGGTATCGAGCATATCGACGATCTGCTTGCCGACCTCGAGCAAGCCCTGGCTGCGGTGTAAATCACAGCGGTGGCGCAAGTCCCCGGCCCGATGGGCCGTAGGGCTGCGCCAAGACGCAAGATGCCCCTGGACCTGCCGGCAAAGTGCCGCAGGTCCAGGGGCATCTTGCATGATGGGCTGTGGCGCCAAGGTGGCGCAACGGCCCTGGCTGCTCAGGGAATATCCAGAAACAGGTCGAAGCCGGCCTCGCGGCGCTGGATTTTCCAGGCGCCGTCCTCCAGGCGGAATTCATCATTGAAATGACCGACCAGTTCCCGTCCCCGTGCGGGGCGGCCGAAAGGCCCGGGGCTATCGGTCGAGAGGGCATTCCAGAGCTGGACCTGGGTGATGGCGCTGACGCGATCCGCCTGGACCGAAAGGAAGCGGGTGCCGAGGATCAGGTGCATGCTGATGCGCTCTGCGGGCCGGGTCAGGTAGGAGTCCAGGATGGCCTGGCGGCCCTGCAACGGCTCGCCGCCGGGACGTTGCAGGACGGCATCGGCGCTGAACTGCGCCGCCATCGCCTGGAAATCCCCCTGGTCTGCCAGCGCTGCCGTATGCAACAGCAGCTCGCGGCATGCCGTCTTGATCAGCAACTGATCCAGGGGTGGGAGTGATTGTTTTGCCATCTTTGTCTCCTTGGTGGTGGAACGCGCGGGCCTGGACAGGCAGCAGACCGGGACCGCGCCGCCGGATGGCCTGGCGACAGGCCGCAAGCCTGGTTGGCGCCTGTGTCAGGCCGCCTGCGCAAGAATCCAGCGCAATGTTTTTTCCATGTCGCCGAACGGGAAAAAATGCAGCCGTACGACGCCGTGTCGGGCTGGCTCCAGCCCAGTCTGCAAGTCTTGCAGCAGCATGCCCGGGCCGGCCGTATCGAAGAGACGGCCCAGCGAGACGCCGTACTTGCGCAGAATACCAGCAGAAGCCCCCACGCCACAGGCGGCAGCGTAACGCAGCAGCTTGTGCACGCCCACCGGCCCTGCCACGCCGATCCGCACCGGTACCTCTATGCCTTCTTGCCGCAGGCGCTCCAGCCAGTTCAGGATGGGCGCGGCCTCGAAGCCGAATTGCGTGATGATTTCGCAGTCATGGCCCTGTAGCGCCAGTGCGCGATGCTTTGCGTGCAGGGCGCGCCATAGGACGTCGGCGGGGATGGCGGGATGGCCGTCCGGGTAGCCGCTGATGCTGACATGGCGGATATCGTATTCGGCCAGCAGGCCGCTTTGGATCAGTGCCAGGGCATCTTCATAGGGCCCCGCCGGGCGCGGCGGATCTCCGGCAATGACGAAGGCGTGCCGGGCCGGTGCCTGCTCGCGCAGCCGGGCCAGATAGGTGCGCAGCTCGGTATCCGAGCGAATCCGGCGCGCCGCCAGGTGCGGCACGGGAATCAGGCCCTGCGCATGCACCAGGGACGCGGCACGCAGCCTGTCGGCATCCTGTTCATTGGGCAGGAAGGTGATGTTGACCCTGGTGCCGGGCGTTGCCAGCGTCCGGATGTCTGCCAGGGAGCGGATTTCCCTGGCAGTCATTTCCAGGGAATAGTCCTGCAGAAGCGGTTGTGCCGGCTGCGCGGCAAGCGAGGAAGAACAGGTGTGCTGCGTCATGAAAGGGGCGCCGGAAGCGCTGAAACAATCTGTCAAGATACTTCGAGGTAATAAAGGATAAGCTGGAGATAGTGTCAGATTTTGAAATAAGACGTCACGGATGGTTTTGTTGCTTGTCACCGGTGTTGCCGCTGGCGTCATGGATACCGGGTACCTCGCGCAGCGTTTGGTGCCTGCATGGTATCGCGCATGAGCGCGCCACGCCCGCCGGCTGACGCCGCCATCTGCAATGCAAGGCCTGAATAGACAAGGAGTTGGGCTGATGTATTTGTCGCATGCGTTCAATGGGCGTGGATTCTCCTCGAGGCTGGGGGGACGCCAGGCATCCCATTCCCGATCGTGTCGATGCGGGTGCGTCAGTGCCGTGGCGCACTGGGCCTACCGGCGCATGGCAGCCGACCTCACGCAGCGGGCGTCCTCGGGCGGCCCTGCCGCCAGCGCAGCGCCTTTTCTCAGCTTCCGTGCGGATAGCGCTTTCTCCGATAGCCCCAGGTTGAGCCAGCGGCCGATAGTGCTGACCAAGCTGCGCCTGTTCGACGGCATCAGCGCCACTTTGCAGGACGGCATGAACATCCGCATTGCAGGGGACCGGGTTCAGGCCATTGTCCCGGCCGGCGCGACCCTGGGCGACGATGTCGAGATCATAGACTGCGGCGGGCGTGTCGTGATGCCCGGCTTGATTGACGCGCACTGGCATTCCACCCTGTGCGGAGTGTCACAGATGGAAGCCATGATGGCCGACGTGGCCTATCTGCATCTTGTCGCGGCGCGTGAAGCCCAGAATACGCTGATGCGCGGCTTCACGACGGTACGCGACGCCGGCGGGCCTAGCTTCGCGCTCAAGCGCGCCATCGACGAAGGCGTGGTGTTCGGGCCGCGCATTTTCCCGTCTGGCGCCATGATTTCCCAGACTTCCGGCCATGGCGACTTTCGCATGCGCTACGACATCACGGAAAATGCAGGGCTGCCCAGCCATGGCGAACGCGCCGGCATGTCCGTGCTGGCCGATGGCGCGGATGCCGTGCTGCGTCGTGCGCGCGAGCAGTTGATGCTGGGCGCGACGCAGCTCAAGATGATGGCGGGCGGCGGCGTGACCTCGGTGTACGACCCCCTGGAAAGCCTGCAGTTCACCGAAGCGGAATTGCGCGCCGGCGTGGCGGCCGCCCGGGATTGGGGCACCTATGTCATGGTGCACGTCTATACCGCAGCGGGTATAGAGCGCGCCATCCAGGCTGGGGTCCGTTCCATCGAGCACGGTCAGTTGACCGATGAAAAGACCGCCAGGTTGATGGCCGATAACGGCGTCTGGTGGAGCCTGCAGCCTTTCCTGGGCGACGAGGACGCCAATCCGCATGCGGACCCCCGCAGCCATGCCAAGCAGGTAATGGTGGCGCAGGGCACGGTACGCGCCTATGAATTCGCCCAGCACCTGAAGGTCAACACCGCGTGGGGCACCGACATCCTGTTCTCACCCTCGACCTTGCCTCGCCATGGCCACATGCTGGCCAAGATGACGCGCTTCTATGCGCCGCTCGAGGCCTTGCGCATCGCCACCGGGCAGAACGGCGAACTGATCGGCCTGTCCGGCGACCGCAATAGCTACCCGGGCAGAGTCGGTGTCCTGGCCCAGGACGCCATGGCGGATCTGCTGGTTGTCGATGGCGACCCTGCCACCAGCCTGGACTTCCTGACGCAGCCGGAACAATCGCTCAGGCTGATCATGAAGGACGGAAAAATCTACAAAAGTTCCCTGTAAGTCCGTTGTTTCACCTGGCCCGGAGGGAGGTTGCAGGGTGCGTAGCCCTGCGCTCGGGCTGTTTCAGTAGTCCGCTGACCGTTGTCGCAGTACCCGGCGCCAGATGCCGGGGGATGTTCGGCGATAAGTGTTTTCAATCCATTTTGCTGAGAGGTTGCTATGCCTTTGCATGACAAGAATGCGGTGCGCGAAACGCTGTTGGATGATGTGTATGCATCCACGGATCTTTCGGTGTCCATGCCGAAGTACAAGTTTCCCGCGAAGGAACATGCCCCCCGGCACGCCTATCAGGTGGTGCATGACGAGCTGATGATGGATGGCAACTCGCGCCAGAACCTGGCGACGTTCTGCCAGACCTGGGTAGACGAGGAAATCCACAAGCTGATGGACGAGTCGATCGACAAGAATATGATCGACAAGGATGAATACCCGCAAACGGCGGAGATCGAGGCACGTTGCGTGCACATGATCGCCGATCTATGGAATTCGCCCGATGCCGCCAATACCATGGGCTGCTCGACGACCGGTTCTTCCGAAGCGGCGATGTTGGGCGGCCTGGCGCTGAAATGGGCCTGGCGCAAGAAACGCCTGGCGGCTGGCAAATCGACGGACAAGCCGAACCTGATTTGCGGGCCGGTGCAGATTTGCTGGCACAAGTTCGCGCGCTACTTCGATGTCGAGCTGCGCGAGATCCCGATGGAAAACGGCCGCCTCATCATGTCGCCCGAGGAAGTCCTCAAGCGCGTCGATGAAAACACCATCGGCGTAGTGCCCACGCTGGGCGTAACCTTCACCTGCGACTACGAGCCGGTCAAGGCCGTGCATGACGCGCTCGACAAGCTGCAGAAGGACACCGGCCTGGATATCCCCATCCACGTCGACGGTGCCAGCGGCGGCTTCCTGGCACCGTTCTGCGCACCCGACCTGGAATGGGACTTCCGCCTGCCGCGCGTCGTTTCCATCAATACTTCCGGCCACAAGTTCGGCCTGGCACCGCTGGGCGTGGGCTGGGTCGTGTGGCGCGATGCTGCGCACCTGCCCGAGGAACTGATTTTCAACGTGAACTACCTGGGCGGCAACATGCCCACCTTCGCGCTGAACTTCTCGCGTCCCGGCGGCCAGATCGTGGCGCAGTACTATAACTTCCTGCGCCTGGGCCGTGAAGGCTACACCAAGGTGCAGAGCGCCTGCTACGACACGGCGCAGTACCTGGCGGCCGAAATCGGCAAGATGGGCCCGTTCGAAATCATTTTCGACGGCAACCCGCAAAACGGTATTCCGGCCCTGTGCTGGAAATTGAAGGAAGGCCAGCAGAATCTCGGCTATAACCTTTATGATCTGGCCGACCGCCTGCGTTCCCGTGGTTGGCAGGTGCCGGCATATTCCATGCCTGCCAACCGTGAAGACCTCGTGGTGCAGCGTATCCTGGTCCGCCATGGCGTGAGCCGTGACCTGGCCGCGCTGCTGCTTGAGGATTTCCGCCGCTGCCTGGATTACTTCGCCAAGCATCCGGTCTCGGTACCGGGCGAGCAGGACGACTCCGGCGGCTTCCACCACTAAAGTCTGCCTCCGTCCTGCCGTTGATGTTCATCACCCTGGCCTGCATCCGCAGGCCAGGGTGATGCCGTTTTACTCGAAGGACACAAAAGGAATCATGAACATGATGCTGTGGACATGGATTGCGGATACTTTGCGGTCTTACCCTGAACTGGCCATCTTCCTGGCGCTGGCGCTGGGTTTCTGGATAGGCTCATGGAAACTGGGAGGATTCAGCCTGGGGGCGGTTACCGGGACCTTGCTGGCCGGGGTAGTGATCGGCCAGTTGGGGATAGATATATCGCCGCAGATCAAGTCCATTTTCTTCATCATGTTCCTGTTTGCCGTCGGCTTCGGGGTCGGCCCGCAGTTTGTGCGCGGGGTGGCCAGCGATGGTTTGCCGCAGGCGGTGTTTGCCGTGGTGATTTCCTGCCTGTGCCTGCTGTCGGTGTATGTGGCATCGCTGCTGGCGGGCTATGGCCCCGGCCTGGCCACAGGGCTGCTGGCCGGTTCGCAGACCATCTCCGCATCCATCGGGCTGGCGACGGATGCGCTCAACCGGATGGGGGAATCGGCGGCAGTGATACAGGCCGAACTGGACCAGATCCCGGTCGCCTATGCGGTGACCTACCTGTTCGGGACGGTCGGCACCGGCTGGATCATTGCGTTCCTGGGCCCCAAGCTGCTGGGCATCAATATCCAGGCCGAGTGCCAGCGCTATGAAAAAGAAATGGCCGTGGGCGAGCCCGACGAAGGGATAGAGTCGGCCTGGCACCAGTTCGCCATGCGCGCCTTCCGCCTGCACCAGGCCGGCATCATCGCCGGGAAGACCGTCGGTGTTGCACAGGGTGAATACGGTTCGGCCGAGCGGCTGGTGCTGGAGCGCCTGCAGCGCAATGGCAAAACCATAGATTTCGACGACAACACGATGCTGGAAGTGGGCGATGTCCTGGTGGTATCCGGCCCGCATGAGGCGTTGATCGCCTGGTCCAACCATGCGGAAGAAGTGGCAGATAAAGACCTGCTGAACATTCCCATGGAGCGTGTGGATGTCATCGTCACGCAAAAGAACGTCGACGGGCGCACGCTGATCGAGCTTTCCAAGGAACGCTTTGCACGTGGTGTCTACGTGCACCGTATCCGCCGGGGCTCCATGGGGGTGGATATTCCGGTGCAGGCCCAGACCAAGCTGCAACGTGGCGATATCGTCACCATCAGCGGCGGCAAGAAGCATGTGCAGGCCGTGGCTGTGGCAGTCGGTTATGCGGATCGTCCCACCAGCGTTACGGATATGGTGCTGCTGGGTTCCGGTATCGTGCTGGGCGGCCTGATCGGGGCGATCGTGATCCCGGTGGGCGGTGTGCCCATCACGCTGTCTACCTCCGGCGGTGCGCTGATCTCAGGCCTGATCTTCGGCTGGCTGCGCAGCTTTACGCCCAAGCTGGGCAGCGTGCCCAGCGCGACGGTCTGGTTCATGAATTCCGTCGGCCTGAACGTTTTCATTGCCGTGGTTGGTATCTCCGCAGGCCCGACTTTCATTGCCGGCCTGCAGCAGATCGGCGTGGAAATGTTCCTGTGGGGCCTCTTCGCCACCGGGGTGCCCATGATTCTGGCGCCCTTGATCGGCAAGTACATCTTCCGTTTCGATCCGGCCATCAATCTGGGTTGCTGCGGCGGTGCCCGGACCAGTACGGCGTCGGTGGCCATGGTGGCCGAAGTGGCCAAGAGCAATGTGCCGATGCTGGGCTATACCGTGCCCTATGCGGTCAGCAATACCCTGCTGACCTTGTGGGGCATGGTCATCGTCCTGCTGATCGGTATCTGAGGGTAGCGCGCTATTTCAGTCGCGCTACCCAGTCTGTGGCCGCCAGGGATGGCTGCCACAGACTGGACAAACGGGGCAGCCGGGCTGCGGGTTCAGCCTGCGGCATGTGCGGCAATGACTGCCAGCACACCGTCGATGACGAATTGCACGCCCATGCAGACCATCAGGAAGCCCATGATGCGGGAGATGGCATCCACGCCGCTGCCGCCGATCAGCGTAAAGAGCTTGCTGGAAAAACGCAGGCAAAGCCAGAACAGCAGGCCGATCAGCAGGGCCACGACGATAGGCGCCGTGTGAATGGCCCAGGCGGGGTATTCGGTGCTGCCATGGATGCGCGCCGCCAGGCTGATGACCACGGCGATGGCGCCGGGGCCGGCAGTGCCGGGCATGGCCAGCGGGACGAAGGCAATGCTGGGCTGGTTGGCCTGGCGCTGTTCTTCCCGCGTCTTGTCGGCCTCAGGGATATCCGTCACGGAACTGGACGGGAACAGCATCGTGAAGCCCAGGAAGGTGATGATGAGGCCGCCCGCGATGCGCATGCCCGGCACGGAAATGCCGAAGGAATGCATGATCAGCGAGCCCGCATAGTAGGAAACGCCCAGGATGGCGATGACGTAGATCGTGGCGCGCCGGATCTCACGCATGCGGTCCTGGTAGGACAGGCGTTTGCCCAGTGCCAGCAACAGGGACATCGACGTCAGTGGGTTGGCGATCGGCAGCAATAGCACGAGCCCGAGGCTGACGAGTTGAAAAAAATCGCGAATTTCGCTCATGGGGAGAGGCTCCTTGTTCCCGGGTGAAAAAGCGTCACCGGCCCCGCTTGGGGCCGGTGACTACGCCAGTGGCCAGTGTGCCGGCCCGCCATGGCGGGCGGCCCAGGCCAGGCTAGGGCGTTGTGCTGGTGTGGCTGGCGGCATTCGGCGCGGCTGCTGGCAGGCGAGCCTCGGGGACGGCGTAGGGCGGCTGCAGGCGAATTTCCGCGCTGTTGAGCTGTCCCAGCGCGAATGCCAGCGAGGCGGCGGCAATCTGCGCTGCGGCTTGCGCATCGGCACGCGCGCTGCGCGCGATCAGCAGCCCATTGGCGGCTTCAGTGGCCGCAGTGACGGTACCCATGCCGACCTTGTACGCTTCCAGCGTGGCGTGATAGGTGATGCCGGCGGTCTCTACCAGGGTCGCTGCGGCTTCGTGGGACTGCAATGCCGTATCCAGTGCATTGGCCGCCAGGGCGATTTCCTTCATGGATGTATTGCGCAGTTTTTCCAGGGCGGCCTGGGCGGCCTGTACGCCATCATGGGCCTGGCGCAGGCGCGAGCTGCGCATGCCGCCGTCGTACAGTGGGATGGATACCCCCACCAGCACGCCGCGCGTGGGGCCCTGGCGGCTGAGTGCAGGCAGGTTGCCGATGTCCAGGTCGCCATGTCCGTTGGCATAGGCAGCCGCCAGGAATACCTTGGGCATGAATGCTGCTCGCGCGCCGTCGACGGCGCTTTCGGCCGCCTTCAGCGAGGCGATGCTGGCCATGATGTCCGGCCGGTTTGCCAGGGCGCGGCGCAGGACGGCGCCATCGGGCAGTTCCTGGGGGGCGGGCAGCGCAAGCCTGACGCTGTCACTGACTTGCAGCGGGGTATCGGGTTCGAGGTTCAGCACGCTCATCAGCGCTTGCCGGGCATTGCGCACGGCGCCGCCGGTGCTGACGACGGCCAGTCGTGCCTGGGCAACCTGCTGGCGCGCCTGGGCTTCTTCGACTGACGTGGCCAACCCCGCCTTGCGCTTGGCCTGTACGGCTTTTTCAACGGCCAGGCTGTTGTCCAGCGATTCGCGGGCGATGGCGTTGCGTTCCTGGGCGGTACCGTACTGGTAGTACGCGCTCATGGTTTCGAAAATGATGGCCTGGTGCACGCTGTTGAACAGGAAGTTGCTGCCGGTGGCCAGGTTGCGTGCCGCGTCACGCGCCGCACTGCGTTCACCGAAGTCGAAAAGCAGCCATTCCAGAGCAACCAGCGGTACGACGCCGTGGGCGCTGGTGTCCAGGTGGAAGGTCTGGTTGAGGATGTCCGGTAGGCGCTGGCGCGTCGATTGATAGCCGCCCACGACATAGGCGGTAATCATGGGCAGGAATGTGGCATCGGCCATGCCGATGGCATTGGCAGCCTGCCTCGCCTGGTTCCAGGCCAGGCGCGTGGCGGGGTTGTTGCGCTGGGCGAGATCGACTAATTCCGGCAGGTCGTAGATATGCGCGGGGTCGGGCAGGATGCGTGCCGGCAGTGTGCCGGCAGTGCTGTTGCCAGCCTGTTCTGCCGGCGTGTCCGGAACGGCAGGAAGTGGGCCTTGCTCGGCCAGTTCACGCCAGGCGGGATCGGGCTGCGGCATGGTCCAGGCCTGATCGGCGCTGGGTGGGGCATGGTCGGATGTATTGGCGCAGGCGCCCAGCAGCGCGGCGCTGGCCAGCAGGGCCAGCCGCAAGCGGCGGCGAGGGGATGCGGGCGCATGGTTAGCGGCCATTGATCAAGGTCTCCAATCTTTGCACGTTGCCATCCAGGGTGCGGGCGGCAGGTTGCGCGCCGGGTTGGTTCGGTGCCGGACCTGGACGCTGCGCTGCGATAACGGCAGCCTGTTGCGACAGCGCTTCCAGGCGCTGGGCCAGCGCGGGGTCGGCGCTGGGTTGCAGCAGCATGTCCAGGCAGGCGTCCCGCATGGCTTGCGAAGTTCTGGCCAGCCGGCGGACTTCCGCGCCGGACAGGCGCATCGTGCGCGGTTCGTAGCCGGCCAGTTCCAGCGAATAACGGGTGTCGGCCACTTTGCTGGCCATGCTGGCGGCTTCGGCCAGCATGGCACTGTGTTCCTGTTCCTGCGGTTGGCCCGGGCGTGGCATGCGCGCCATGCGTGCCAGCCCGCCCAACGCCCGGCTGGTGTTGTCCCAGACCCGTTGCGCGACGCTGACGGGCCAGAACTGAGTGAACATGAAATACACCACGAAGTTACCCAGCAGTACCCCGATGATGCGGTCCAGCGCGGCGCTCATGTCGGTGCTGGGGCCATAGCCGCTCAGTACCGTCAGCAGGAAGGCCAGCGCGATCTGCACGCCGGCGTAGGACACCCGGTCGCTGCCCACGGCCACCCAGGCGGCGATGAAAGTGCCGGCGAAGACCAGTAGCATCAATGCACCGATGGACGTCATGTGCGGGATCAGGAACAGGATGGAGGCGACCCCCAGCGCCGCCCCGATCAGACAGCCGGTGATACGCAGGATGAGCTTGTGCGTGGTTTCGGCCACAGACCCCAGCGCGATCACGTAGCAGGTGATCATCGCGGTATGGATGCCCTGCCAATCCAGTGCGGTATAGGTGAGGTAGCAGGTGATGGCTGCTGCTGTGGTCTTGATAGCGTAGCGTATGTGTTCCGGATTGCTGAAGGCATCCGGCCGCATGAACGACTCGGCAGGTGCGGTGGCCTGCGGGTGGTCGGGCGTACCCACCATGGCCAACAGCGCCTGCCAGCCTTGAACCAGGGGCGGCGGGGCGTCGGCAGGCAGTGTTTCCTCAGGCGCTGGCACGGCTGTGCCAGCGGCCAGGGCTCGCGCTGCGGCGCGTGCCTGCCGGGCCACGACGGCGCGTGCTTGCGGGTGGCCGTCAGGGTCTTGCGCCAGCATCAGGAAGGCCAGCCGGTAGCTGTCCTGCAGCGCCACGCCCAGGCGGCGAGCTTCATCGCGCCGTGCCAGGGCGAACAGCCGGGTGATGCCCCAGCGCTTCATGTGGTCTTCCTGGCCTTCCCATATCTGGTCGCGCAGGCGGGCGCGGTTTTCAGGGCTGGCCTGCTCCAGCCAGTCGGCAATGATTTCCAGCCGCTCGGCGACGGTCTGGCGCAGCAGGGGAACGGGCTTGCGGCCGATGGTAAAGGACACCAGCGCGATCCACAGCATGGGCATGACGCCCATGAGCCAGGCGAACAGGATGCCACGCGTGGCCAGTTCGCCGAAGGGCACGTCGCTGAGCAGCGTCAGCCCGAAGGCGAGGATCAGCGCAATGATGCCGCCCAGCGCACCCAGCTTGCTGGCCGAGGCGAAGAACAGGAAGACCAGCGACGTGACCGCAATGGCCAGAATGCGCAGGGGCGGTACCTGGATGGTCCAGCGCGTCAACAGGAATAGCAGAAGGATGACGCCCACGGTCAGGAAGCACATGGACAAGGCCAGCAGCAGGCTTTCCGCAGCATCCGGCTTCATGACGAAGAACACCAGATAGCAGCTGATGGCGGCTTCCGGGATGCCGTATACCATAGACATCATGCAGGTCAGCGCGCAGACCAGCGCCATGCGCCAGGTTTGCGCCAGGCGGCCGGGGAAGGGCGCCAGGTCGTCCTTTAGCTGCCGCCAGAAACGCTGTCGCGAGAGCTCAGCACTGTTTGCCATGGTTGACGATGACGGAAGCGGAAGCGCCGACGCGCATCAAGTCTTCAGGTGGGGAGTCCAGCAGGATACGTACCGGGAACCGCTGGCCCACGCGGACCCAGTTCAGGGCCTTGGGTACGTAGGGCAGGTTGCGCGGCAGATTGATGAGGTCTTCGGAGATCACGCCCCAGCCGATGGACTCCACCACGCCGTGCAAGGGCCGCGAGCGGTCTGCGGCGACATAGACCGTGGCGCAGTCGCCAGGCTTGATGGCGTCCAGTTCGGTTTCCAGAAATGTGGCCGATGCATACCAGTGGGTGGAATCTATCAGCGAGAAAGCGGATTGTGCCGGCAGCAGGTAATCGCCCTGGGCGATGCTCAGCCCGGCCACCCAGCCGTCATTGGGTGCATAGACTTCGGTGTCGCGCAGCTGGCGTTCGGCCATGGCCAGTGCCGCACGGCTCTGCGCGATCAGCGCAGTGGCTGCATCGTTGTTGCCTACTAGCGCTTCGGCTGCCGCCTGTTGCGCCAGGGCTTCCCTCAGGCTGGTTTCCGCGTTGCGCTTGAGCGTGCTGGCATCATCGACCTGCTGCGCCGTGACGTAGCCCTGCGGCAGCAGGGATTGCAGGCGCTTGAGGGTCTGCGTGGTTTGCGCCAGGTTGATGCGGGCACGCTGTACCTGTTCCGCGGCGATGACGGCATTGGACTGCTCGGCCGAGGTGGCGCGGTTGCGGGTATCCATGCCGGCTTCGGCGACTTGCACCGCAGCGCGCGCCTGCTCGACTTGCAGGCGGTAGATCTCCGGGTCGAGCGCGAACAGCAGCTCGCCTTTTTCCACCTTGCCGTTTTCCTTGACGTTGAGTTGCACCACCCGGCCCGGGACCGACGGCGCGATACGCGCGATCTCGGCCGTGATCACCGCATCTTCGGACAGTGGTTGCGCGGCCAGGCGCTGGAAATAGGCCCAGCCGGTAACGCCTGCCAGTACCAGGAAAGCGATGGTAACGAGTACCGCGGGCAAGCGCCGCGTGGCGGGAGCAGGTTTGGCGTTCGACATGTCAGCGGGAGAAAACCAGGAGGGAGGAAATGAACATGACGGCCAGCGCAAAAGCCAGGTAGGTCAGGAAGCGCAATGGCAGGTGCTCGTCTATGCCCATGCGGATCAGGCCGAAACGCAGGACCACGGCGGACAGGCAGCCGAAGGTCGCGCAGGCGATCCAGGAGGGAAAGTAAGACTCGAAGAGGACGATGTAGGGAGCCTGCTGTCCGCCGCATCCAGTCAGCAGGAGGCAGGCCAGGACAGCCAGCCGGGAAAAGGAAACAGCCATGAGCGCCTTGCGTCAGGAGTCGGGTTCATACGGGAAGGACAGTGCCCGCGGGCGGTGCCGTCGTGCTGTGAAACTGGCCGCACAGCGTGAGTTGCGCCAGCATTCAGATTATCCTGAAATTTATACTACAGTTCTCCTATCAAGGGCTTGTTTGGCTAGGTAAGAGATTGACATTTCTCAGCACTGCGCAAGGTCTCGGGCCGCCTGGCCGGACGTTTCGGTGCTGCGTGTTCCAGGGGTGGGCGGCATGATGCCGGATGCCCGTTTTTTCGCCGACCGGTCCGTATCTCTATGTCCGTATCCTATTCCCAGCTCAAGGCCTTCCATGCGGTGGCGATCCATGGGGGATTCAGCCGCGCGGCCGAGAAGCTTTGCCTGTCCCAGCCCGCCATTTCTGACCAGGTGCGCAGGCTGGAGGCGCATTTTGAGGTTGCCCTGTTCCATCGCAACCGCCGCCAGGTGCAACTGACCGAGCCGGGGCGGGAGCTGCTGGCGATTACCCAGCGCATGTTCGCCGCCGAAGCCGAGGCCGATGAACTGCTGGCCAGCCATGGCGCACTGCAGCGCGGCAGCCTGGCGCTGAGCGTGGATTCGGCTGTGCATCTGCTGCCGGCGCTGGCGCATTTCAGCCGCACCTACCCGGGCGTCCGGCTCAAACTGGCGGCGGGCAACTCCAGGCAGTCGCTGGCGCGCCTGTTCGATTACCAGGCAGACCTGGCCGTGGTTGGTTTCTGCCCGGAGGACAGCCGGCTGGCCTGCATGCAATTGGCTGAGCATCCCATCGTGGCCTTTGCCGCCGCAGGGCACCGCTGGGCGGCGCGGCAGCAGCTGTCATTGGCGGAACTGGCCGGCCTGCCGCTGATTCTGCGCGAGCAGGGTTCGCATACCCGCCAGGTGCTGGAAGAAGAAATGGAGCGGGCGGGCTTGTCGATGACCCAGGCGATCGAGGTCGAAGGCCGTGAAGCTGTCAGTGAACTGGTGGCGGCCGGTGTCGGCGTGGGCATTGTTTCGGCGGCGGAACTCGGGGGCGATACGCGGCTGTGTGCCATTGCCATCCGCGATTGCAACCGACTCATGCCCGAGTACCTGGTGACGCTGCACGAGCACGAGAATCGCCGCATCATCCGCGCCTTCTTCGAGACGGTCAGGCAGGTCCGGACGTCGGCCTGAGCGCCGGGCCGGCGCGATGACATCGCGTCAGGCGCACGCCTGTGGCATTTCCCCGGCCTGCAGGCGGCGCTCGATGTCGGCGATGACGGCGGGCAGGTCGGCGATGGTGTCTATCTGGTAATGCGGACGGGCGCTGGCGAATTCCGCACCGATACGCGCGCGTGCCGCCTGGCGTTCGGCATCGGACAGGGCCAGGTATTGCTCGTGCGTGAGACCCAGGGCATTGCCGGACAGCAGCAGCGCCACACTCCACATGCCGGCCGCGCGGCCTTCGACGATGCCAGGCGCCGTATCGTCCACCTTGACGCAGGCGGCGACATCGCTGGCGCCCAACGCCACCGCATTGGCCAGCGCCTGCGACGGGTACGGCCGGCCGCGCGGCACTTCATCAGCGGCGACGACATGGTCGGCCACATATCCGCTGGTGCGGGCGCTGTCGACGACTCGGTCCATGACCACCCTCGGGTAGCCGGAGCCGGAGCCGATCGCAATGCCGCGTGCGCGCAGGCCGGCGATGACTTCCAGCGCGCCGGGGATGAGCGCGGAATATCTGCCGACTTTCTCGATCTGCAAGGGCATGAAGCGTTCGTAGATACGAGTGACATCGTCGTCGCCGGGCTCATGGCCATGGCGTTGCTCGAAACGTGCGGCAATGGCCGGCTCATCGCAGAGCGCGCGGATATGGTCCCACTTGCCGCGCCCCATCGGTCCGCGGGCTTCTTCCAGTGTCAGTGGAACGCCGAATTCCTCGAAGGCCTCGACGAACACCTGGGTAGGGGCGAAGGAACCAAAGTCGACGGTCGTGCCCGCCCAGTCGAGGATCACGCATTCGACGGTGCGGGGGGATTGGTAGTGGGCCATGTCATTTCCAGGCTGAATTGAACAATGACGCTCATCTCAGCAGATCCTTCGAGGCCAGGGAAATCGTTTTTTCCGATATCAGACATAAGCCGGGCGGCCGGGCGGATGTCGAGGTGCGGGGGGTGATCATTGATATCAATGATATTTTGCATTCATGGCGCTGCTGGGAGATGCCTGGGAAACAGCGGCCTGACACGCGGGTGTCATCAAAAATTCACGCGATTGCCATGTCCGCAGTGCCCGGTTGGCGCCGGTCGCCTGGACTTCCACGATAATGCGCGGGTAGGGGGCGGCGTCATCGGGCCGTCGGTTCATGGAGAGGAATATGACGGGATATGCATTGACCGGCCGAGGCGCTTGCGCCGCTTTGTTTGCCGTGTTGCTGGCGGGCTGCGGCGGCACCGGCGTGTCTGGCAGCGGGGCCGCCGAGCCTGCGGCCGTCAGCATGCCCAATCCGGCGGCGGTGCACTGCGAGGAGCGCGGCGGCAAGGTGACGATAGAGTCCAGGCCCGAAGGGCAGGCTGGCGTCTGTCTGCTGCCGGATGGCAGCCGCGTGGATGAGTGGGAGTTGTATCGCCGCGATTTTCCGGAAGCCGCGGAAATCGACAAGCCCTGACAGCGGCGACAACGCCGGGCCTGAGCCGGCGGGAACCGCGCGGGCAGCCGCTGCTGCCTGGCCCGGGACGGTGGCAGAACGTGATGCGAAGCCTTGCGCGAGCAAGGCTTTTTTCATGCCTGCTGCCTGGGGCTGCCGGCAGTTCCGTTCAGCCGCCCGCGCCGTCCTCCAGAGAGCAGGCCTGTGTTGCGCATCCGCTTGTTGTCGGCCGTTTTTTATTGACTACCTACCTATCGGTAGGTAGTATTCGCGTCGCAGCCTTTTGCTGTGCATCAGGAGCCCATCCATGTCCGAACGGACACCCGCAGCAGACCGGATTTGTCTGGCCGCCGTGGCGCATTTTGCCGAGCGAGGCTATGACGCGGCGTCTTTGAACGACATCGCTGAATCGGTGGCGATACGCAAGGCCTCGCTGTACTCGCATTTCTCCGGCAAGGACGAGTTGTACCTGGCCGCCTTCAACGATGCCATCCATGTGGAAAGCGGGTATGTCTCGCGCTGCCTGGCGGGCGAACGTGCCAGCGAACTGCCCGGCGCGCGTTACTGCGCCGGCCTGGCGCGGCGTTACGGGCAGTCGCCGCACTTGCGCTTCCTGCTGAAGGCAGCCTACCTGCCGCCACGGCATTTGCAACAGCTCATGGACGAAAACTATGAAGGCTACCTGGGCCTGCTGCTAGACGGCTTCAGGCAGCGCCTGCAGGCCTGGGCGGGAGGGCATCCGCTGGCGCCGGAGAGCGTGCGTCTTTATGGGCAGGCTTACCTGGGCATTGTCGACAGCCTGCACGTCAAGCTGGTCTATGCCGGTGGCAGCAAGTTCAATGCCCGCTGGCAGGCCATGAAACATATTCTCGAAAATGCGCTGCGGCAGGCTGTGCCGCAGCGGCAGTAGGCGGAGTTCATCATGCGTAGTTCCAAACATGCGCCGCAGGGCGCTTCGATAGGCATGACGCTGGTCGTCCTGCTGGCCATGCTGACGGCACTCGACGCCATGGCGATCGACATGTATCTGCCGGGTATGCCGGCGATAGGCCTGGAGTTCGACATTTCTGCCGGTGAAGTCCAGCAGACGCTGGCCATTTTCCTGATCGGCCTGGCGTTCGGGCAGGGCCTGTATGGGCCATTGCTCGATAGCTATGGCCGCCGTGTGCCGCTGCTGGCCGGGGTGCTGTTGTTCGTGCTTGGTTCTATCGTTGCGGCGCTGGCGCCATCCATTGAATGGCTGATGGCGGCACGTTTCCTGCAGGCGCTGGGCGCGGCGGCAGGCCTGGTGGCGCCGCGCGCCATTGTGGCGGATCGTTGCAACGTCAACGAGTCGGCTCGCATTTTCTCGGTGCTGATGCAGGTCATGATGCTGGCGCCTATCCTGGCCCCGGTGCTGGGCGGCTATCTGTTGCAGCATGGCGGCTGGCGCAGCATTTTCTGGGCGCTGGCCGCGCTGGGCATGATCGGGGTGCTTTGGGGCCTGCGCAGCCTGCCGGAAACGCTGCCGGCGGCGTCCCGCGCGCCTTTGCGCCTCAGGGCCATTTTCAGTGCCTATGGCCGGCAATTGGTCGCGCCGGTATTCATGGCCTATGTGCTGGCGGGCGGCTTCGTGCTGGGGGCGCTGTTCACCTACATCAGCGGCGCGCCTTTCGTTTTCACGCAGCATTACGGGCTGGACCCGCAGCAGTTCAGCTATCTGTTCGCTTCGAACGCGGTGTGTCTGGTGTTGTTCGGCGCCGCCGCCAATGCCATGCTCAAGCGCGGTGCATCCGAGCAGCGCGGCATGTATATCGGCCTGGTGCTGCACACCCTGGCGGGCGCCGGCCTGTGGCTGGCAGCCGGCAGCCTGGCATTGCCGTTGTGGGGGTACGCTGCGTTGCTGGCGCTGGCGATAGGCTCTCTGGGCCTGGTATTCGGCAACCTGACCGCGCTCACCATGGCACATGCCGGCCCGCAGGCCGGACTGGCTTCGGCGCTGATGGGCATGCTGCAATACCTGCTGTCTGCCGTGGTTGGCTATGTCGTCAGTTTTGCCGGGACGCCGCTGCTGTCCCTGCCCGCCACCGTCGCCATCTGCGGCGGGCTGGCCATCCTGTGCTGCCTGGCGGCAGAGGGCATGCGCAGCCGCGCGCGTGCGGCCGCGTCGGCGGGCGGCGCATAGGGAACATCCCGTAGAGCGCCGCATGGGCCGGGCCTGTGCGGCGCCCGATGCAGTATCGTGTACGCCCGCATGCAGGCGTACAGGAGGACGGCATCATGAAATTCTCGAAGGTGACCTTGGCCAGACGGCTCAAGTTCAATCAGCTGGCAATATTCGAGAAGGTGCTCGCCTGTGGCTCGCTGCTGGCGGCCGCGCGCGAGCTGCACATGACGCAGCCCGCCATCAGCAAGGCCATCCAGGAACTGGAAGAACATTTCGGCCAGCCGCTGCTGGTGCGTTCCAGCCGAGGGGTGACACCCACCAATTTCGGCCTGATGCTCAAGGGGCATGCGCAGTCCGTCATGGCGGATTTGCGTGTTCTGGCGGATGACCTCAACGCGTGGAACGAAGGGGTATCGGGCAAGGTCATGGTGGGGTGCCTGCTGGCGGCCTCGGCGCAGCTGCTGCCGGCGGCCATCGTGCGCTTGCGCGAGATGGCGCCCAATGTCGTGGTACAGGTCAAGGTCGGGGTCAACGAGAAAATGTTCCCCGAGCTGCTGCGCGGCGAACTGGATGTGGTGGTCGGCCTGATCCCCGCGCACGAGGGCAGCGGCGAATTCACCCATGTGCCGCTTTATACCGAGAAACTCTGTGCCGTGGTGGGCCGGCAGCACTGGCTGGCGACCAGCGTCGGCGTGAAGACGGAGCAACTGGCGGGGCTGGACTGGATTCTTCCGACGTCGGATTCCGAGGCCTTTCACGCCATCGACGTTTTTTTCGAGAAGCTGGGCATGCCCAGGCCCAAACAGATCGTGGAGTCGGTCTCCATCATGACTAACCTGGGCTTGCTGGTGGAGTCCGATATGGTGGCGTTGATGCCGTTCAAGGTGGCGCGCCGTTTCGTCAACCTGGGCCTCATCACCATCCTGCCGATAGGCGTGGATATGCCGTTTGGCGAGGTAGGCTACACCCTGGCCAAGGACCGTGGCGTGACGCCAGCGGCGCAGCGCCTGTTGATGATGCTGCACGACGTGACGGTCTAGGCGCGTCGGCCGGTGCTATTCCAGATGCTTATAGCGCGGGTCGAAAATTTCATTATTCAAGTCACAACCCCTTGGATAGAGTGCCATCAGGGTCAGGTAATCCTGGTGGCGGCTGCCGTGTTTCCGGCGCAGCGCCAGGCTTTGCCCAGGCATGTTCCGGTTATCGGGCGGTTTCCAAGGAGTTCGACTTGTCCAGGTTTCAGCTTCCTGCGTCGCTGCGGCAGACGCGCAATTATGTCGATGGCGAGTTCGTTGCCACGGCCAAGACTTTCCATAACATCTGTCCGGTGGACGGCGCCGTGCTGGCGGATGTCCATGAGGCGGACAAGGCGCTGGTGGACCGTGCCGTGGCTGCGGCGCGCCGCGCCGTGGAGGGCGAATGGGGCCAGGCGGATGCCGCCGAACGGGCCAGGTACCTGTATCGGGTGGCGGACATCATCGAACGGCGCTTCGAAGCGTTCCTGGCCGCCGAAGTCGCCGATACCGGCAGGCCGTTGAGCCAGGCGCGCCAGCTGGATATCTATCGCGGCATCCACAACTTCCGTACCTTTGCCGATCTGGCCAAGGTGGCCAATACCGATTTCTTCGAAACCCGGCTGGGCGACGGCACCAGACTGATCAACTACGTCACGCGCAAGCCGCTGGGCGTGGTAGCCAGCATTTCGCCGTGGAACCTGCCCATCCTGTCGCTGACCTGGAAGGCTGCGCCTGCGCTGATCTGTGGCAACGCGGTGGTCTGCAAGCCGTCCGAGGAAACGCCTTCGAGCGCCACGCTGGTCGCCGAGGCCTTCGACGAGGCCGGCGTGCCGGCGGGCGTGTTCAATGTCATTCACGGCTTCGGCCCAGGGTCGGCCGGTGAGTTCCTGAGTACGCATCCGGATATCGACGCCATTACCTTCACCGGGGAGTCCCGCACTGGCACGGCGATCATGAAAGCCGCGGCCGAGGGTGTCAAGGAAGTGTCTTTCGAACTGGGCGGCAAGAATGCGGCAGTGGTCTTTGCCGATGCGGATTTCGAAGCGGCGGTCGAGGGCATCGTGCGCTCCAGCTTCACCAATGCCGGCCAGGTGTGCCTGTGCTCCGAGCGGGTCTATGTCGAACGTTCCATCTTCGATCGTTTCGTGGCGGCGCTCAAAGCCAGGACCGAGGCGCTGAAGGTGAGCTGGCCCGATGACGAGGGCGTATTCATGGGTTCGCTGATCTCGCGCGAACATCGCGAGAAAGTGCTGTCCTACTTCGACCTGGCCGTGCAGGAAGGGGCGACGGTCGTGACTGGCGGCACGGTGCCGGTGTTCGGCGACGAGCGCGACAACGGCGCCTACGTGCTGCCCACCATCTGGACCGGCCTGCCGGACGATGCGCGCTGCATGCGCGAAGAAGTCTTCGGCCCGGTATGCCACATTGCCCCCTTCGACAGCGAAGAAGAAGTGCTGCGCCGGGTCAACGACAGCGCCTATGGGCTGGCCGCCAGCATCTGGACCACCAACCTGTCGCGCGCGCATCGCGTCAGCCCGAAGATCCATGTCGGCATCGTCTGGGTCAATACCTGGTTCTCGCGTGACCTGCGCACGCCCTTCGGCGGCGGCAAGCTGTCCGGCATCGGCCGCGAAGGGGGACGTTATTCGCTCGATTTCTATTCGGAAACGACCAACGTTTGCGTCAAGGTATGAGCCCTGCGGGACAGACAAACGACAGCAATGGGGAAAGCATGAACGATTCACTGCAGGCCTTGGCAGACCGGCTCTGGGCAGCCCAGCAAAGCGGGCAGCCGACCACGCCGGTGCGCGATGAGATCGCGCGCCTGGCGGGGCATGACGGCGATGCGCTGGCGCTGGCCTATGCCGTGCAGGCGCTGCTGGCCGAGCGCCAGCAGCAGCGCGGGGCGCGTCGGATAGGCCGCAAGATAGGCCTGACCTCGCGCGCGGTGCAGCAGCAGCTGGGCGTGGCGGCGCCGGATTTCGGCGCGTTGTTTGCCGACATGGCATTTGGCGATGGCGAGGAAATTCCCTGGGCGCGCACCATGCAGCCCAAGGCCGAAGCGGAAATCGCGCTGGTGCTCGAACGCGACCTGCCGCACGAGCGCCATACCTTTGCCGATGTCATCTCGGCGACAGCTTATGCCTTGCCGGCCATAGAAGTTGTTGGCAGCCGCATTGCCAATTGGGATATCCGCCTGGTCGATACCGTGGCGGACAACGCGTCGTCGGGGTTGTTCGTGCTGGGTTCGCGTCCGGTGCGGCTGGCCGCGCTGGACCTGGTGCGCTGCGGCATGGTGATGGAATGCCGGGGCGATCAGGTGTCGGTCGGGGCCGGTGCGGCCTGCCTGGGCAACCCCCTGAATGCCGCCGTCTGGCTGGCTGACACGATGGTGCGGTTGGGCTCACCGCTGAGGGCGGGCGATGTCGTGCTGACCGGCGCGCTCGGCCCGATGGCCAGCGTGCGGCCAGGGGATGTGATCAGTGCCGCCATCGAAGGGCTGGGCAGTGTCGCGGCGGTGTTCGCCGCCAGTTGAACAAGGGGCGGCGCGCCAGGGCCCAGCTGCCGGAAATGGAACAAGGCCGGGCCATGAGCAGAGGGGCTGGCAGGGAGAAGTCAACGATGAGTGTGGATATCCAGTCCATTGCTGCGCAGCTTGACGGCGCGGCTTTGCACCGTCAGGCTGTGCCGCAATTCGCGCCGGGCAGTTTCACGCTGGCGCAGGCTTATGACATCCAGCGTGCTTCCGTGGCATGCCGGCAGGCCCGTGGCGATACGGTATGCGGTATCAAGCTGGGTTTCACCAGCCGGGCCAAGATGGTGCAAATGGGGGTCGATGACCTGATCTGGGGCTGGCTGACCCGTCAGATGCGCGAGGAAGAAGCCGCTACCGTTGATCTGGGCAAATACATCCATCCCCGGGTGGAACCCGAGGTCTGTTTCCTGACGCGTCGCGCCATCGACCGCCCGCTCAATGCGCTGGAGGCAGTGGACTACCTGGAAGCCGTGGCGCCGGCGCTGGAAATCATAGATTCGCGCTACCAGGATTTCCGTTTCAGCCTGGAGGACGTGGTGGCCGACAACTGTTCGTCGGCGGGCGTGGTGGTGGGGGGCTGGTCGCGTGATTTCGCCGCCTTGGGCAATGCCGGCGTGCTGGTGGCACAGGACGGCCGCATCACGCTGACGGGTTCCACGGCGGCGATCCTGGGACATCCCCTGAGGGCGGTGGTTCAGGCGGCCCGCCTGGTGGCTGCGGCGGAACTGAGCCTACCCGCCGGGTCCCTGATCATGGCTGGCGCGGCAACTGCCGCTGCGGCCTTGGCGCCGGGCCAGCATGTGCAGGGGCAGATCAACGGCCTGGGCAAGGTCGAATTCTTTACTGGAGGGCATCAGCATGGCTGACCACAAGGCAGGCGTTATCCAGGGCAAGGCCGTGCCGCGCGGCCGCTTCCCGCATTACCGGCGTGCCGGTGATTTCATCTTCGTGTCTGGCACGAGTTCGCGCCGCCCGGACAATACCTTCGAAGGGGCGCAGGCCGACGCCATGGGCGTGACGACGCTGGATATCCGCGCGCAGTCGCGCGCGGTGATCCGCAATATCGCCGACATCCTGGCGCATGCCGGCGCAGGCCTGGAGGATATGGTCGAGGCGCAGGTATTCCTCGTCAGCATGAACGACTTTGGCGGCTTCAATGAAGTCTGGGCCGAATTCTTCGATGAGAATGGCCCCACACGCACCACGGTGGCGGTGCATCAGTTGCCGCACCCCCATCTGTTGATCGAGATCCGCGCGGTGGCCTACAAGCCCCTGCCAACCTCCCAGGAGTAGGACCATGATGAACTTCAAGTACGGCTATCCGTTGAATTTCCAGAAGTGGCTCGGTGAACACGAACACCTGCTCAAGCCGCCGGTCGGCAACCAGCAGATCTGGGCCGATGGCGACTTCATGGTGACGGTGGTGGGTGGGCCCAACCAGCGCTCCGATTTCCACGATGACCCGGTGGAGGAGTTCTTCTACCAGTTCAAGGGCAACGCCTATCTGCTGATCTGGGACCGTGGCCAGTATGAGCGCGTGCATCTCAAGGAAGGCGACATGTTCCTGCAGGCGCCTCACGTCAAGCACTCGCCCCAGCGCCCGGAGGCCGGCAGCCTTTGCCTGGTGATAGAGCGCCAGCGGCCCCTGGGCAGCAAGGACGCCTTGCAATGGTGCTGCGCGCGTTGCGGCAGCCTGGTCCGGCGCTACGAGATGCAGCTCGAAAGCATCGTGGCCGACCTGCCACCCGTTTATGAACAGTTCTATGCCACCGCCGACGCCGAGCGCACCTGCCAGTCCTGCGGCGAAGTGCATCCGGGACGGGATTTCGAGGCCTGGCACCGGACCCTGAATCAACACTTTCCCGAGCAGTGAGCTGCCATGATTGATATCCACTCGCACTTTTTCCCTTGCATCAGCGCAGCCACTGCGGAGGCAGCCAATCCCGGGCGTGCGCCCTGGCTGCGCATAGATGACGACGGCGAAATCGGCCAGATCATGGTGGGCGACAAGCCGTTCCGGCCGGTCTACCGTTCGCTCTGGGACCCGCAGTTCCGCCTGCAGGAAATGGATCAGCATGGTATCGACATCCAGGTGAACTGCGCCACGCCCATCATGTTCGGCTATGCCTGGGATGCGCAGCTGGCGGCAGACTGGGCGGCACGGATGAACGAGGAAGCGCTGGCCTTTGCCGCCGCCGACCCGCGCCGCTTGAAGGTGCTCTCGCAAGTGCCCCTGCAAGACGTGAAGCTGGCCTGCGCGGAAGCATCGCGGGCGCAGAAGGCAGGCTGTATCGGCGTGCAGATCGGCAACCACGCCGGCGACCGCGACCTGGATCATCCCGACATGGTCGATTTCCTGATCCATTGCGCCAATGAAGGCATACCGGTGTTTGTGCATCCCTGGGACATGATGGGCGGCAAGGAGCGCATGCGACAGTGGATGCTGCCTTGGCTGGTCGCCATGCCGGCGGAAACACAGCTGGGCATGCTGTCGCTGATCTTGTCCGGGGCGCTGGAGCGTATTCCCGAATCCTTGAAAATCTGTTTTGCCCACGGCGGCGGCAGCTTTGCCTATACCCTGGGTCGGGTGGATAACGCCTGGCGCCACCGCGATATCGTGCGCCAGGACTGCCCACGGCCGCCATCAGAGTATGCCCGGCGGCTTTATGTGGATAGCGCCGTGTTCGACGAGGGGGCGCTCAAGCTGCTGGTTGACGTGATGGGCGTGGGTCATGTCATGCTGGGCTCGGACCAGCCCTTCCCGCTGGGCGAGCAGGAGGTCGGTGCCCTGGTGCGCGGCGCGGGCTTTTTGTCGGCGCCGCAGCGCGACCGCATCCTGGGCGCGAATGCCGTTGAATTTTTCGGGCTGTAATACCGGGCTGGGCTGGTGCCGGCTTTCCCGGTACTGTGGCGCGGCCCATTAACAACCATCAATTCAGTTTCCCAGATTTCCCCTTGCAATCGTCTTGGCGACGATCGCAAGGGGTTTTTTATTAGTCTTCCGGAATCAATCTAAGGGTAAATGCTGAGTCGTCAGGTAATGGATTTTGCAATGCAGCACAAATGCGCCATAACAGGGCGCGAAGATGTTCAATTGCCGAATTACAAGGCGTAAACAAACGAAATGCACCGTAGCAAAACAAGTGAATTATTGCGTTGCATCAATTTGGTGCGGTAGAAGAAAAGGTATTCCAGGCGCTTATAGCTGGCGGTCAAAAAATGATTATCCAGGGCTTGCGCGGTTGGCTACATTCAGCTTGCAGACCTTTGATTTTTCAGGAACGTGCAAGGTTTCCAGGCATGTGCAGCGGTTTCCTGAATGGCGCATCGCCGCTCAGGCGGTGTAACGGTATTTTCAATGGGTCTTTTCAATCTGAATGATGTGAACCGGGGGCAATCATGAAGCGGAATTTCTTTTCCAGTATTTCCTTGGGCCGTTTGCTGGTAACAGGCGCAATGGCAGGGTGCTGTGCCATTGCCAATGCCGCCGAGCCAGTCAAAGTCGGTATTGCGCTGGATATCTCCGGGCCTTTTGCCGCATTGGGCGCAGAGGCACGCGATGGCTTTGATCTGGCGATCGAACAATTGGACGGAAAACTCGGCGGTCAGCCGGCGGAATTCATCAAAACCGACTTTGCCGGCAGCCCGGAGCAGGCCACGCAATTGGTCAGGCGCTACTTGCAACGGGACAAGATCGACTTCTTCACCGGGCCGATCGCCTCGAACTCGGCATTGGCTGTCATGCCTTTGCTGGCCAAGGACAAGGTTCCGTTCATTTCCAGTAATCCCGGGCCCAGCCAGTTGGCTGGCAAGCAATGCAGTCCGTACTTCTTCGCGCAGTACCAGAACGATAATTTCGACGAGGCGGCAGGCAGCCTGGCCGACGCCAAGCAGTTCAAGAAAGTGGTGATCCTGGCGCCGAACTATCCGGCCGGCAAGGATCACATGGCAGGTTTCAAGCGCACCTACAGCGGCGAAGTCCTGGATGAAATCTATACCAAGGTCGGGCAGCTCGATTATTCGGCGGAAATCGCGCAGATCCGCAGCGCCAAGCCGGATGCGGTGTACTTCTTCCTGCCGGGCAGCATGGGGATCAACTTCATCAAGCAGTATGTGGCCGGCGGCCTGAAGGACGTGCCGCTGGTGGCGCCCAACACCGTTGACCTGGACATCATTCCTGCTGTGGGTGACGACGCGCTGGGCATTCTGAATACCTCGCAATGGGTGCACGATCTGCCGGTGCCGGCCAACCAGGCCTTTGTCGAAGCCTTCCGCCAGAAGTACAACGGCCGCTACCCCTCGGCCTATGCCGCCATGGCTTACGACAGCATCCTGGCCATGGATGCGGCCGTGCGCGAAACCGCAGGCAAGGTCGACGACCGCGAAGCGCTGGTCAAGGCGCTGGAACAGGCATCCTTCGATTCCATCAAGGGCCCCTTCAGCTACGGCGCCAACCATTTCCCAGTGCAGAATTTCTACCTGCGCGTGGTGGATAAGGATGCGGATGGCAAGTACGTGAACCGCCTGGTTGAAACCGTGCTGGAAAACCATCAGGACGCCTACGTCTCCGAGTGCAAGCTGTAAGCAGGACGGAGGCGGCACATGGATGGCATCTTCATCATCGAGCAGTTGCTCAACGGCCTGGGCTATGGGCTCATGCTTTTCCTGATTGCGGCAGGCCTGACGCTGATATTCGGCATCATGGACACCATGAACCTGGCGCACGGCTCCATGTTCATGGTGGGGGCCTACGTGGCAGCACGGGTCCATGCCGTCAGCGGCTCCTTCCTGACCGGCGTGGTGGCCGGCGTGGCGGCGATTGTTGTGCTGGCGGCGTTGCTGGAGCTGGCGATCATTCGGCGTCTGTACCGGCGTGATCACCTGGCGCAGGTGATCGCAACCTTCGGCATCATCCTGATCGCCGACGATGCCGTGAAGGCGATCTGGGGGGCGGCGCCCATCATGGCGTCCATGCCGGCCTCGCTGGCCGGCCCGGTTACGCTCATGCCCGGGCTGCCCTATCCGGCCTATCGCCTGCTGTTGCTGGTGGCAGGCCTGTTGGTGGCGCTGGGCCTGTACTTGCTGGTGAACCGGACCCGCATGGGCATGCTGGTGCGCGCTGGCGCTTCCAACCGCATCATGGCGGAATTCATGGGGGTGCGCGTCAGCCATGTGTTCTCTTTCGTGTTCGCGCTGGGCGCCGCGCTGGCGGCCCTGGCCGGTGCCTTGATGGGCCCGATCAGCGCGGTGCAGATCGGCATGGGGGAAAGCATCCTGATCCCGTCGCTGGTTGTGGTCGTCATCGGCGGCATCGGTTCGATACGCGGCGCCTTCATCGCGGCCCTGATCGTGGGTTTCATCGACACCGCCGGGCGCGCATTCCTGGCGCCCGCCTTCAAGCTGGTCATGCCGCCTGCCGTCGCGGCCGACCTGGGGGCGGCGCTGGCCGGTGTCGCGGTATACGTCTTTATGGCGGTCGTGCTTGCCATCAAGCCCGCCGGTCTTTTTTCTGCACGCGCGTGAGGGCGATATGACAACTTCTGCTTTCACCGGACAAGCCGTTGCCGCGCAGCCGCGCCAGTCAGCCGGGCCATGGACGCCATGGGTGCTCCTGCTGGCGCTGGCCGTCTTTCCCTGGGTCGCGCCGCTGTTGCAGCTGGAGTATTACGTGGGTTTCGTCGAGCGCCTGCTCATCATGATGATTGCTGCGTCCAGCCTCAATTTCATCCTGGGCTATGGCGGCATGGTGGCGCTGGGCCATGCCGGTTTCATCGGCGTGGGAGCGTATGCCGTGGCAGTCATGGTCGAGGCCGGCCATGATTCCGCCTGGCTGATATGGGCCACGGCCATCATCGCGGCAGCGGTCTTTTCCGCGCTGATCGGGCTGGTGGCGCTGCGCACCCGGGGCGTCTACTTCATCATGATTACCCTGGCATTTGCCGAGATGCTGCACTACGTCGCGGTATCCGTGCGTACGTATGGCGGTGACGACGGCTATAGCATCTATTCGCCGCTCAGCCTCGGTGCCGTGTTCGATGGCATGGAGTATGGCCTGTACTGGGTTGTGCTGGCCTGCGCGGCATTGTTGTTCGCGTTGATGAGCCGGATATCCGGTTCGCGTTTCGGCCACGCGCTCAAGGGGGCTCGGGACAATGAAGTGCGCATGGCCGCCATGGGTTACCCGGTTTTTTTCATCCGCCTGGCTGCCTTTGTCGGGGCGGGCGCCGTGGCGGGGCTTGCTGGCGCCATGCTGGCCACCCATGACGGCTTCGTCAGTCCTTCGCTGATGGATTGGACCCAGTCCGCCATTCTGATCGTCATGGTTGTCATTGGCGGCGTCGGCAACCGCTGGGGCGGCGTCATCGGCGCCGGGCTGTGGCTGTCGCTGCAGGAGGGCCTGCGCATGTTCACCGAATACTGGCACTGGCCGCTGGGCATCCTGCTGCTGATCATCGTGTTCTACGCACCGGAAGGCATTGCCGCCCGGCTGCGCCGCAAAAGGAGCGCGGCATGAGCCTGTTCCATACTGAAGGCCTGGTCAAACGCTTCGGCGGCCTGCTGGCGACCGATCACGTCTCGCTGGAGATCGAGCGTGGTCAGATCCATGCGCTGATCGGGCCCAACGGCGCGGGTAAATCCACGCTGGTGAACCTGATTTCCGGCCTGCTGAGCGCCGACGAAGGCCGCATCGTGCTCGAAGGTGTGGACCTGACTGCGCTCAGGCCGTATCAGCGGGTGCGGGCGGGTTTGTCGCGCTGTTTCCAGATCACCAATATCTTCCGCAACGACACGGTGCGCGACAACCTGATGCTGGCGGCGCAGGCTCACGATGGCAGCAGCTTCCGCTTTCTGTCGCTGCGGCAGAACGAGGAAAAATTGTGGGCGCGCGCGGAAGAACTGGCTCGGCAGGTCGGGCTGGGGCATGAGCTGGACCGTGTAGCCGGTACTTTGTCGCATGGCGCGCAACGGCGTCTGGACGTGGCGCTGGCGCTGGCCTCGCGCCCCAAGCTGTTGTTGCTCGATGAACCCATGGCGGGCATGGGGGCGGAGGATTCCATGCAGATGGTGGAAATGATCCTGACGCTGCGCCAGGAGGCAGCCATTCTGCTGATCGAACACGACATGGATGCCGTCTTCAAGCTGGCCGACCGGATCACCGTGCTGGTCTATGGCAAGGTGCTGACCTCGGGCAACGCCGAGCAGATCCGCGCCGACGTACGCGTACAGGAAGTCTACCTGGGCGATGAGGAAACAACAGCCGAAGAGGCTGCCGCGAAGACAGCGGCAGCGGGCGCAACGCCGGAGGTAGTGTCATGAGCCGCGAACCCTTGTTGTCCTGCCGGGGCATCCATGCCGGCTATGGCGCCAGCCAGGTGCTGTTCGATGTCGGCCTGGACATCCATGAGAAGGAAGTCGTTACCTTGCTGGGCCGCAACGGCATGGGCAAGAGCACGACCATCAAAACCATTATCGGTGCGCTCAAGGCGCGTCAGGGCGAGTTGAGTTTCGGGGGCAGGCAGATCGGCCGCATGCGCCCGGACGCTATTGCCAGGTTGGGTGTGGCGGTGGTGCCGGAAGGCCGCATGTGCTTTCCCAACCTGACAGTGGAGGAGCATCTGCTGGCGTTTGCCGATAACCGTAGCGGTCAGCGCGACGGTTGGAACCTGGAGCGCATCTACGAGGTTTTCCCCAGGCTGAAGGAGCGTTCGCGCAATCTGGGCGGGCAACTGTCGGGCGGCGAGCAGCAGATGCTGGCCATCGGCCGCGCCTTGTCGACCAACCCGAGGTTGCTGATCCTGGATGAAGCCACCGAAGGGCTGGCGCCGGTCATCCGCGAGGATATCTGGCGCTGCCTGGCCATGCTGCGTGCGGCCGGGCAGACGATCCTGGTCGTGGACAAATACGTGCAGCGCCTGCTCAGCCTGGCCGACCGCCATATCATTCTCGAGCGTGGCCGCGTGGCCTGGCAGGGAACGTCGGCGGAATTGGATGCCGACCGCAGCTTGTGGAAAACGTACCTGGGGGTTTGACGGTGCCGGTATGCATGCCGCTTTGCGGATGCTGCTGTGCGAGCCTAGGGCCGCTAGATGCCCAGATAGGCCTGTTGTATCGCCGGGTCCCGGGCCAGTTCGTCGCTGTTGCCCTGCCTGACGATGCGGCCTTCGCTCAAGACGTAGGCGCGGCGGGAAATCCGCAAGGCCATGTAGGCGTTTTGCTCGGCCAGCAGTACGGCCACGCCCTGGTCGCGCAGCTGCGCGATGGCGTCGAAGATTTCCGCGACGATTTTAGGCGCCAGTCCCAGTGACGGCTCGTCGAGCAGCAGCAGGCGCGGGCGGCTCATCAAGGCACGGCCGATGGCCAGCATCTGCTGCTCGCCGCCCGAGAGCGTGCCCGCCTGTTGCGCCAGCCGCTGCGCGAGCTTGGGGAAGCGTTCCAGTACCTGGGCGAAATCCGTCCTGACTTGCCGCGTGTCGTGGCGGCTGTAGGCACCCATCATCAGGTTTTCCTTGACGCTGAGCGGCGCGAAAACCTGCCTGCCTTCCGGTGACAGGGCCAGGCCGCGCTGGACGCGCCGGGCGGCATCCAGACCGTCCAGGGGCTGGCCGTCCAGCATGATGGAACCCTGGCGATGCTGGCGCAGGCCGGCCAGCGTATTCATGATGGTCGACTTGCCTGCGCCGTTGGCGCCCAGCAGGCAGACGATTTCTCCAGGCTGCAGGTGCAGGTCTATGCCGTGCAGGATCTGTGCTGCGCCTATCCAGGTGGATACACCCTTGATATCAAGCATGGCTGCCTTCCCCCAGGTAGGCGTCGAGTACGGCCGGGTCATGGCGCACCTGTTCCGGGGAGCCTTCACTGATGAGCCTGCCGTTGTTGAGCACGGAAATATGGTCGGACAGGCGCATGACGACCCGCACATTGTGTTCCACGAGCACGATGGTGACGCCCTGGCGATTGAGCCCGCGGATGGCTTGCTCGGCGCGCTCGATGGCATCGGCGGGCAAGCCTGCCAGCGGTTCGTCGAGCAGCACCAGCGTGGGTTCCGACGCCATGGCGCGAGCGATTTCCATGAGCTTGCCTTCGCCGTAGCTGAGGGACTGCGCCGGCTGCCAGGCTTTCTCCGCCAGCCCCAGTTGCTCCAGCAGTGCCATGGCCCGGGCTTCGCCGGCGGCATTTTCCTCGCGCTGGCGTCTGGCGTGGCGCAAGGCGTCGAACAGCGTGCTGCGGGTACGGACGTGGCGGCCTACCATGACGTTTTCCAGCACGCTCATGTCCGGGAATATCTGCAGGTTCTGGAAAGTGCGGGCCATGCCCAGGCGAGTACGCGCATGGGGCGGCAGGGTTTCGATGGACTGGTCCAGGAAACGGATGCTGCCGCCCGTGACGGGATTGACGCCGGTGATGAGGTTGAAGAGCGTGGATTTGCCTGCGCCGTTCGGCCCGATCAGGGCATGGATATCGCCACGCCGGACTTGCAGGGACACGCCATCGACGGCGGCCAGGCCGCCGAAATGCTTGCTGACCTGCCGGACGTCCAGAAGGGGCGCGCCGGGGACGGCCTGGCCGGTGGCTTGGCGGGTGGCAGAGCTCGTGGTCGGGCTCATGGCTGGGCTCCGTTCCGGCCGGCAGGCGGGACGGCCCGCCGCCGCGCCAGCCAGCCTGTCAGGCCGCCTGCGATGCCGCCGGGCATAAAGCCCACTACCAGAATCATGGCGGCCCCCAGGATCAGCAGTTCAGTATCGTGGAAGCTGCGTACCAGTTCAGGCAGGGCAGTGAAAATCAGCGCGCCGAAGAATGCTCCCCAATATTGCCCGAACCCGCCAACTGCCACCATGACCAGCAGCAGAATGGAGGTGGAGAACGAGAAGGAGTCTGGCGAGATGAACAGGTTCTGGTGGGCATAGAGAGCGCCCGCCAGCCCAGCCAGCATATTGGCCAGCACGAAGATCGCCAATTTTTGCCGCAATACGGGAATGCCCATGCAGGCGGCGGCGATATCGCTGGAGCGGATGGCCCGCAGCGCGCGGCCGGTGCGTGAGCGTCGCAGGAAGGACAGGCTCAGCATGACCAGGCCCACGACCAGCCAGCACAGCAGGTAGAAGTTGTCCGGCAGGGAGAGATCCAGGCTGCCGAGCATATAGGGCGGGATGCCGATCAGCCCGTTGGGCCCGCCGGTCCAGGCCACCAGGCCGACCAGCAGGACGGAAACGATGGCATTGAAACCCAGTGTGGCCATGGCCAGGTAGTGGCCGGACAGGCGCAGCGTGGGCCAGCCTATCAAGACGGAAAACAGGCCGCAGGCCAGCATGGCGGCCAACGTGCCCAGCCAGGGTGAGACGGCCAGGTGCACCGCCAGCATGCCGCTGGCATAGGCGCCTATGCCCCAGAACGCCGCATGGGCCAGCGAGGTCAGGCCGGTATAGCCCACCAGCAGGTTCAGGCTGGCGATCAGCAGCAGGTTGATGAAGAATGTGCCGCCCAGGCTGAGCAGATAATCGTTGGGCGCGATCCAGGGCCAGGCCAGCAGCAGGGCCCAGAGCACCAGCAGCACGGCAGGGGTGCGGTCGCGGTGACCGAGAGGCGTGGCGTTCATAGCTTGGTGACCTCCGCCTTGCCCAGCAGGCCCTGTGGCCGCAGTACCAGGACCAGCAGCAGCACCAGGAAGGCGGCGGCATCTTTGAATTGTGAGGTGATGAAGCCGCTGACCAGCGCTTCCAGCAGGCCCAGCAGCAGGCCGCCCAGCGTGGCGCCGAACAGGCTGCCCAGGCCGCCTAGCATGGCTGCGCTGAAGCCTTTGAACCCCAGCATGGCGCCGCTGTCGTAGGACATCAGCGTGAGCGGCGTGATGATGGTGCCTGCCAGCCCGCCGACGGCGGCGGCGATGATGAAGGAGCCGAGTACGACACGGTGGTGGCGGATGCCGACCAGCGCGGCTGCGGCCGGATTGGCGGCGGCTGCGCGCATGGCGCAGCCCCAGCGGGTATGGTTGAAGAACAGCTGCGCCAGGATCATGAACACCAGGGTGATGCCCAGTATCCATAGCGTTTGCGTGGCAACGCTGGCGCCCCAGAGCGGCACGAAGGCTGTTTGCGACAGGCCGGGGTAGCCCACCGGGTTCTTGCCCAGGCTCAGCATCACCAGGCTCTTGGACAGCAGGGCGATACCGACGGTAACCAGGGTAATGGCGAACGGGGTCTGGTTCAGCAGCGGCCGGATCAGCAGCCGTTCGGTCAACCCGCCGATGACGGCCACGGCCAGCCCGGCGAGCAGGCAGGCCTGCCAGACGGGCATCTGGGCATCATTGAAGCAAAAGGCGGCGAGCAGGCCGCCCATCATGACCCATTCGCCCTGCGCGAAATTCAACGCGCCGGTGCTCTTGAAAATGATGTTGAAGCCGACGGCGATCAGGGCATAGATACTGCCTGTGCCCAGACCGGAAAGAATGATTTGCAGGGTGGAACTGTCCACGGTGGCAATCCTGGCATGTGGGGCCATGCCCCGGCCTGCCGCGTGCAGCCGGCCGGGGCATGGCGGCAAGGCCGGTAGCGGCCCTGCGCGGTTACTGATAGTCGTGCAGGCGGAAGGCGCCGTCTTCCCACTTGATCAGGACGATGTCACTCTTGGACAGCCCGGAATGGCGCTCCGGCGAAAAGTTGAAGCTGCCGCCCACGCCATGGAAATCCTGGATCTGCTCCAGGGCCTGTCGCGTCTTTTCCTTGTCGCCCTGGCTGGTTTGCAGCGCGTGGCGCGCCAGCTGGATGGCGTCATAGGTTTGCGCTACATACTGGTTGGGCTTGCGGCCGTACCTGGCTTCGAACTTGCGCGTCAATTCCTCGATGGCAGCCTTCTGGCTATCGCTGTCCGGCAGGTCGGCCCCGACAGGGAATTTCACCGAAACCAGCAGGACGTTGCTGGCGCTATCGCCCGCCAGCTCCATGTATTTCTGCGACACGAAGCCGTAGCTGTGGATCAGCTCGCGGTCTGTCAGGCCCAACTGCGTCGCCTGCTTGTTGAAGATGACGCCGGCGGGTGTCACGGTCCAGCACAGGACGGCCTGCGCATCGCTGTTCTTGATGCGTGTCAGTTGCGGCGTCAGGTCGGTATCGCTGGGGGCGAAGGCTTCGAAGCTGACCGTCAGTCCCAGTTCGGGGGCCAGGCGCTTGAGTTCTTCGGCTGCGGCCTGGCCGAAACCGCTGGTGTCATGCAGCAGCGCGACGCGGGTAATGCCTTTCTTGTCGAAGTAGTCCTTCAGGCGTTCGAACACTTGGCGGTCGTCCACCGTGCTTTTGAATGCCCAGGGCCGTTGCGCCACCGGATCGACGATGGACAGCGCGCCTTCCGTGGAAATGAAAGGGGTTTTGGCCTGGGCGCTCAAGGGCACCATCGCCAGCGCGATGCCGCTCTTGTTGCCGCCGCCGACGATGATGTCCACCTTGTCCTGGGATAGCAGGCGGCGGGTGGCTGTCAGGGCCTTGTTGGTCTGGCTCTCGGCGTCGTAGAAGACCCACTGCACCGGGTGGCCGTCTATGCCGCCTGCCGCATTGATTTCTTCGATGGCGATTTCCATCCCGGCCTTCATGTCTTCGCCCAGGAAGGCGGCGGGGCCGGTGGTCGAAAGGATCGTGCCGATGCGGTAGGTGTCGGCAGCCATGGCAGAAGCGCCGAAGGCGAGGGTGGTGGCCAGCAGGCCGCGCAGCAGGAATTTGTAGGACATGGCTAGGACCGAAGGAAAAGGCAGGGAACGGCGGGCAGGCGCCCGGTCAGGCAAGGACGCGCAAGGTAACGGGGGCGCCCCGGGAAAGCGAACCGTAGATCGGACACACATCGGTGAAGACCCGCACCAGTTCCTCCGCCTGGGCCTGGGTCAGGCCGGAGAAGCGGTACTTGAGCTCGATATAGCGGTAGTGGCCGGGGCGGGTTTCATCGGCTTCGCACTGGGCGTGGATTTCCAGCCCGTAGTGCAGCCAGCCCCGGCGCCGTGCCTCGTCGTCGATGACGGCGTGGGAACAGGTTTGCAACGCGCCCAGCAGTAATTCGGCGGCTTGCCAGGCCTGGCCTTGGCCGCCGCGGCCGGGGGAGGCATCGACCACCAGATGCTGGTCACGGGCGTTGAGCAGGAAGCGGCCGGCCTGGGCCGAAAGGCGGCTGGTGCTGTCTATGGTTGCCATGGTGCTTCCTGTGTTCAGCGGCGTTCCGGGCGAGCCAGCCCGAGATGGTCACGCAGCGTCGTGCCCTTGTATTCCTTGCGGAACAGGCCCAGGCCCTGCAACTGCGGGATGACCAGACGCACGAAGCTTTCCAGGCCGCCGGGAAGATAGGGCACCTGGATCATGAAGCCGTCGCAGGCGCGGGCCTCGTACCAGTGGCGCAGGTTCTCCGTCACTTTGTCGGCTGCGCCGACGAAATCGCGCAACGGGCCGATGCCATAGCGGTGGCCCAGTTCGCGCAGGCCGATGCCGCTGCGGCGCGTGAGCTCCGCCACTTCCTTGTAATGGCCCTGCACCCCAGGGACATCCAGTTCCGGCAGGACGGCGTCCTGTTCGAACTGCGACAGGTCTATGTCCAGGTGGTAGGAGAGCGTGGAGAGTCCGGCGTTCGGGTCGGTCAGGTCCTTGAGCAGCCGTTCCTGTTCCAGGGCGATGGTTTCGGTCTCGCCGACGATGGGCACGATGCCCGGCAGGATCTTCAGCGTGTCCGGGTCGCGGCCATGGCTGCGTGCGCGTTCCTTCATTTCGGCATAGAACGCCTGGGCGGAATCCAGCGAGGAATGGGTGACGAAAATCACATCGGCCCAGCGTGCGGCGAAATCGCGGCCACGGCCGGAGGCGCCGGCCTGAATGAAGACTGGGCGGCCTTGCGGCGGGCGGCTGACATTCAGCGGGCCCTGCACCGAAAACCACTTGCCCTGGTGGTCGATGGAACGCACCTTGGCGGGGTCGGCAAACAGCGGCCCTTGCTTGTCCAGTACCAGGGCGTCGTCCGCCCAGCTGTCCCACAGCTCGCAGGCCACTTCCACGAATTCTTCCGCGCGGTCATAGCGCTCGTCGCGGCTGAGCTGGTCCTGGCGGCCGAAGTTGGCTGCCTCGGCCTGCTGGAACGACGTCACGATATTCCAGGCGGAGCGGCCGGCGCTCAGGTGGTCCAGCGTGGCCAGCGAACGCGCCACGGTATATGGATCGAAGTAGGAGGTCGAAATCGTGCTGGCCAGGCCTAGGTGGCGCGTGCTGCCGGCAATGAGTGCCAGCACTGTCATCGGGTCCAGCCGCAACGCGCCCAGCGCGCCGAACTTGAGCTGGCTTTCCAGGCTGCCGCCGTGGCGCCGGGGAATTGCCAGGATATCCGCCAGGAACAGCATGTCGAAGCGGCCCTGCTCGAGCAGTTGGCCGAGCTGGGTGTAATAGCTTGCGGAGAGCAGATGGGTGTCGGCAGCAGGGTGGCGCCAGCCGCCATGAACGCCGGAAACCGGCCCGGCAAGTGCAAACGCTGCCAAATGCATGGCCGAATCGCGGGAGGTAGTCATGGGAAAGCCTGAAAGCGTAAAAGCGGCGTGCCGGGGCCATTTCACGACCGGAAAAGACAGGTCTGGCTCGGTGCGGTGAGCGTTGCGCCGGCGGGCACGGATGAACTGGAACCGATCATATCAACGGCCAGCTTTTGCAATCAGACGGAGTGGAAATAAGAAAATATAGAACTGTTATGTACTGACTTTTTGTTATATGAATCAGCTGCTTGGCCTGACAGGGGCGCATGCCGGACGATCCGGCAAGAGGCAACGATGCACGATTTGCAGGCCAGACAGGCCGTGCACAGGCCGGTGAGCTGTTGCAAGGTTGCGCGTACCCGCTGCATGGCTTCGGTCATGCGGCATGTTTCCATGCCATGGAATCAATTCCGATATCAATGATTGCCTGGCTGGCAAGATAATGATCCCAAACTGGCAATTTCCAATCTGCGTATCTGTCTTGTCGTCATTTTCTGGGAGATACATTCCTGGAAATTCCCTGCGTGGCGAGGAACGAAAATCTTCGGAAATAATTGCCGTTGAAATGGCAGCGGTATCTTTCGGGCTGTACTGATCTCAGTGAGTTGAAAAAGATAATGGGTTTCACTTGCCTGGTGAACCGGCTATTTTGTTCTGGATACGGGAATCAGTCATTGTCGGCATGCCGCTGACGCGTGTGGCAGAAGAACTGACGGCAAAGCCTGTCATCTCGTCAGAAGAACTGACGGCAAAGCCTGTCATCTCGTCAGGCAGGGCTGCGGAAGGTACCTTGAACTGCGTTTCGGCCGCATGGGCGTAGTGAGTTGGTGCAGTGAAGGCAGCTTGAGATTCACTGGTGAAACGGCAGCCGTGTCAGTGTCGTTTCATGAAATTTCAATAAGTTCCCGGATATTTTCCGGCCTTTTTGATTTGTGTCATGAATTGACGCTTGTTTATCTGGAAATCTAGGCGTTCAGGTCGTTGTGAATATTTTTGGAATACTGTTTTTATTAAAATTGCGACAGGTTGTGCGGTATTTTCAATTCATGGCAATTACGCATGTCTGCTATTTGTTTTTGACTGTACATTAGGCGTTGATCTGCCTGCCAGGAAAAAGGGCTGGCAGAAATTCCCACCCTTATTATCCGGAACAGTCGGAGTTCAAATGTCAGACAAAACGATCCGTGACGTGACTTTTCAATTGCTGCGAGACCTGGGCCTGACGACGATGTTCGGCAATCCCGGCTCCACCGAGGAAACCTTTCTCAAGAATTTCCCCGAAGACTTCCGCTACATCCAGACCCTGCATGAGTCTTCTGCGGTTGGCGCCGCGGACGGCTTTGCACAGGCGACGCGCCGCCCCGCGATCGTGAACGTGCATACATCGGCCGGATTGAGCAATGCAATGAGCAATATCCTGACGGCATCGCAGAACAAGACGCCGCTGATCATCACGGCCGGCAACCAGACGCGCGACATGCTGCTGATGGAGCCCTGGCTGACCAACGTGGAACCGTCGCTGCTGCCCAAGCCCTGGGTCAAGTGGAGCTACGAACCGGTGCGCGCCGAAGACGTACCGGCCGCGTTCATGCGTGCCTATGCGATGGCCATGCAGCCTCCGGCTGGCCCGGTGTTCCTGTCCATTCCGCTGGATGATTGGGACAAGCGTGCTGCCGGTCCGGCTGTTGTCCGGTCAGTCACGACCCGCATCGCGCCTGATCCCGACCGTATCGCGGAATTTGCACAGGCCCTGTCGCGTGCCAGCAATCCCGCCCTGATCTACGGTTCTGCCATTGCGCGTGGCGATGGCTGGCAACAGGCGATTGCGTTGGCGGAAAAGCTGCAGGCCCATGTGTATGCCGCACCAGCCTCCGAGCGTCCGCCGTTCCCGGAAACCCATCCGCTTTATAGCGGCGGCCTGCCGTTCGCCATCGGGCCTTTGTCCAGGAAGCTCAAGGGCCATGACCTCGCCATCGTCATCGGCGCGCCGGTATTCCGCTATTACCCCTATGTGGAAGGCGACTACCTGCCGGAAGGCCTGCGCCTGCTGCATATTACCGACGACCCGTCCGAATCCGGCCGCGCGCCGGTGGGCGACAGCCTGCTGGGCGATGCCGTGCTGTCCCTGGAAGCCCTGGAAAAGCTGGTCGCGGGCCGTTCCGCGCCTGCAACGCCGGTCATGCGCCAGCCGCACGGCCTGGCGCCGCATCCGGCGGCCAGCGCCGAAACTGCCGGCCAGGGGGAAACCTTGTCGGCGCTGACGCTGTTCCAGGCCCTGCGCGCCGCTACCCCTGCGGAAACCGTCCTGGTGGAGGAGTCCCCGTCCAACCTGGGTGAACTGCATACGGCCTGGCCGGTGGACCGCCCGGATTCGTTCTATACCTTTGCCAGCGGCAGCCTGGGCTGGAACCTGCCGGCCAGTGTCGGCCTGGCGCTGGCGGAGCGCGACAGCGGACGCAATCGCCCCGTGCTGGCCATTATTGGCGACGGCTCGTTCCAGTACTCCATCCAGGGGCTCTGGACGGCGGTCCAGCACGAGCTGCCCATCCTGTTCGTCGTGCCGCGTAATGGCCAGTACGGCATCCTTAAGTCGTTTGCCGAACTCGAGCAGACCCCGGGCGTGCCCGGCCTGGACTTGCCTGGCCTGGATTTCGTCGCGCTGGCCAACGGCTATGGCGCCCATGGCGTGCGGGCCACCACCACAGATGAAATCCGCGCCGTGTGCACCGAGGCATTCAGCCGCAAGGGCCCGACGGTGCTGGAAGTGCCGGTGCTGCCAACCATTCCGCCCCTGCTCTGATCCTGCTCGCAGCCTGAGGGCACAGGCCGGCAGCACAGGCTGCCGGCCGCGCCTGGCGGCACGCATCCGGCCTGCCTTCCCTGACGGGGGCAGGCCGGGCTTGCGCATGCCTTCTTCCTCCCTCCCGAACGGAGATCCACCGTCATGTTGGAAACCATCGTCACCGCCTTGCTGCCCATCGTCGTCACCCTGATGCTGGGTTACTTCGCTGGCTGGGAACGCAGCTTTTCGCAGGACCAGGCGACCGTGCTCAACCGCATGGTCATGCTGTATGCCTTGCCCCTCATGCTGTTCGCCGGCATTCTCAGTACGCCGCTGGCTGCCATCACGCAGAATGTGCCGCTGTTCGTCTGGACAGCCGTCGGCATGGTCGGCGGCCTGGTCATCGTGTTTGCGCTATCGCTGCTTGTGTTCCGGTCCACGGCGCAGCTTGCAGCGCTGCGCGCCATCGCCATCGCCGGCCCGGCCGTGCCTTTCATCGGCACGCCGGTGCTGGGCGTGCTCTATCCCAACAACGCCGATATTGCCATCGCCACCGGCAGCCTGTTGATGAATCTGGTACAGGTACCGCTTGCACTGATCTTCCTGGTCGGCAACAAACAGGAAGCCGGCGCAGCCAAGAAAAGCGCCCTGGCCATTGCTGGCGACAGCCTGCTCAACGCCATCAGGCAACCGGTGGTCTGGGCGCCCGTGCTGGCCTTCATCCTGCTGCTGGCCGGCCTGGAACTGCCGCGTTCGCTGAAGGGCTCGTTTACTCTGCTGGGCCAGGCCACGGGCGGCGTCGCGCTGTTTGCCGTCGGTATCGTGCTGTTCTCGCAGAAGGTCAGCCTTTCCTTGCCGGTCATCATCAACGTCATCGGCAAGAACCTGATCCTGCCCGGCATCATCCTGGCCATCATGCTGGCGGTAGGCGTGCCGCCAGTCGAACGCGGCCTGGTCGCCGTCACGCTGGCCATTCCCACCGCCTCCATCGCCGTGATCTTCGCCGTGGAATACAAGTGCGGCACCCAGGAAATGGCCTCGACGCTGTTCTGGAGCACCATCCTGTCAATTCTGACGATGGGGCTTTTCATCTGGCTGACGGCCTGACACACAAGGGCCTGCCGCTGAAGGAGGCAGGAGGCTTTCGTCAGAAAATAACCCGCGTCAGCTTTCTGATGCGGGTTATTTTTGCGTGAATCTTTTGGGGCGAAAGGAATGAAACAGTGGTTTGAAAGCCACGTAATTTCTATGTTTGGTGGTTTTAATTTTAAAAAGTACCGTCACAGGTAGGTGGCTGGGGATTCTGCTGGGTGTCAGGACATCAGTTTTTCTCAGCATGTGATGCCGGCGACGTAATGCCCGGATCCGACGGGTTTACGCTAGGCGTCGCTAGCACGGTGCTGGCTGCGAGCGTTGCCTTGTCGCGCAATACTCGGGCTTTACCGATTCGAGTATGGATCGCTTGCGAACGAGGCATAGGTGGCGTGCCGCCTGCCAGTGCCGTAGTCTGGTTGGTAAAGTCTTCGTCAATCGCGATCCAGGACTCGCAGATCCGCATTTCGTCGTCGTGCTGTTTGGCCAGCTTGTAGGTCGGTACACCGTCGACATTGGCCTGCAGGCCCGCCTGCATGCGTAGCTTGCCTAGGGTAATGGTATCTTGCGGCTGGGTTGATGGTTTTTCATCGGATACCATCAAAAATGCCAGTGGCAATGATGGTATGGCAAGACTCTGTTGGAGACAAAAAAACCCGCAGAGCCAGCGCTGGTGCGGGTTTGTATGCTGCTGTGGACTGCTGGGAATGCTGATATGGTGCCGGCGAAAGGAATCGAACCCTCGACCTTCTCATTACAAGTGAGCTGCTCTACCAACTGAGCTACGCCGGCACGGTGCGGGCGCCATTGTAGCAGCCCGGCATGGAAATGCAGCCGGGCTGGGGCTTTCTTATTTGACGACTGACAGGTGGGAACGGCGCTTGCCGCCCGCGGGCGAGGATTCGTCCGCCGGCTTTTCTGCGGCCGGGGCGGCATCGGCTGGGGCCTTGCTGCCTTCGGCCGCGGCGTCGCCGCGGCCGGTTTCGTATTCCTGTACTTCGAAGCCCATGCCGGCACCGGTTTCACGCGCGTAGATGGCGGTGACTACCGCCACCGGCACCCAGATGTCTTCCGTGACGCCATTGAAGCGCGCCTGGAAGGAAATCCAATCATTGTCGATGCGCAGGTTATGGGTGGCCAGCGTGCCGACGTTGAGGGTGATCTGGCCGTCGCGGATGTAGGCACGCGGGACTTGCGTGTTTTCATCGACCTGGACGACGATATGTGGCGTATAGCCGTTATCGGTACACCACTCGTGCAGAGCGCGCAACAGATAGGGCTTGGTGGAGGTTTCCTGCATGGCTGTCGTCATTAGCGGCGCATGACCTTTTCGGAGGGGGTCAGCGCTTCGATGTAGGCCGGCCGGGAGAAAATGCGTTCAGCATACTTCTGGATCGGCGCGGCGGTCTTGGGCAGTTCGATGCCGTAGTGGTCCAGGCGCCAGAGCAGCGGTGCGATGGCGACGTCGAGCATGGAGAATTCCTCGCCCAGCATGAACTTGTTCTTCACCAGGACCGGCGCCAGCTGGGCCAGGCGGTCGCGGATGTCGTTGCGGGCGCGCTCCTGGCGTGCGGCATCGAAGCGGCCGGTGCGGTCTTCCAGCACGGAGACGCAGCTGAACAGCTCCTTCTCGAAGTTGTAGAGGAACAGGCGGGTGCGGGCGCGCATCAGCGGGTCCGCGGGCATCAGTTGCGGGTGGGGGAAGCGTTCGTCGATGTACTCGTTGATGATGTTCGATTCGTACAGCACGAGGTCGCGCTCGACCAGGATGGGCACCTGGCCGTAAGGGTTCATGACAGCGATGTCCTCAGGCTTGTTGAAGAGGTCAATGTCCTTGATTTCGAAGTCCATGCCCTTTTCGAACAGCACGAAGCGGCAACGTTGCGAGAACGGGCAAGTGGTCCCGGAATAGAGCACCATCATAACGGAGAGTCCATCCTTATACTTTTGAACTGCGGAAACAGGCATGCGCTTGGTCTGTGCTGACTCAGGCGCGCATAGGCTGCAGTTTGCATCCCGGAGATATGGCTGAACAAGCCAGGCGGCAAAAAAATGTGATTTTGCCAGACACACTCTTCGGGACGATTCTACAGACGCTATCATAGCGCCTGTCCCGTCCCGGGCGATACTGCGAGGAATTTTTATGAGTCAAAAGACTGGTATTTTGCAAGAGTTTCGCGAATTTGCCCTGAAGGGCAGCGTCGTGGACCTGGCGGTCGGTGTGATTATCGGCGGCGCATTCGGCAAGATCGTCGATTCCTTGGTGAAAGACGTGATCATGCCGCTGGTGAATTTCATCCTGGGCGGTTCGGTGGATTTCACCAACAAGTTCCTGCTGCTGTCCGCCCCTGACGGTTACACCGGGCCGATGACCTACGCCGACCTGACGGCGGCCGGTGCTGTGGTGCTGGCGTGGGGGAACTTCCTCACGATCCTGATCAACTTCATCCTGCTGGCCTTCGTGATTTTCTGGATGGTCAAGGCCATCAACCGCGTGCGCCGCACCGCCGAAGCCAAGGAAGAGGCAGTGGCGGAAGAACCCGCACCTACGCCGGATGATGTTGTGCTGCTGCGCGAGATCCGCGACCTGCTGAAGAAGTAAGTTCGCCTGACGTTGTCGCTTCTGGTGGCGACATCCCTGAAACAGCGCCGCGTCTGAACAGCCCCTCGAAAGTTGGATGTAATCCAACTTTCGAGGGGCTGTTCATGTTGCGGGTCCTGTCTATGCGTGCCTAGGGAGGGCGAGCTGGATGTGGCGGTTCAGCACAGATAATGCTTTGACCACGTGCCTAAGCGCAAGCCCCGGACTTCAGGCCGGGGTCGAGCGAGGCAATATCCATACGGCGCCGCAGGCGCCCCTATATCGTGGTGGAGAAGCTTCGGCCTTTAGGCCGAAGTTCTTCACAGGGTTTAGGCCATTCGGAGAGCAAGGGCCAGAGCGAGGCTAATGTCCTGGTCAAGAGTGAAATCGCATTCAGGCCGGGTTGGGTAAATCAATGAATTCCACCTGAATACCGAATTTTCCGGCGATGGCCTGTCCTAGTGCCTGGACGCCATAGCGTTCCGTGGCATGATGGCCGGCGCTGATGAAGGTTGCGCCATTTTCGGCGGCGATGTGGGCGCTGGGCTCCGATATTTCCCCGGTAATGAAGGTGCGCGCGCCGGCTTCCAGCGCTGCTTCGAAGAAACCTTGCGCGCCGCCTGTGCACCAGGCAATCCGGCCGGGCGCCTGCTTGCGGTCGCCGGCGATCACCGGCGGGCGTTGCAGCCGCTCGGCGATGCGGGCTTCCAGCGCCGCGATGGTGTCGATGCCGGGTGCCTGGCCCAGCCAGATCAGGTTGTCAGGCCCACAGGTCTGGGGCGCGCCATCGGTGTGACGGTCTGGCTCCAGGCCGAGGATGTGGGCCAGTTGCGCGTTATTGCCCAGTACCGGGTGCGCGTCCAGCGGCAGGTGGTAGGCCAGCAGATTGAGGTCATATTCGATCGCCAGCGCAATGCGGCGTTTTTTCATGCCCCTGATGCGCGCATCCTCATTGCGCCAGAACCAGCCATGGTGCACCAGCACGCCATCGGCTCCACGTTCCACGGCTGCGCGCAGCAGGGCTTCGGAGGCGGTCACGCCGCTGACCAGGCGACGAATGACCGGGCGGCCTTCTACTTGCAGCCCATTGGGGCAATAATCCTTGAATCGTGCGCTTTCCAGTGTCTGGTCCAGCCACTGCAGCAAATCCTGTGTTTGAATCTGATTCATCGTTTGTGATTCCTAAATGTCCATGCGTCGTCTTTGGCTGATTTTCTCGCAAACAGTCGTTTTCTGCCTGGCAGTCCTGTTCGTCCTGTCCATTCTCAAGCCGGAGTGGCTGCGGCCAGGCGGCGAATCGGCCGCGTCGCAGGAAGGGCGGGGGGCGCCGGTCTCCTTCGCCCATGCCGTCGAGCGTGCAGCGCCTGCGGTCGTGAATATCTACACCACCCAGCGCGTGAACGTGCCCTTGATTCCGCTGCCTGACGACCCCGTGTTGCGCGAGCTGTTCGGCATGATGCCCGGACTCAGCGAAGAACAGGAGCGCAACAGCCTGGGGTCCGGCGTGATGGCCAGCAAGGACGGCTATGTACTGACCAATCATCACGTCGTGCGCGCTGCGGATTCGATAGAGGTTGCCTTGCACGATGGCCGCCGCTTCAAGGCCCGGCTGATAGGCGCAGACCCGGAAACCGACTTGGCCGTGCTCAAGATAGATGGCAAGAACCTGCCGTATTTCGAGTCCATTCAGCGGCAGCCGCTGGAGGTTGGGGAGATTGTGCTGGCTATCGGCAACCCGTTCGGCTTTGGGCAAACGACCACGATGGGGATTGTTTCCGCCGTGGGGCGTACCGGCCTGGGCATCAATACCTATGAGAATTTCATCCAGACGGATGCGGCCATCAACCCGGGCAATTCTGGTGGCGCATTGGTCGATTCCAATGGGGTGCTGGTGGGTATCAACACTGCCATTTATTCCAAAACGGGCGGTTCGCTGGGGATAGGTTTCACGATTCCCATCAGCAGCGCCTTGTCCATCATGCAGGAGATCATTCAGCATGGCATCGTGCGGCGCGGCTGGATGGGTCTGGAAACGCAAGACATGACCGCAGACCTGGCGCGGGCCTTCGGCATGGACAAGCAGGAAGGCGTCATCGTCGCAGCGGTCTTGCGCGACGGGCCGGCTCATCGTGCCGGCATGCAGGTGGGCGACATACTACTGAGCCTGGACGACAAGCCGGTGGTGCGGACCACGGAGGTGCTCAACCGGATCGCGCAATTGCCGCCGGGCACCAAAGTTGTCTGGGAACTGCTGCGCAACGGCAAACGCATCCGGCTCTCGGTAGAAATCGGCACCCGGCCCGTGGCGCCCGATGCCGTGGCGCCGGTGGAGTGAACCGGGGCGGCCCCAGGTCGCAGCCGCTAGGGGTTGCGCTTGTGTGCCCCTTATCATTCCTCTTGACCCTGACAGCCGTGCCTGGCCGCCCGTTGGATGCATTCCGGACTAGGCTCTTCCCGGCAGGCGTCTGCAGCCAGCTGGTGCAGACGTTGCCAGATGTACTGCTGGCGGGCTTGCGGCAAGGGATGCAGCAAAGTCATGATGCGCAAGACGTCGCCATGCAGGGTGGGGCGGCCTGGTGCGGCAGGGTGGCAGGCCGTGGCGATATCTCCGTCCAGCAGCCAGGGCACGCTGGTATCCAGTGCCGCGGCGATTCTCTTCAGGGTCGCCAGTTTCGGCGCATAGCCGTCGAGATACAGCATGCGATGAATGGACGACTGCGAGACGCCGCATAGGCGTGCCAACTGGCTTTGGCTGCGTATGCCGCGCCTGCGCATCATGCTGGCCAGGCGTTGGGGAAAGCTCATGCGGCGGATTCGGCATTATCTGAGAATAGGATCTATTTAAATTAGCATACTGTTGAGTAGATAGGGGTGCTGGATTTGTCCCTGTGCCGATAGGCGCCGGTTGCGCTATGGCGGGAATCACCTGGGCAGCGGGGCATGCCATGGACGCTTGCCCGCATGGCGCAGGCGCACCAGCGTGTGGATAAGTCCAGGGATAAGCCTGTGTACAAGCTTGTGTCTATGTTGTGAAAAGGCTTTGGATAAGCTGTGGAAATCCATTGGATAACCTTGCTCCGGCTCCCGGCTCCCGGCTCCCGGCTGCGAGGCTGCCAGGTCGGGCAATCGGTGCACGCCTGGCCGGAGGGTCTATGCGCCAGCCTGGCCACGGCGGGCAGGCAACCGGCGCGCCGTGGCGGCCAGCAGGCTGCTGCCCAGTGCGCCGCCATCGTTGGTGATGGTGTTGTAGAGTATGTTATTGCGGATAAATAGGCAGCGAAGAGCCGGTGCCGTTGGCCATGGCGCCAGGGAGCGGCGTCAGGGCATCAGTTCGCCGCTGTCTTCCTTGACGGGCTTGGTAATAAAGCGCCCGAGCAACAGGCCGACTTCATAGAGCAGGCACAGTGGCACGGCCAGCATGAACTGGCTGACGACATCCGGCGGGGTGACGACGGCGGCTATGATGAAGGCGCCGACAATGACGTAGCCTCGCGCCTGCTTGAGCTTGTCGAGCGTGGTCAGGCCTGTGCGCAACAGCAGCACGACTGCGACCGGTACTTCGAAAGTAATGCCGAATGCCAGGAACATGGTCATGACGAAGCCGACATAGGCTTCGATATCAGGCGCAGGCGTGATGGACTGCGGAGCGAACGAGGCGATGAACTGGAATACCGTCTTGAAGACGACGAAATAGCAGAACGCCATGCCGGACAGGAAGAGCAGCGTGCTGGAGATGATCAGCGGCAGGGCCAGGCGTTTTTCATGGCGATACAGCCCGGGCGCGACAAAGGCCCAGGCCTGGTAGAGCACCACGGGCAGTGCGATGACCAGGGCCAGCAGCATGGTGACCTTGACCGGCACCATGAAGGGCGTGATGACGCCGGTGGCGATCATGCGCGTGCCCTGGGGCAGTGCGTCGAGCATGGGTTGCGCCAGGATGTCATAGATCGCGGACGCACCCGGCCAGATGAACAGGACCAGGAAGCAGGCCAGGACGGCAGCCCCTGCCTTCATCAGGCGTGAACGCAGTTCGACCAAATGCGATATGAAGCTATCTTGCTGCAATTGTTCTTCTGTCACGACGCGTTACCGGGGGGAGATGAAGGGGGCGTGGCAGAGGGAGCCGCCGGCTTGGCTTCGGGCGACTGCGTGGCGGCATCCTGCGGCGGCTGCGTTGCTGTCACCGGGGCAACGGCTGGCGTCGCAGCAGGCAGGGGAGCAGCGGCCGTGGCTGGGACGGCAGGGACCGGCGCTGCGGCAGCGGGCGCCGGAGCTGGCGTGTCCGCTGGGACTGGCGCGGCAGGCGAGGGAGGAGCAACATCGGCTGCAGGTGCAGGTGCAGGTGCAGGTGCAGGTGCCTGGGCGGGGGGCTCCGCTGGCATCGTGGCAGATGCCGGGACCGCGGCAGTCGGTGCCGTGGCGGCAGTGACAGGGTTGCTGGAGTCCGAGGGGGCAGCCTCAGCGGCAGGCGTCCCATTTTCCGCCGTGGCGGCCGGCGCGGCCGGACCTTGCAGTGCGGTGTCGGGCGAGGATGGGGAATCCTGCTTCGGCATGGCCGTGGCGTTGCTGGCCAGTTTCGACACTTCATCCTGGAACTGGTCCAGCGGCTGGCGGATGCTGCTTTCCGCCTCGCGCAGCGAGGTTTTCAGGCTGCTGGCGGCTTCATCCATCTGAGCTTTGAATTTCTTCAGCTCATCGAGCTCCATTTCGCGCTGGATGTCCGATTTGACGTCGCTGACATAACGCTGGGCGCGGCCGAGCAGATGGCCGACGGTACGGGCCACCCGGGGCAACCGTTCCGGGCCGATCACGACCAGCGCCACGGCACCGATGACCAGCAGTTCTGTGAAACTGATATCGAACATTGAACGTCAGGCGATAGAGGTTGTCAGGCGTTGCCAAGAATAGCGAGCAAACCGCGTTTATTTGTCGCCAGTCTTTTCGCGTGCCTGGACGTCGATGGTTTCACCCTGGCTGACACGCGGGGTCGGGGCGTCGATCTTCTCGTCGCTTTCCGAGGAGGCTTCCTTCATGCCGTCCTTGAAGCCCTTGACGGCGCCACCAAGATCCTGGCCGATGTTACGCAGCTTCTTGGTGCCGAACACCAAAGCGACGATCAGCAGGACGATCAACCAATGCCAGATACTGAAGCTACCCATGTGGATTCTCCGTGCGGGTCAGATGGATGGGCACGCTAGGCGTCGCCCATGTATTGCGAGTTCGAAGGCCACCATTCTACCCAACTGGATGACAGCATTATGACTCAAGGGGCCGGCTGGCCTTTTCTTCCAGGCCGGAGAGGCCTTCGCGGCGCGCCAGCTCCGCAAGTACGTCTTCCGGACGCTTGCCATAATATGTTAGCGCTACCAGGCTGTGATACCAAAGGTCTGCGGTTTCGTAGACCAGTTTTTCGGCGTCATTGTCCTTGGCGGCCATGACGACTTCCGTGGCTTCTTCGCCGATTTTCTTCAGGAAAGCATCCGGGCCCTTGTGGAGCAGCTTGGCAGTGTAGGAGCTGGCCGGGTCGCCACCGTGGGCGGGCAAGCGGCTTTCCAGGGTGTCTGCCAGGCGGCGCAGGATTTCGGATGCGTTGTTCATGAGTGGTAGATGTCGTCGGGGTTTTTCAGTACGGGGTCGGTCGTGACCCAGCGTGCCTGATCGTCCTGGCCTTCCAGGCGTTGGTAGAAGCAGCTTTCCCTGCCGGTGTGGCAGGCGATGCCACCATGCTGTTCCACCTGCAGCAGGATGACGTCGTTGTCGCAATCCAGCCGGATTTCCCGCACATGCTGGGTATGGCCGGAAGATTCTCCCTTGCGCCACAGCTTGTTGCGCGAACGAGACCAGTATACGGCGACCCCGGTCGCGACGGTTTCGCTCAGGGACGCCTGGTTCATCCAGGCGAACATCAGGATACGGCCAGTGGCGGCATCCTGGGCGATGGCAGGGATCAGGCCTTGCTCGTCGAAGGCCACCTGGGCCAGCCAGGCGGGTAATTGCGTGCTCATGGGCGTGCCTCCAGGCGGACAGGGATGCCGCGTTCGGCCAGGTAGGCCTTGGCTTCGCCGACGGTATGCTGGCCATAGTGGAAAATGCTGGCGGCAAGCACGGCGCTGGCGCCGCCTTCGGTGAGGCCATCGGCCAGATCCTGCAGGCCACCCACGCCGCCGGATGCGATGACGGGGACCGGCACAGCATCGGAGACGGCGCGGGTCAGGGCCAGGTCGAAGCCGGAACGGGTGCCGTCGCGGTCCATGCTGGTCAGCAGGATTTCACCGGCGCCGTAGCTTGCCATCCGACGCGCCCATTCGACGACATCCAGGCCGGTGGCCTTGCGGCCGCCATGGCTGTAAACCTCCCAGCGCGGCGTGCCATCCGCCGCATCCGGTGCGCGCCGGGCATCTATGGCCACGACGATGCATTGCGAGCCGTGGTAATCGGCGGCATCGCGTACCAGTTCGGGGTTGGTGATGGCGGCGCTGTTGATCGACACCTTGTCGGCGCCGGCATTGAGCAGGCGCTGGATATCGGCAACCACGCGCACGCCGCCGCCAACCGTCAGCGGGATAAAGACCTGCGATGCGACCTGCTCGATGATGGGCAGGATCAGGTCGCGGCCGTCGCTGGTGGCGGTGATGTCGAGGAAGGTCAGTTCGTCAGCGCCCTGGGCGTCATAGCGGCGGGCGATTTCGACGGGGTCGCCGGCATCGACCAGGTTGACGAAGTTGACCCCCTTGACCACGCGCCCGGCGGTGACATCCAGGCAGGGGATGATGCGGCGCGTCAGGCCGCTGGCGGCGCTGGAGGAGGTGTCCGCGCTCATGGCTGAAGTTCGTCGGCCAGGTCCTGGGCGGCGGCGAAGTCCAGGGTGCCTTCATAGATGCTGCGGCCCAGGATCACGCCGGAGACGCCTTCCTGCTCGACGGCGCACAGCGCTTCGATGTCGGTCAGGTCGGTGACGCCGCCGGAGGCGATGACGGGGATGCGCACGCTGTTGGCCAGGCGTACCGTGGCTTCGATGTTCACGCCGGAGAGCATGCCATCGCGGCCGATATCGGTATAGATGATGGCTTCGCAGCCATAATCCTCGAATTTGCGTGCAAGATCGACGACGTTCTGGCCAGTAAGCTTGCTCCAGCCGTCAGTGGCAACCTTGCCGTCCTTGGCGTCCAGGCCGACGATCACGCTGCCCGGGAAGGCGCTGCAGGCGTCTTGCAGGAAGCCGGGATTCTTGACGGCGGCTGTACCGATGATGACGTAGCGGATACCGAAGTCCAGGTAACGCTCGATGGTGTCCAGGTCGCGGATGCCGCCACCGATTTGCACCGGAATCTCGTCGCCGACGGCCTTGACGATGGCGCGGATGGAGGCTTCGTTGCGCGGTTTGCCCGCGACTGCCCCGTTCAGGTCGACCAGATGCAGGCGGCGTGCGCCCTGATCCAGCCAGTGCTGTGCCTGGGCGGCGGGTTCAGTGGAGAAGACGGTGGCGTCATCGAGATCGCCTTGGCGCAAGCGGACGCATTGGCCGTCTTTGAGGTCGATGGCGGGGATCAGCAGCATGATGTCAGAAGTAATGTAGGGAAGTGGGCAGGGCGCGAGCGCTGCGCCCGTCTTGGTTCAAGGTTTCCAGTCTACAAAATTGCGGTAAAGACGCAAGCCCGGTGCCGCGCTTTTTTCTGGATGGAACTGCACTGCGAACAGATTCTCACGGGCGACGGCGCAGGTAAAGCGCAGGCCGTATTCGCTGCTGCCCGCGATCAGCGCGGCGTCAGCGGGTACTGCGTAATAACTATGGACGAAATAGAACGCGGTCTGGTCGGCAATGCCCTCCCAGAGCGGGTGCGGGCGCTCCTGGCGCACCGGGTTCCAGCCCATGTGCGGGACTTTCAGGGCATCGTGCGCCTGGGGTACGCGGGGCTGGCCGTCCAGCGGCGCGGCAAAGCCGGCGCCCTGGAAGCGGCGCACCTTGCCGGGCAGCAGGCCCAGGCCGGGCGTGTTGCCTTCTTCGCTGTGCTCGAACAGCATTTGCTCGCCCACGCAGACGCCCAGCAGCGGCTTGTTGCGTGCCGCGCGCAGGACGGCATCCAGCAGGCCGGATTGTTCCAGTGTGCGCATGCAGTCGGGCATGGCACCCTGGCCGGGAAAGACGATGCGGTCGGCGGCGTCGATGGCAGCGGCCTGGTTGCATATCTGGATATCCGCGTCCGGCGCGGCATGGCGCAAGGCACGGGCGACGGAATGGAAATTGCCCATGCCGTAATCAACGATGGCGATCGTATTCACGAGTCAGCTGGCCGGTTGAGAGTGGAATGTACTGACGCCGCCAAGCGCGGCGCCATATTTTTTACAGGACGCCCTTGGTCGAGGGAATCACGCCTGCGCTGCGTTCATCGGCTTCCAGGGCCATGCGCAGCGCGCGGCCACAGGCCTTGAAAACGGTTTCGCACTGGTGGTGGGCGTTTTCGCCGCGCAGATTGTCTATGTGCAGGGTAATGCCGGCATGGTTGACCAGGCCCTGGAAGAACTCGCGCGCAAGGTCGACGTCGAAATTGCCGATGCGGGCGCGGGTATAGGGCACATGGTAGAACAGCCCCGGGCGCCCGGAGAAGTCGACCACGACGCGCGACAGGGCTTCGTCCAGCGGGACATAGGCATGGCCGTAGCGGCGTATGCCTTTCTTGTCGCCGACGGCTTGTGCGAAGGCCTGGCCCAGCGTGATGCCGACGTCTTCTACGGTGTGGTGGTCGTCGATATGCAGGTCGCCGTCGGCCTTGATGTCAAGGTCGATCAGGCCATGGCGGACGATCTGGTCCAGCATGTGGTCGAAGAAAGGAACCCCGGTATCGAGATTGCCCTTGCCGGTGCCATCGAGGTTGACGGCCACGCGGATGCGGGTTTCGTTGGTGTTGCGGGTAATTTCGGCGGTACGCATGGCACTCGTGCTGGACAAAAGCAGGAAATCAGGAAGAACTGGAGCCGGGCTCCAGGCGGTAGCGGGCGCTGCCTGCATGGGCGGGCAGGCCTTCGCCGTCGGCCAGGCTGGCAGCCAGCGGCCCCAGGGTCTGGGCACCGGCATGGGAAACCTGGATGATGCTGGAGCGCTTCTGGAAGTCGTAGACACCCAGCGGCGACGAGAACCGGGCCGTGCGCGAGGTGGGCAGTACGTGGTTCGGGCCGGCGCAGTAGTCGCCCAGCGATTCGGAGCTGTAGCGGCCCAGGAACATGGCGCCGGCATGGCGGATGCGGTCAGCCCAGAATTCGGGATTTTCGGTAGAAATTTCCAGGTGCTCGGCGGCGATGTCATTGGCGATCGCACAGGCCTGTTCCAGGTCCTGCACGAGGATCAGCGCACCACGGCCGGAAAGACTCTTGCGGATGATCTCGGCGCGCGGCATGGTGGGCAGCAGGCGCTCGATGGCGGCGGCGACTTCATCCAGGTAGGCGGCGCTGGGGCACAGCAGGATGGCTTGCGCCAGTTCGTCATGCTCGGCTTGCGAGAACAGGTCCATGGCGATCCAGTCCGCAGGCGTGGTGCCGTCGCAGATGATCAGGATCTCGCTGGGGCCGGCGATCATGTCGATGCCCACGGTGCCGAAGACCCGGCGCTTGGCGGCGGCGACATAGGCGTTGCCTGGCCCGGTGATCTTGTCCACGGGTGCGATGGCGGCGGTACCGTAGGCCAGCGCGGCGACAGCTTGGGCGCCGCCGATGGCCCAGACGCGGTCGACATCGGCGATGGCTGCCGCAGCCAGGACCAGCGGGTTGCGCTGGCCGTCCGGCGTGGGCGTGACGATGACGAGGTCCGGCACGCCGGCAACCTTGGCCGGAATGGCGTTCATCAGAACCGATGACGGGTAGGCGGCCTTGCCGCCCGGTACGTACAGGCCGACGCGGTCCAGCGGCGTGATCTTCTGGCCCAGGCGGGTGCCATCGGTCTCGGTGTAGGACCAGCTCTCGCCGCGCTGCTTCTCGTGGTAGACCCGGATGCGCTCGGCGGCGGCTTCCAGCGCAGCGCGCTGGTCGGGCGGCAGGCTGTCGCGTGCGGCGATCAGGTCGGCACGCGGGATTTCCAGTTCGGCAACGCTGTCTGCGGCGACGCGATCGAAACGGCGGGTATATTCCAGCAGGGCGGCATCACCGCGCAGGCGCACGTCTTCCAGGATGTCCCGGGTCGTGTTTTCGATGGCAGCATCCTGGGAGGCTTCGAAAGCAAGCAGCGTGCGCAGGCGGCTCCGGAAGTCCGGAGAGCGGTAGTCTAGGCGATTGATCACGGTATCGGACACAGCAGTTGGTGAACATCAACCGCTAGAGTATAAGCCGCAGCGGCAGGCGCTGCGGCGCTTGGGAGCAAGTTGGGCGTTTATTTTGCGTCAAAGGCAGGTTGTGGCGCGCCCTTGAAGTCCAGCCAGCGTTTGTTGGCGTAGTCGTACAGCTTGCAGTGGCGTGCGCACTTGAAGTACCAGCGCCAGGAGAAGTACTGGATGACAATGCGGCCGGGCAGCATCTCTTCCAGGCGCTTCTGGGCTTCGGGCAGGCGGTACAGCGGGATGCTCATGTCCACGTGGTGCGCGGTATGGACCATGATGTTATGCAGCAGGCGCCGGCCGAAATACTTGAAGGTCAGGTGGACGGTGGTGGAAACGAAGGGCTGCGAGGCGGCCCATTCTTCCTTGTTTTCGTACCACTCGATTTCCGGATGGGTGTGCTGGATGTAAATCACCATGCCGATCATGCCGTTCCAGAAGATGAACGGGACGACAAAGCCGGCGAACAGCGTGAGCCACACGGATTGCTGGGTGGCGATGGCGGCCCAGACCAGCGCGCCGATCCATAGGGCGGCGGCCACGGTGACGAGAATGCCGTCCAGGATGAAGACGCGCCGGCGCGTCGGCATTTCCTTCCTGCTGGGGAAATACATGCGGCGCCACCAGGTTTCCACCAGGTAGTAGAGCCACGGGCACCAGCCGCTGCGGTACAGGCGTTCGAGGATGCGCTGGCCGCGGCTCATGGCCTTGTATTCCTCGACTGTCTTGGGGCACCAGACGAAGTCGAAACCCTTGAGGTTGGAATAGCCGTGGTGCACCACGTTATGGCCGACGTCCCACAGGCTGTAGGGGGTCAGCGACGGCAGGAACAGCAGGCGTCCCAGCCAGCGGTTCAGGCGACGGTGGTCAGTGAAGGATTGGTGGCAGGCGTCGTGCCCCAGGATGAACAGGCGGCCGATGATGAAACCGGTCACCATGCCCATCACGATCTTCATGATGGGGTTTTCGAACCACACCGTGGAGGCGATCGCCAGGCCGTAGATGAGGAATTCGAAAACAGTAAGAAGTAGCGCAAACGCGGTGGAGCGCTTGGCGAAGGGGGTCGTCCAGCTACGGATGATCTTGCGGTGCGGGAGCGGTTCGTCGGGTGCCAGGGGCGTCGTATTTGTTGCGGTCACAGGCTGCTTGCAGAAAAAAAAGAAACAGGCAGAAGACCTGGTATGCGCGATGGCGCCGCGCCGATACTGGGCGCGCCTGTCTCCTGGACGAATGCCGGCCATGTGGCACATGGCACGCAAGGCCATGTGACAGGAGAAGATAACAGTCGTAAATGACCGTTACATGTCAACCCGAGGCGGCCGGCAACGGGCCCCATTGTACGCTGTACGGTTGTTTCCTGTCGAAAAGCTGAAAGCTGGGATGGTATTCCACGCCTGCTCGTCCCGTTGGACGGGGGCGGTAGGCGTGGATGGGGTTCAGGCCGGCAGGCTGGCGTGCGCGAAGGCATCCAGCAGGGGTTGCAGCCGGGCGCCCCGGGTTTTGAGCGAGGCGCGGTTGACGATCAGGCGCGAGGATATCGGCATGACGTCTTCTACTGCAACCAGGTTGTTGGCACGCAGCGTGCCGCCGGTGGATACCAGGTCGACGATGGCGTCGGCCAGGCCGACCAGCGGCGCGAGTTCCATCGAGCCGTAGAGTTTGATGATGTCCACGTGCATGCCCTTGGCGGCAAAGTGCTCACGGGCGGCCTGGACATACTTGGTGGCCACGCGCAGGCGGGCGCCAGGGTGGATGGCCGCTGCGTAGTCGAAATCCTGGCGGACGGCCACGCAGAGCTTGCAGCGCGCGATGTTCAGGTCGATGGGCTGGTACAGGCCGCCGCCTTCATCATGGGCGCTGTGCTCGTACAGCACGTCCTTGCCGGCGATGCCGAAATCGGCCGCGCCATATTGGACATAGGTCGGGACATCGGACGCACGCACGATCAGCAGCCGCAGGGCGGGATCGCTGGTGGGCAGGATGAGCTTGCGGGATTTTTCGGGGTCTTCCGTGACTTCCACGCCGGCGGCCGCCAGCAGGGGCAGGGTTTCCTCGAAAATGCGTCCTTTGGACAGGGCCAGTGTCAGGGTCTCGGTGGACGGGTTGGCTGCCTGGGTCATGCTGCTTCCTTGCTGCTGAGGCGCTGGATATTGGCGCCCAGCATACTGAGTTTTCTTTCCATTTTCTCGTAGCCGCGATCCAGGTGGTAGATGCGGTCGATGATGGTTTCGCCTTCGGCGGCCAGGCCGGCGATGACCAGTCCGGCCGAGGCGCGCAGGTCGGTGGCCATGACATTGGCGCCCGAGAGGCGTTCGACGCCGTGCACCACGGCGGTATGGCCGTCGATGTCGATGTTGGCGCCCAGGCGGCACAACTCCTGCACGTGCATGTAGCGGTTTTCGAAGATGGTCTCAACGATGACGGCCGTGCCGTTGGCAACCGTATTGAGCGCCATGATCTGCGCCTGCATGTCGGTTGCGAAGCCGGGATATTCCAGGGTGCGCACGCTGACCGCAGTGGGGCGCCGCTCCATGCGGGCACGGATCCAGTCGGTGCCGGTTTCCAGCGCCAGGCCGGCTTCGGTCAGTTTGTCCAGTGTGGCGCCCATGGCGTCGGCGGCCGTGCCGCGCAGCATGACATCGCCACCGGTGGCGGCGACGGCGCACAGGAAGCTGCCGGCCTCGATGCGGTCCGGGGAAATGCTGTGGGTGGCGCCATGCAGTTTTTCCACGCCGTCGATGACGATGCGGTCGGTGCCGTGGCCGCTGATGCGGGCGCCCATTTTGATGAGCAGCTCGGCGAGATCCACGATTTCAGGTTCGCGTGCGGCATTTTCCAGAATGGTGCGGCCTTCGGCCAGCACGGCCGCCATCAGCAGGTTCTCGGTGCCAGTGACCGTCACCATGTCGGTGCGGACCGTAGTGCCCTTCAGGCGCGAGGCGCGGGCGACCACGAAACCTTTTTCGATGCTGATGTCTGCGCCCAGCGCGGCCAGCCCCTTGATGTGCTGGTCCACTGGCCGCTGGCCGATGGCGCAGCCGCCGGGCAGGCTGACACGGGCTTCGCCGAAGCGCGTCAGCAGCGGGCCCAGCACCAGGATGGAGGCGCGCATGGTCTTGACCAGTTCATAGGGCGCTTCCAGGCTGGTGATTTCACCGGCGTTCAGGGTGACGGTACTGGAGGCTGGATCGTGCGTGGTGCGCACGCCCAGGCGGTTGAGCAGCTTCAGCGTGGTGCTGATGTCATTGAGCGCCGGCACATTGTGCAGCGTGAGGGTATCTGCCGTCAGCAGACTGGCGCAGAGAATGGGCAGCGCGGCGTTCTTCGCGCCGGAAATCGTGATTTCGCCTTGCAGCCGGGTACCGCCTGTGATTCGGAGTTTGTCCATGTCAGTTCGCCTGGCGGGATGCGTATTCCTGGGGAGTCAGTGTGCTCATCGACAGTGCGTGGATTTCAGCATGCATGCGCGTGCCCAGCGCCGCGTAGACGAGTTGGTGGCGGGCGATCAGGCGCTTGCCTGCGAAGGCTTCGCTGACGATGACGGCGTCGAAGTGTGAGCCATCGCCGCTGACTTCGATGTGCGTACAGGACAGGCCGTCAGTGATGTATTGCCGGACCTGTTCCGGGGTGGGCAGGGACATATCAAGACCTCAATTTGTAGCCGCGGGCGAGCAGCCACTGCGCATAGAGCGCCAAAACGATGAAAACGCCGCCGACGACGGCCAGGCTGTGCCAGGGCGAGGCATCAGACAGCGAGAAAAAGCCGTAGCGGAAGCCGTCAATCGCATAGAACACCGGGTTCCAGTGCGATACCTGCTGCCAGAACGCCGGCAGGGAGTGTATGGAGTAGAACACGCCGGACAGGAAGGTGGCGGGCAGGATCAGGAAGTTCTGGAAGGCAGCCAGCTGGTCGAATTTCTCTGACCAGAGGCCGGCAATGATGCCCAGCACGCCCATGATGCCGCAGGCCAGGACGGCGAACACCAGCACCCAGAGCGGCTGCTGCACCTGCAGGCCGGCAATGGCTGCAGCGACCAGGCCGACGCACAGGCCCACCAGCAGGCCGCGCGCGATGGCGGCCAGGAGGTAGGCCCAGAAAATTTCCCGGTGCGAAATCGGCGGCAGCAGGATGAACACCAGGTTGCCGGTGATGCGGCTCTGGATCAGCGACGAAGACGGATTGGCGAAGGCATTCTGCAACATGCTCATCATCATCAGCCCCGGCACCAGGAAGGTGATGTAGGGGATTTCGCCGTAGACATGCACGCGGTTCTGCAGGACCTGGGCAAAGACGACCAGATACAGCAGTGCGGTCAGCACTGGTGCGGCGATGGTCTGGAACCCGACCTTGACGAAGCGCATGACTTCCTTGCGCAACAGGGTGGGGAACCCGGAGCCGGCGGGCTGCGGAATAACGGTTTTCGGGGTGGTCATATGGCGATGCGGGGAGCCAGCGGCTCTTCAAGCTGCATGATGCGCATGAAAGCGTCTTCAAGGTCGCCGCCGCCGGCGTTGGCCAGCAGCGCTTCCGTCGTATCCAGGGCCATCAGGCGGCCACGCCGCAGCATGGCGATGCGGCCGCACAGTTCCTGGGCTTCTTCCAGGTAGTGCGTGGTCAGCAGGATGGTATGGCCCTCGCGGTTCAGCCGCGAAATGAATTCCCACAGCGTGCGGCGCAGGTCCACGTCGACGCCGGCGGTGGGTTCATCGAGGATGATGACCGGCGGCCGGTGCACCAGTGCCTGGGCCACCAGCACGCGGCGTTTCATGCCGCCGGACAGCGCCCGCATGTTGCTGTCGGCCTTATCGGACAGGCCCAGGTTGAACAGGATCTCGTCGATCCAGTCGTCATTGTTGCGCAGGCCGAAATAGCCCGACTGGATGCGCAGGGTTTCACGCACCGTGAAAAAAGGGTCATAGACCAGTTCCTGCGGCACGACGCCCAGGGCGCGGCGTGCGTCCTGGTACTGGGTGCGCACGTCATAGCCGCAGATCGAGGCTTTGCCGCTGGTGGCGTAGCTCAAGCCGGCCAGAATGGAAATCAGTGTGGTCTTGCCTGCGCCGTTCGGTCCCAGCAGGCCGAAAAATTCCCCGGGTTCGATGCTCAGGCTGACATCGTTCAGCGCGGGGAAGCCCGGTCGGGCTTCGCGCTTGCTGAACCAATCGCGCCAGGAGGTTTCGCGCGGCGGGTAGATCTTTGAAACGTGGTCGATAAGAACGGCAGACATGGAAAGGATCAGGACTCCGATGAGGTATTGCGCTGCTGCAGGGCCTGGATCAGGCCGTCCATGCCGCTCTTGGCGATTTCCTGGGCGAACTGGTTGCGGTAGTTCTCGATCAGCCAGATGCCTTCGACGTTGAGGTCGTAGATGATCCAGCCGTCTGCGGCGCGATTCAGGCGGTAATCCACCTGCACTGGCTCGGCGCCGCGATGCGGGGTGATGCGCGAACGGACAACGACATCATTCTTGGTGGCGTCGCCGCGGAAGGGCATCATGGCAACCTTGGTGGTGTTGTCCACCTGGCTGAGCGCGCCGCTGTAGGTACGAATGAGCGTGCCGCGGAATGCGTCGGCCAGCGCTTCACGTTGCTGCGGCGTGGCTTCGCGCCAGTATTTGCCGGCGGCCAGGCGCGTGGTGCGCTGGAAGTCCACGTAGGGCAGTACGTACTGGTCGACGATGCGGTTCACGGCAGAGATATCGCCGCGCAGGGCGCCTTCGTCCTGCTTGAGGACGTCCAGCGCCTGCAGGGCGACTTGCTCGACGAACTCATTGGGTTCGGCCTGGCGGTTGATATCGGCCGCCGACGCGGTGGCGGCGGCGCCCAGCAGCAGCGCGCACGAGAGTGCGAAGCGCTGGATCAGGGCCGCCGCGCGGTGGCCCAGCGTAGCGGCGTGTTCCGTATGGCAGGTGGCGGTCATGGTCATGGCGGTTACCTATTGCAGCGGGTTCAAGGGGTGGTATCGACCAGGGCTTCTTCGCCCGGGTCGTCATAATCCGGCAGATCGTCTTCGTAGTCTGGCAGGTCTTCGTCATCGTCGGCGCCGAACGGGCGTTGCTTCTGCCGCAGCAGTGCATTGCGGTTCTGGAAGTAGGCGTCGCGGACGAAAGAGTACTGGTCGAGCGCGGTTGCCTGTACGGTGCGCGTGGCATCCAGCAGTGAAGCGCGGGTATCCAGGCCTTCCAGGCCCCAGGCGATGTTGCGCAGGCGGACGTTATCAACCGCCGTGGCGATGTCCAGCTTGGCCACGCCGCGCACAGCCATGCCGGTGCCGTCGCGCAGCGAGCTCGGGCCGAAGATGGGCAGCACGATGTACGGGCCATGGCCCAGGCCCCAGACACCCAGGGTGGTGCCGAAGTCATTGCGGATGCGGTATGCACCGTTGGCGGTGGCGACGTCGAAACAGCCGCCCACGCCCACGGTGGTGTTGAACATTACGCGGCCCAGCGTGTTGATGAAATCGTGGCCACGGCCTTGGGCCAGGCTGTTGATCGCAGACCAGACATCGCTGATGTTGTTGAAGATATTGCCGATGCAGCTGCGTACCGGGCGCGGCGTGATCGTGGTGTACAGCGTCGCCAGCGGTTCCAGGACCACGGTGTCGACGGCGTCATTGAACTGGTAGACGCCGCGGTTGAAGCTTTCGAAGGGGTCGCGCGGATCGGGGTTGGTGACAGTGGCACAGCCGGTCAGCACCAGGCTGGAGGCAAGCAAGGTCGGGCGCAGCCATTGACGGCCAGGGCGTTGTTGCGTATTCATTTTTCGCTGCCTTGCTTGTCGGCGGTGTTGTACAGGAATTTGCTGATCAGGGTTTCCAGGACGACGGCGCTCTGGGTGAACATGATTTCACCGCCGTTGGGGATTTCTTCGGTGTCGCCACCGGCCTCCAGGCCGATGTACTGCTCGCCCAGCAGCCCGGACGTCAGGATCTTGGCGGAGGAATCCAGCGGGAAGCGGAATCCCTCCTGCATATCCATGGAAACGATGGCTTCGTAGGTCTTGGGATTCAGGTGGATGCTGTTCACCCGGCCCACCACCACGCCCGCGCTTTTGACGGGCGCACGGGGTTTGAGGCCGCCGATGTTGTCGAAATTGGCCGTGATTTCGTAGGTGGGCTTGAACGAGAACGTGCTCAGGTTGCCGGCACGCAGGGCGAGGAAGGCCAGCGCCAGGATGCCCAGCAGCACAAACAGGCCGACCCAGAAATCATTTTTTTCTTGCGACATGAGGGAATCCGTATCGTATCAATTGCCAAACATGAGTGCGGTCAGCAGGAAATCCAGGCCCAGCACGACCAGGGAGCTGACTACAACGGTGCGCGTGGTGGCCTGGGCCACGCCTTCGGGGGTGGCTTTTGCCTGCCAGCCCTGGTACAGCGCGATCAGGGTGGTGGCGATGCCGAACACCACGCTTTTGACGAAACCGTTGCCGATATCCTGCCAGATATCGACCCCGTTTTGCATCTGTGACCAATAGGTGCCGTTGTCCACACCTATCATGGGGACACCAACCAGCCAGCCGCCGAGGATGCCGACCGCCGAGAAAATCGTCGCCAGTACCGGCATGGAAATGAAGCCGCCCCAGAAACGCGGCACCAATACCCGGCGGATCGGGTTGACGGCCATGACTTCCATGGCGGCGAGCTGTTCGCCAGCCTTCATCAGGCCGATTTCCGCCGTCAGCGCCGTACCGGCGCGGCCAGCATAGAGCAGCGCGGTGACAACCGGGCCGAGTTCGCGCGTCAGGGACAGGGCAACCAGCAGGCCCAGCGCATCTTCCGCGCCATAGATACTCAGGGTGTAGAAACCCTGCAGGCCCAGTACGAAGCCGACAAACAGGCCGGAGACGGCGATGATCAGCAGGGAGTGGTTGCCGATGAAATGGACTTGCTGGCCAACCAGGCGCGGGCGCTGCACGGCAATGCCGCTTTGGCCCAGCACCTGGCCGAAGAGGCGGGTGAACAGGCCCAGACCGGTAATTTTCGCGCGTATCCAGGCGCCCAGGCCGGCGATGGTGTGATAGGGATTCATGCGCGTTTTCCTTGCTGCGCCAGCCAGGCCTCGAAAGCGGGCGTGCTGGGGTACTGGAAGGCCACCGGGCCATCCGGCGCGCCGGTCAGGAACTGGCACACATAGGGGTCGTCCGAGGCTGCCAGGGTTTCCGGCGTACCGGAAGCCTTGAGTTCGCCCTGGCCGACGAGGTAAACCTGGTCGGCAATGGCGAAGGACTCTTGCACATCGTGGGTGATCAGCACGGACGCGCAACGCAGCCGGTCGGCCAGGTCGCGGATCAGGCGTGCGGTGACGCCCAGGGAAATAGGGTCCAGCCCGGCGAAAGGTTCGTCGTAGAGAATCAGTTCAGGCTCGAGGACGATGGCCCGGGCCAGCGCCACCCGCCTGGCCATGCCGCCGGAAATGGCGTTGACCCGCAGATGGGCGGCGGTACGCAGGCCGACGGCGTCGAGCTTGTCGAGGACTTTCTCGGTGATCTCGGATTCCTTCAGGCTGGTGTGTTCGCGCAGCGGGAAGGCGACGTTTTCGAAGACGTTCAGGTCCGTGAACAGCGCGCCCTGCTGGAACAGCACGCCCATGCGCTTGCGCAGGGTTTCGCGTTCGCGGTCGCTGACTGCGCCCATGTCGCGGCCGAAGACCGTGACGGTGCCGCGCTGGGCCAGCAGCTGTCCGGTGGCGGAGCGTAGCAGGGTGGTTTTTCCCGAGCCCGAGCCGCCCATGATGGCGACGACTTGACCGGGCATCACCTGCATGGAAATACCGCGCAACACGGTGAAGTCGCCGTAGCCCAGCGCTGCATCATCGAAATGCAGGACAGGCGCGGCAGTCTTGGGCAAGGTGTCGGCGTGCGGCATGGGGGAAAGGGAAGAAGGGCAAAAGTCGCATTGTATCCCGGCTGTTGCCCGCGCGGCGGGCGCGGGGCGGGAAGGAATTGCAGGCTTGTTGCATTTGCCGCAAGCCCCGGCAGCCCAGGCATGGCGCTGCTTCTGCGGCGGCCTGCCAGGTCAGGCGCAATGCTTGTGACGGCTTGAAACAAATGCCGTCCGCCCGGCGCGGACCGCCTGGCAACCCAGCAACTGTACTGCCGAGGATGGAAATGGCGCCGCCGGCGCGGTGGCTCCGGGCCGGCGGCGGGAAGGGGCGGGAAGGGGCCAGAAGGGCGTGACAGGGCCCCAGATAGGGGCGGTCGCCGCCGAATCAGGCCTCGCTGCGCGGGTCGAAAGCCAGCTCCTTGGCCATCTGTTCGTACAGGGCCTTGGCCGTGGGCGTATCCGCGGGCGGCAGCACGACCTGGATGTCCAGGGTCAGGTCGCCGGGAGGCTTGCCCGGAATGCCATGCGCCTTGACCGACAGCTGGCGGCCGTTCTGGGCGCCGGCAGGAATCCGTACCTTGATGGTGCGGTCGGGCAGGCGCACGGGCACGACGGCGCCCAGGGCTGCTTCCCAGGGGGTAACGGGCAGCGTCATGGTGATGTCCTTGCCTTCCACGCGATAGCGCGGATGGGGCTGGAACGATACTTCCAGCAGCAGGTCTCCCGGGCCGGCAGGCCCGGGTTCACCTTGCCCGGCCAGGCGGATCACCTGGCCGGCCTGAACGCCTTTCGGAATCTTGACCTCGAAGGTGCGTTCGCCTTGACTGGAACGCAGCGACAACTGGCGGGTGGCGCCGGTGAAGGTGTCTTCTATGCCCAGCACGACGCGGGCACGCATGTCTTCGCCACGCCCGGAACGACGGGTTTGGCGAAAGCCCGACGCGCCCGCGCCGCCGCCCATGCGCCCGAACAGTTCCGAAAAGAAATCGGAAAAGCCGGAGGCATCGAAATCGCCCTGCTGGTTGAAATTGAAATGGCTGCCCTGGCCCCAGCCTGGCGGAGGACGGAACGAGCCGTCGGCCTGGCTGCGGCCAAGCTGGTCGTAAGCACTGCGTTTCTCGGGATCGGAGAGCACCGTATAGGCTTCATTGACCTCGCTCATGCGCTGCGCTGCGTCCGCTTCCTTGGAAACGTCCGGATGGTATTTGCGCGCCAGTTTGCGAAAGGCTTTCTTGATGTCTTCTGCGCTTGCGTCCCGGGATACGCCAAGGGTGGCGTAGTAGTCCCTGTATTCCATATTTCTTCCTCATGGAAAGGATGCATGATGTTATCCCTCTTATGGGGGCAAAGTCTTTGATATCAAGCCCTTGAAACTAAGAAAAGGCCACCCTATATAACGGTCATGAGGCACTGTGGTGCGGCTTGGGCGGCACCGCTGCTTGCTAATCGGTACCGTGCCGGCCAGCCTCGCCGCGCGGTGTGAATGCAGTCTGCCAGACGGCCCGCCGGTCGCTGGCAAGCGGCGCCATCCAGGCCGGCCAGGCCATGGCCCGCAGACCTGACAGGAGAATGACCATGTCTTACCGTTCGCTGTTTCCCCGCGATGTTTTCGCGGAACTGGATCGCCTGCAGCGCGCCATGCAGCAGGCCTTCGATGGTTCGCACAGTATCCGTGGCGGGACCAAAGGTTATCCGGGCTTGAATATCGCCACCAGTCCGAAGGCCGTTGACATTCATGTGTTCGTCCCCGGCGTCGAGGCCAAGGACCTGGACGTGCAAATTGAAAAAGGGGTGCTGACGATCTCCGGTGAGCGCGCACCGCGCGAGGTGCCGGAACAGGCCACATTGCATGTGGATGAGCGTTTTGCCGGACGTTTCCGTCGTGTCGTCAGCCTGCCTGACGATGTCGAGGCGCAAGGCGTGCAGGCCAGCTATCGCGATGGCGTGCTGAGCTTGCATATCCCGCGCAAGGAAGCTGCGCAGCCGCGTCGTATCGCCATCCAGTGAGCCGGACAGAAAAAAGGAGAATGCCATGAGTGAAGCCAATGTGACCAAACCCGCTGCTGCAGAGCCGGTTGCCCGCAATGACAAGCACTATCTGGTGCCTGCCGTGGACGTAGTGGAGGATGCCGGTGGCATCACCCTGTACGCAGACCTGCCGGGCGTGACCAAGGAAGGCCTGAACCTGCATGTGGATGGCGATACGCTGACGATAGAGGGCAACATTGCGCTGGCGCTGGCCGAAGGGGCGGTGGCCACGCACGTGGAAGTGAACGCGCAGAACTACCGCCGCGCCTTTACCTTGTCGCGCGAGCTCGATGCCGACAAGGTGCAGGCCTCGTTCGAGGCCGGCGTGCTGCAGCTGCGCATCCCGAAGGCGGAGCATGCCCAGCCGCGCAAGGTGGAGATCCAGGTCGGCTGATCCGGGCCTGCCCACGTGAAAAGAGCCAGGGCGCGCCCTGGCTCTTTTTTTGCGTGGCGCCCAGGCCGGGGCCTGGTTGCGGGGCTTAGTGCGTGGCGGGAATGCCCAGGAAATGGAAGGGCGGCGCCGCCACGAAGTTTTCATTGACCTCGCCATGGAAAATATTGCGCTGGTTCAGGCCCAGTTCCAGCTTGCGCACGCCTGCGCCAGTGGGCGAGAAGTCCAGTTTGCTGACGTCCACCCAGAAGACGTTCGGCGTGGTGGCGGATTCGAAGTAATAGCGCAGCCGCTTGTGGTCGACCACAGTACGCCAGCGTGTCGAGGAAATATTGGGCTGGTCGGGCGTGCTCAGGCCGAAGGGCACGGACGCGTTGCGGATCACGCTCAGCACGCTGGCCAGCGCCATGTCCGGGTCGTCCTGTTTTTCTACTGCATTGATATAGAACTGCGCGCGGGCGAAGCGGTCTGCCGCACGGTTGGTGCCCGGCAACATGATGGTGCCGCCGATGGATTCCCAGTATTTGTTCAGCGCCAGTTGTTCGTCGTAGGTCGGCGAGTTGGTCATGACCTGGTAGTCGCGGTTGTGATGGATGACCTGCTTGCCGTCGATGTATTCGACGATAGCGCTGTCGCCGCTGCTGTCCGACAAGGACATGTGCAGGGTCGTGAGGCGTGCCTCGCCAGGGATATTGGAAGTTACCAGCGAGAATGGCTGCCGCGCCAGGGCGTCGATGGCTTCGGCCACGTTGCCGAACAGGTCCAGCACGTATTGCGCCCAGGCGGCGATCGTCAGCAGCGGGTGCGTGGGGTCGGGGCTGGGATACTGGGATTCAGCCAGCCACAGCAGGTTCACCGACAGGCCGGCCTCGTTCACGCCATCCGTCGTGGAAATGTCATAGCCGGTGGCGACGACACTGCCGTACTTTGCGGTCCAGCTCAGGCTGTCGGGGCCGCAATTGCCGCTGCGCTCGATGCCACGCGGCAGTACCCACAGGTTGGTATGCATGTCGGACTTCCAGTCCATGGAGCGGGCGGTGAAAACCTGGCCTTGATTACCGTGATAGACGATTCGTGTGCACATGGATGGAGTGGCTCGCAGGAGAGGAACACGCGGGTTCGGGTTGACAGTGCAAGCGTTGGAGTGACGCTTGAGGATACTGCTGTGTTTTACCAGAAACAGGAGGCAATCGTGAGGGTGACGTGACAGTTCCTGGCGGGTGCTGCAGCGGCCGCTGATGCCAGTGTAGCGGCCTGGCAGCGTGGCAGGCCGGCGGCGAGCGTGAAGGAATGACAACGGTGCAAAGACGAAGGCGGAATGACGAAGGCGCCGGACGTCCTGGTGGACGCCGGCGCCTGCTGGCCGGTGGAGCGGCCGCCAGGGGTTTGGCGGTAGCGGGCCGGAACTGCCTTAGAAGCGGTAGCCGACAGCGATGGTGCCGACCCACGGGTCGATCTTGGCCTTGCCGATCTTCTCGCCATTGAGCTTCACATTCGAGCTGATGTCGATGTAGCGCACGTCGGCGTTGATGAACCAGTTCTTGTCGAGCGCCACGTCCACGCCGACCTGGGCTGCGACACCCCAGGAATCGCTCAGGCGCAGCTTGTTGCCGGCGATATCGCCGCGCGCCTTGGTGTCGAAGAAGGTGGTGTAGTTCAGGCCGACGCCGACATACGGCTGTACGGTGGAATCCGGCAGGAAGTGCCATTGCAGGCTCAGCGTGGGCGGCAGGTGCTTGGTCTTGCCGATGTAGCCGTTGACGGCGCCGTCAGCATTGATGTCGTGGCTGAAAGGGATGGCGCCCAGCAGTTCGACGCCAATATTGCGGGTGGCCATGTAGGTGACGCTGAAGCTGGGGCGGGTGCTGTTGCCGACGTTCAGTTTGGCAGCGCCATCCAGGATGTCGCCGTTGTTCGATTTGGGGTGCACATGGCTGACGCCGACTTTCAACAGCCAATCGCCTTCTTCGTAGGCGTGGGCCAGGGGCGATGCCAGCAGGCCGGCGCCCAGCAACAGGGCGGCCATAGGCTTGAGGGTGCGGATGCTCATCTGACTTCTCCAGAATTTGATCATTGCGATATAAAAACCACACTCCCAGCATGCCTTTTTCCCGCAGCGCGGGATTTGATGTTTCGCAAGGAATCGGGGTTTTTCCGGAGAGGGGACGTTTTCCTGTGTGAATGTGTCCCCAGGTGTTGCTTTCGTACCTCATTGCCGGTGCGGTCGTGGGCGGCGGCACCGGCGTGCACGCGGTTATTGGCCGGCGCAGGCCGAGTCTGCGGCGGGCAGGCCGTTCTGGTAGCACTGCCGCAGCGGGCGTGAGGCAAGGCTGCCGGTGTCGCCGAACATCTCGTACCAGCCATGGACCTGCTGTTGCTTGTTCATGGGCGAACGCATGTGCAAGCGGTTGTTCATGTACAGCTCCAGCACTTCACCCTCCTGGGTGTAGCGGGTGATCGCAACACTGCTGCGCAACGGCGGCATCGCAGGTGTCAGCGACGGCGCGGTGTCGATCAGCGTAAAGGTGACCTGCACGTCGTCGGATTGCCCTATAGCACCTCGGCCGTAAGTGATGCTGAAGGCGCCCTGGCCTTGCGGCCGGCCGGGCAGCGCCGTGGAAACCAGCTCGCCGGAGGGCTGACGTTCGAACAGTTGGGAGTAAGAGGCCTCGATGACGTTCAGGATGCGGCTGGGATTGCCCTGGGCGTCATAGCGGGCCGTGCCGCGCTGTTGCGTGTGCAGCAGGGTGACCAGGTTGCCCATGGTCAGGCGGCTTTCATCGGTCCAGATGTACTCGGTCAGGCCGGTCAGCAACGCCTGCTTGGGGCAGGGGCTGCCTACCAGGATCAGCTGGCCTGCCAGGGTTTCGGTCTCGGTGCCGTGGTTACGCGTTTCTTCTTCCAGCGCGGCCACGGTTTGCGGGCCCAGCACCGCGCGCCTGGCGGCCTCGGGTTCGAACGCGCAGCCTGTTGCGTCCTTGGCCTTGAAAATGCTGTCAGGCCGCGAAAGCAGGATGGAAAAAATTTCGATGGCCAGGGGCAGGTTTGCCATGGCATCACTGGCCGGCATGCCCTGGAATGCTTCGGCAGGCGGGCTGAATTCGGCGTGCGCTGGCATAGGGATCATCCCCAGGGGCAGCAGCAGACCGGCGATCAGGCGAGCATAGGGTAAGAAGACAGTCGTGGAGAGCACAGAGTGACAGGCAGTCATGGCAGGTCCTGGCGGGCCATCGAGGCAGCAGAGGCGCTATGTTACTGCGCCTGTCTGCCGCGATGGTGGTCAGGGCCGGGGGATGCTAACCGGGGTTGGGTGAGGTGCTTAGTACGAGAATGTCCATTCCGGTTTTTCTTTGATGCGGAAGAACCAGGTGAAGGGGTTTGTGTTGATGAGGGCACCGTCAGTCTGACTATCTTGGCAGAATGTGGAGTCCTCGTTGAGCCTCAAGGTGACGGAGAAGGTCGCTGTTTCTCCCTTCTTGATGGTTTCGCCGTTGGTGATTCCATCGAAAGCAAGTGTGGCGTTGCCGGAAGCATCCTGGGCGGTCAGATCTGCAATCGTATAGTCTTGCTGGCCAGCACTTAACTGGTAAGTGCCAAGGACAAAGGGCTCCTGATTGTGATTTTCCCTGGCGCTGCAAAGGTAGGGATACCAATGTGAGGAGAACTTGAACATGGCGAAGTGTTCTTGGGTCGGGAAGAACACTTGGCTCGATGACAGGGAGGACAAGGTCCAGTCTTTGACTAGCTCAAGTTTGCCGGTCGTACTGTTCCAGCGGTGGACGAGGTGCAGGTCTTCCAGCAACAGGCTCGGATAGTCCTCGCGTGTGGCGGCGTTCACGCTGAAGTTGAAGGGCCCGGTGTTTTCCGCGCCGTCCGTTACCCAGAGCGTCAGATCATAGGTACCGGTCATGGCAGGAGCGAAACTGAGGTCTGCGCAAGAGGTCCATTCCCGTGCTGTGTTTTGCCGGGCGATGTATTCGGCTGCGGTTTCCGTTCCCCGCCAGGAACTCATGGACCAGTTGTCACCGATATAGCAAGTCTGGAACGATGTGATTGACGCGTTGTGCGTGCCGTAGCCGGCCGGCAGGCCTGTCAGGCTCCACAGATAGCCCAGCTTGTCGCCGTCGGGATCATAGGCATTGGCCACAAATGCGAATTCGTTCCAGAAGTCCTGTGTGGTGTTGTAGAGGCTGAATTGCTCCCGGTTCTTGTGGATCAGCAAAGGTTGCTCGCGGTCGTAGGCGCGGGTCTGGTAGGGGCGGGCTTCGGGGGCGAAGTTCTGGGTCTTGGCGTAGATTGAAAAAACTTTGGGCAGAATGCTGACGGCACCATGGCTGTCAGTGACCGCAAGCTGAAACATGTAGCGGCCGGGCTGATCCAGGAGAATGTTGGTGCGTTCCGTGTTCAGGCTGCTCAGCGAAGCCTGACTGTGATCAGGGCGATCCAGCAATTGCCACTCATATTTCGTGATGCGATTGTTGTCAGTATCGGAGCCGTGGCCTAGTAATTCGAGCTGGGTGCCGGTCATGAAGCTGGTGCTATCGCTGCGTGCCGGCCCGGCTTCGGCTGTCGGGGCATGGTTGGCGCCGTTGAGTACGCTGAAGGTTGCGATAGCCGGTTCGGACCAGGCGCCTGCCGAGTCTTTGACACGCAGCTGGAATTTGTACTTTTCCACGCCTTCGCCATCGAATTTCCGGGGGGTGAAATAGGAATAGCGCCCGGTCAGTTCGAGTTTTGCGGCGCCAGGTGCCGGCTCTTCGAGCAGGGTCCATTCGTACTCGAATTGCATGTTGCCGGTTTCGTCTATATCGTAAGACGACCTGCCGTAGAGCCCTGTACGCGCGCCTTTTTCAATTTCAAAAGTATTTTCGTTGTAATTGTGCAGGAAGACGGCGACAGGTGGCGTATTGGGAGCATTGTCGGGCAATACGGACGTCAGTCGGTATTCGTCGTAGTGATATTGCACGCCGTCGAACAGACTGAGGCCGACGGTATAGGTATCGACGGCGTTGGGCGTGAAACTCATGCGGTCGGTGTTGGCACCTTCCATGGCGGGCAGCGGCGCCAGGCCCTGTTTGGTAAGGCTCCAACGGTACTGCAGCGCGCCACCCCCCGTGCCGGCTGTGCTCTTGCTGGCGTCGAAAGAGATTTTTTGTCCTCTGACATAGGGTGCGCTGTTCAGCGGTTCGATGACGGCAGAGGGCAGGGCCAGGGGTTCCTGCACGCTGACGACCAGCGTGGCGGGTTTCAGGCTGCTTTTGCCTTCGTAGGAGACGTTCAGCTCGAACTCGTATTTACCCGGCACATCCGCATCGAAGCGTGGCTGCGCGAGCATGGCTTCCTCCGCGTCCAGACCCGCTATTTTGCTGGCCGGGGGAGCAGCGACCAGCCGCCAGAAATATTTCAGCTTGGCGGGGTCGCCACCTGATGGCGGCAAGCTGGCGCGGCCATCGAGCTGTATCAGGCCGAGCCGCATATTGCGTTCACGTCTTTCAACCATCGCCACGGGAGAGTCGCTGGTCACGGACAAGGACAATTGCTGGGAGGCCAGGGCATCGCCGTTGTCGACGGTGAGCCGGATCTGGTAATCGCCCGGCAAGGTAGGCGTGAGCTGGGTGCGTGCCGCCTGTGGATTGTCGATGGCGTCGTCTCCAGGTTGTTGCGCCAGCCGCCAGGAGTAGGCCAAAGTGCCGCTTGGTGTACTGCTGCCGCTTGCATCCAGCGTGATCTTGGTGCCCGCGGCAAGCGTGTCGCCATCAGCAAGCGGGGTGTTGCCCACTGCTGCGCGCAAGACGGCATTGGGACGGCTGGCAGTGTTGTTGCCATTGCTGCTGCCGTTGTCGGAGTCGCTACCTCCGCCGCCGCAGGCGGCCAGAAGCGAGGCAGCGCCCAGGCTGGCCAGCCATTTTTGCCATTGATGTTTCATAGTGGGTCCTCATTGCAGTGCCCCCTCGCTGCATGGCGACGAGGTCAGGGAAAATTGAGAGTGGGTTCAGAACTGCAGTGTCATGCCGAGCCTGGCCGTACGTCCCGGGGCAGGTACTGCGCCCAGGCCGATGGCATCCAGGTAGTAGCGGTCGGTCAGGTTGTCGATGTTGAAATCGACGCTGATGGCATCGTTGATACGGTACGAGGCGAACAGGTCGAAGATTTTGTATTTGTGCCACTCCACCGGCTTGGCAAAAATGGAGTTCACGTGCTGATCGTCATATTCAGGAACACGATTGCGTTCGCCCATGAACGTGCCACGCATGCCCAGTACCAGGCGGCGATCCAGCAGGCGCAGCCCGAGCCGGGCGCTGCCGTGCCAGTTCGGTGGAATCATGTTGTTGACGTAGCTCACGGCCAGTCCGAAGTCGGTGCAGCGCTGACGGCGGTAGCTGCCGCTGTGGCAGATCTCGATCAGGTTGTAGCGGGTGGCGCCGAATTCGGCGAAGAACATGCCGGCGTCATAGGAACCCGAAACTTCGAAACCATTGAAGCGAGCACTGTCGATATTGCGCATGCGCCATCCATCGCTTTCGTCAGCATTGCTGACCGTGCGAGTCAGATAGTCGGACATGTGGTTGCGGAAGTAGGAAAACTTCAGGCGCAGCGCATCGCTGTTGGTGAATACACCGTCCTGCAGCAGGCTGATGCCGACTTCCCGGTTGCGAGCGTGTTCCGGCTTCAGATAGCTGCCGACGACCGTATTGACGGAAAAACCGCTGCTGGATTCGAACAGGCTGGGCATGCGCAGCGCTTCGGCATAGCGTCCATACACTTGCCAGCCGGGTGCGAATTCCCAGGACAGGCTGGCCACGGGGGCAGAACCGCTGTGGCGTACCTTGCCTATCATGACTGTTTCGCAGGTGGTGCTGCTGCTGACACTGGCAGGGCCGCCATTGCCAGTGTCGGATTCGACGGTCTCGGTTTCGCAGATACTGCTGGTTTTGTGGTCCAGTGCGTGATAGCGGGTGTAGCGCAAGCCTGCATCCAAGGTCACGCTGGGCACGGGTTGATACTTGAGCGCGATGAATGTGCTGTACTCTTTCCGCTCTGCATCCCGTGCATTGTTGAATGCGTCCGGGTCGCCGCCAGTGGGCTTGACGTCTTCGCGCTGTACAGCGACGCCATAGCGCAGTTCTGCTTCGCCCCAGAAGTCGAACAGCATGGTGTTGCTCAGGTCCGCCCCTGTGCGGCGGTAGTTTTCCGCTGCTGCCGATGAGAATGCCGAAATCATGCCGGCGTCAGGTTTGATGGCACCGTAATTGCGGTTCAGCGTATCTGTGTCGGTATGCCAGAGATTGGCACTGACGTTCAGCAGTGAATTGTCTGCAGGGGACCACTTGTAGCGGCTGGTGTAGGTGTTGGCCGTGACCTCACTGTTGTTGGTCTGTGCGATATGGCCCAGCCATATCAGTTGCGAGGGCATCAGCTCGCCATATTCGCTTTTGTAGCGCAGCCAGCCCAGTTCCAGTTCTTGATCCGGTGCCAGGTGGGCCTTGGCTTTGAGCAGGGATGATTGGCTTTTGTAGTTGCTGTTGACGACCAGTTCGCCGGCACGAAAACGTGAGGCACCGGTCATAACGGGATAGACCGAGGTCCATAGATCGAACAGGCCCGGCGCGGTATTCGACATGCCCACAACTGGGGACGGACCGTGTTTGCCAGCGTAATAATTGCCCTGGCGGCGGGTTGCATAGGCGGCGACGAGTTCGACTTTGCCCAGTTGCAATCCCATGGCCAGACTGCTCGCCCAGCTTTTGGGCTCCAGCGTGGCTGGTCGTTCCAGGGTGGTGTCGCCGGAGGGGCCGACCATGCTGGCAGGATCGTAGCCTGCCGAGCACTGTGCTTCGCTGCCTGGCTTGCAATTGATGCGGTATTCCCGTCCCGGGTAGTAACCTGATGTGGTGCCGGGTGCGACGGGAGAGCCGCTGTTGTTGCCGATGACGCTGCCGCGCATGCGCACGCCGAAGGTCTGGCCATCCTTCACGATGTCGCTGGCGCTGAGTGTCCGTGCAATGACCAGGCCGCCCACGGCGCCCGTACCTTGGGCGGTCATACTGGGGCCTTTTTCGATGGTGATGCCGCCGATCAGGTCTGGGTCGATATAACTGCGTGATGCTACGCCGGAGTAACCACGATATACGGTGGTTTCCTGCCTGGCACCATCAACAAGCACCGGTACTCGGCCTTGTCCCTGCATGCCGCGGATATTGACGTCCAACCCGCCAGAGTTACGGTTTTCACCGATCAGTACGCCAGGAATCCCCTGGAAAATATCGCCGACCGAAGTGCCCCGGAATTGTTCGATTTCGTCGCGGGTCAGAACATTGACAGATTGCGGCGCGAGGTAGGCGAGGTCTTTGGCGTTTTCCTGGCCATAGACCTGCACGGCATCCAAGGCAGTGACAGACGCGCTGGTATCCAGCCGGGGGCGCAGTTGCAGGTGATAGACATCCTTGCCCTGGCGCACTGCTTCCAGCGGTGTATCGCGTAGCAGGAACGCCAGGCCTTGTTCCACGGTATAGCTGCCACGCATGGCAGCTCCCTGCAGACCGGCCGTCTGTTCAGGATGGAAAGAAATATTGATGCCGGATTGGCCTGCAAAGGTGCTCAGGACTTCTCCCAGGCTGCCTGCGGGAATGTCGTAGATCCTGCCTGGCACATTGGCGCCGGGGCGCATGCTGTCTTGCGCTTGCGCTGGTTGGGCCAGCATGCCGTCGCCCAGACCCAGAAGCAGGGCAAGGCAGCACACCGAAACGGGGATGGACCGGGAGGATCCGCGCGCGGATGGCTGGCTGCCAGCCTTGAACGGCCGACGTGAGAAAGGATGCGCCATTGTTTCTGTCTCGGAAATGAAAGTGCGAATAGGTATCGCTATTCAGGCCGAAACAGCCGGTACAGAAGTGCCAGTTGGCTAGCAGGTTATTTGTATCTTTTTGTAAGTGACATCAGCGCAGATCGACCTGCACCCAGTATTGCGAGCGATATCTGATCTGGATGGGTAGGGTGCCCGCGATGATGTCGAGGATGTGGCGGGTGTCCGGTAACTGGAAGGCACCGGAGATGCGCAGCGCCCCGGCGGCGGGGGAATAGCGTACGACGCCTGGACGGTAGCGCGCCAAGTCTTCGAGAAATTCGCCCAGCGGCATATCGTTGGCGTAGAGCACGCCCTCGGTCCATCCACTGTCCTGCGGGGTGACTGCTTGCACCGGAGAGATCTGGTCGCGGCCGAAGCGAACCTTCTGCCCGGCTTCGATGATGCGGGCCGGTGTATCGAGGAAATCTGCCGGCTTGACCGCGACACTGTGCTCCAGGACGGTCAGCAGGGTGTTGTCCTGAGCTCGCACCATGAAACGTGTTCCCAGCGCCTGCATGGTGCCCTGATATGTTTCCACGATGAATGGCCTGCTGTCTGAGGGGCGGGAGTTCGTCGTGACCATGATTTCGCCTGCCAGCAGGCGCAAGCGCCGCTCGGTCCGGTCAAACTGCACGTTCAGGCTGGTGCCGGTATTGAGCAGTACCGTACTGCCGTCATCCAGGTGCACGATGCGTTGCTGGCCTGTTCCGGTTGAATAGTCGGCTTGCCAGCGTTGCCACAGGAAGGATTCCCGTGTCAGCCAGACGGCAGGTGCAGCGAGCGCAGCCATGCTGAGGATCTTGATGGTGGTACGGCGCTTGATGGCGTGGTCGCGGGTCAGGACCGGGACACTCAGCTCAGGCGATAACATCCCCAGCTTGTCGAACAGGAATTCTGCCTTGCGCCAGGCGTACTCATGGCTTGGGTCTGCCCGGCGCCAGCGGGCACAGGCTTCGATATCGGCAGGGGAAGCGGGTTGTGCCTTGAGTCTAGTCATCCACTGGGCGGCTTCACGAATAACCTGGGCATCAGGTCGGGTCGCGCCATCAGTGTTTATTGGGCGGGTTGCCATGCTTGTATCAGCCTTCTGCCAGGAGTTGGGCCAGACAGATTTCAAAGGCACGGACCATATGGCGCTTGACGGTGCGAGTGCTGATGCCCAGGCGCCTAGCGATTTCGTCATAACCCAGGCCTTCGAGCTGCGACAACACGAAGGTTTGTCTTATGGCTGGGGAGAGGTCATAAAGCAGCCGGTCTATTTCCTGCAGGGTTTCGATGGCTGCCAGGCGTTCCTGCTCTGAGGGCAGATATTCCGTGGGCAGGCTGGCGAGCGCCTCAAGGACGGCCTGCTCCAACGATTGGCGGCGCCAGTGGTCGATGACCAGGCCGCGTGCAATGGATGCCAGGTAGGCGCGTGGCTGGCGCAGGCATGCCAGCACCGGGGGCCGCAAGAGAATGCGGATAAACGTATCCTGCGTCAGATCAGCGGCATCTTCCTGCGACGCCAGGCGTCGTCGCAGCCAGGAACGCAGCCAGCCATGGTGTTCGATATACAGGGTATTCAGGTCGTTGGGTGGCGTCGGGGAGGCGGGCATGGCAGTTCCGGCGTGGGCGCCACGGGCCTGGGTGGCGCGGATACGACGATGGTCAGACTGGGAGTGCCCAGCGCTTCTGCTGTCCTGGCGGGGCGTCAGACAACAGTAGGCTGCTATTCTAGCGCCAACAAATGATAGGGAGAATAATAGTTATTCCTGTGTTGAAAAAAACAGCCGTTGCGGCCGACGCCGGCCGCAACGGCTGCTGATCAGCGCGGCAACTGGCTGCTACCCATCAGCCAGGCGTCCACCGAACGGGCGCACTGGCGGCCTTCGCGGATGGCCCAGACGATCAGGGATTGCCCGCGGCGGATGTCGCCGGCAGCGAAGACGCCTTCGACGCTGGTGTGGTAGTCCTCGGTATTGGCGCGTGCATTGCCACGGTTGTCGCTGTCGACGCCAAAGGCGTCCAGCACCGACGCCACTGGCGCGACGAAGCCCATGGCCAGGAGAACCAGGTCGGCCGGGAGCTCCATGCGCGAGTCCGGAATTTCACGCATGCGTTGCTGGCCGGTAATGGGATCGGGTGTCCATTCGGTACGGACGGCGATGAGCTTGCGAACATGGCCGTTTTCGTCGCCTTCGAACGATTGGCTCAGGATTGCCCAATCGCGTTCGCAACCTTCCTGGTGCGAGGTGGAGGTGCGCAGCTTGGCGGGCCAGTAGGGCCAGGTCAGGGCCTTGTTTTCGTGTTCGGGCGGTTGCGGCAGCAGTTCGATCTGCGTGACGCTGGCCGCGCCCTGGCGGATGCTTGTGCCGACGCAGTCCGAACCGGTATCGCCGCCGCCGATGACGATGACGTGTTTGTTGCTGGCGAGCACCTGGTCCAGCTGGCGGTCGCCAGCGACGGCCTTGTTCTGCTGGCGCAGGAAGTCCATCGCGAACATGACGCCGTCGAGTTCGCGTCCGGGAATGGGCAGGTCGCGCGGGGTTTCCGAGCCTCCCGCCATGATGACGGCATCATATTCCTCGCGCAGGGAGGCGGGTGTTCGTACCGTCAGGCCTTGCGCGGCGGGGGCGTCGGGCGAACCGACATAGGTGGAGGGGCGGAAGGAGACGCCCTCGGCCTCCATCTGTGCGATGCGACGGTCGATCAGGTGTTTTTCCAGCTTGAAGTCGGGGATGCCGTAGCGCATCAGCCCGCCGATGCGGTCGCTTTTTTCGAAGACGGTCACAGCATGGCCGGCGCGCGCCAGTTGCTGCGCGCACGCCAGGCCGGCCGGGCCGGAGCCGACCACGGCAATGTGCTTGCCGGTGCGCCGCTGCGGCGTTTGCGGGGCAATCCAGCCTTCTTCCCAGCCACGGTCGATGATGGCGTGCTCGATGGACTTGATGCCGACGGCGTCGTTATTGATATTCAACGTACAGGCGGCTTCGCAGGGAGCGGGGCAGATGCGGCCGGTCACTTCCGGGAAGTTGTTGGTCGAATGCAGCACGCTGAGCGCCTGGCGCCATTTGCCGTTGTAGACCAGGTCGTTCCAGTCGGGAATGATGTTGTTGACCGGGCAGCCGTTGTTGCAGAAGGGGACGCCGCAGTCCATGCAGCGTGCCGCCTGCTGGCGGGACTGTTCTTCATTGAGGAACAGGACGAATTCCTTCCAGTGGCGGATGCGCTTGGTTGCCGGCTGCATCGTCTCCTGGAGGCGGGGGTATTCAAGAAAACCAGTGGTCTTTCCCATGATGATTCCTTTGTCGCCGGGGCTCAGGCCAGCTGTGGCTCGGCCGGTTCTGCCTGGTACATCGTCTGCAGGGCGCGGCGGTATTCGATAGGCATGACTTTGACGAATTTGCCCAGTGCGTTGTCCCAGTCTGCCAGGATGTCGCGGCCGCGCTGGCTGCCGGTGTGCTGGACATGGGCGCTGATGAGCTGGCGCAGCAGTTTGTCGTCGGTCATGCGTTCGCCGTTGCGGGTGATGCAGACCCAGGTTTCGGGTCCGCCCATGGCTTCCTGCTCCAGGGTGGGCAGCACGGGTTCGAGTTCGACCATGGCGGTGTTGCAGTTCTGGCGCAGTTGCTGCTCGGGGTCCCAGACATAGGCTACGCCGCCGGACATGCCGGCCGCGAAGTTGCGACCGGTCTGCCCCAGGACGACCACGGTGCCGCCGGTCATGTATTCGCAGCCGTGGTTGCCCACGCCCTCGACGACAGTGACGGCGCCCGAGTTGCGTACCGCGAAGCGTTCGCCCGCGACGCCATTGAAGTAGGCTTCGCCTGCCAGCGCGCCATACAGGACGGTGTTGCCGGCGATGATGTGTTCGGTGCCCATGCCATTGAAGTCGTTGGGGCTGCGCACGATGATGCGGCCGCCGGATAGACCCTTGCCAACGTAGTCATTGGCTTCGCCAACCAGGTCCAGCGTGATGCCGTGTGCCAGGAAAGCAGCGAAGCTCTGGCCGGCGGTGCCATTGCACTGGATGCGGATGGTGTCGTCCGGCAGGCCGTCGTGACCGTAGCGGCGCGCGACCTCGCCCGACAGCATGGCGCCGATGGTGCGGTTGCGGTTGCGTACCGGCGTCATGAAGGACACGGGCGTGCCATGTTCCAGTGCGGCGCGGCTGCGTTCGATGAGCTGCAGGTCGAGCGCACCTTCCAGGCCGTGGTCCTGTTCTTCGACGTGACGGCGCGCGCCGGCCATCGCAGGCTGGTGGAAGATGCGGCCGAAATCCAGTCCATGGGCCTTCCAGTGATCCAGCGCGGCGCGCATATCGAGCAGGTCGGTGCGTCCTATCAAGTCCTCGAAACGGCGCACGCCCAGCTGGGCCATGAGTTCACGCACTTCTTCGGCGATGAAGAAGAAGTAGTTCACCACGTGTTCGGGGCGGCCCTGGAACTTGGCGCGCAGGACCGGGTCTTGGGTGGCAACGCCGACCGGGCAGGTATTCAGGTGGCATTTGCGCATCATGATGCAGCCCTCGACCACCAGCGGCGCGGTGGCGAAGCCGAATTCGTCCGCACCCAGCAGGGCGCCGATGACGACGTCGCGGCCGGTTTTCATCTGGCCGTCGGCCTGCACCCGGACGCGGCCGCGCAACTGGTTGAGCACCAGCGTCTGCTGCGCTTCGGACAGGCCCAGTTCCCAGGGCGAGCCGGCGTGCTTGATGGATGACAGGGGCGATGCGCCGGTGCCGCCATCGTGGCCGGCAATGACGATGTGGTCGGCCTTGGCCTTGGCCACGCCGGCGGCGATGGTGCCCACGCCGCTTTCGGCCACCAGTTTGACTGAAATCGACGCGCGCGGGTTGGCGTTCTTCAGGTCGTGGATGAGCTGGGCCAGGTCTTCGATGGAATAGATGTCGTGGTGCGGGGGCGGGGAAATCAGGCCCACGCCGGGCACCGAGAAACGCAGTTGCGCGATGTAGTCCGACACCTTGTCGCCCGGCAGCTGGCCGCCTTCGCCAGGCTTGGCGCCCTGGGCCATCTTGATCTGGATCTGGTCGGCGCTGACCAGGTATTCCGCAGACACGCCAAAGCGGCCGGAAGCGACCTGTTTGATGCGCGAGCGCAGCGAGTCGCCGGCCTGCAGCGGGACGTCCGCGGCGATGCGTTCGGCGCCCAGCACCGAGGCCAGCGTATCGCCTTCCCGGATGCCGCTGTCGCCGGTGCGCATTTCATTGCGGTAGCGCAGCGCATCTTCGCCGCCTTCGCCGGTATTGGATTTGCCGCCGATGCGGTTCATCGCCGCAGCCAGCACGGCATGGGCTTCGGTCGAGATGGAGCCCAGCGACATTGCGCCGGTCGCGAAGCGCTTGACGATTTCGCTGGCCGGTTCGACTTCTTCCAGCGCAATGGCGTGCGCAGGATCGACCTTGAACGAGAACAGGCCGCGCAGCGTCATCTGGCGACGGGTCTGGTCGTTGATGATCTGCGCGTATTCCTTGTAGGTGCGGTAGTTGTTGGAGCGCGTGGAGTGCTGCAGGCGAGCGATGGCGTCCGGGGTCCACATATGCTCTTCGCCACGGATGCGGAAGGCATACTCGCCGCCGGCATCCAGGTTGTCTGCCAGGACGGGGTCGGCGCTGAAGGCCGCCTGATGCTGGCGCAGGGCTTCCTCGGCAATTTCAAAAATGCCCATGCCCTCGACCGCGCTGAACGTGCCGGTGAAGTACTTGTCGGTCACGGTGCTGCTCAGGCCGATGCACTCGAAAATCTGGGCGCCGCAGTAGGACATGTAGGTCGAGATACCCATCTTCGACATGGTCTTGCTCAGCCCCTTGCCGACCGCCTTGATGTAGTTGGCAACGGCTTTTTCGGGCTGTTCGGCGGTGGCTGCCAGGGTTTGCAGCGTCAGGAACGGGTGCACGGCTTCGGCGCCATAGCCGCCCAGCAGTGCGAAATGGTGGTTTTCGCGGGCGCTGCCGGTTTCCACCACCAGGCCGGTGCGGGTGCGCAGGCCGGTGCGGATCAAGTGCTGGTGGATGGCGGAGGTGGCCAGCAGCGCAGGGATGGCAACATGCTGGGCGTCTACCTTGCGGTCGCTCAGGATGAGGATGTTGTAGCCGCTCTGGACGGCATCGACGGCGCGTGCGCATAGCGCAGCCACGCGTGCTTCGATGCCTTCGCGGCCCCAGGCTACCGGGTAGGTGATGTCGATCTCGAAACTGCGGAATTTATTGCGCGTCAGGTTGCCGATGTCGCGGATCACTCGCATGGCGTTGGCATCCAGCACGGGCTGGGAGATTTCCAGGCGCTGCGGCGGGTTGACGTTGTTGATGTCCAGCAGGTTGGGCTTGGGTCCGATGAAGGACACCAGTGACATGACCATCTGTTCGCGGATGGGGTCGATGGGCGGGTTGGTGACCTGCGCGAACAGCTGGCGGAAATAGTTGTAGAACGACTTGGGCCGTTGCGACAGCACTGCCAGCGGCGAGTCATTGCCCATGGAGCCGATGGCTTCCTCGCCCTTGGCGGCCATGGGGCCGACGATGAACTTGAGATCTTCCTGGGTCCAGCCGAAGGCCTGCTGGCGGTCCAGCAACGAGGTTTCCTCGCTGCCAGGGCGTTCCTGCGCCACCTGCGGGCGCGGCAGGGATTCGAGCTTGACGCGCAGGCGTTCGATCCACTGGCGGTAGGGATGTGAATTGGCGATTTGTGTCTTGATGTCGGCGTCGTCGATGATGCGGCCGCGTTCCAGGTCGATCAGGAACATTTTGCCCGGCTGCAGGCGCCACTTCTTGATGACACGGTTTTCCGGCACCGACAGCGTGCCCGCTTCGGAGGCCAGGATGACCAGATCGTCGTCGGTGATCAGGTAGCGCGCCGGGCGCAGGCCGTTGCGGTCCAGCATGGCGCCGATCTGGCGTCCATCGGTGAAGACCATGGCGGCCGGGCCATCCCAGGGTTCCATCAGCGCGGCGTGGTATTCGTAGAACGCGCGCAGGCTTTCATCCATGTGCGCATGCTGTTCCCAGGCTTCCGGGATCATGATCATCATGGCGTGGGCCAGCGAATAGCCGGACATGACCAGCAATTCCAGGCAGTTGTCGAAGGTGGCGGTATCGGACTGGCCTTCGTAGACGATGGGGTACAGCTTGCGCAGGTCGTCGCCCAGAACAGCGGACTGCATGGCGCCTTCGCGTGCACGCAGCCAGTTGAAGTTGCCTTTGACCGTGTTGATTTCGCCGTTGTGGGCGATCATGCGATACGGGTGGGCCAGCGGCCAGGCGGGGAAGGTGTTGGTCGAGAAGCGCTGGTGCACCAGCGCGAGCGCGGACACGGCACGCGTGTCGGCCAGGTCCAGGTAGTAGGAACCGACCTGGTCGGCCAGCAGCAGGCCCTTGTAGACGATGGTGCGCACTGAGGCCGACGGCACGAAATATTCCTTGCCATGGGCCAGATGCATGTTCTGGATGGCATGGCTGGCCGTCTTGCGGATGACGTACAGCTTGCGTTCCAGCGCGTCCGGCACCATTACGTCGTCACCCCGGCCCACAAACAGCTGGCGGATGACGGGCTCGTGGGCGCGGACGGTGGGGGATGCCAGCAGTTCGTGGTCGACTGGCACATCGCGCCAGCCAAGCACGACCTGGCCTTCTGCGCGCACGGAGCGTTCCAGCTCCTGTTCGCAGGCCAGGCGCGAGGCAGTTTCCTTGGGCAGGAAGACCATCACCACGCCATATTCGCCCGGCGGAGGCAGGATGATACCGTGGTGGGCCATGTCGGCCCGGTACAAGGCATCGGGAATCTGGATCAGAATGCCGGCGCCGTCGCCCATCTGCTTGTCCGCGCCCGTTGCGCCCCGGTGATCCAGGTTTTCCAGGATTTTCAGGCCCTGCTGGATGACGGCGTGGCTTTTGCGGCCCTTGATGTGGGCAACGAAACCGACGCCACAGGCGTCATGTTCAAGATCGGGGCGGTAAAGGCCCTGGGGCGCCGGCAGGCCGATGCGGGTGGCATCGACTACGGACGCCGAGGGGCTACAGAACTCGCGAGGGCTGTGGGTCATGGCGGCATTCCATTAAAAGTGTCCGGGCTGCTTGAGATTTCCCCCGGTATTTACAAAATACCTTGTGATGTCCGCTACATACAATAAAAATAATTGGGGACGGATTTGTATTTTAAATGCAGTTTCCCTAGGGGATAAAATTAGGGACAAAGATATTTTATCGTGATGGCGCACGAATGCACCAAAGTGGTGCGTCTAAATAAGAGTGAGTATTGATGCCTGCGCAAATGCACTGATTTGATGCAGCTATGGCAGAAAATGGTGCATGCCGGCGCGCCTTGCTTTTTTTCGGGGCGTCGCAGCTTCGCAACGTGTCCCGGCGCTGTGCGGCGGGTATGGTGTGCGATTTTTTTGTTGCTGCGCGGTGGGGCGGGCCTGTGCCCAGGCCGTGGCGGCGGCCGTGCAGGCCCCGGTAGGCCCGGTTCAGCGGCTGCTGGCTGCGGCGGTTTTGCGCGGCCGGCCGCGCTTGCCGGGCTGCACGCGGCGGCTGGCGGTGCCGGCCAGGCGTTCCAGGAATGCGGCATCGCCCAGTGCCCACTGGCCTTGCAGGGCCGTGGCGATGCGTTGTTCCTGCTCGCGGCTCAAGCCGTCATGCAACAGCTGGCGGTAGGCGGCCTGGCGGTCGAAAGGCGTGTTGCCGCAACGCCAGTAGTCGGGATGGTTGTGCAGCCAGGCAGGGGCGGGGATCAGCGAGCCGGTATGGGCGCGTGCCGAGGACCAGGGCCAGGCTTCTGCATCCGGGGCCAGCCTGGCGGCGACGGGCCGGCTTTCCATCCAGGCCAGGACGGGCAGGATCCATTGGCCGGGCTGCACCAGTGCGCAACGGTAGCGGCCGTTGAAGACGGCGCCCGCCATCTGGCGGCTGGCCAGCTTGCGTCCCAGGGCCTGCATCATGCGTGCCAGGCTGTCTGCCTGGGCGGGGGTGCATAGGCAGATCAGGCGGTCGGGCAACAGGCACCAGCCGTGCAGGGTGACCCGGTGCTGCTGCGATGCTTCGGCTACCCATTGCTGTACGGTATCGAACATTGCTGCATCCAGGCCGCCGCCGTTTTCCTGTAGCGGATTGGTCAGCTCGGCCTGGGCCAGCTGAGGCGTATCGGGAGCATACAGGCGGGGAAGTCGGGCCATGGAGGCGTGCGCTAGGACTGTTCTGGGCGGAGGGCGGCGTTGTCATGGAAATAACAGCGTGCGCCCGTATGATAAACCAAGGAAGCTGGAACTTTCGTGCGTCAGCTGCCTCTAACTGGCACTCACTAATGGAGAGTGCTAACATCAATACGCAAATTCTGAATCATGCTGTCGCAATCTGTGGCAAGACGGTGCCGCCGGTGCCGGTGGCCAGCAGCACGGTAGGAGCGACCCCAATGAACACGAGTCTGACCCAATCTTCCGCAAGTGCAGCGGCCGCGACGTCGCAGGCCCTGGCGTTGGCTGTGGCCAATCCTGGCGCGCTGGGCACGCTTGATGCCTATATCAGCGCGGTGAACCGACTGCCCGTCCTGTCCCCTGAACAGGAAACTGACCTGGCACGCCGCCTGCGCGATAATGGCGACCTGGACGCTGCGCGCGACCTGGTGCTGTCGCACCTGCGCCTGGTGGTTTCGGTGTCGCGCCAGTATATGGGCTATGGCTTGCCGCAGGCCGATCTGATCCAGGAAGGCAACGTGGGCCTGATGAAGGCCGTGAAGCGCTTCGATCCCGAGCGTGGCGTGCGTCTGGTGTCCTTCGCCGTGCACTGGATCAAGGCCGAGATTCACGAATTCATCATCCGCAACTGGCGCCTGGTGAAGGTCGCCACGACCAAGGCGCAGCGCAAGCTGTTTTTCAATCTGCGCAGCATGCGTCCGGACGGCCAGACCCTGTCGCCCGACCAGGTGTCGGAAATCGCCAGCACACTGAATGTCCGTGAACAGGATGTCAGCGAAATGGAAGTTCGCCTGGCTGGCCGTGACGTGGCGCTGGAAGCGCAGGACGACGACGAAGACACGTTCGCGCCGATTGCCTATCTGTCGGATGACGGTGACGCCGAACCTGGCCAGGTACTGGAGCGCCGTGCCCATGAAATGCTGCAGGGCGAAGGCCTGCGCCAGGCCCTGGACGGGCTGGATGAACGTTCGCGCCGGATTGTCGAGGCACGTTGGCTGCAGGACGATGGCGGTGCCACTCTGCACGAACTGGCGCAGGAATTCGGCGTGTCTGCCGAGCGCATCCGCCAGATTGAAGCCGCTGCGATGAAAAAGCTGCGCAAGGCGCTGTCGGCTTGAGCATCGGTGCCGTCGGCCCAGGTGCTGAGGGTTGCAGGATGGGTGAAAAACGATAGATGAATGACGCCGGTCTGGAGCCGGCGTCATTTTTTGCGTGCTCCTGATGGCGCGATGTCTGTCGCCGGCACAGTCCCGCTATTGCCGTGACTGAGCGGCGTCAGGCTTCCCGGGCCAGTTGCAGCATGTCGTCCACCAGCACGATGGCTGCTTCCTGGGTGAACATGCCGTCTTCCAGCATATCCATGATTTCCAGGGGCGGTAACGCGCGGATTTCCATGACCTCGCCATCCTGGTTGCGGGGTTGCACATGTTCTGCCAGCACACAGCGGCTGATCAGGATGTCCTCGACCTGGAAGCCTTCGGGCAGGTGGTGGTGGATTTGCACCACGGTGCGCAGTGGGGTGCGCGCCGCGAGGTCTTCGGGCGTGAGGCCGGCTTCCTCGGCGCTTTCGCGTACGAGCGCGAGGTCCAGGCTTTCGCCGCTGCTGGCCAGCCCGCCCACAAGGGTGTCCCACATGCCCGGATCAGTGTTTTTGGTCAGCGAGCGCCGCGCCAGCCACAGGCGTCCGTCGGGCGTCCAGCCATTGAGGTGCACCGCCAGGGTACGCAAGCCCAGGGGGCGCGTTGCGGTACGTTCGATGCGACCCAGCGGGGGGGTCTCCGGCGCCAGGCTGTAGATATCGAGCGCTTCGTTGCGCCATCCGTGCAGGCAGCCGGCATCCCGCAGCGTCACGGCGACGGCATCGCATACCTCGGCCAGGGCAGCGCTGTGGGGCGCCAGTTCCCTGCCAATGTGCCAGGTGTCGCCTGCGGCGTGTGCCAGCCCCTTGGGCTGCAGTGCGGCCATGGCTGCCGGCACGATCCAGCCGCAGCGCTGGCCGGCGATATGCAATGGCTTGGCACCTGCGGGCGGCGGCTGGGTGATGCCTGCGTGCAGGCGCTGCGCATAGTCTTGAAGACGGGCGAGGGAAGGCAGGATAATGGGCATGGGCGCATTGTAATGCCGTGTAGCCGGGCCAAGGGAAACCGCCAGCTGGCTGCGAGGGGTATCGGGCGTTATATCAGGGGGGGGTATCGGGCGCTCTTGGACAGGCGCAGGGAGACGGGTCTTTTCCGCTTGCAACATGGTGCGACAAGACGCAATATGAGTCTGTCCTTAATGTTGCGTCAAAGGCGAACTGTTAATATCCCGCTCATAGTGAAACCTCGATAGGGAGCCGTGCTATGACCGCTGCAACGCCGTCCTCTTTTTTCCCGGGAATGGGTGATTTACCTGCGGACAATCCTATGCTATCGGGCATGGCATTGATGCGCCAGGTATGGGGTGGATTGTCGGGCGCAGGCCAATTGGCCCAGGGTTTGCCGTTGTCGCCGACACTGGATGCACAGGAACTGGCCCGCCGTATTGATGAATTGCGTACGGTGGAAAACTGGCTCAACCTGAACCTGTCGCTGTTGCGCAGCACGATTCAGGGAATGGAGGTCCAGCGCGCCACCATCAGCACCTTGCAGAGTTTCCTGGGTGGAGCGGTGCCGGGAGCGGATGCTTCGGCCCGGCCTGCCAGCCCTGATGTGCCGCCGAAACCGCAAGCAGGCCAGGCCGCGCAGGATAATGCCGAGGCAGCCAGCGAGGATCCGGCAGCCCAGGCTGCGCAAGCCTGGTGGTCACTGCTGCAACAGCAGTTCCAGGGATTCGCCGCTGCGGCATCGGCTGCGGCGGCGCCAGTACAGGCTGCGGCTGAAAGCGTGAAAGCGGCGGCGGCACCGGCTGCCTCTGCCACGCCGCCTGCGGCTGCACCGCAGAAACGGGCCGCACGGCCGGCCAGTAAACGCGCGGCGCCCGCCAAGCAGACCAGCGCGCCTGCCCAGCGTTCCCGCAAGTCCTGAAACACACTCATCGGCATCGGGGGCTGCGCCAACTGGCCTGGCGTCGGCCCCGATGCTCCTTTTCATTTTTCGCACTCCATTTCCATGCTGAATATCGTCATTCTCGCTGCCGGTCTGGGCAAGCGCATGCAGTCGAATCTTCCCAAGGTGCTCCACACGCTGGCGGGCAAACCCATGCTGGATCACGTACTGCAAAGCGCGGCGGCCTTGGCGCCGGACCGTGTGGTGGTGGTGGTCGGCCATGGCGCCGATCAGGTGAAGGCCGCGTTCGAGCAACGCGCCGGTCTGCGTTTTGCCTTGCAGCAGCCCCAGCATGGCACGGGCCACGCCGTGCAGCAGGCTGTGCCGGAGTTGCTGGATGGGGCAGCTGATGACACGACGCTGGTTCTGTATGGCGACGTGCCGCTGGTCCAGCCCGAAACCCTGCAACGCCTATTGCAGGCACGTGGCAAAGGTGTGGCTGTGCTGACGGAATTTCTGGATGACCCCACTGGCTACGGCCGCATCGTGCGCAATGCCGAGGGCCAGGTCCAGCGTATCGTTGAGCACAAGGATGCCTCCGAGGAAGAACGCGCCATTCGTGAAGTCAACACCGGTATCCTGGCGGCGCCGACGGCGCAGCTCAAGGACTGGTTGGGTCGCCTGCGCAATGACAATGCCCAGGGCGAGTTCTACCTGACGGATATCATCGGTTTTGCCGTGGCTGATGGCGTGCCTGTCAGTGCTGCGCATCCGGCAGCGGGCTGGGAGACGCTGGGCGTCAACAGCCGCGTGCAGCAGGCCCAGCTTGAGCGGGTCTGGCAAGGTGAGCAGGCGCGCCGCCTGCTGGAAGCCGGCGTGACGCTGGCCGATCCGGCACGGCTGGATGTCCGTGGCAGCCTGCGTTGCGGCCGCGATGTGTTCATTGACGTCGGTTGCGTCTTCGAAGGCGAGGTCGAACTGGCCGATGGCGTGCATGTCGGCCCGCATTGCGTGCTGCGCAACGTTACCGTGGGCGCGGGTGCTGATGTGGATGCCTATACCTATATCGAAGATTCGCAGATCGGTGCTGCGGCCCATGTCGGCCCGTATGCGCGCCTGCGTCCTGGCACCCGGCTGGAGCAGGGCGCCAAGGTCGGCAATTTCGTCGAAATCAAGAAAAGTGTCGTCGGGCCGCGCAGCAAGGTCAACCACTTGTCGTACATCGGCGACGCCGAGATCGGTGCCGACGTGAATGTCGGGGCCGGCACGATTACCTGCAATTATGACGGGGCGAACAAGTTCAAGACCATCATCGAGGACGGGGCATTCATCGGTTCCGACACGCAGCTGGTTGCGCCGGTACGCGTGGGACGCGGTGCGACGCTGGGCGCAGGCACGACCCTGACGCGCGACGCCGAGCCGGACAGCCTGACCCTGTCGCGCGCACCGCAGAAGACGGTGACGGGCTGGCAGCGTCCGACCAAGCAGAACAAGTAGACAGTAAAGCCAGTAAAGCGCCGGCCATCTGATCGGGCGGCAAACGAGGGTAGTGGTGTGAGTTTTTCCCAAGCAGTTCCTGTGTTGATGTACCACCATGTGTCACCGGTGACCCAGGGTCTGTCCACCAGTCCGCGTTTGTTCGCCAGCCAGATGCGCTGGCTGCGCAAACACGGCTGGCAGACGCTGACAGCGGAGCAGTTGCGTGGTTTCCTGGAGGAAGGCCGGCCGGTGCCCAGGCGCTCCGTGGTCCTGACGTTCGACGATGGTTACCTGGACAACTGGCAGTATGCGCATCCGGTACTGAAGGAGTACGGCTTTAGCGCCATCATGTTTGTCGTGACGGACTGGATCGGGCAAGGGCCGGCTCGCCCCTGCGCGGACATTGAGGCGATCCGGCGTGACCGCCTGGCAAGTTTCGAGAGCTGGTCGCACGCAGAGTGCAAACGCCTGATCGCCGGCGGAGAAGCCGATCGCGTGATCGTGCGGCAAAGCGAAGTCGATGAGATGCGCCGTGCCGGAACTTTCGAATTCCATGCCCACACGCATACTCATACGCGCTGGGATAAGGTCTGTTGCAGCGTGGAAGAAAAACGCACTGGCCTGGCGCAGGACCTGCGCGCCCAGCGCGCGTATTTCGAGGCGCACATGGGCGGCGCGACGGAGCAGCTTTGCTGGCCGCAGGGCTATTTCGACGATGATTATCTGGACGTTGCGCGTCAGGCAGGGTTCTCGGTGTTCTACACCACCAAGAGCCATGGCTACAACACCGCAGGCAGCGGCACGGCGTCAATCTGGCGCGTTTCGGTACGCAACCGCGGCGGCCTGTTGTTCGGGCTGCGTTTGCGGCTGGCCATGCCGGATTTCCTGGGCCGGCTGTACAACCGCTGGAAGGCCTGAACGGTCAGTTGGCCTGGCGTTGCCGGCCGCAACCGATTGCCGCCAGGGGCGGCTCGATCCCCTTGGCTGGTGTCCTCAGTGTTTGCTGGCGTCGTCTGGTGTGTGGCTACGCTGTTGCAGCATCAACAGCTTGGAATAACGGAAAAAGCTGCCCGTGCCCCCGGCAACGGCAATGATCAGGCCGGCGCGGCCATCGAGAAACCCGCGCCGGATGATGTACGAGCGGACGAAAGTCCAGAAGCCGTGGCCCAGCGCACCCAGTGTTGTGGTGCGCTTGCCGCGAGCGTACATCATGCCAGCCGCATCGCTGGAATAGCGGTTGACCTTGTTGAGCAGGGCTTCCAGGCTGTCATACGGATAATGGATCAGGTGCTGGCGCAGCACGCCGGTGGATGTCGTGGTGCAGACCAGCTTTTCGTGTACCTTGGCATCGGTGAAGCGGGCGCTGCCGCGCCGGAACAGGCGCAGCACATGGTCGGGCCACCAGCCGCTGTGGCGGATCGCCTGGCCGCAGAAATAGGACAGGCGCGCGACCATATAGGCGTCTTGTGCCGGCTGTGACTGGATCAGCGCCTGGATTTCCTGCGCCATGTCGGGCGTGACGCGTTCGTCGGCGTCTATGGAAAAGACCCAGTCGCCTGTCGCCAGGTCCAGCGCCCGGTTCTTCTGCGGGCCGAAGCCTGGCCAATCACTGGTTTCATGCACCTGGGCGCCATGGCGGGCAGCGATCTCGCGGGTGTCGTCGGTACTGCCGGAATCCACCACGATGATTTCGTCGGCGAAGCTGACGGATGCCAGGCAGGCGCCGATATGCTGGCTTTCGTTCTTGGTGATGAGAATGACGGAAAGCCGGGCGCGGACAGGGGCGGAAGGGTTGGGCATCATGAGTGGCGGTCCAGAAGGGACTGATACAGGTCCAGGTAATTTTGCGCCATCGTCTCCACGCTGTGTTCAGTCGTGACGTAGGCATAGGCGCGGCGACACATTTCGGCGCGCTCTGCGGGGTGATCCAGCACGAAATCCATGGCATCGGCCAGGGCTTGCGGGTCGCGCGCGGGGCAGAGCATGCCGCGCCCGTCGGCCAGGCCTTCCGCTTGTCCACCAGCATCGGTGGATACCACCGGCACATGGCGCAGGAAGGCGTCCAGCACTGCTGTGCTCAGCCCTTCCTGCACCGACGTCAGGACGAACAGGTCCAGCGCTGGATAGATATCCTCGACGTTTTCGAGAAAGCCGATATGCCGGTAGTGGTCACCCAGCCCCAGCGAGATGACCAACTCATGGGTGGCGGCAGCCAGCGGCCCGCCCGTACCCATATGCAGGAACAGGAAATCCTGGCGTTTTTTCTTGAGTGCGGCGAGCGCGCGCACCAGGGTTTCCGGGTCTTTTTCCCAGGTCAGCGAGGCGGCCGTGCCGATGAGCCGCCGGCCCGGCGTGGCATAGTCGGCGCGAAAACGCGCCAGCCGGTCGGCAACGGCGGCATTTTCCGCAGGGGGCGGCACGACGGCGCTGTGGATGACAACGGGGCTGGCGCCCAGGCGCCGGGGCTCGAGCGCGGCGCTGCCGCTGACGGTTGCGATGGCGTCGGCACGCAGCCACTTGAAGCGGGTCATGGCCTCGCGGCGTTCCACTGGCATCGTGGTGCGGCGAGAAAACACCAGTGGGCGGCGATATATCCATTTGGTAAGGACCGCCCAGGTCAGTGAACCGGCAGTCTGGCAATGGATGATGTCATAGCGGCGGCCATGCCGGGCAAGGAAGGTGCCGATCGCGCTGCTGCGCTGCAGGCCGTGGCAGGTGAAGCCTGCACTGCGTGCTTGTTCCAGTAGGGGCGCGGCTTCGCGGGCCAGCAGCTCCACGTCGTGACCGGCGGCCCGGAAGGCCTGCATGCTCAGCAGCGTCTGGCGCTCGCCGCCGCGCCAGCTTTTTTCAGTGTTGATCTGCAGGATACGCATGTCGTTGGGGACGCGGATGTAAACCGCTGATTATATTGATTCGGGTAGATAGCGCCTGTGCCAGCAACCGTCTAGGTCTGTTGTTGAAATGCTGCTTCAGAAATTTCTTTTATTTTTTTGAGTGACATCACCAGGCCCGCGATATGATAACGCCCGCTGGATCGGGCAGCTTGGCATGAGCCGCCCCGGGCCGGATATAAGATCGGGTGGGGCGTGTCTGACTAGGCCGCGCCGGTGCAAGGCACAGGCCGTCATCTCGATCACAATCAAATTCAATGACCCGAGCCAGCGAAGGTGCTGGCGGCAGATGCTCGCGGGCAGCAACATCTTTGGGCCGTGAAAAAATACCGAATCCTTCATACCGATTCCGCCAGGCATATGGGCGGACAGGAAATCTATACATACCGTCATATGCTGGCGATGCGCGCGCGCGGGCATGAAATGTCCCTGTTGTGCCAGCCCGGCACACCGCTGGAGCAGTGGGCACGGAGCGCGGGCTTTTCCGTGCATACCTTGAAAATGGGCGGATTCTGGCGCTGGCTGCGCGGTATCCATGCCGTGCGCCGGCTGGCGCGGGCCGAGCGTTATGACATCGTGCACACTACCAGCCGCCGAGATACGCTGATCGCCGCTGCGGGTGCGCGGCTGGCGGGCGTGCCTCTGGTGGTGCGTACCCGCCACCTGATGAATCCCATTAATTCGCGGCTGAGCTACACCTGGCTGCCGCATCGCCTGCTGACGGTCAGCGAGTTTGTGCGCGATTACATGGTGCGCCGCGGCATTCCCCGCCACCGCATCGGCATTGCATCGCCCACGGTGACGTTCCCGGAGGAACGCTGGGAAGCGGATGCCGACCTGGCGCTGTGCCGCGCCCAGGCGCGCAGCAGCGCCCGCGAGGCGCTGGGCGTGGCGCCAGGGGATGTGGTAGTCGGCTGCGTGGCCATCCTGCGGCCGGCCAAGGGGCACCGCGACCTGCTGGCGGCCATGGCGCCATTGTTCGGGCGTTATGCACGGCTGAGGCTGGTCATCATCGGCGACGGTGAAGCCGTCGAGCGTGCCTTGCGGGTGCAGGCGGCCGAGCTGGGCGTTGCTGATCGCGTGCAGTTTCTCGGTTATCGTTCCGATGCCGCCGAACTGATGTTTGGCTTCGATATTTTCGCGCTGGCCACGCATATGGAAGCCAGCGGTACCGCATTGCTGGAAGCCGCGGCGGCGGGCTTGCCCATCGTGGCGACCGAAGTGGGGGGCGTGCCTGAAATGGCGGTGCGCGACCACAATGCTCTGCTATGCCGGCTGGGTGATCAGGCAGCGCTGACGTCCGCGCTGGAAACGCTGGTGGCCGACGGCGCTCGCCGTGAGGCCATGGGCCAGGCTGGCTGGAACTGGATACGCAGCGAAAAGCGTTTTGCCTTGCCGGGCCAGGCGGAATTGATCGAACAATATTATGCGAAATGGTTGAGCGAGCTGGGCTATGACATCTGCTAAGTTTGTACCTGTGCTGATGCACCATCACGTTTCCCCGTCGCCGGGGATGATTACGGTGGCGCCGGACGTGTTCGAGGACCAGCTTGCCTGGCTGGCGCGGGAAGGCTGGACCTCGCTGAGCGCCGCGCAGTTCAGCGGATTTCTGGCCGGACAGCCGGTGCCGGAACGCTCGGTGCTGATCACCTTCGACGACGGCTACCTGGACAACTGGGTGTATGCACACCCCATCCTGCAGCGCCATGGCATGCGCGCAGTGCTGTTCCAGGTGACGGGCTGGACCCACGACGGCCCGGTGCGTCCTTGCCTGGGCATGGCGGGAAGCTTGCCTGAAACGCCGGATCACCATACCTGCGAAGCCATGATCGAGGCCGGGCAGAGCGATGCCGTCATTGCGCGCTGGAGCGAATTGCAGGCCATGGTGGCGGCAGGGACGTTCGAGATCCACAGTCATACCCACACCCACACCCGCTGGGACAAAAAGGGCCTGACGCCCCAAGAACGGCGCCAGCGCCTGCGCGAGGACTTGCTGTTGTCGCGTGCCGACATGGACCGCTACCTAGGTGGCGCGACCTCACACCTGTGCTGGCCGCAAGGCTATTTCGACGCAGATTATGTCGAAGTGGCCCGGGAATGCGGCTTTGATCACCTTTACACCACACATGCCTTCGGCCGTAATCTCCCGCACGGAGATCCGCTGCATATCTATCGTTTCGCCATCAGCAACCGGCCGTCCGGCTGGCTGCGCAAGCGCTTCCGATATCATAGTCATCCGCTGATTGCGCCGGTGTTCAACCGTTTCAAGGCCTGGAAAAAAGGCTTGCCGCCCGGCGCCTGATGCGGGAGCATATCGGGCCGGCGAGCAGCGATCTCGTTCTCATGGGTTTGATTTGATGATGCCTAATCGGGCTTTTTACACCGTTCTGTTTTCTTCCATTGTTGTATTCCTGACGGGGGCGATATCGCTGGTGGTGCCGTCAGGCTACTCGGTGTCCCTGCTGTTGAGCTTGGCGGGGCTGGGGGCCTTGTGCGTGCCTGGCTTCCTGCCCAAACTGGAACGCCGGGACAAATGGCTGATTGCCGTTTTCCTGTTCTATTTCGCGGTGTGGGTCTTCGAAATCTGGCGTGATGGCCAGCCCAGCTCGAGCCTGGACAAGCCCGTGCGCATTCTGTTGGCGATTCCCGCGCTGTTCTGGCTGCTGCGCTACCCGCCTAGCGGCAAGGCTTTCTGGGGTGGCGTGGCGGTAGGCGCGATCGTCGTTGGCCTGTGGGCTGGCTGGCAGAAGCTGGTGCTGGGCCTGGAGCGGGCCGAAGGTTTTACCAGCACCATCCAGTTCGGCAATATTTCCATGCTGCTGGGCATGCTTTCCCTGACTGGCCTGGCGGGTTGGAGCCAGTTGCAGCATCGGCGCTGGTGGTGGGGCGTGCTGCTGGCGCTGGGCGTCGCGTTCGGTTTCATGGGGTCGATTTTTTCCGGTTCGCGTGGCGGTTGGATAGGGGTGCCGTTCATCCTGCTGGTGCTGGTACGCGCCTATGGCAAAGGCCTGCGCCCCAGCCAGCTGTGGGGCCTGCTGGCTGGCGTGGTGGCCCTGGGATCCTGCCTGTATTTCATCCCGGCGACGGGGGTGAAGGATCGCGTGAATTCAGCGTTCGAGGATGTGTATCTCTATGTCCAGGACAACAACCCGGATTCCTCGCTGGGCGGGCGTTTCGAGATGTGGAAGGCGGGTGTCTATGCGATACAGGAGCAGCCGCTGCTGGGCCGTGGCAGCAAGGGGTATATCGAATACCGCGACCAGCTGATCGCGCAGGGCAAGGTGGACCCCATCATCAGCGAATTCACCCACCTGCACAACGAATACATAGATATCACCGTCAAGCGTGGCGTGCTCGGGCTGATTTCCCTGCTGCTGCTTTATCTGGTGCCGTTGCGCATGTTCATGCGCATGCTCGGAGAGGGGGTGGTGCAGCGTCAGCCGTATGCCGCCGCCGGGGCGGTGCTGTGCGTGTCGTATATGGATTTCGGCCTGTCCCAGACCTTCCTCAGCCACAACAGCGGCGTGATGGTGCTGTTTTTCATGATGGTCATCATCTGGTCACTGGTGCGGGCGGCCGAACACGCGCCCGCCGGCCAGAAGTAATCACAGCGGGATGACGGGATCGAACTTCGCACGGTGAGTGCAGAAGAAGGTCCGGACGTTGCGGATGTTCTGCTGTTGCGAGAACAGGCGATGTGCCAGCGCATGGTAGGCCGGCATATCGCTCAGCAATAGCTGCAGGATGAAATCCGGCCCGGGAGCGACCCGGTAGCACTGCTGCACGGCAGGCTCGTGCTGGACCAGCGCCTCGAATTCCGTCATTTTTTCGCTGGTCTGGATATCCAGCGATATTTCCACGATCGCGATCAGGTCCTGGCCCAGCCGCGCCGGGTCCAGCAAGGCCATTTGGCGCGTGATGTAGCCGTCTTCCTGCAGGCGGCGCACCCGCCTCAGGCAGGTCGCCGGCGAGGCATGGACGCGCGTGGCCAGTTCCTGGTTGGTCTGGCTGCTGTCCAGTTGCAAGGCGTTGAGGATGCGGCGGTCCAGCTCATCCAGGTCTTTCACGACCTCAGTATCGACGGATTTGCTCATAAAATTCCTTTTTTGTTATTTTATGATCGTATATTTCATTACATATAAGTAAGGAAATTTAATTTCAAATTTAACAAAAAATAGGGATCAAATTTCTTCCAGTTTGTCGCAGAATGCTGTGGACAGAGATAGGGCAGGGCTGCGTGTCATGGTGACGCGGTGCCATCTGCTCAGCGGAGGAAGTTTCCTATGTGCGGTATTGTTGGCGCCGTTGCGCAACGTGACATCACCCCTGTGCTGATTGAAGGCCTGCGACGGCTGGAATATCGCGGCTATGATTCCTGCGGCATTGCCGTGCATCTCGATGGCCGCCTGCAGCGCTCGCGCACGACCAAGCGCGTGTCGGAACTGGCCGAGCAGGTCCGCCAGGACCACCTGCATGGCTTCACCGGTATTGCCCACACCCGTTGGGCCACCCACGGCGCGCCTCTGACGCAGAACGCCCATCCCCATTTTTCTTCCAAGGGCCAGGAAGAGCCGCGCATTGCGCTGGTGCACAACGGCATCATTGAAAACCATGACCAGCTGCGTGAAGAGTTGAGCGCTGCGGGCTATGTGTTCGAAAGTCAGACCGATACGGAAGTCATCGCGCACCTGGTCAACCACCTGTACCAGGGCGACCTGTTCGAAGCCGTTCAGCAAGCAGTGCGCCGCCTGAAAGGCGCCTATGCCATCGCCGTGTTCTCGCGCGACGAGCCGCACCGCATCGTGGGCGCCCGCCAGGGTTCGCCGCTGGTCGTCGGCCTGGGCGAAGGCGAGAATTTCCTGGCCTCCGACGCACTGGCGCTGGCCGGTACCACGAACCGCATCATCTATCTGGAAGATGGCGACGTGATCGACCTGCAACTGCAGGGCGTGTGGATCGTCGATGCCGAAGGCAAGCGTGTCGATCGCGAAGCGCAGATTGTCCATGTGCATACCGGCGAGGCCGAGCTTGGCCCGTATCGCCACTTCATGCAGAAGGAAATCTTCGAGCAGTCGCGCGCCGTCAGCGATACCCTGCAGGATATCGAAAGCATCACGCCGGAACAGTTCGGCGATGGCGCCTATCAGATCTTCAAGGAAATCGACTCAGTCCTGATTCTGGCCTGCGGCACCAGCTCCTACGCCGGCCTGACGGCCAAGTACTGGATCGAAGCCATGGCGGGTATTCCTGTCAGCGTCGAGATCGCCAGCGAATACCGTTACCGCGAAAGCGTGCCCAACCCGCGTACCCTGGTGGTGACGGTGTCGCAGTCCGGTGAGACGGCCGATACGCTGGCCGCGCTCAAGCATGCCCGTTCGCTGGGTATGAAGCACACGCTGACGATCTGCAACGTATCCACCAGCGCCATGGTGCGCGAGTGCGCCCTGTCGTTCATCACGCGTGCCGGCGTGGAAATTGGCGTGGCCTCCACCAAGGCGTTCACGACCCAGCTGACGGCGCTCTTCCTGCTGACCCTGACGCTGGCCCAGGTGCGCGGCCGCCTCTCCGCAGAGCAGGAAGCTGACTACATCCGCCAACTGCGCCATCTGCCGGCCGCCATCGGCGCCGTGCTGGCGCTGGAGCCGCAGATCATTGCCTGGTCGGAGCAATTCGCCAGCAAGGAAAATGCCCTGTTCCTGGGCCGGGGTTCGCACTACCCGATCGCGCTGGAAGGCGCGTTGAAGCTCAAGGAAATCAGCTATATCCACGCAGAGGCCTATCCCGCCGGCGAACTCAAGCACGGCCCGCTGGCCCTGGTGACCGATGCCATGCCGGTCGTGGTGGTGGCGCCCAATGACGAACTGCTGGAAAAGTTGAAGTCCAATATGCAGGAAGTGCGTGCACGCGGTGGTGAGCTGTATGTGTTTGCCGATGCCGATACCAACATCAGCAGCACGGAAGGCGTGCACGTGATCCGCATGCCGGAGCACTATGGCCGCCTGTCGCCCATCCTGCATACCATTCCCTTGCAGCTGCTGGCCTACCACGTCGCGTGCTCGCGCGGCACGGACGTGGACAAGCCGCGCAACCTGGCCAAGAGCGTGACGGTGGAATGAGACCAGGCCGTCATCGGCCTGAGTGACCCCTGGCAATGCGCCGGCCTCGCCGCTTGTGGCGAGGTTTGGCGGGACGAGTGGCGAAGACGCTGCGATTGCCGGGTCGGTGTTCTTCAAATACGGGATGCCTGGTGCATCCCGTATTGGTTTCAGAGACTGTCCGGTGCGGGCGATGCCTGCGCCCGGGCACTGAATTCTGCACGCAGGCTGTTTACCGCTTCCAGCGATGTGGCAAACAGGTGCCTGGCGCCGATTTTTTCCGCCAGCCCGCTGCGTTCCAGCAATTCGCGGAACTGGCCATGGGCGCCGGCGATGCAGAAGACAATGCCCTGGTCGGCCAGTTCCGCCTGCACTTCCTCCAGCATCAGCGCGCCGGTGATGTCCAGGGTCGCGATGGGCTGGGCATCCAGCACGACGGCGCTGATGGGCTGGGCGCTGTGGCTGATCAGCACGCGCAGGCGTTCACGGAAGTAGTCGCTGTTGAAGAACAGCAACGATGCATCGAAACGGTAGACCAGCACACCCATGGGGGAGCTGGCAGCCGGATAGTGCGCCACATTGAACAGGCGGCTGCCGTTGGGGACTTCGCCCAGGACCGCATCACGCGGGCGGGCGACCAGGCGCAGCTGCTTGACCAGGGACAGCAGCACAGCCAGGATGATGCCGGGCAGCACGCCCAGGGTCAGCACACCCAGCGTGGCCAGCAGTGAGACGCGCAGTTCGAAGGGGCTGACCTTGGCCAGGGCGCGTACAGCGGCGATGTCCACCATCTTCAGGGCGGCGATGATCAGCACCGCGCCCAGGGCTGCTGTGGGAATCCAGGCCAGGCCGCCGTCCAGCAACACGACGGCCAGGGCCGTGAAAATGGCCGTGGCAAGGTTCACCATGGATGTTTTGCCGCCGACCATGTCGTTGATTGCTGTGCGCGAGTCGGCGCCGCTGATCACGAAGCCGCCGCTCAGGCCTGATGTGACGTTGGCTGTGCCGAGCGCGATCAAGTCCTGGTTGGGGTAGACGCGGTAGCGGTTCTTCGCGGCGAAGCTGCGCGCTGGCAGCATGGCTGAGCAAAAACTGACCAGGGCGATGGCGACGGCTTCGCCGAACATGGCCTGGGCGTCGCGCAGTCCGACGCTGGGCAGTGACAGCGTCGGCAGGCCGCCTTCCACGGCGCCGACGACTTGGATGCCGGCGCGATCCAGCCTGAACAGCCAGGTGGCGGCGCTGAGCAGCACGATAATCAGCAGGGGGCCAGGCAGGCGTGGCAGGCGCCAGGAAAAGGCGACGAGCAGCGCCAGCGCCAGCAGGCCCAGCGTGAGCGTGGGCCAGTGTGCATCCGCAAGGCGGCCGCTCAGTTCCAGGATCACCAGAAAGGGATCGCGGGCATCCAGCGATATACCGCTCAATTTGCCCAGTTGCCCGACGATGATGGAGAGCGCCACGCCATTCATGAAGCCAAGCAGGATGGGACGCGAAAGAAAATCGGCGATGAACCCCAGGCGCATGATGCCACCAAGGATGGACAGCAGGCCAACCATGATTGCCAGCAGCATAGACATGTCGTTGTAGTGCTGGGTGCCGGCTACTGCCAGCGGCGCCAGCGCGGCGGCGATCATGGCGCAGGTCGCCGAATCCGGCCCGACGATCAGTTGCCGCGACGAGCCCAGCAGCGCATAGGCAACTAGTGGCAGGATGGCGGCATACAGCCCGGCCAGTGGCGGCAGGCCCGCCAGGTTGGCATAGGCGATGGCCGTCGGAATCTGGATGGCCGCGACGGACAACCCGGCCATGGCGTCGGCCTTGAGCCATTCGCGTCGGTAGATGCGCAGGGTCGAGAACAGCGGCACGCTGGCCAGGCGTTGTTCCGTCAGCAACGGCGCGACGTTTTCCTTGGTGGGGTGTGTCATGGGCGGATTCCTGAGGGCAGCCGGGAACAGGTACCGCGGCAAGCGATGATTATCGGCGGAATCCGTGGGAAAAGGATGCCCCGGTGGCCAGGCGGCGCGCCGGGGCAGCGTGCTTTACTGCAACTGGATGCGTGCGAGATTCTCGGCGGCACCCTTGGGGGCGTCCTGGCCGTTCTTGACCGTCACGAACAGGCGCTTGCCCTGGCTGTCGAGCGCCAGGCTGTTGGGATGCGCAGGCAGGGCATAGCTGCTGACGACGGCGTTATCGGCGCGGCGTATCACGGTGACGGTGCCTGCGATGCGATTGGCGCTGTAGGCGTTCTGGCCGTCGATGACGATGCCCAGCGCACCCTTGCCGACGTCGGCGTCACCCACCACTTCAGCCGTGTCCGGGTTCACCACGGCCACGCGGCCGCCAGGATGGCGCGATTCGAAGCCGGGGGCATATTTTTTCTGCATCTCGGTGATACGTTCCTGGCCCTGGTCGGTGACGTACAAGCGGCGTGCCGCGGCGTCATAGGCCAGGTTGGTGGGCTGTTCGACGGTGGTTTGCTGAATGTTGGCGATTTCCAGCGCATTGGTGTCGATGGTGACGAGCTTGCCTTCGAAGTTCACCACGTACAGGCGCTCGCGGCTGCTATCGAGCGCCACGCCGGTGGAAACACGGCCCAGGCCGGGAACTGCCTTGATAAGCTTGAAGTCACGCGTGTCGACGACAAACAGCGTACTGTCTTCGGTGCCCAGCGCAGGCAGGTAGAGGCGGTGCTTGTCGGCGTCGACCAGCAGTTCGCGCAAGTGCAGCGGGGCGCGTTCGCCCTTGGGAGCGCGTTCGATCAGTTGCAGCGTGCCGCGCAGGGTGTTGTTGCGGATGTCGATGGCGTTGATGGAGCCATCCAGGGTGTTGCCGGTGTAAAGCGTGTCGTTGGCGTCGTCCAGCGCCAGGCCGAAAGCCCGGTCCTTGACCGGAATGGTGGCCACGACTTCCATGGTGTCCGGGTCCACGCGCAGGATCTGGCTGGCGGGCGCCTCCGGGCCGAAGCCGCCGGCCGACGCGACGAAAACGGCGTTCTGGCGCGGGCTGTAGACCACTTCATAGAGGGCGGGCGCAACTGCCTTGCGCACGACCTGCTTCACCACGGCGGGGGCGGCAACGGCAGTGGCGGGGGTATCGGCGGTTGCCAGCGTGGGGGCCAGGGCGCCCAGGCTCAGGGCGGCGGCGGCCAGCAGGCTGGCAGTACGGGGGGCGAATGCAGGGGACGGCTTCTTGCTGGATTGGAATGTCATGGGGCTTTCCAAGGTTGGAGGATGGATGAAACGATGAAAGTGCCTGCGGCGGCGGGCGCGGCGCGCCGGAATAGGGCGGGCGGCTCGGGGCCGGTGGGGCCGGAATAAGGCCTTGCCGTGCAAGCATACCCTTTTTAGAAATGGGAATCAGATCGTTTTAATGGTGTGCCCGGGGCGGACCGGCGTGCAGCCGGTGTATGGCCGGTCTGCGATCAGGCCAGGACAGCGCGCCAGGCGTCCAATTTTGCTGCCTGTGTCATGCCGGCATGGGCTGGGCTGGTGGAAGGCAGGCGCAGCAGTTCGTATGGGTGTTCCGGGCCGAGGGCCGGCAGGGCGTGGCGGCGGAACAGCTCATGCGCTGCTGCGCCATTGCAGCAGATGCGGGTGATGCCCGGGTAGGTTGCCAGGAATGCAGGGAAGTCGTTGCATACCAGGCTGCGCCGGTCGATATCGGCGTCTAGGCTGCCGGGGCGCACACAGCTTTGCAGGACATCCCAGAGTGCGATGCCATGCTGTTGCAGCATGGCGGCACGCTGGGCGTAAGGGGCATCTGGTGCAAAGCCTAGCAACTGCCCCATGATGGGCCAGAATGCGTTGCGCGGGTGCGCATAATAGGCCTGGGCCCGCAGCGACTGTTGCCCGGGCATGGAACCGAGGACGAGGATGCGTGCACCGGGGGCGGCGATGGGCGGGAAGCCTTCGGCGTAGGCGGAGGGCTCAGAGTTGCTGGAAGCCTTCATAGCGCTTTTCGCTGGCCAGGGTTTCGTGCTGCACGTCGGCGACGACGGCCGCTGGCGGCCCGCGTCGCATCCAGGCCAGCATGCGGTCGATCTGGTCGGCCTCTCCCTGCAGCAAGGCCTGCACGCTGCCGTCCGGCATGTTCTGCACCCAGCCGCGCAGCTTGAGGTGATGGGCTTCACGGACGGTGGAGTGGCGGTAATAGACACCCTGGACTTTGCCGGTGATAGTGACGAGGACGGTTTCCATAGTGCGCAATGATGAAACGGGATAATTGGGGGGCATTGTAGTGGCAGGCAGCGCGGGGCTGGCGCACTGAGGCATGTGCGGGTAAGGTTCGCAGCGTATCCTGCGCCGCAGGGCATGTGTTGGCCGGCGGCGCCGGCGTTCTTGGGGCCTGGGCCGCGTGGCGGCGGCTCCCGGTTCCGTTATCCGGGCACGCCGTGCCTGCCAAAAGGTTGTGTTCCATGAATGGATTCGCAAGTGATGTCTTGCAACCCGGTGTCCGCCGGCGCGAGGTGCTGGGCTGGGCGCTCTATGACTTTGCCAATTCGGGCTATACAACCGTCGTACTGACGGCGGTTTATGCGGCGTACTTCGTCAGCGGCATTGCTGGAGGCGCCGCCTGGGCGACGCTGGCCTGGACGTCCGCGCTCAGCCTGTCGGCGGCCTGGGTCATGGTGACGGCCCCGCGCCTGGGGGCCAGGGCCGACCGGCACGGTACGAAAAAGCGCATGCTGGCCGTGAGTACACTGGCCTGCGTGGGGTTCACGGCGGCATTGGCCTGGACGCCGGGGGCAAGTGGCTGGCAGGGCGTGTTGCTGGCGATGCTGTTGGTGGCGGGTTCCAATATTGCCTATTGCTATGGGGAGTCGCTGGTGGCGGCGTTCCTGCCGGAGCTGGCCCGGCCCGAGGCCATGGGGCGAGTCAGTGGCTGGGGCTGGGCACTGGGCTATCTGGGCGGCATGCTGACGCTGGGCCTGTGCCTGGCCTATGTGTTGTGGGCGCAGTCACAGGATTTGCCGGCAGCGCATTTCGTGCCCGTGACCATGCTGATTACGGCGGCCATGTTCGGGGCGGCGTCGCTGGGGACATTCCTGCTGCTGCGCGAACGGCCCACGGGCCGGGCCGGGACGCTGGCGAGCGTCAGCCCGTCGGGGGCCGCACCCGGTTTTCTGGCAGGCGTGCGCCACAGCTGGCAGGCCGTGCGCGAGTACTGCGATTTCCGCTGGCTGCTGGCGGCCACCGTGGCCTACCAAGGAGGTGTTGCCGTTGCCATTACCCTGGCGGCGATCTATGCCGAGCAGGCCATCGGTTTTCAGCCGCAGGAAACCATGATCATGATTTTTGCCTTGAATCTGGCGGCCGCGCTGGGGGCGGTGGTCTTTGGTCACGCGCAGGATTGGATGGGGCACAAGCGGGCCCTGGCGGTGACGCTGTGCGGCTGGGTGCTGACCTGCGTGCTGGCTGCCGCTGCCACTGGCAAGCCGCTGTTCTGGGTGGCAGCCACGCTGGCCGGGCTGAGCATGGGCAGCAGCCAATCGGCCGGCAGAGCGATGGCTGCGCTGCTGGCGCCGCCGGCGCGCATGGCGGAGTTTTTTGGTCTGTGGACGCTGGCGGTACGGCTGGCAAGCATCATCGGCCCGATGATGTACGGGCTGATCGTCTGGGCCAGTGGCGGCAACCAGCGCCTGGCCATTCTGGCCACGGCATTGCTGTTCGTGGTCGGGCTGGCCTGCCTGAAGCCCCTGGATATGGATCGCGGCCGCCGTCAGGCAGCCGCGTCCTGAACCTGGTGCTGCACTGGGTTCAGGTTTGCGGGGAATCCGTTTCGTCGCGGATGTCGGCGGTGGGGGCGTGTTTCTTCACGGATTCGATACCGTTGTCGCGTGCCGCCGCACTGTTGTAGAGCTGGCTTTGGCCGATGACTTCGCCATTGGCCGCCGCCAGCGTGAAGTAGGGGGCGTCGTTTTTGGCCACAAGCCGGCGGTAGCGCCCATCATCGGGCGCATTTTTCTTCACGGACTCCATGCCGTTGTGGGCGGCGCGCTTGGTGGTGTAGCGCTCGCTGGTCAGGATGGTTTCGTGATTGCCCGCCTTGAGCACGAAAAGGAACTGGTCACCGCTGCGTTTCAGGATGAAATAACCTGCCATGGGAAACTCCTGCATCAGTAGGGGAATCGGAACGTCAGGATGTTGCGCTGTTGCGTCATGATTATGACGCGCCGAATGGCGGCAACGCACCAGGCTTGTCAATTTTTTGCCGCCAGGCAGGCCAGGCATTGATGGCAATAGGCATAGGGCGGGGGTGTGGGGCGGATCGGGCCGCGGTGCGCCTGGAAGCGGGGATAGTGGCGTTGGACTGAGTAGAATACGGCAGATTCCGTGGCGGCCATGGTTACGCGTGGGCGCCAGGTTGCCTGGCATGGGGCCGGGCAGAACGGGCAGGCGGACTTCCATTTTCGATATGTTGCACATCCTCACCATTACCGGGCCGATCTATCTGCTGGTTGCCGTCGGCTATGCGGCAGTCAGGTTCGGTGTCATGCAGAAGTCCGACAGCCGCGTTCTGGGGCGTTTCGTCCTGATGTTCGGTATGCCGGCGCTCTTGTTCACCGCGCTTACGCAGCGCCACGCCAACGCAGGGATAGACTGGAACTATGTCCTGATCTACGCCGCAGGTGGCCTGCTGACCATGGCCTGTGTCGTCGGCTATTCCCGCAGGATCAAGGGCGCCAGCGTGGCGCAGGGCGGCGTGCTGGGCATGACTGTGGGCGCATCCAATTCGGCTTTTATCGGTTTTCCCGTGTTGTACCAGGTGCTGGGGCCGACGGCAGGCGTGGCGCTGGCCATGTGCTTTATCGTTGAAAACATCCTCATCATGCCGGGCGCGTTGGCCTATGCCGACAGTGGTGGCGAGGGCGGGGCAGGTGCGGCACTGCGACGGTCGCTGATGTCCTTGCTGACCAACCCCTTGCTCTGGGGGCTGGCGCTCGGCCTGCTGTGCAATCTTACTGGCTGGCGCCTGCCTGCCGTGCCTGAACGCATGGTGCAGATGCTGTCTCAGGTGGCCAGCCCGCTGGCCTTGTTCGCCGTGGGCGGCAGCCTGTTCGGCCTGAGGCTGGGCCACCATATCCGTGCGGTGGTTGCGGCGGCGGGGGCCAAGTTGCTGTTGCATCCGGCGCTGATGACACTGTTGGTGCTGCTATTCCCGGTGCTGAGCCGGGAACTGGCCGTGGCGGCCGTGATGTATGCAGCCATGCCGACGGCCGCCATCGTGGCGGTGCTGGCGCAGCGCTATCAGCAGGAGGAATTCGCAGCGGCGGCCGTGATGGTGGCTACGCTGGCCTCGTTCTTTACCATTACACTGCTGCTGATGATCGTCATGCCCCTGCTGCCGGCCCAGGCCGTACTGCCGTTGCCCTGAGGTGGCCCGCGACCTCGGGCCATATGCGATCCGGGCCGCGCTGGCACGCGGCTGGTAGCGTGTGCCACGCGGCCTATTTCTGGACCCGAACCCCTAGTTTTTATGTCAGACCGGACTTCTCTTCCTGATGCGGCCGTCGCGCCGCGCCGTTCCCGTACCGCCTTGCTGCGCAAGTGGCTGCTGATTGCGCTGGTCTTCGCGCTGGTGCTGGTGCCGCTGCTGGTGTGGGTCAGCCATTCCGGTGCGGCAGGGCAGCCCGAGGCGGCTCCCGGCAGCCAGGAGCAGGGACAATGAAGGGCCAGGGCAAGGACGCCGGTGCGGCAGTCTGTCCGTGTGGCAGTATGGCCGCATATCGCCAGTGCTGCGGCCGCTGGCATCATGGGGCGCAGCGGCTCGGGGCCGCGACGGCCGAGGAACTGATGCGTTCACGCTACAGTGCTTTCGTGCTGGATGAGCGCCAATATCTGCTGGATACCTGGCATCCGGATACCCGGCCTGCGCACCTGGAGCCTGAGCCGGCAGGCCTTAAATGGTTGGGCCTGCAGGTCAAACGCCATGAGCAGCAGGGCGAAACCAGCGCGGTTGTTGAGTTCGTGGCACGCAGCCGACTCCAGGGCCGCGCGCACCGTCTGCATGAAGTCAGCCGTTTCGAGCGTCTGGACGGGGTCTGGCTGTACGTGGACGGCGATTTTGTCGAATAAGCTTGCCGAGCAGATGGTTTGTATAGTATTTGACCATTTCCAAACCACTGGGCTAAACTGTAAGGCTTAGCGTACTGCGTCCTGCATGAATCTGTCACATTTGTGCGCCAGAATTGCACGGAAGCCTGTTGCGCTAGCAAGAACTGCTCTTTCCGGCCGGCCAGCCTGGTTTGCCGTTACGTGCGGTTTTTGTATGGACCGCCCGTGAACGGGATCAACCACTGGCACACGCATCATGCGCGCGCCGGAACGGATATCCCCAGATCGGGTACTGAATGCTCCGGGCATTGTGCCGTAGACCCTGCTCAATGCCGGTAGCGACGATTTAAGGGATATTCAAGCTAATGCCAACTATCAGCCAGCTCGTGCGCAAGCCGCGCGAAGTCAGCCGGGAGTCCAGCAAGAGCCCCGCGCTCGAGAACTGCCCCCAGCGTCGTGGCGTGTGCACCCGCGTGTACACCACCACCCCCAAGAAGCCTAACTCCGCTCTGCGTAAGGTCGCCAAGGTTCGCCTGACCAACGGCTTCGAAGTCATTTCGTACATCGGTGGCGAAGGCCACAACCTCCAGGAACACTCGGTCGTGCTCGTGCGCGGCGGTCGTGTGAAGGACTTGCCTGGTGTGCGTTACCACATCGTGCGCGGCGCGCTCGACCTGCAAGGCGTGAAGGATCGCAAGCAGGCACGCTCCAAGTACGGTGCCAAGCGTGCCAAGAAGGCGAAATAATTCGTCTGACTTTCACCCCTGGTGATAAAGCGTGCAACCGTTGCGCAGAATGAACTGCGTGGCGGCATTAAGGGGTCGTCCCGGATGGGCGGCCGTGGCCGTGCAAAGAATGCGCGGTTCAACTGAACAGACACAAGGAAGCAATAATGCCCCGTCGTCGCGAAGTACCTAAGCGCGAGATCCTGCCGGATCCCAAGTTCGGCAGCGTCGAACTCGCGAAATTCATGAACGTCGTCATGCTCTCGGGCAAGAAGGCGGTTGCCGAGCGTATCGTCTACGGCGCGCTCGAGCAAATCCAGGCCAAGACCGGCAAAGAGCCGATCGAGGTCTTCAATACTGCGATCAACAACGTCAAGCCCCTGGTTGAAGTGAAGAGCCGCCGTGTCGGTGGCGCCAACTACCAGGTGCCCGTGGAAGTCCGCCCTGTGCGCCGCCTGGCCCTGGCCATGCGCTGGATGCGTGAAGCCGCCAAGAAGCGTGGCGAGAAGTCCATGGACCTGCGTCTGGCCGGCGAACTGCTGGATGCCGCTGAAGGTCGTGGCGCTGCAATGAAGAAACGCGAAGATACCCACAAGATGGCCGAAGCCAACAAGGCATTCAGCCACTTCCGTTGGTAATCCAGCTGGTAAATTAAGGACACTCTCATGGCCCGCAAAACCCCGATCGCGCGTTACCGCAACATCGGTATCTCTGCCCACATCGACGCAGGGAAGACCACCACTAGCGAACGCATTCTGTTCTACACCGGCGTCAATCACAAGATTGGCGAAGTGCATGATGGCGCAGCCACCATGGACTGGATGGAGCAGGAGCAGGAGCGCGGCATCACCATTACGTCTGCCGCCACCACCGCTTTCTGGAAGGGCATGGCCGGCCAGTTCCCCGAGCACCGCATCAACGTCATCGACACCCCGGGACACGTGGACTTCACCATTGAAGTCGAACGTTCCATGCGTGTGCTCGACGGCGCTTGCATGGTTTACTGCTCGGTGGGCGGCGTTCAGCCCCAGTCCGAAACCGTGTGGCGTCAGGCCAACAAGTACAAGGTGCCCCGTCTTGCGTTCGTGAACAAGATGGACCGTACCGGTGCGAACTTCTTCAAGGTCTACGATCAGCTGCGTAACCGCCTGAAAGCCAATCCCGTGCCCATCGTTTTGCCGATCGGTGCCGAGGATACGTTCAAGGGCGTGATCGACCTGATCAAGATGAAGGCGATCATCTGGGACGAAGCCAGCCATGGCGTGAAGTTCGAGTACCAGGACATCCCGGCTGAGCTGCAAGCTCAAGCCGAGGAATGGCGCGAAAAGATGGTCGAAGCTGCGGCCGAATCGTCCGAAGACCTGATGAACAAGTACCTCGAGGGCGAGCAATTGTCCGAAGAGGAAATCGTCAAGGCTTTGCGTGATCGCACCATTGCTTGCGAAATCCAGCCGATGCTGTGCGGCACCGCGTTCAAGAACAAGGGTGTGCAGCGCATGCTGGACGCCGTGATCGAGTTCCTGCCGTCGCCGGTCGACATCCCGCCCGTCCAGGGCGAGAATGACGAAGGCGAGCCGGTCAGCCGCAAGGCCGACGACAGCGAAAAGCTGGCCGTTCTGGCATTCAAGCTGATGACCGATCCGTTCGTGGGCCAGCTGACCTTCGTTCGCGTGTATTCCGGCGTGCTGCACTCCGGCGATACCGTGTTCAACTCGGTCAAGGGCAAGAAGGAACGTGTTGGCCGCATCCTGCAGATGCACGCCAACAACCGTGAAGAGCTCAAGGAAGTCGTGGCCGGCGATATCGCCGCCGTGGTTGGCCTGAAGGATGTGACGACCGGCGAAACGCTGTGCGACGTCGACGACCACATCGTTCTGGAGCGCATGGAGTTCCCCGAGCCCGTGATTTCGCAGGCTGTCGAACCCAAGACCAAGTCTGACCAGGAAAAGATGGGCCTGGCGCTGTCGCGCCTGGCCGCTGAAGATCCGTCGTTCCGCGTGCGTACCGACGAAGAATCCGGCCAGACCATCATTTCCGGTATGGGCGAGCTGCACCTGGAAATTCTCGTCGACCGCATGAAGCGTGAATTCGGCGTGGAAGCCAACGTCGGCAAGCCGCAAGTGGCCTACCGCGAAACCATCCGCAAGACCTGCGACGAAGTGGAAGGCAAGTTCGTCAAGCAGTCGGGCGGTCGTGGTCAGTACGGTCACGTTGTGCTCAAGCTGGAACCGCTGGAACCGGGTGGTGGCTACGAATTCGTGGACGCCATCAAGGGTGGTGTGGTGCCGCGCGAGTACATCCCGGCAGTCGACAAGGGTATTCAGGAAACGCTGCCCGCGGGCGTGTTGGCCGGTTACCCGGTGGTGGACGTCAAGGTAACGCTGTTCTTCGGTTCGTACCACGATGTGGACTCGAACGAAAACGCGTTCAAGATGGCCGGTTCGATGGCCTTCAAGGAAGGTATGCGCAAGGCCAGCCCTGTGCTGCTCGAGCCGATGATGGCCGTCGAAGTCGAAACGCCGGAAGACTACGCCGGTACCGTGATGGGCGATCTGTCCTCGCGTCGCGGCATGGTGCAAGGCATGGACGACATGGTTGGCGGTGGCAAGGTCATCAAGGCCGAAGTCCCCCTGGCCGAAATGTTTGGCTACGCCACGAACCTGCGTTCGCTGACGCAAGGTCGTGCGACGTACACCATGGAGTTCAAGCATTACGCCGAAGCTCCGAAGAACGTGTCCGAAGAAATCATCGCCGCTCGTTCGAAGTAATCAAAAGACATCGGCCATCCCTGCCAGGGGATGGCCGTCAACAAGTTTTCCTTGCATTGATAAAGGGATGAATCATGGCAAAAGGTAAGTTTGAACGCACCAAGCCGCACGTGAACGTCGGCACGATCGGTCACGTTGACCACGGCAAGACGACGCTGACGGCGGCAATCGCCACGGTGCTGTCCAAGCAATTTGGCGGCGAAGCCAAGGGCT
>WPCG01074445.1_pt1 | contig 155689 bp, 93 predicted proteins | sample 5403311 | NCBI WGS metagenome assembly WPCG01 (sample SAMN12869467, study PRJNA574797) | sludge metagenome | isolation source: wastewater treatment of Control | place: China:Beijing | collected 2019-05-17 | reverse complement strand
CAGTCGAACTTCAGCCGCCTGCGCGAACGCCTTGTCGCCACCGACGTGGCTCGACGCTTCTTCGATGAGATCGTCAATCTGGCCCGCAAGCAGAAGCTGCTGTCCTCGGACCACTTCACGGTCGACGGCACGCTGATCGATGCCTGGGCTTCGTTCAAGAGTTTTAAGCCCAGGGATGGCACCCCGCCCAAGGACGGTGATGACGGCACCGGGATGGTCGACTTCAAGGGCGAGAAGCGCTCGAACGCCACGCATCAAAGTACGACCGATCCCGAGTCTCGACTCATGCGCAAGGGCAACGGCCAGCCGGCCAAGCTCAGCTATGGCGGGCATGTGCTCATGGAGAACCGCAATGGGCTGTGCGTCGACATCCTCATCACGGAATCGACCCAGGCCGAGCATCGTGCCGCGCGACAGCTGCTCACTCGCGCACGACGACGGCACATTCACCCCAAGACGCTCGGCGCCGACAAGGGCTACCACGTGAAGGAATTTGTCGCGCACTTGCGCGAGCACGCGGTGCGACCGCACATCGCGCGTATCAAGGATCGGAAGACGCCCGGCCTGGATGGGCGAACCACCCGGACCGAGGGCTACCGGGTCAGCCAACGAAAGCGAAAGCGCGTCGAGGAGATCTTCGGTTGGTTGAAAACGGTCGGCGGATTGCGAAAGTCCCGTTTCATCGGCCAGGCGAAGACCCAGATGGCGGCCTTCATTTCCGGTGCCGCATACAACCTGCTTCGAATCGCGAAATTGAGCGTTTCGGAGGTGAAGGCATGAGCACAGGCGCACAAACGGGCCTTCGCGGTCGCCGTTGCGGCCACGAAGGCAATTCGAACGCGGTGCGAAGGCGATTCCGGAAAGCGATGTCACGATGAAACTCGACCTGAACCTCAGTGCTGGCGCGGTACCGCCGGCTTTTGCATCACGCTGCTAATCACCTATGAGCACGGTACCAACAAGCTTTTCCTGACCGTGGACGGCAACCTGACGGCCTTCCCGGTTGCGCAGGTGGCGCCGCCGGAGCTGCCCAACAAGAAGCAGACCGAGTTCCTGGATTCCATCTTGTACTTCGGCATCAGGGGGAACCACGTCGTCCTGATGCAGTCCAGCGGCCTGAAGGGCAAGCAATTGGAGCTGTACTTGAACTGGTTCCTGTCCGCCTGCGGGGTACTGGGTACGCACAATCGCCTCGAATTGGTGGATCATCCGCCCAGGGTGACCGCCGACCAGCTTGCGTCCAGGCCGGTCAAGAAGGTTAGCTACGTATCTGCCATGGCTCACGAAACGGTTCCCAATACCCCTTCCAGTCCCACTGAGGTCAAGAAGGAGAAAAAGCTGCGTCTTACGCCGGTCGGCCGGGCAGTGGACATCCTGAAGGCCGCCATCGGCATCAAGGAGTTTGAGAGATTGAAGTTGGACGATGCCCTGGACGGGAATCTCCAAGTGTCCTTGGAGGTGACCTACCAACGCACCACCACTCAAGAGGGGCAGAAGGTTATCAACGACATTGCGCGGGCACTGCGCAATGTCGATAGCGACGATATCTCGGTACAAGTTCCTGGCCTGGGCACGCTGAAAGGTGACGACCTGAAGCTCTCAAAGCCCATTCTCGTCGCCTGCCACAATGGCCACGTTGATATGCCTGAGCTCTTTGACGAAATGCACAGCTGGTTGCTGGGATTGGCCGAAGGCGATTTCCTCAAGGATGAAAAGGTGCCGCTGACCGAGCAAGTACCGTTGAATGCCTCGCTGATTGCGTCCGCTGGCGCAGTCCCGGCATGAGATGGCGTTTCACAAGTCGATCTACTTCAAGATTTCGGTGCCAGTGATCCTGGCACCGATCTTCGCCTTTGTGGCGATCTGGCTGGTCGAAGTGCTGGGAGCAAAAACCCTCGCGGAGTGGAGCGGAAAACTGACCTGGGTATGCAGCGTGGCTCTAGCACCGGTCGCTCTCGCAATCTCAAAATTCCGTGATCTGTGCGGGATGGATGGGTTAACCGATATTCAGCGAGCCAATCTCGTTACCATCGTGCGGAAGCGAACGCTGCGGTTCTGGCTGGCGTCTCTTTACCTGCTTGCAGTCTTTCTGCTCGGTTTCGCTGTCGGTGTCACGGCAGACACCCCATTTGGCTATCTGGTGGCCGTGAGTTGGGTTGCCGGGCTCTTCTTCGCCCTGTACCTCCTCACCCTCACGCACTTCTGGATCGATGAGGCTGAAGATTTCAAGCTGAAGGTGGCTCAGCAACTGCGCGACGAGAAAGAGCGCACTGACCTGGTACAAACACTTCGCAAGACGCAAGGTGACAGGATCGATCCGAATTCGGACCTGGAGCAATACAACAAGGTGTTTGATCCGAAATCAGGCCTGGTTCAGTGACAGGCGGGGGGCTCCGGATCGTCGTGTTTTCCGGCGGTTTTCTGTCGCATCGCTGACTGGCTACTCCCGTCGACGACCTATTCTCGGCCTTTGCCGACGTTCGGGTGCTAGGTCGTTTAGGTCCGCAGTGCCTCGGACAGCTGCCGGTCCGCATCGGACCGTACCAAGAGGTACGCACGATGAAACCAACTAAGCGAACGAAAACCGACTTGGTCGACTTTTTCGAGCCGATCCAGCCTGTGCCAGACCAGAGCTAAAAACTGCCAAGGTTATAATGCATAATTCATAGATAGCATTGTCATTTTGCTCGATTCGATAAGCTAACAAGTCAAACTCCCTGAACTTCTGCTTGTCATGGTATTGGGCAGCCAAATGCCCAGGATCGATGCATTGCATTCGAAGCGTACATAACCCTTGGGGGGAGCCTTGAACACTTACAAAGACATCTCCGGTACAACGGAAATTGGCAACGAAGGCATAAAAAAGCATTTTAAGACCATAGACCCTTGGCAACCTGTGTTCGAGCTCGTCTGGAATGGGTTCGATGCCAAGGCCAACGGAGTAACGGTCGACATTTCGCTGAACGACCTGCAAGCGTTGGCCGCCATCACTGTACTTGACGATGGCGAAGGGATCGATCCGACGAATTTGAAACAAACCTTCGGGAGGTTCAATGACTCCGACAAGCATGAGGATGCTGCGCAGCATGGTGCTCACGGCCGAGGCCGACTCGCGTTTCACCGCATCTGTCATTTCGCGACCTGGTACACAAAGTCCGCCGATCGCCAAGCACGCATCACCATTGATTCGTCGACGATCAAAGACTACAAGGCCCAACTAATTCCGAGTCAGGCACAACATCCTGTTTTGCAGCAGCAGCCCAAAGGTACTTTAGTAGAGCTTGACTCGTTCTCCTGTAACCTGCCAAGTCAGGCGGAGCTCAAATCGAAGTTTGCGACTGAATTCGGCTGGTTTCTCGCCCTCCACCCTACGAAATCGCTAAAGCTGAACGGTTTACCGATCCCCGTTCCAGGCCATGAAATCACGCCCCAGACGTTCATCATCGACGGACACCAGTTTGAAGTCCAAGTGATCCGTTGGGACGAGCGCCCCAGTTCCGAGAAGTCGTTCACGTATCTCTTGGACAGCGCAGGGAGGACTGTCCACAAGCAGCTCAGCACCCTGAACAATAAACCCGGCTTCTTTACAAGCATCTACATTAGCTCACCGTGGGCTGACACGTTTGCCTCCGCTCAGGATCTCCTCCGGCCCAACGCCCATACAACAACTTGCCCGGAGTGGCGTAGGCTGGTGCGACATCTCGGCGAATTGACACAATCCGTGTACGACCGATTCCTGCGCCAGCAAGCGTTAGTGGAGGTTAATAAGTATGTCGATGACGGTCTCTTTCCCAACTACGCAGGGTTATCACCTGATGAGCAGACGTGGCGTCTGAAGAACGCGAAGCAACTGGTCACGACCATCTACATGGCAGACCCTTCCGTGTTCAGTGCCGCGAGCAAGAAACAACGCAAGATCATCATCCGACTGCTTGACCGGCTGGCAGTCTCCAATGAAAACGATGCCCTTTTCGAAGTCATCAACAGCGTCCTAGACCTCGATGATGCATCTGTAAAGACTCTTGCTGACCAGCTCAAACAAACGACATTGGAGAACATCATCGCCACCATCGAGGTTCTACAGCGTCGGCAGGTAGCGGCCTCGAAACTCCGGACGCTGATGAACGACCACTACCGTGAGGTTCTGGAAACGCCGGACTTGCAGAGGATCATCGAAAACAACACTTGGTTGTTTGGACCTGCCTATGAAACCCTTGGTGCTGAAGAGGACACCTTCACGAAGATTGCCAAGGATTTGCGTGACACGATCCCGCTGATCGCAAACATCGGTTCTGACGACGTCGATGACGAAACTGAAATTGCGGGTGCCCGCCGGCAGACTGATCTCTTCTTGGCGCGCCGTATCCCAACGGTCGAGTCCAACGGCCAGATGATTTATCGGTGCATCATCATCGAAATCAAGCGCCCTGGCATCTCGCTAAACGTCAAGCATCTACGTCAACTCGATGACTACGCCAACATCATCAAGAAACATCCCGAATTCAGCAGCGAAAAAATGCGCTTCGAGCTTATCCTTGTCGGTCGGCAAATCTCATCAGCCGACACTGAGATCAAGAGCAGACTCAATGGGCAGATTGCGCGAGGGGAGCTTGGGCTTGTAAGCGACGATCCACGCATGAAACGCTACGTCCTGAATTGGTACACCCTGTTAGATTCATTCGAACTTTCCAACAGTTTCTTACTGGAGCAACTGAAGCTGAAGCGTAGCCTTTTCGAGACATCAACCAAGCAAGAATTGGTTGAGGAACTGCAATCCGAGTAGCTCCCAACATGTTCAACCACTCCTGCTCCGATCCAGTTCCGGTTCCGGTCTTCGAAAAAAGCGTCAGGTCCGTTTCTGGTTGTGTTTCTTGCAGCTATTTCCCGTGCTCGACTATCTAGTGTTAACGATTTGCGGTGACCAATAGGTCCCTGCGAGGGGAACCGGAAGAGGGAGGCCGACAAACCGCTAGAAATCGATTCTGTCGCGCTGAAGCTTTTTTTTGTAGCTGGGAAGATAGATCGAGCCATAAAAGCCAAGCAGATCGCGCTGCGGCTCATGGCGCTCTGCTTCAGACAAAACGTGGAACTTCAGTAGTTGTTGCGCTCGCTCGTTCTCCTTAATGCACTGCTCCAGCCAACTCTTTCCAGGGCGAACGTTGGGACTTAGCGAGGCCCATAAGCGCCAAATGCGCTGCTCGGCAGTAGGGTGGGTTCTCGAAACAGCATGCGGCCTCAATCCTAGCAGAGGGCGGATTCCTTCTAGGAAATATAAGTAGAGAAGGACGGAAAATGCACCGTTAGCAACTGTCGCTTGCGCCTTTGGACCTGTGGCGACCGCCTTTATCGCCAGCAGGTCGGCTTCATGCTCAAGTTCTAGCTCAAACTTCTTTGGTTCTATGAGTTCCACGTCATAGCAGTCCAACGAGGAAGCTTCGCCCCCACACATGCTCAACTGTGCTGGCAGGTCCATGTGACTGCAAAGATAGTGGGCGTACTCGTGCCCGAAAGTGAACTGCATTTGCCTGAGGACATGAGCCTGGATCTCTCGCTCGGCTTCGACGGGAAGCGGACCCCGCGGATCCAGGTCAAAGTCCAATACTTCACTTCCATTCATGATGCGTACGGCAATCAAGAGCGCGTTCACGGTGTCGGCAGTACCGATCCCGTGCCACGCGCCGTAAAGGCCAATAGTCATGAAATAGTAGAAGTGGTGGAGAGCTTCCGAACAGACAACAACATCCCCAGTAAGAGACCTAATGCAGCTAGCGTTAGCTTCGTTGACGAGCATGAGACCTGATGGAATCCCCTTAAGGCATTTTGAGTTCGAACGAGAAAGGCACTGGATGTATGACTTATGGAAGTAGTCCAGAACGTGGTAGTGCTGGCTTAGTGACCACGCCCGCCTGGAGTTTTCTAGTCTGTTCTTTCGGGCGACCATGACTCGCACAGCCCGGGGTGATGCTGCTATGGCTTCGGCACGGAGACGAAGCAGGTAGTCGTGGGCCGTCCGAATGCTTCGCATGCGGAGGATTTCCTGCAAGGAGCAAAAAGCCAAGAAACGATGTTCGTTGGGCTCAACGCTGTCTAGCGTTTCCTGTGAGTGCGCCCCCCAAATGTGGACGATGCCTCCATCGTTCGTTGGAACGAGTACTCCCTGCGCGGCCCGCTTAGCCCCTGGGTAATCAGTGAGGAATGCCTCAATCTGTTCTTCGCTCATATTCAATTGAGCCGCTCCAAAAAAAATGAAAATGGTTCTTCGGTAGCCTCTCGTGGCCTGTGCCGCCTCGCGAGAACGATCTCAATCGGTCCGGCCTTCGGGCCGTCGTCCTCGCTGGCTATTCTCTACTTGAAGAGCTTCCGCTCCACGAATCTTCCAGTCACTTGATCCGAGTTCGAGTTGCGCAGCCAAAAATCAAAGAACGTTTCCTCGCCGCAACGTTCGATAAGGAACGTCGATTCGGTGTTCTCTTCGTCGTAGGGCGCGATCAGTCCCTCGCGGGTATCAGCGTCGCCGAGGACGACGTAGTCAAATCGTTTCAATTCGTCACCCATCACTCGCAGGTGAGTACCATCAAACGGAATCACTCGTCCTGGCTTGAGACCAACTCGCGCAATCGCTGGGTGACAACTTTCGTAGTAGACTGGATCGCCGTGAGGAGCATGCCGATAGATATGCTGACTCGCGATTATTTCTGCGGGGACGGAGACCTTAATCGTCCCAGTTCGGTCGAGGGTGTTCTGCCGCAAGACATCGATCACAACAAGATCTTTTCGGCTTCTGGCGTTCGTCGGGAGTAGTGCAATCTTCCCCTCAGACGCCATAGCGATCGCTTGGAGATCACTGTCCGATCGGATCGTCGGTAAGCTGGTGAAATAGGCGAAACCGACATTGCTGAGCTCACGCGTTCCTTGAATGTTCCAAGCCGAGGCGCGAAAGTGTCCAGTTTCGCGTATTAGCTCGACAGTCTGTGGAAGAGTGTGGTGGAACAGGTCAAGCAGAATGTCGTGGTCCTCAGAGAGGGAGCACGTCCCTGTGCTGCATAGCTCCAGGTCGGCCGAACACCCGACCCGGCACGCGTACAGCTGCGAGCCATCATCAAACCGACGCACAAAGCGATCTTTTGTGAAGCCGACAAGGGCCTGCACCTGTTCATCAAGATCGATTGACAGTTGCCCGTACGCCTGTCCATCGAGAAAGCTCAGCTGACAGGCAGTGAAGAACTGGGGTTGAAACCATCTCCAATGGCCGCCAAAGTTAATCAATAGAACATCCGGCAGCAACACAGTGACGTCACGAGCGTGGGCCAGCTTCATCTTTATCAGCCCCTCTCTCATCGATTCACCTTTCCCGTGGACCGTGTCCATTAAGTCGTCAGCCGTGGGTTGGCCGAAGGCGGAATCACCTTCTCGATTCTTCAGGTCTGTTGTCAAATCGATCACCATTAGGTTGTCGCACAATCAATTTTAATAGCTTATGCTATTTCAATTGATTGACATGCTATCATCAAAACCCACGGATCCGCGAATCGAAGCAGTGCTCGAATGCCAAGTCAGTCCATCTACTTTGACGAAAACGGGAACACAGGGGAGCATCTTCTCGACGCCACGCAGTCGTTCTTCGTCTTGGCGTCAAATGATTACAGCAGGGGCGAGGCCGCAGAACTCGTGCGCGGTTTGCTGAGCCAAGGCGCCGCGGAAGCCAAGTTCAAGACACTAAAGAAGACTCCCGCCGGACGCGCTCGGCTGACACAGCTATTGGTCGATCCGCGGTTCAACGCATCGCGAGTTGCCGCCTTCGTGATCGATAAGCGCTTCATGGTTTTCACCAAGTTGGTCGACACGGTGATGGAAACGCTCCTGTACGAAGCAACGGGAGCGGATCTCTACAAGAGGGGAGCGAATCTGGCGACGGCGAACATGATGTACTACGTCGTTCCTGCCTTCTGCGGGGAATCTCCCACTGTAGAGATGCTAGAGGCATTCGTGCGGCTTCTTCGATGCGGGACACCTGCGGATATCGATTGCTACGTTGCATCCGGGCAAGCTCTAGTCAACTCGTGTAACGATCGCGAGATGAAGGACTTCCTGCAGCCGTTCTTCAGTCGACAGTTGCTGCCGCTTTGGCTACCGGACCAGCCGGAGAATGCCCTGGACCCGGCTGTCCCGTCTCTTTTCAAACTGATTGATACATGGGGGCGCCGGAAGGTAGATCGCTTCACTGTAATCCACGATCGATCGAAACCCATCATCGCCTCAGAAGAACTGTTCAAAAGGATGATGGCCGAGGCTAACGAAGGTTCTCAGGAGGTAGGATACGACCGGCGGAAGTTTCTCTTTCCCTTGCGCGCGGACGGACTGCTTCACGAGGACTCTGCCGCGTTCCCGCAGCTCCAGCTTGCGGACGTTTGCGCCGGAGCCTTGTCCCATTACTTGCGCTGCAAGCGGGAAGGCGTCAGGGACGAAATCTGTGAAGTGATGGACGCGGTCAATGCCCTTGGCTGGGTCGTTGATGCGATGTTTCCTTCGCCCGCCGTTACCCCTAGTGACTTGGGCACCGAAGACGAGTCCGGCACGAACCCGATTGATCCGTTTGTCGAACGATAGCGCTGCGACTAAAGGTAACTGGCTGGATCAGGCGACATAATCCGACCAGTTCGACAAAGTCTTACTTGCCTATCGACTTTCCGCCGCTACCCTTCTGGGTCAGTGCCGATGCAGCGACGGAATTCACCGCCGCATGGGCTTCGAGTTGCCAAAGAGTCGAGCGTGTCCGGAATTCTGTGTAAAGCTGCCATAGGGGCCCCATTTAATGGATGGCGGCTTTGGCCGACAACCCGTCACCCACCCCTTGGAATCTACTGCAGGCTCCAGTTACAGTTTGGCGGCAGATGCGTCGAGGACGTGTCGCTATCGAACGGTAAAGGCTCGATGAAACCTGAGTTGCTTGAACTGCTACTTACCCGTGAGATGCCCTTTGGCAAGTACAAGGGCCGGATCATCGCTGACCTGCCCGGGGCCTATCTGGCGTGGTTCGCAAGGCAGGGCTTTCCGTCAGGGGAGCTTGGGCAGTTGCTGGCCTTGATGCATGAGCTGGACCATAACAATCTGGTCGGTCTGCTGGAGCCGCTGCGCAGGCGCGGTAAGGGCGCGAGTGACTAGGTGGGCTGCGCCGCCTGTGTGTTGTCCCCAGCAGTCGGGGATAGAGGTGTGGGCAGGCTTGTGGATAAGTGTCGCGATCCGGTGCCAGCCAAGGGAATGCGAACGCTGCCTATTGATGAGGCGGTGGGGCTGTGAGGGGGCAGTCTGGGGGCAATGAGATTGTCTCGACCCCGTCGCGTGGGCCTGTGGCCGTGCTTGGGAGAGGCCGCTTTGGAATGCAAAAAAGCCCTGCAAGTTTATGATTTGCAGGGCTTTTTCTGTGTTCTGGCGGACAGGGCGGGATTCGAACCCGCGTTGGGATATTATCCCAAACACGCTTTCCAGGCGTGCGACTTAAACCACTCATCCACCTGTCCAGGAAGTCCGCCATTATAGCTGCAAGCTTTGCTCAGGGAAAGGGGTTTTGGCGGGGGCTTGTGCTGGCGCGTGTTGTCGCGCCGCGACAGCTCAGGTCTTGTGGTGCTCGACATAGGCCTCGATTTCGCTCTTGAGGGCTTCCAGTTCGATGATGAGCGCGTCGATCAACTCGGCGGTGCGTGCGGCGCCGGCCGGGTTGTCGCGGCAGTGCGATTCCAGCGCTCGACCGAGGGCGACGGCCTGGCGGGCGTGGAATTGGGACAGTGCGCCACAGATGGTGTGGGCCAGGCGCCGGGTGGCATCGCTGTCCGTGCCGGCCGCGCTTGCCCGCAGGCGGCTGACGGTGTCCGCGTGCCATGGGCCATAGACCGCGAGGATGCTGGCGAGCACGCCGGCGTTGCCGCGCAGGTCGTCCAGCAGCGGTTCGGGGTCGAAGTGCGCGGGTTTGTCGTATGCCATTGCTCAGCTGTCGGTGCGGGTCGTGGGCGGGCCGATGCGGGCCTCGATGGCGGCGAGGCTGACTGGCTTGATCAGGATGTCGTTGAAGCCGCCCTCCAGATAGCGCTGGTGATCCCCCTCGAGGGCGTGCGCGGTGTAGGCGACGATGCGCGTGTCCTTGAACTCGGCACGCTGGCGGATGATCCTGCAGGCGTCTTCGCCGCCCATGTCGGGCATCGAGATGTCGAGCAGGATGATGCCCGGCTGCGCCGATTCGAGTCGGGCAAGCATGTCGATCGCGCTGGAGAATTCTTCGGTTTTCCATCCCAGCCGCTTGAGGAGCACACTGGCGATGGTGACGTTGACCGGGCTGTCATCGACGATGAAGGCGAGTGTTGTGCTCATGGCTGTTCGCCCTTTTCCATTTGTGGCTGGGCGCGCGGAATGTGGATCGAGAAGGTGGAGCCTGCGCCGGGGCTGGAGTCGAAGCTGATCCGCCCGCCCATGAGGTCGAGCAGCCGTTTTACCAGTGTGAGCCCGAGGCCTGTGCCGCCGTGGTTGCGGTTGAGGAAGGTCTGCCCCTGGTAGAAGGGCTCGAAGATGCGTTCGAGTTCTTCGTTGGTCATGCCGCAGCCGGTATCGGCGACGGTGACGGTGACCTCGCCGGGCTGCTGGGTAAGGCAGAGCTCGATCTGGCCGGACTGGGTGAACTTTACCGCGTTGGACAGCAGGTTTTCGATGAGCTGGCGGACACGCACGGGATCGGCATCGATGTAGCAGGGATGCACGGGCACCTCGGTGAGCAGGGCGACGCCCTTTGCTTCTGCGTTTACGCGGTGCAGCGCGCCGACCGAGGTGACGAGGGCGCCGAGTTCGAAGGTGCGGGGCGACAGGGTGAGGCGGTTCGCCTCCACCTTGGCGAGATCGAGGACGTCGTTGAGCACGGCGAGCAGGTGTTCGCTGCTGTGGTGAATGGTCTTGGCGTAGCTGCGGTGCGCCTCGTCCTCGACCTCGAGGCTGAGCAGTTCCGAGAAGCCGATGATGCCGTTGAGCGGTGTGCGCAGTTCGTGCGACATGTTGGCGAGGAACTCGCTCTTCATCCGGTTCGCTTGCTCGGCGGTGATCCGGGCCTCCTCGATACGCCGGATCGAGGCCTGCATGGCGTCGGCCAGGCTGTTGAAGGAGCGGCCGAGTTCAGCCATCTCGTCCTTGCCCTCGGCCTTGAGGCGATGGTCGAGGTCGCCTTGCTGGAAGCGGTGGATGCCACCGATGATGTCGGTGATGCGGCGCGAGAGCAGGTTCGCCATCCACACCGCGATCATCACCACGGCCAGCACCATGAGCAGGGTGGACACGGTAAGGCCGGTGGCGGTCTGGCGCAGGCTCTGGCGGATGCTGTTCACCAGCCCTTCGCGTTCGCGCACGTTCTGCAGGTCGGCCGTTGCGATGATCTCGCCGATCCGGCGCTCGGATTCGGTGGCGGCGCGGTGGAAGTCGTCGACGTTCGCGCCGATCGTCACGTAGCCGAAGCCGCGCGGGCTCAGGGCATACTGCCCGGTGTAGTAGGGGATGGCGGCGACCGTGGTGAGCTTCTTGATGCCGCTGAAGTGGATGGCGAAGGAGCCCGAGCCGCCGTGCTCGGTCATGTCGTGCCAGCCTTGGCACTGAGGCGAAAAGTTCAGGTAGCGGCAGTCGAGGCCGACGAGGCCCGAGGCGGTCGATTGCGGGTGGGGCTTGCGGGTCAGGCGCTGATCCCGGTGGCTGGGCACGGTGGGCGAGAACGCAGGCCAGGGCATGCCGCTGGACTGCCATTCGTCGTATAGCTCGGTGTCGATCCAGGGCGTGGCGGGGTTGCCGGTCGCGGGATCGTAGCCATGGATGAAATAGTCGCGTGCGTGCGAGATGTTGCGCCCTTCGAGGTCCCACATGAAGGCGTAGTTGCCCGAGCCGGGGTCCGCGATCGGCGCGTGGCGCTCGGGCGTGGGGCGCGGTGTGTCGGTGAAGGCCATGATGTGGGCATGGTCCAGCGCCAGCGTGACGTAGCCGATGACGCGGCCGTCACGCACGACGGGCGTGGCCCAGCGCACCAGGCCCTGGAAGCGCTTGCCGACCGGGTTCTCGAGACCTGCATAGCCCGATTCGGCCGGTGAGAAGGGCAGGCCGCGCTTGAGTGCCTCCGCGGGCGTGTATTCGCCGATCCAGTGTGTTGCGACCTGGGCGCCGATCACGCGCGAGACGTAGATCTCGCCGGGCTTGAGCGCTTGCAGGGCAGGCCAGTAGTCCTCTGCGCGCACGAAGGTGTTCTCGCGCCGGCTGATGTCGCGCAGGGCTGGATCGAGCAGCGTGGCGCCGGTGTCGCTGAGGACCTTGATGCGCTCCTGGCCGTTGGTGTCGACGAAGCTCGCTTCGAGGAAGAGCGGCCGCAGCGGGTAGCGGCTGTCCGAGTCCGGTGCGCGGTAGTGGAAGTTGGCGGCGTTGTCGGGCAGCGGTTCGCGCACGCGTGCCGTGTTGCGCGGCTGCGGTGCGCTCTCGACCCAGCGCATGCCGTCGGCGCTGGGTTCGTAAGGGCCATGCTCTTCGAGCCTGCGCAGGTGCGATTCGAGGAAATCGCGGTAGCCGTCGACCGTGGGCTCGAGTCGTGCCGCACGCAGCAGGTCCTGGTCGCGCTCGTAGAGGAAGTCGGCCACGGCGCGCGCCGTGCCGGTGGTGAGGGCTTCGATGGCTTCGCGCGAGCGGTCGTCGAGCGCGTCGATGGCGTCGTCGATTGCAGTGCGGCCGGTGCGCTGCTGGGTTTCGCGCATGACGTCGGACATGCTGACGGCGCGCGTGGTGACGATGTGGCCGAGTTCGTTGGCGGCGTTCCAGGCGAACAGCGCGAGCAGCACCAGGGGAATGACCTTGATCGCGACGAAGATGGCGATCAGCTTCGCGCGCAGGTTCATGTCGCGAAACCAGGTCGGCGTGGCCATGGGAGGCTCCCTCACGGTCGCATCGTGCGCTTCAGGGGCTGTTGCGGCTACGCCGGCGCTGGGCGATCAGGGCCTGCATGTAGCCATGCAGTTCGTGGAAGGGGATGGGTTTCCGATACACCGTGACGTCCTGCGGGAGGCCACCTTCGGCGGCGATCTCCTTGGCGTTGAGTGCCGACACCACGACGATGGCGACGTCGCTCGACAACGGGTTCTCGCGCAGGCGGCGGATCATCTCGAAACCGTCGATGCCGGGAATGCGCAGGTCGGCAATCAGCAGATCGGGCGGCTCGCGGCCGACTTCGACAAGGGCGTCGAGGCCGTGGTCGATCACGTGCAGCTCGAGCGGCATCTCCCAGTTCGCGAAGGTCTCGCGGTAGATGCCCTGGAGCAGGCGGTCGTCCTCGACGACGAGGACGCGCAGCTTGTCGCTTGCTGCTCGCGCCACGGCCATGGGCGCTTTCGCGCGTGCGAGCAATGCGTCCACAGAGTCCTGGCGGATGCGGCGGTGGCCTCCGGCCGTCTTCCAGCCGGCAAGCGTGCCGCTTTCGACCATCTGCTGCACGGCGCCGAGAGAGAGACCCAGCTGGCGCGCCGCTTGGGCAGTGCTGATGAACTCTCGCCTGGACTCGGAATCATTCGGCATGGTTGTGCGCCAACGAATCGTTTAAAAGGCCAGAAAGTATCAGAAATGATCGCTTGTCGGTGAACTCCGTGATGGGAATGATTGCTCTTCTGTTCTTGGGCTGGAGGTGGCGGTGCGTCTGCCGAAGCCGGCCGCGAGGGCTACAATGTGGGTCCGGGGTTGTGACCAGGTCGGTATCGGCGCGAGCGTCCATTCGCCGCGCCGGATCCGGCCGCGCTGCTCCGTGGGTGATATATGGCAAGCACTCCACCTTGAAGGACCTGCATGAACGCTTCACGTAATGTTCTGGGCGGGCCGCTGCTCGCCTGCAGCTATGCGCCGCTGACGGGCTTTTATCGGACCGGTTGCTGCGAGACGGGGGCGGACGATCTCGGCCGCCACATCATCTGTGTACGCGTCACGGAAGCCTTCCTGGCGTTTTCGCGCAGGGTGGGCAACGACTTGTCGACGCCGCGCCCGGAGTATCGATTCGCCGGACTCAAGCCCGGCGACCGCTGGTGCCTGTGCGCCTTGCGCTGGAAGGAGGCGCTCGACGCCGGCATGGCGCCTCCGGTGGTACTGGAGGCGACCCACGAGGCGGCGCTGCGCATTGTCGACCTGGATACGCTCAAGGCGCATGCCTTTGGCACTGCCACCGGGCCGCAGGCCTGAGCACGCATGCACGCGACCACCCTCGACCGCGACGGGCTTGTCCGCTTGCTCGAAGTCCTCGAGGTCGGCCTCGTGGAGCGCACACGCGTACTGCGCCTGAGCCTGCTCGCCGCGCTGGCGGGCGAGCACACTTTGCTCATCGGCCCGCCGGGTACGGCCAAGAGCGCACTCGCACGTCGCATCCACCTGGCCTTTAGCGATGCGCGCTACTTCGAGCGCCTGCTCACGCGCTTCACCGTGCCCGAAGAGCTGTTCGGCCCGCTTTCCATCCGCGCGCTCGAAGAAGACCGCTACGAGCGCCACACCGCAGGCTTCCTGCCCGAGGCCGGGGTCGCATTCATCGACGAGGTGTTCAAGGCGAACAGCGCCATCCTCAATGCGCTGCTGACCCTGCTCAACGAGCGCGAGTTCGACAACGGTGCCGGGCGCGTGCGCTGCCCGCTGATCAGCGTGGTCGGCGCCACCAACCATGTGCCCGAAGACGAAGTGGGCGAAGCGTTTTTCGACCGCTTCCTGCTCCGCTTGGCGGTCGAGTCGGTGAGCGCGGACGGCTTCGCGCGTCTGCTCGCCGGCAATGGCCGGAATGCGCTTGCGGCATGCGATGCCGGGGCACCGCCAGCGGTGCCCGAGGACTTGAGACTGCCGGCCGCCGTGTGCGATGCCCTGCGTGAGGCTGCCGCTGCGGTCCGCTTGCCCGCCGATGTGCTCGCCCGGCTTGCCGAACTGCGGGTCTGGCTGGCCGGCCAGCAGTACTACGTGTCGGACCGGCGCTGGGTCAAGATCGCCCACCTGCTGCGCGTAGCGGCGGCGAGCGAGGGCAGGGCCGAAGTCGCGCCCTGGGACCTGGGCCTGCTGCCCAGCTGTATCGCCGCCGACGAGGCGGGACGGCAGGCGGTGGCCGACTGGCTTGCTTGCCGCCTTGGTGTGCGCGAGGCGCTGTCACCGCCACGCCTGACAAGGGTGGTCGAGGCGTTCGAGGCTCAGCTCAAGGCCGAGCGCGAGGCCAACGACCTCGACTACGACGAGTCTGGGCGGTTGCGTTTTTCGGCCATTGCCCATGCCGAGATCCTGGCTGGAGCGTTCAGCAGTGGAATCGGTGGCGGCATGGGCAGCGAGCAGGCCAGCGCCCTTGCCGGGGAGATCGGCGATGCGAAGGGTGGGGCGGGTGCGTTGCGCATGACCTACGCGCGCAAGCGCCGCTACGGTGCATTGCACGTGACGGCGCGCACGACGCAGATCGACGCGCTGTTGCTGCGCATCGCGGCCTACCAGGGCGAGATCGACGCCCAGCGGGGCGCGCTGCGGGCATGGGCTGCGCAGTCGTTGTGGGCCGACCCCGCTTTTGTCGACGCGGCACAGGTGCAGCTTGCGCACACGGCGGCGCAGATCGAGTCCCTGGCGTTGCGTGCGGGTATGGCGCGCGCAGGCTTCGAGGCCTTGCCGCGACTCGATGAGGCCGGCGCGATGCCGGCGCCAGTCGAGCACGAGCCGCTGCCCGACTGAAGAGGCTTCGTGTCCGCGCCGGCAGCCGTTCCGCAGTTGTTCGAAGCGCTCGAGGCGCCGCTGGCAACGCTCGATCGCCTGCCGCGTGCGTTGTGGCTGGGCGGCATGACGCATGCGCAGGGCGAACTGGTCGGCCGCCTCGAGGCGCTCGAAGCCTGGCGGCAGGCGCTGTTGGCCGGCGATGTGCCGGCAGATGCGGGCGCGGCGGGCGGCTGGCCGGCATCGGGCATGCGCGCCGCGTTGCTGGCGTGCGTGGACGGCCTCGGGCTGGCCGCTTACTGCCGGGCGCGCGAGGACGTCACCGATACGGTGTTGCAGAGCTTGTTGTTCCATCTCGACCTGGTTGTGGACTACCGCGACCGTGGCGCCAGCGCCGCGGACGCGCAGGCGATGGCGCTCGCGGCTTTCAGTGCGGACTGGGCCGAGCGCTGCGGCGACATGGACGAGCTCATCGCGGCATTCGGCGACCTGGGGGATCTGCTCAAGAACACGCGTTGGGACGCCTTGCGCGGCCTGCTGCGCAGCAGCGAGTGGCGCGAGGTGGTGCGCATCCGCCGGCTCATCGAGCGTTTGCCGGCGCTTGCCCGCATCATCCGCAGCCTGGGCCGGGCGCGCCAGGTGGACGATGCGTCCGCCTCGAGCCGGGCTTTGCAGGAGGTAGTCGAGCCCGCCAGCGTGCTGTGCACCCGCGCGCGCCGGCTGCGCGTGCCCGAGCTGCCGGGCGAAACGCGCGGCGTGCATCGCGCGGGGCGCATCGCCCGCATGCTGCCGTCCGAGGCAATGCTGCTGGGCCACCCGCAGCTGCGCTTGATCTGGCATGCCCGCCATGCCGAGCGCAGCCTGCTGTGCTACGAGGATGACGACCACCTGCAGGAGGAATGCCAGCGCCCGGCGCCGGTGCTGCGTCCCAGCCTGCAGCCGGCGACAGCGCGCCGGCTGGAGATGGGGCCGATGCTGATCTGTGTCGATACCTCGGGTTCGATGCAGGGCGGTGCCGAGGCCGTCGCCAAGGCGGTGGTGCTGGAGGCGGTGCGCTGTGCCCATGCCCAGCGCCGCGCTTGCCATGTGTTTGCCTTCGGCGGCCCGGACGAGGTGGTGGAGATGGCGCTTGGCGTCGACGCCGTCGGTGTTGCCAAGCTCGCGCGCTTCCTGGGCCAGAGCTTTGGCGGCGGGACGGACATCTGCGCGCCGCTCGAACGCGCGATTGCCCGCCTGGAGGAGGCCGAGTGGCAGCTTGCCGACCTGCTGATTGCATCCGATGGCGAATTCGGCGCCACGCCGGCGCTCGCCGACCGTCTGCATGCAGTGCGGCGCGACCAGGGCCTGCGCGTGCAAGGCATCCTCATCGGCGACCGCGAAACGATCGGCCTGCTCGAACTCGCCGACGACATCCACTGGGTGCGCGACTGGCGCCGCTACGGCCAGGCCGGTGAAGGCCAGCCGACGCGTGGCGAGGGTGCCGAGGCGGGTGGTTCGCCGGTGCACTCCAAGAGCCTGACCGCGAGCTACTTCCCTGGCGCCTTGCGCAACCCCGAGAACCGGAGCCGTACCGTCAGCCCGGAAGCCGCTGCGGCGGCCGTGCGCGCGGGGCGGTCGAGCGCTGCGGACGCGGCCGAGACCAACTCTGCACATCCAATGCCACCGACAAGGACCGACCCATGAGTTTCGCTGCCGACCTCATTGCCGATCTCGAACGCGCGACTGCCGGCAAGCCCGTGCCGCGGGTAAAGGCCCTGCATCTGCCGCCGGCGGCGGCCGCAGCGTCCAAGAATGGAGAGTTCTGCGCACTCGAACTCGACGACGGCGCGCTCGGCATTACCTATGTGCTGCTCGATGGCGCCTTGACGCGGCTGGCTGCCGCTGACGATCCACACAGCATCGTCGGCATGGATGCACTTGCGCTTGCGCGCGAGTACGCTGCTTCGGACGGTGCTGCCGGTCGCACCGAGGCCGCACGCCGCCAGTTGCGCCGTACGCTGGGCTTTGCCGCGGCGAACGCGCTGTCGCGCACGGTGATGGCGCGGATGGGCTTTGCGCCGCCGCACGCAGCCGATTCGATCGGTGGCATTGCGCCGCAGCCCGGTGACCACGTCGGCATGGTCGGGCTGTTTTCGCCGCTGCTCAAGCAGGTCACCGCCGCCGGGGCACGGCTCACCGTCGTCGAACTCAACCCGGACTACGCAGGAAGCTACGACGCTTACCGCGTCACCCTGGATCCGGCCGCGCTCGCAAGCTGCAACAAGGTGCTGTCGACCAGTACCATCCTGCTCAACCACACGGTCGATGCCATGCTGGCCCACTGCCGCAAGGCCAGCCGCGTCGCCCTCATCGGGCCGAGCGCGGGTTGCCTGCCCGGCCCCTTGTTTGCGCGCGGGGTCGACGTGGTGGGTGGCAGCTGGGTGACCGACCGCGAGGGTTTCATCGACGCCTTGCGCAGGGGTGATTCCTGGAGCGCGTTCGCGTATAAGTTCGCCCTTGCACCGGCCGACTGGCCGGCCACGCCCGCATAGGGCAGGCAGGCAGGACGGCGGCAAGACCGTCCGCCCGCGCAGCGCACAACAATAATCGGACCTCTCCCCATGCAGCTCACCCCCAGACTCGTCGCCGTCCTGCTCCTGCCGCCCATCCTGTGGGCGACCAACGCCGTGGTCGGTCGCATTGCCATCGACAGCATCGCACCGCTGTGGCTCAACGCGCTGCGCTGGGTGGTGGCCTTCCTGATCCTGCTGCCACTGGGCTGGCGAGCGGTCGCCACCGCCGAGGCGCGCGCGCAGATCCGCGTCCGCTGGGCCCACCTCGCGGTGCTCGGGCTGATTGGGGTAGGGGCGTACAACGCGCTGCAGTACATGGCGCTACGGACCAGCACGCCGCTCAACGTCACGCTCATCGCCTCCAGTGCGCCGGTGTGGATGATGCTCATCGGCCTGGTGTTCTACCGTGTCGTCCCGCGCCCGGTGCAGGTGTTCGGCGCCATGATGTCGCTCGTCGGCGTCGCCCTGGTGCTGTCGCGCGGCGACCTTGGGGCGCTTGCGCGCATCGAGTTTGTCGAGGGCGACCTGCTGATGCTGCTCGCCATGATCGGGTGGACGGCCTACAGTTGGATGCTGGCCCGCCCGCCGGCGCACATGCGCGGCGACCAGCGCCCGGCCTGGAACTGGGCCGAATTTCTCGTCGCCCAATGCGTGTTCGGGGTGCTGTGGGCCGTTGCCGCGGCCGCCGCGGGCGATGTGCTGATCCCGGCCGGACCCACCCAGTGGTCCTGGGGCCTGGTGGCAGCCATCCTCTATGTCGCCATTGGCCCGTCCATCCTGGCCTATCGCTTCTGGGGTGCGGCGGTGGCAGAGGCCGGGCCGGCCACGGCTGCAATCTTCTACAACTTCACCCCACTCTTCGCCGCAATCCTGTCTGCGGCGGTCATTGGCGAATGGCCCAAGCTTTACCATGGCCTTGCTTTTGCGCTCATCCTGGGCGGCGTGCTGGTGTCGACCCGCGGCGGCAGGGGCTGATCGGTACGACGCATCCGACGCGACCCGCCATGGCTTCGCTCTTCGACATCCTCGCCGAGCAGCGCATCCTCGAAGCCGGGCGCAACGGCGCCTTCGACAACCTGCCCGGCGCGGGCAGGCCGCTGGTGTTCGACGACGAGCTCTTCGTCTCGCCCGAGCAGCGCATGGCCAACAAGGTGCTGCGCAATGCCGGCTTCGCCCCGCCTGAGCTTGCACTGCGCAAGGAGCTGGCCGACCTGCGTCGGCGTATCGCCGAACTGGACGAAGGCGCGGAGCGCAGCCGCCTGCGGCGCCGGCTGGCGGAGCTGATGGTGCAGTTGCAGGAGATGGGGCGCCGGTAAGCGCCCCGCGCCTGTGTGCCTCAGAAGCTCGACTCTAAGGTGCATCTCGATTCCAGCGGTTGGACCGCAACAGTCAAGCCACGGGCTCCGCGCTTCGCTTGCCGGCATTTGGGCTTGAGTGAACGGCGGTAGGCGCGGCGCGAGCTGTGGGGTGTGACTGCACGTGTGAGTCGCCTGGCCGCTCGCGTTGTTTGTGCGAAAGACGTGTGTCCAGGCGGCGCCGTCGGTGAACAGCATCAGCCGCGCGATAGGTGCTCGTCCGTGGGAGCGATTGTTCCGCGCGGAGGGGGCGGGAAAAGAACGTCGCTCAGTGAACGGTTACTGCAGGATGGTGTTGCTGTGTCATAATGCATATTCAAAAAACATATGCAGATGACAATCTGCGCGTCTCTGTTGCCGTTGGCGCCAACTTTTTTGGAAAGAAGATCATGCACCACGAAACCACCAACGCATCCTTCCATCCTCGCTCTGCCTTCCGCCTCAGGCCCCTCGCATTTGCCCTGGCCGCCCTGCCGCTGTTCTTTCCCGCTGTGGCGCAGGCACAGGGCGGTATCACCAACCTCGGCGCCCTGGGTGGGACGAATTCGGGCGCCACCAGCGTCAGTCTCGACGGCGCCGTGGTGGTGGGCGCAAGCACCATCATGGCCGGTGACCAGGCCGATCGGGCCTTCCTCTGGACGCAGGATAGCGGCATGATCAACCTCGGTACCTTGGGCGGGACGCATTCGGAAGCACACGGTGTCTCTGCCGACGGGGCGGTGGTTGTAGGCGGGTCGGATACGACCAACGATGAGGCTTGGCGCGCCTTCCGTTGGACACGGGGCTCGGGCATGGTGGATCTGGGCACCTTGGGTGGGCCGAATTCGTATGCCCATGCCATTAGTTCAGACGGAACGGTGGTGGTGGGTTGGGCCGATAAGAGCGACATGCAGTATCGCGCGTTTCGCTGGACGCAAGACGGTGGCATGGAAGATCTGGGCACACTGGGCGGGCTTTGGTCGGTTCCCGAAGGCGTCTCGGCCGACGGCGCGGTGGTGGTGGGTGCCTCCCTTACGGCCGGCAATGAGGCTTGGCACGCATTCCGCTGGACGCAGAACACGGGCATGGTAAATCTGGGGGGCATCACGGGCAGGACGAATTCGCAGGCCAACGGCGTCTCCGCCGATGGCGCTGTGGTCGTGGGTGGGGCCTTCGATGTAGGCAGAGTGATAGATGAGGGGGAGCTTGACTACGAGCTCGGCGTGAGAGAAAACGTGCATGCCTTCCGCTGGACGCAGGACATCGGGATGGTGGATCTCGGGACCCTGGGGGGAGCGGAGGCGAATGCCCATGGCGTCTCCGGCGACGGTGCCGTGGTGGTGGGCTGGGCCTTGACGCCCGGCGGGAGCCAGCGAGCCTTCCGCTGGACTCAGGACGCCAGCATGCAGTCGGTGGAAGACTGGCTGCGCGACGCCGGGGTGGCTGTGCCTGTGGATATCACTCGAGTGGCGAATGCGACGAACGTCGACGGCAGCGTGGTGGTCGGCACGCTTGCGAGCGGCCAAGCCTTCATCGCCCGCGTGGCCGACAGTGGTAATGGTGGTAATGGCGGCAACGGTGGCGGCCTGATTACGCTGCAAGATCTGCAGCAAAGTCTCGCCGACACGTCGGTGGGCGGCGGGATGGCGCTTTCCGCCGCCGTCACGGTACTCAACGGTGCCCACAGCCGTCCGTTGTCGCGCCGCGTGGATGAGGGGCAGCGCGCCTTTTGGCTGGCTGGCGACTGGGGGTGGGACGGCCACGGCGCCCGTTCCGGAGATCTCGGCCTTGCTGAAGTCGGTTTCGGCAAGAATTTCGGCGCAGCGCAGGTCAATGTTTCGCTCGGCCAGACCTGGGCAAAGCAGGATCAGGCGCACAACGGCCGGACGAAGACCGCCGGTACCTATGTGCTGGCCCAGGCGCTGATCCCGGTCTCGGGCAATCTGTGGGGAGCCGTCGGCGCGTATGTGCATCGGGGTGAGGCGGACATGAGGCGCGGCTATCTCAACGCTGGGGCGCAGGATTACTCACGAGGCACGCCAAATGTGAACACCTGGGGCCTGCGCGCGCGCCTCGAATGGGACCAGGCCTGGCATGTCGCCAATGCCGATGTATTGCCCTACGTCGATCTGAGCCATGCCAAGGCAAGGCTCGCCGCCTACACCGAAACCAGCGGCGGCTTTCCAGCGCGCTTCGACAGCCGCAAGGAAAAGGCCACTGAACTGCGCCTCGGCGTGAATGCGGCCAAACTACTGGGGAACGGCTTGAATCTCATCGGGATGCTCGAAGCTGCGCACCGCTTCGAGAAAAGCGGCCCGCGCAGCTCGGGTCAGGTGATCGGTCTGTCGGACTTTGGCCTCGATGGACGGAAGAACGACCGAAACTGGCTGCGCCTTGGCGTGGGGGTGGAAGGTAAGCTGGCCGGTGGCCGCGCATCACTCATGCTCAACGCCACCACCAAGGGCGAAACGTCGAACGCATGGCTGGCGGCGAATTGGCAACACGCGTTCTGAGGGGCGTCGACGCTGATCGCGAAGCAGTTCATGCAGCCCGGGCGACCGAACCACCTGCGCCACCTTGGCCAGATTGCCGTCGGGGAAGCCGCCGCCGATGTCGCTGTGCGCGCCGATGAAGTCGCGCTCGATGCGTGTCTGTTCAGCAGTGATCGCGCTGCCCATGATGGACTCGAGCGGGAAGGCGACCAGATTGCAACGGTATTCGTTCAAGGCGATCGCCCGTGCGACGTAGGCGAACTCATCCGGGATGCCCAGGGCGTAGCTGCCGGTGTGGGTGCTCAGCACCGTGTCCCATAGGTGTAGGGAGCGCAGTCAAATGAACTCCCATGAGGGGTTGTACCAAGGGGCGTCTTTCAGGTAACCGGAAGTGCAACTCACCTTCTGGATCAGCCTGCCCGGGTCGTCGCACGAGAGGTCGCCGCCGTAGAGGCTGTAGACACGGCCGGTTCCTCCTGTCTTCGGGTCACGGACGGTTTCCTGCACGCTCCAGGACAGCAGCACTCCGTCGTCCTTGATGCGGAAGACGAGGTAGATTGCGCGGCCCCTGCCTCGGCTGGCGTAGCGTAAGACTTCAGCCGGAATGCGGCTGGCGATTTCAACCTTGTAGTCGCCGATGATTTCCCCAAAGTCCAATGTGTCGGTGACTCTGCCGGTGCTCGAGATTAGCTTCCCATAAATGGCTGTCCTCCACGTCACACGTACCCAGTTTGGGACGCTCGCTCCGGCAAAGGACAGGTTTCCCGAATTCCTCGAACTCAGGGTGGCGGAAGCAAAAAGCTGGCTCCCGGTGTCTGAAACTGCGAGCAGACCGGGTTTTTCCTCCGCGCCTTTTGCTAATTCATATCGTATAACCGCTCCGAAGCCGGGGCGAGCAAACGAGTTCGCGATGCCGCCGCAGGCGGCGCTCAAGCCGGATGCAAGCAGTGCGACAACGGCGGTTCGTCGTTTCATGGAAAATCTCCTCATTGCACGTTCAGGGTAACGCCATAGCCATTTTTATCGAGCCATTCCAGGTACCCGTGCATATCGACTGTTCCTGCGATGGAATCGAGTGTGTTCGGATCGGGCTTATAGGCGATATATTCCAATGTGTCGCCCCAGTTCATTCCGAAGGTATTGGCCTGTCGCTGCTTCTCCGTGCTCCCGTCCAGATAGCGTACCGTGCGGTCTTCGCTCGTGGCGGTGGGGCCGCCTTGGAGCAGGTTGGTGCTTCGGTCATGGATGACGGGGTTGGCGATGATGGTTTCCTGCTCTGCTGTGGGTGGTCTCATGTCAACTCCGGCCGCCTTGGCCTGCTCGACCATCCAGAGCAGAGCGACTTTCGCCAGATCGCCATCGGGGAAGCCGCCACCGATGTCGCTGTGCGCGCCGAGAAAGCCGCGCTCGATGCGCACCTGCCCAGGCGTGTAGCTGCTCGCGCCGATGGATTCCAGCGGGAAGCCGCCCTGGTGCATGCTGTGCGGCTTGGGGTTGCGCTGCCCGTATTCGTCGATGATCCCCGAACGGTGCTCGTTGAGCGCCACCGCTTGCGCGACGTAGGCGAACTCGCCTGGTATGCCGAGGTTGTAACCCGTGCCGCTGAAGTTGGTGGAGAGCACGGTGTCGAAGAGGCCCATGAAGCGGAAGTTGACTCGCTGGCAGAGCGCGACCGCCTCGCCGTTGACGACATCGCTGAATTGCCGAGCGATGACGCGAAGCGGTGCTTTTGGCGTAGCTGGCGGGACTGATGTCTTGAGTGTCCGCGCCAGGAGAAACGGCATCGGCATTGTTCAGTAGTCGGTCTCGATCTTCCTGCCGGTGCGCTTGTCGATGTACCAGCCTTTGTGATGGGTGCGGACGATCCGGCCGTCCACGATGTTGTCGGTATAGGTGGCCTCCCGGAAGTCACCGCCGATGAACGAGTACACGGGCCGTACATGCGGGTACGGCTTGAGCTCCATGACGGCCCGTTGGGCCGCTTTCGCGTCGTAGCCCGGCCTGCGCTCGATGTCCCAGCCGAGCAGCGTGCCCTGTTCGCTCATGCGGAACTTCAGGCGCAGGTTGCCGCGCGGGTCGCGCTTGAGGTCGTCGATCAGCGCCTGCGGGATGCGCGTTCCGACCTCGATGATCTCGTCGCCGATGATGTTGCCGGCGTAGAGCGCTCGACCGTCGGGTACGAACTTGCTGGAGTCGCGCCACACGACGCGCACCCGTTCGGGCACTGGCTGCGAGAGCACCATCTGGGTTTGTGTTTGTAACCGTTGCCCTCCCTTTTGGTAAAACGGGTACTTCGCATCCTCCGGAAAGAACTCGACGCCGAGAAACTCCTGCCCGTCCATTGCATCGACCACCAGTTCGAAGCCCGGGCGACCAAACCTCTTGAGCATGCGTTCGCGGCTCTCCAGGTAGCGCGCCTGCTCGGGGGTTGTCGGCTTGGGGGCCGGCGGTGGCGTGCTGCGGCAGCCGTTCAGCAGCACGTACGCTGCGGAAGTCAGCACAAGGCGTCGTCTCGTCAGGCTCATTTCGCTGTGTCTCCTTACAATCCATATCCGTTACTGGGATCACGCAGCCACTCTAGGTAGCCCTGCATGTCCACCGTGCCGGTGACGTTGCCGAGCTTGCGCGGGTCGAGCGCCGTGCCCTTGCCCAACTGTTCGACCTCGCGCGGCAGCCAGGTGATGTAACTCAGCGTATCGGCATGGACCATGCCGCCGTTGTCGAAGCCCATGCTGCGCTGGCTGCCACCCGAGGTGGCACCACGGACCTCGCGGTCCTCAGCGAAGACGTAGTCGATCCAGGGGATGTCGCCGTGGGTTACCTCCTTGGGAACCAGGACCCGCGGGTCGCCCACACGGATGACGTTGCTTTGGTCGTGCAGCACGACGGCGTTCATCGGAATCGGTGGTACATCCTTCATGGTCACGCCTGCATTCTTTGCCTGCTGCACCATCCAGTTCAGCGCAACTCGCGACAGTCCCTGTTCGTCGTCCGGGTAGCCGCCGCCGATGTCCGCGTGCGCGCCGATGAAGCCCTTTTCGATGCGGATCTGTCCCGGAGTGCTGCGACTCGCCCCGATCGACTCCAGGGGAAAACCGCCCCAGTGCATGCTGTGCGGCTTGGGGTTGCGCTGCCCGTATTCGTCGATGATCCCCGAACGGTGCTCGTTGAGCGCCACCGCTTGCGCGACGTAGGCGAACTCGCCTGGTATGCCGAGGTTGTAACCTGTGCCGCTGAAGTTGGTGGAGAGCACGGTGTCGAAGAGGCCCATGAAGCGGAAGTTGACGCGCTGGCAGAGCGCGACCGCCTCGCCGTTTACGACATCGCTGTAATGAAAGTAGCCATTGCGCGTATTGGCTACGATGTAGTTCGCGAAATGTCGCGCCTGGGCCGCGCCACGACTGAAGCCTACGATATCGATGTCCATGATCTCGTCGGGATCGGTTATCAGATTGGCTTCGTCCTTGAGGTAGCGGATCATCCGATCGATGCGAGCCGGTCCCGAGTAGTTGCCGCCCATGTCGTTGACGTAGACGGGGTCCCCGGGCGTGAGCCACCAGAGCAGGGTGTGTGTCGCGTAATGTTCCGGTCGGATGTGGCCGTACTCGTCGTCTCGATGCACCGTGCCGACGCCGCTGACGTAGCGGGCTCTGCCGTTATCGTAGGCGTTCCGGAAATGGACCACATTCGTGAACCCGTCGCCCCCCATTGCCGGATCGTTGCGGTCGTCGCTGTTGCCCGTGCCATCGAACGCAAACAGGATCAGCCCGTCCGGATCGATGAACCTGAGCGGGTTGTACGCGACGTAGGCGTAGGGATTGGGGCCGTCCGGGGTGCCGAGCGGGTCGGGGCTGAGGTACTGGCCTTGTTCCGGGTCGTAGTAGCGTGCGCGGTTGTAGTGCAGCCCGGTCTCGGCATCAAGGTACTGGCCGGGTAGGCGCAGATTGAGGGTGAAGCCGCCCGAGTGGACGTTGGCCGCCCCGAAGGGCGCGTAGTGCGCACGCCACAGCACTTGGCCTTGAGTGTCGGTGGCGAGTTCCGGCGCGCCGAGGTGGTTGCCGTGCAGCCAGACGATGCCTTTGGAGCCGGCGAGCCAGCTTTGAACGACGCGTATCAGGTCGCCGATGATGCGGGCGGCGGTGCCTTGCGCGGCCGGCGCCGGCGCGGCGCCTTGGGGCCGGTCGATGACGGCCACGGGCAGATCGGCCAGCCACACGTACTGGCGCAGGATGCGCCCGTGGGCGTCGAACTCGGCCAGCGGCTGGCGCGCTTCGTCGTAGAGGGTGTAGCGGGTCTGGCCGTTTGCATGCTTGACGTTGCGCAGGCCACGGTGGTCGTAACCGTAGCGTGCCAGCGTCTTGCCGTGCTCGCGTACCTCGACCAGGCGGCCGCGGGCGTCCCAGTCGTATTCGCGGCTGCCCAGTTGCTCGGGTTGGCCGCTGGCGCTGTAGCGGGCGGGGGGGCGGTCCGCATCGATGCGTCGGTGGCTGCCGGGCTCGAAGGCGCTACGGCGCGTGCCTGCGCGCAGCTCGGCTTGCGAGCCGACGCCCTGCTGGCTGAGCACGCGGCGCTGGGCCGGGTCGTACGCGTAGCGCCACACGGCCTGTTCGGCCAGCGCCTTGTCTTTCGCGTGCCACTCGACCGAGACCAGCAGCTGGTTGTGCCGGTCGTAGGCGTGGCTATGCCAGGTGGGCTGCGCGCCGGCGTGGGCTGCCTGCTGGCGGCTATGCAGCAGGTTGCCGCGCGCGTCCCAGACGTAGCGGTGGTCCAGCAGTGCCGAGGGATCTTCGGGAAGGCCCAGGGCGCCCAGCAAGAGGGCCGCATCGGGGTTTGCCTTGGCGGAGGAGTTTGCCGCCATGGATGCATGACTTTGCGTGCCGTTCGGGGATTGAGCGCGGGCGGGTGCAATGCCGAGCAGCCTTTCGATTACCTCCTGTCGGCTGAGCCCAAGCTGGACGGGATCCGACGGGTAACGGGCCAGGCGCACCCGCTCGGGTGTGCGGTGGCGATGCACCACCCGTGCCAGTACGCCTTCGCGGCTGCGCTGGTAGAGGGTCTGGATACCGTTGCCGGCGGTGTGAGCGCGCAGGCCCGCGAGGTCGCGCTCGAAGTCGCTCGCGATGAGTTGCTCGCGTTCGAGCTGGCGCAGCCACGGCGTCTGGACGCTGCCAAGCATGAGTGCGACGACCTGGCCCTGGCCGTTGCGCTCGTAGCGCAGGCGGCTGCCGTCGGGCAGGGTGGTGGCGACGAGCCGGCCGACCTCGTCGTGCTCGTAGCGGGTGACTGAGGTCAGCTCGCCCTGTTCGGTGGCGAGTCGCACGATCCGCGCGCTGCGCAGGCCGCGCGCGTCGTATTCGTAGCGTTCGCTCTGAGTGGGATGAACAAGCTCGATCAGACGCCTGCCGGCGTAGCGCCAGTGGGTCGTTTCCGCCTTGCTCGACGCAGCGTCGGTGATGACCTGGCGCAGGATGCGGCCTTGCGCGTCGTATTCGTAGCGGGCGAGGTTGCCGCGCGCATCACGCATCGCGGCGATGCGATCGGCGGCGTCGAGCTCGCGCAGCACGGTCCCGGTGTCGGGGCTGCGCCGCCATACCAGGCGGCCGAAGTCGTCGCGCAGCGCTTGCACCTGGGTGGCCTGGGCGAGCTCATGCGGAAGTGGGGATATGCGCGCCGGCACCGCGTGTTCGAACCCGAGGGCGTCGATGACGCGTTCGAGTTGTCCGTGCTCGTCGTAGCGCCATTTCAAGCTGCGCCCGGCGTTGTCCCAGGCGTGTGCGAGCCGGCCCCGGTCGTCGTAGCGACGGTGCCGTGACTGCGTGAGGCTCGCGCTCTGGAGCGTGTGCTCGGTCAGGCGGCTTTCGGTGTCGTAGGTGTAGCTGCTCAGCACTCCGAGGGCGCTGGCATGCCACAGCAGGCGGCCCTGGGTGTCCCACTGCCGGCGCCAGCTCGCGGCAGCTTGACCGAGCTGCGCTTCCTCGGTCGGGTTGCCGAGTTCATCGTAGTGGATTCGCTGCTCGAGGGGTATTGACCAGCCCGGCCCCCGGCTGCGTACGCTCGTGATTTGCTGGCGTGCGTTGTAGGTGAATGTGGTCTCGAAGCCCTCGTCATTGACCACACGTCGCAGCAATCCGGTCTGGGGGTGATGCTGCAGCGCGCTTTGCAGCCCGCCGGGCTGCGTGAGCCTGATCACGAAGCTACCGTGAGTATCCCAGTCGAAGCGTGTGACATCCGAATCACCTGGATCTCCATTGGGCCCATTGGGCAGCGGCCCGTCGATCTGGGCGAGCAGGCTGCGGCCGTTGATCGCGGTGTAGGCGTAGGTGGTGGTGCGGCTGATCGGCGTGGCCGCCTCGGCGGAGGCAGCGGGCTCGCCGGCGGCGTCCAGTGGGCTGAAGCCGGACTCGGTCACTTCGATCCGCTGGCCGCGATCGTTGTAGGAGAAGCGGATCTGGTGTTCCTTGCCAGGGATTACGCTGGGCCGGGCGACGAGGGCAGGGCGGGGGCTTGCGTCGGCGTACTCGTAGCGGGCGATGAGCCGTTCCGGCAGGGGGCGGCCATTGGCGTAGTCGACGCGGCTCTCGCGCACCACGCGCCCTAGTGCATCGCGCTCGATCCTCGTGGCGGCAAGCGGGCGGGCGCCCAGATCGAGGCGGGTGATCTCGGTCAGGGCGCCGTAGCGGTCGTATGCGTAGCGTACGTTCGTCTCGCCACAGCGCGCGCAGCCTGGGCCGATGGCTTCGAGCAGGCGCGGTTCGCCGTTGATGCGCGTGTGGCGGTAGCGGGTGGTCTCGCCCAGGCTGTTGGTGAGCTCGGTGCGGTCCGGGGCGCTGAAGCGCAGGTCCACCTGTTCGATTCCGCTGCCACGCAGCAGTTGGCCTGACGCGTCGAACTGTCGCGGGGTACCGCGCACGCTCATTACCGCGCGGCCGGCGGCGTCGTAGGCATAGGTCGACAGGCGTTGGGCGTCGGCGGCGGTGCCATCGGGGCGCTTGCCGACGACGGTGATCCCCGTGAGATGGTGGGGCCACCCGGGTGCGGACTCGCCGATGTCGGCGCCGTAGTGATAGCGCCGGGTTGTGCCGTCGGGCAGCGTCGCGGCGACAAGATTGCTCAGGCCGGGCAGGGTGCGCTCGTTCTGGTGCGAATAGGTAAAGCGCCCGAGCGGGCTGGTGATGGCCACGACGCCACGGAAGCCGCGGCTCCTGCGTGGGGCGTATTCGAAGTTCAGGCTGCGTCCCTGCGGGTCGGTGACTTTCATCAGTTCGCCGTCGAGACCGCGTGTGAGACTGAGGAATTCGCCGCTTGGCAGACGGATCTGCACGAGCTTGCCGCGCGCATCGAAGTCGAGCTCGCGACCGTCTGGCCAGGTCCAGCGATGACCTTGCCTGCCCGGGGATTGGGGGGTGCGCAGGGCAATGACCGTCCCGCGCGTCGGGTCGGCGTGGGAGTACAGGCGCCCGCCCGCGTCCGCTGCAGCAAAGCTCAGGTGCTTGCCGTCGGCCTGGATGATGAGCAACTGGTCGCCATTGGCGTGGAGGTCGGTCTCGTAAGACAGTCGCCAGCCGCGACCGAGCAGCCCGAGCTGCGAGTCTGTGCCGGCCTGAGCGCTGTTGTAGTGGCGCACGATCTCGAGACCGAGGGGGCCGGGTAGCGCGGGCAGGTCGGTCTCGTTCTGGTACTTGTTGCCGGTGATGACGTCGATCGGGTTGCCGGCAGCCCGTCCGACGCCGTCCGGTTCGTCCTGGCTGGCGGGGGCCGCTTCAGCGCATGCCTGCGCGCCGCCTGGGTTTCCGCCATCGGAGGGGGCGCAGCTCGTATCGCTCGGGCGCGATTGGGGCAAGGACGAGCCACCACCGTCCGTAGACAGTTGCGCACCGCTGATCAGGGGCATCGCCAGCAGTAGCGCCAGCAGGGCACGGGCGACTGCGTTACGTACGGCGGCAGGGGAGGCGGGCTTGAGGGCGCGATTCATTCGTGTTGATGCGTCGTCATGGTGTCTGAGGGGATGCAGGCCTGCTTCGCAGCCAGTCCGAGGGGGCATCGCAAGAGGGAGGTGATCCACAGCCCGGGTCGGTCAGCGGGTTGCAGTCGTCCGGAAGCGGGTCCTCGTCGGGATCCTCATCCGGCTCGGCTTCAGGTGGCGGCAAGCTGGTGCAGGCCGGGTCCGTCACCGGGCACAGGGGCAGCGTCGGTCCGTCTGGCGGTGGCCCGGGGTCGGAGGGTTTGCCGGCATTGCCCGGGCCGGGGATGGAGGCGTTGCCGGCCTCGATGGCGGGCGATTGCATGCGCATGACGGTGTGGGAGACGACCGGGATGCGGCCCTGGGCGAGGAGGCTGGTGCGGAAGGTGTCGCGGTCGGCGGGGTCGAGCAGTGCGCTGGCACGGGCCATGAACGGGCCGGCGAGCGGGATCTGCTTCTCGCGCGGGATGCCGTAGGTGATGCGCAGCTTGAGCAGGTTGGCGTCGTGCAGGCTCTGGCCGCTGGCGTTGGTGGCAGGGTTGCGGCTGCAGCTGGGGCGGTCGGCCGGACACTCGAGGTGGGCGATGTGGGTGTTGGGGATGACGCGCGCGGACAGGCCCAGGCGCGTGGCCAGGGCGGGGCTGTGGTAGTCGTCGAAGCTCTCCTTGGTCGGCGAGAGGATCTCGATGCGGGCGAAGGGCGATTCGGCCAGCGCGCGGGCGCGCGACGCAGCAAGCTCGTCAGTAGTGGTGCCGCCGCCGTGGTAGCCCGTCATGGCACGATCGAAGGCGGTCCGTATGGCCGCGGGGCGGGCGCTGTCGACGGTGCCGGCGCGTGCGGCCTCGAAGGTGGCGTAGTTGAGCTGGCTCTTGGCATGAAAGAGCAGCGCGTATTGCATGAGTACGAGCAGGATGAAGAGCAGCAGCGGGCCGACGACGACGAACTCTACCAGGGTGGCGCCGCGCTCGCGCCTGCCGTGGGGCGCGGCGTGTCCAGGCCGTGCGCCAGCGGCGAGGTCGAGGCGCATGCCCGTGACGAGCCCCAGCCGGCGCGCCTCGCCCGCGCCCAGTTCGAGCGTGTGCCGGGCGCTGGCGCAGGCGGTGGCACGCCAAGGGGGGAGCGCCTCGACCACTTTGGCGATGCGCTCGTCGGCGTCGATGAAGACCACATCGATCGGGTAGCGCATGAATGCGGTGTGGACCGCAGCGCAGGGGGTGATGAGCAAGGCATGGCCAGGCGCCAGGGCGGCGGTGCCGAGGAGGCCGCGCAGGCGCGAAAGGAAGTGCCCGGCGCGGCGGATGTTCAGCGGCTCGACGCTCAAAGCCCGGCCCCGATGAACTTCATCACGATCGGAAACATCAGGATCGCGAACACGCAGGGGAAGATGAAGAACAGCAGCGGGAAGAGCAGCTTCACGGGGGCCTGCATGGCCAATTTTTCGGCTTGCGCGAAGCGTTCGGTGCGGCGTTGTTCGGCCTGGGCGCGCAGGATGGGGCCCAGGCTCATGCCGGTGGCCTCGGCCTGGATCAAGGTGGTGACGAAGTTGGACACCGCGGGCAGGTCGAGGCGGCTGGCGAGCTCGCGCAAGGCTTCGCTGCGCGCCTTGCCGGCGCGCACGTCGCGCAGCAGGCGGGCAAACTCATCGCGCAGCGGCCCGGCGGGCCCCTTGGCGACGGCCTGAGCGATGGCACTATTGAGGTTGAGCCCGGACTCGACGCACAGCGTGATGAGATCGAGCATGAAGGGCAGACCCTTGAAGGTCTGCCGGCGGCGGCGCTGGATGCGGTCGCGCAGCCAGGCGAGTGGGAGGAAGGCGCCGAGCGCGAGCCCGGCCAGTGCCGGCCACTGCGGTGCGAGTGCAAAGCCGCCGGCGAGCCAGCCGCCGAACCCTGCGCACAGCAGCCCCCAGATGACGCGTCCGGCCATGAACTGCGCGGGGTCGAGCGCGTAGTCCAGGCCGGCCAGGCGCAGCTGGCCCAGGCAGGCCTGCTGCTGGCGCTCGGGCAGTAGCGCGCGCAGATAGTGCGCTACCCACTGGATCGGCCACCAGACGATGCGGTAGGCCGGCGGAGGCGCATCGAGCCACAGCCTGTCCTGGCGCGGCACGGCCGCGGCGGCGCGCGACAGCAGCCAGGCGACGAGCGCCACTGACAGGCCCATGGCGAATGCCAGGCCACCCACGACCCAGCGCGGCTCGAGCGCTGACAACAGGGGCGTTGCAGACGGACTCATATGTCGATGCTCACGATGCGACGGATGAGCAGCACGCCGGTGAGCTCCATGACCAGCACCACGGCCAGCACGGCCCAGCCCATGCGCGTTGTCCACAGCAAGGCCATGGCCTCCGGCTCCATGTGGGTGAGCACCCAGAGCAGGAACAGCGGCAGCAGCCCCACGACCCAGGCCTGCAGCTTGCCCTGGGCCGTGAGGGCGCGGATCTTGAGCTCCATGGCATGCTGGCTGCGCAGCGTGGTGGCGGTACGTTCGAGTGTCTCGGCCAGGCCTCCGCCGGTCTCCGAGGCGATGCGCATGGCCGACACCATGAGCTTTACCGGCTGTGCAGGCACCCGCAGGGCGAGGTTCTCGAGTGCGTCGTCCAGGCTGACGCCCAAGCGTTGTTCGTGCTGCAGCAACAGCAGTTCCTGCTGCAGCGGTGGCGCCAGCTCGCTGCCGACCTGGCGGATCGCTGCCGGCAGCGACAGGCCCGCGCGTGCGGTGCCGGCCAGCATCTGCAGGGCGTCGGGCAGTTGTTGCTCGATGCGTTCGAGCCGGCGCGCGCGCAGCCAGCGAAAGATCGCGCCGGGCGAGATCGCGAGCAGCAGGGCGACGATGAAGGCCAGCGCGAGGCTGCCGCTGGCCAGCCAGGCCGTGCCTGCGGCGAGTACGGTGAGGGCCAGGTTGAGCGCATAGAGCCGGGCCGGATCGATGAACAGGAATAGCTCGCGCAGGTGAAAGCCGGTCTCGCGGGTGAAGCGGTTGCGCCAGGCATGCAGCAAGCGTGGGACCAGATCGGCCAGTGCCCACACGAGCAAGGCCACGGTAAGGGCGACAATGAGCAGGACGAGGTCGAGCTTCATGCGTCGCGCGGTCCGTCGAAGAGCGACAGGTCGAGTGCAGCTCCGGCGCCGGCCAGCGTCTCGTAGAAGGCCGGCACTGCATTGCAGGCGCAGAAGCGGCCCTGTACGCGCCCGTCGCCGTCGCGTCCAAGCTGGTCGTAGCGGAAGAGCTCCTGGATCTGGATGCGCCCCGATTCGGTGCCGGCGACTTCGACGATGCCAGTGACCACGCGCCGGCCGTCGGGCAGGCGCGCCTGCTGCACGACGATGTCGATCGCCGAGGCGATCTGTTCGCGGATGGCTGACAGCGGCAGATCCATGCCGGCCATCAGCACCAGGGTTTCGAGGCGGGCGAGGGCGTCGCGCGGGCTGTTGGCGTGCAGGGTGGTGAGCGAGCCGTCGTGCCCGGTGTTCATGGCTTGCAGCATGTCCAGCGCCTCGCCACCACGGCACTCGCCGACCACGATGCGGTCGGGACGCATGCGCAGCGCGTTCTTGACGAGGTCGCGGATGGCCACCTGGCCGCGGCCTTCGGCGTTGGGTGGGCGGGCCTCCAGGCTGATCAGGTTGGCGTGGGCGAGGCGCAGCTCGGCGGCGTCCTCGATGGTGATGATGCGTTCGCCGTCGGGGATGAAGTTCGATAGCACGTTGAGCAGCGTGGTCTTGCCCGAGCCGGTGCCGCCCGAGATCAGCACGTTCCTGCGTTGTTGCACGCAGACGCGCAGGAACTCGGCCATCTGCGCGCTCATTGCACCGAGCGCGACGAGGTCGGCGTGCGAGAAGAGCTTGCGGCCGAACTTGCGGATGGTGAGCGCCGGTCCCTTGATGGCAAGCGGCGGGATGATGGCGTTGACCCGCGAGCCGTCCTTGAGGCGGGCGTCGACCATCGGTGACGCCTCGTCGATGCGCCGGCCGATGGGGGTGACGATGCGCTCGATGATGCCCATTACTGCGCGCTCGCTGGTGAAGCTGCCGGGGTGGCGTTCGAGCCGGCCGTGGCGCTCGAGAAAGATCTCGTCGTGGCGGTTGACCATGATCTCGCTGATGGTTTCGTCGGCGAGCAGCTCATCCAGTGGTCCGAGGCCGACGGCCTCGTTGAGCACGTGGCGGCGCAGGCTGTCGCGGTCGATGCCGTCGGGCAGGGCGGTTTCCTTGTCGATCAGCTCGACGAGCAGGGACTCGGCTTCGGCGCGCAGTTCGTCGTCGCTCATGCGTACGAGGTCGCGGCGGCGCAGGTCGATGGCGTCGAGCAGGGCTTCGTGGATACGACGGCGCCAGTACTGGTCGGGCGTTGCGGCGGTACGTGTACCGGGGGCCGCGGCTGCGGCCATCGGCTGGGGCGCGTGTACTTGCGTTGTGTCCGCCGCATGCGTTGCGGGGGCGCCGGCGGGTGTGGGCTGTAGCTGGTCGGCGACGATGAGGGTGAAGGGGCCGACCACGATGCGGTCGTCGGCGGCGAGCGGGCCGTGCTGATGTACGCGCACGCCATTCACGCTGGTGCCGAAGAACTGGCCGAGATCCTGGATGAACAGTCCGGACTTGGTGCGGTAGATGCGTGCATGCTCGCGCCCGACCTTCCAGCCGGGAAGCTGCAGCCGGCATTCGCGCCCCTTGCCGATGACCGCGGAGGTCTCGCTGATCGACTCGACGCGAGGGGCGCCTTCGGGCTGGAGAATGGTGACCTGGAACATGGCGTCGGCCCCGCTCAGTTGTGGAGCGGGTCGTGCGCGCCCGGAATCGGTCGGTCCTCGACCGGGGCGGCGGGCCACGGGATGGCCGACAGGTCGGGTTCGGGTGCGCGCGGAGCGTCTTCCAGGCGCTGGCGCGCGCGCAGCATGCTCTCGGCCTGCTGCAGGGTGTGCCTATCCACGGCGTAGGGCGTGACGAAGACGACGAGCTCGGTCTCGTTGTTCTGGAAGCGGCGCGAACGGAACAGGGCGCCAAGCACCGGGATGTCGCCGAGCAGGGGCACCTTGTCGATGGAGGCATTGACGTCGCGGCTGAGCAGCCCGCTGAGCACGATGGTGCCGCCGTCCATGACGTTGAACTCGGTTTCGGTCTTGCGCGTGCGCAGCGCGGGGCCGGCAGCGCTCATGACGGAGGGGTCGAGGTCGCTGACCTCGCTCATGATGCGGGCGCGGATCACGCCGTTGTGATCGACGGTGGGCGAGATATCGAGGCGGATGCCATAAGGCTTGAACTGGATGGTGGTGCCGTTGATGTTGCTGACGCTGTAGGGGAACTCGCCGCCAGCGAGGAAGCTCGCCTCGGCGCCGCTGCGGGTGGACAGGATGGGCTGGGCGAGGATGCTGGCCGAACCGTTCTGCTCCATGAGGCGCAACTGGGCGTTGAGCCCGGCATTGAGCGCGGACAGCACGTTGAGGCTCGAGCCCAGTGGCACCGGGTTGCCGCTGCCGTCGGGACTGACGATGGGCGGGGCGTTCTCGGCGCCGGTGCGAAGGTCGATCTGCAAGGGGGTGTTGCCGCGCCGGCCGGGCATCCAGATGCCGCCGATGGCTGCGCCGCCGGTGGCGGTCCAGGCCAGCCCGACCTCGCGCAGCATGTTGACCGGGAACTCGGCGATCTGCACTTCCATGACGATCATCTTTTCCCAGCCGACCGGGTTGGCGAAGTTGAGGATCTGCGGGTAGTGCTTGGCGAGCGCTTCGATGCGGGCCTGGTCGCGGTTGCTCAGGTTGTCGCCCTCGATGACGATCCGGTCGCCGATGACGGTGCTGCGTGCGTTTGGAATGTCGGCGAGGAACGCCGCGATCTCGCGATTCACGCGTGGTGTCTCGGCGGCGACGACCGTGACCTTGAGCCGGCGGTTGCGCCCGTTGGCTGTCCAGATGTGCAGGGATGAGGTGCCGATCTCGTTGGCGATGAGCAGGATCTCGCGCTCGTCGAGCACCGCCGCCGACAAGGCCTTGCCGTTGCCTACGGCCAGGCGACCGACGTTGGGTTCGGTGATGACCCGCGTCTCGCCCTGGAAGAGGGTGAGCTCGGGCATTTCGGCGCTGCGGCTGGCAGATGCGTTAACCGGCGCGGCGCTTGCCGCCGCGGTGGTCAGGCAGCAGAGCGCGAACAGGCGAAGCAGGGTGTGGGTGAGGAGGTGCATCGGGTCGCTCGGCGCGTGGCGAAGGTGGAGGGGGATCGGTAGCGGACGGATCGCGGGGAGGCGTCAGTCGAGGGGGGCTTCCCGGTGTGGTGTGAGTTGCAGGCCGTTGGTGATCGGGCCGCCGCCATAGATGACGGGGACGCTGCTCACGCTCCGGCTGTCGCCCTTGGGGAGGCCAAGCAGGGCATGGGTGTCGGTGATGAGCGAGGACACCGGCGAGAGGTCGCCGGGCGCTCGCAGCAGCGCCGTGACACGGCCGATCTCGCGCGCGGCGATGACGCGTTTGGCGTCTTCGGGGGAGGTGTCGAGGGTGATGGTGGTAAAGCCGCCGTGGCGTCCGTCGGCCCTGGCGCTCTCGGCGTCGGCCTGGCTGCCGGTGGCGAGCACCGCTACGCTCTGCAGCAGAGTGAAGGTGTAGTTGCGATGGGCGTCGCGTATCGAGACCACGATGTCGATACGGTCCCCCGGTTCGACCATGCCCGACAGTGAGCTGATCTCGTCGACCGGCACGGTGACCGCGCGTTGCCCGGTCTGCAGGCGGGCCGAGAAGCTGGGGGCACGGTTGCCCTCCAGTTGCGCCCACAGGATGGGTTCGCCGATCGCCGCGGGGTGGGCGAGTGCCGAGCCCTCTGCGCGACTGAACTGCTCGGGCGTGATCGCGCCGGAATGCGCCCAGGCGCGCGGGATCTCGCGCACGGCAACGGTTTCGGGCGTGATGAGCGCGCCGCCTGACAGGTTGGATTTGGCGACGATCAGGTGGACAGTGTCAGCGTCGCGATCGCGCGCTTCGATCTCGGCCATGCGGCTGGACAGGTAGTTGCTTGCGGCAAAGGCGGCGATACCGCCCAGTGCGAGGGCGAAGGCGAGCACCACCCAGTGCTTGCGGGCGCGCGGCGGCGTGTTGGTTGGCGTCATAGCGGCAGTGAGATGAAGGCGCTCAGGCGGTTGAAGGCGGTGTGGATGGCAGTGAGCAGGGTGTCGACCACCGAGCTGTCTCCCGCCCTGCCAAAGCCGATCAGCATCGCCAGTACGAGAAGCGCGACGAGGTACTCGGTAAGGGCCTGGCCGCGTGTGCAGGAAGCTGGGGGGCGAGTCATGGCTGGCGTGAGAGCAGGGTGAGGACGGCGTGGGTTTGGTTCTCGTGCCGCAGCAGGACGAGCTGCGCCTGGCCGGAGGTGCCACCGAAGTGCTGCAGCAATGCGCCGTCCTTGCCCGTGACGGGCGGGCTCTCGGGATGGAGGCCGCGGCGGGCGAGTGTTGCGGACAGCCGATCGAGGTTGACCCGCAGGCTATGGGCATTGGCCAGCACGAACTGGCGCGAGGCGATCCCGCCGTCGGTTGATTCCATGTCCGAGAGCAGGGTCGTACCTGCCGGTATGTCGAGGCCGAGAGGCCTGCCCGCAGCCGCGCGTGCGCCGTGGCTGTCCGCCACTGCCACCAGCGCCTCGCTGCCGCCATCGGGCAACTGCTGCAACGTGACGGTGATGAAGAAGTTGCTGCGGCCTTGTGCCAGCACTTGGGCGCCACCAGCCCGCGATTCGGCATGCGGCTGGCCAAGCACCTGCCGGTAGTGGCTGGCGAGTGCGTCGACGGGGAGCGTGGCCTGTACGCGTACGATACGCATCGGCGTGCCATTGATGCGTATCTGCCCACCGACTTCGTCGATGCGTGACTCTCGCGGGTGTGCGAGCGTCGGCCAGGCTGCTGCCAGCTCGCCCGCCTGTGACGGGACTGGGCTGGCAAGGAAAAGGCAGACGGAAAGGAGGCAGGCGAGGAGCAGGCGTTTCACGCCCAGCGGCTGGATGCAGGCCCGGTCGGCCGGCATCTGCGCGGGTGATGCGACGGCAATGGACGTGACGGCTGCAGGCAGGGTGCGCAGGGTCTTCATCGGATGCGGTCTGCGGGGACGATGTCAGGGTTGATGCGGCCGATGTCGGGTAGCTGGCTACCCTCGAGCACGGCGGCGAAGGGACGAAGCGCCGAGACGAGCGTATCGAGTGGGCCGAACGGGAAGGGGCCGACGGGATTCCAGGGTTCCCGGCGCAGGGCGCTGCGCACGGCTGCCGGGCCAGCGGCCGACCATGGGTCGACCAGCACCGTGGCATGACGCTCGATCGACAGACCGAGTGCGTCGAAAGGCGCAAGGCCGGCAACGTTCGCGACACCCACCCGCAGCCTGGCTGTATGCAGGTTGCTCCTGTCCAGGCCCATGCCCGCCGCGAACACTGCACCCACCGGTTGTGACAGTGCCTGGCGCCGGCTTTCTACGCCGACGTGGGTGGAGAACACAGGCAGCAGTGCGCCACCGCGGTGGTCGGACCACAGCGGATTGCGGTCGGCGCTGACGTCGCCAGCCACGTCGCCGGTCTTGATGGCAGCCGCACTGGTGCTGAAGAATCGCCGTCGCAGCTCGTCTGCCAGCACGGCGTCGGATTTCCATGGCTGGAGGCTGCCGCCGTGGCGGACCGTCCCCTCGAAGGCTGCATAGCGGGCGGCGGTCGCTGCCGCTTGTGCGATGTCGAGCTGTTTGCCGATCAAGGGCACGATCAGGAGCAGGGGCAGCAACACCAGCGCCAGTGCCAGGAACTCGACGCTGGACTGGCCGCGGATGCGGGCGCGATCAGCGGGTTTGGGCAGCATCGCCCGCATCCTCCCGTGGCTCGAACACGTTTGCCGGCAGATCGAGCGGTCCTTCGAAGCGCACCACCCGGACCTCCAGGACGCGCTCCGTGCCGTCGCTGCCGGTGCTGAACACCTCGGTACTGAGGCTGTCGTCGATGGGCATGCCGATGCCCTCGGGGAGTACGCAGCTGCGCACCTCGACCGGCGGTGGGCTTTGCACCCAGCGGCACGATCGGCCGGCGATGCGATCCTCGCGCTGTCCGGCAGCGGGCTTAAGTGCCGCCTCGCCTGTGGTCGGCACGGCAGGTGCCAGGCTGTCGAGGGACAGGGCATCACGCAGCAAGGCGGCTGTGTCGTGCTCGAGATGCGGCATGGCTCTGCGGCGCCACGGCTGGGGCCCGCGTACGGGGTCGATCTCGCGGCTCAGCACCGTGCGCTGCCGGGGGCCGTAGTGGCTGATCCTGGTGGTTTCGCGCACGCGTACCTCGTAATGGCAGCGCGAGATTGCGACGAGTTCATGGTGGCGCTTGACGACCGAGGACTTGCGCATGCCCGGGTGGTGGTGCTCGATGACCTGATAGGTACCGACCTTGTCGAGATCGCCGCCGAACCGGAACGCGGCACCTTCGCGTTCGCAGGCGGCGCGCAAGCCGGGGAGAACGGCCTGCGCGGCCTTGCGTGCAGGAGGAACGCTGGCCTCGCGATGAATCACGTAGCCCCCTGGAAGCGTGCCGGTGGCCATGGCATTGCCCGCAACAAGAAGTGTCGCCGCGACGATGCTCGCCGCTGCGATCGGATGGTTCGGGACGGGAAGGCGGCAGGTTGCGGCCAGCAGCAGGTGGATCCAGGCCATCGGGGACAGTTGGGGCGGGAATGACATGGCGGTGGGGCTCACGGGAGCTGGACGCTGCCTTGGCGCAGTTGGGCCTGGGCGCGTTCGGCTGCGGACACGGGCGCAAGGCGAGCCTGCCAGTAGGGGTTGAACAGGCTGCCACGTTCGATGCGGCCGGGATGGCGGGGGTTGCCGGTGTCCGGACGCTCGAAGAAGACTTCCACGCTTGAGATTGCCGCGCTCGTGCCGGCAAGCATTGCGCCGTCGAAAAGCTGAAGCCGCCCAGCGGGCTTGACGCTGCTTGTGCCGCCGGAGAAGCGCTGGGTCGAGCCGGGCTTGGTGACGCGGATGCTGAGGCGGGTACGCGGACTGTCCGCAGCCAGGGCCCGGTCCGAGAGTTCGCGGAAGGTGGGCACGGCGCCGCCGCCCAAGGTGCTGGCGGGGAAGCCCCGGGCCGCGCCCGAGGGTGAGTCGGCCTGCCTGCTCGCCCGGGGATTGGTGGGGCGCGACCCAGCATAGTCGTATGCGCGGTCTGCCAAGCTGTCGGCGGATGCGGCCGTGCCATAGCCGATCGGCTGTTCGCTGCGTCGGCAGCGCAAGCGGCGGCTGAAGCGATGGTTGTGAGCGGAGAAGGTGTCCATCGACTTCCAGCCGTCGACCAGGTCGATCAGTTCGGTGCTGCCGCGCTTGCGCAACTCGATGCCATGGCAGAGCACGACGACACCGAAGTTCCAGTTGCGAGTGCGCAGGAAGGCCTCCCGGTCGTCGTTGACCAGCCTGCCCATGCGCTGCCTTTCGGCGCGCGAGGCGTAGTTGCGGGTGAAGCCGAGAAAGTCGTCGGTGAGCGGGATCGGGTCGACGACGGCCTGCGGGTCGTTTTCCTGGGCGATGCGCCGCATCAGCACGAGGCGTCCGGCAAGGGCAAGGCTGTCGCCCGGGCCGTGCATGAGCTGCTGCGACAGCGCCAGCGCCTGGATGGCTGCGTCATGGTTGGCGACGGTGACCGCAAGGGCGGGCGTCAGGGTGTCCATGATGTCCTCGAAACGCTCCATGGCGCGGGCGAGCGCAGTGCCGACGCCTGGGATGAGGTGCATGTAAGGGCCGATCGTGGCTGCTGATGTCCCCATGTACCTGGCCCACGACGCCACGGCGACCGCCTGCCCGACCGCGGCCTGGTTGGCGATGATGGCGCGGTTGGCGTAGGCGTCGTAGTTGAGCATGCGTGCCTCGAACACGCCGGCGCTGTAGGCAACCGCGTCGGCCGTATTGGTGAGGCGGAGCTTTTCCTGCACAAGCTGCCCGCTGTTGAAGAGGAAGAGTGCGGTGGCCGCGACGGCAAGGACCAGCAGCAGCCCGATCGGGAGTGCCTGTCCGCGCTGCCTGGGCGTCATGGGGGTATGCGGTTCTGTCCGCCTGCCCTTGTGCATGTCCGCTCGGCGTCCGCGCTGTGCGCCGGGTTACTTGCCGACCTGATTCACATACGTGTCCAGGGTGTGCTTCTGGTTGCCGACTGTCTGCGCCTGACCGGCCGCCGTCTGGGCCGCGCTCTTGGCGGTGCTGCCGTCCTTGCCGGACAGCTCCTGTGCGATGGCCGCCGTCTGGTTGCGCACCGTCTGGCCGAAGTACTGATACACGGCAATGGCGGCGATGGCGATCATGGCGACGATGATGATGTATTCGGTCATGCCCTGGCCGTGTTGAGCGGGTTTGCGCACGAGGCGGGGCGTGTTCTGGAGAGATTGATGCGCAGGTGCTGACATGAGTTTGCCGTCCGGTGATGACTCTGTAATGATGATGTCAAATGAGAAATGCATAGTCAATATGGCATAAGGATTTTTGGCGTGAGATCTTCGTTGGCTCGCTATCCCTGCGAGGACCAAGAAACGGGTGGGCGGTCGAGCTCGCACGGCATTGAAAGGTGTCGGTTTTTTTTACACATATTGACTTCGATTCTGGTGGCTGATCCTCAAGTGACTGATCGCTATACGGTGGAACGGATATTGCTATGTCGTGCCGCGACACGTATTGAAAATGGATGAGTCATTTATGATGAAGGCGCTTTCGAAATTCGCTGTGCTCGCGGGTTGCAGCATTGCGTTCAATGCCAGTGCAGCCCTGATCGATCGTGGCAATGGGCTGATCTATGACGACGTGCTTGATGTGACGTGGCTGGCTGACGCCAATTACGCGCGCACATCCGGTTTCAGCGCAGACGGCCGGATGAGCTGGAATGCTGCGACGGAGTGGGTCGAGAACCTCAGCTACCAGGGCTATGCCGACTGGCGCCTGCCGCGTACGCTGCAGCCCGATCCTTCCTGCGAGTTCAACGATGCGCTGGGCGGCATGAACCTGAGTTACGGCTTCGGGTGCCTGGGGAGCGAACTGGGGCATATGTTCCACGTCAACCTGGGCGGGCAGCCCGGTGGCGGGCTCGACAGTGCGACCAATGCCGACGCGCTTGCCCTGTTGGTCAATGTGGCACCCGCTGCGTATTGGTCCTCGACGGTTCTGGAGGCCTATCAGGACTACGCGTGGCTGTTCCTGCTCTGGAACGGTGATCAGGATTACAACGCGGTCGAGGAGTCCGAGCACTGGTATCTGGCCCTTCAGCCCGACGGTAGTTATGACTACCTCGATTTCGGACTTTTTGCCTGGGCGGTGCGGGACGGGGATGTGACGACCCCGCCAGGCGGGGGGAGCGTGCCGCTGCCGTCGTCGTTGCTGTTGCTGGGGAGCGCGGTCGCGGGGCTGATGACTTGCCGGCGCCGATCGAGCGCCGTGGCGCTCTCCCGTCCGGCCTGAACGCCGGTTGGCCCTTGTGTTGCGCCTGAGCGGGGCGCTGGATACATGTTCAGCGTTTCGCTCCGTGTGCGCGCAGCAGGACCTGCTGCCGAGGTTTCCCCTTATGAAATGTGTTCGCGCGGCGCTGGCCTTGGTCTTTCTGGCCGGAGTGTCGCTTGAGGCGTATTCCGCCCAGTCTGCGGTTTGTCTGCTGGAGCCGCGCCAAACGGTCGAACTGGCGAGCCCCGTTACGGGGCTGCTCGCCCAGGTCAACGTTGCCAGGGGCGAGACGATCCGCAAGGGGCAGGTACTTGCGGCGCTGGATGTGCGGGCAGAGCTGGCCGCAGCAGAGCTTGCCCGCTTCCGTGCGCAGCAGCGCGGACCCGTCGAGTTGGCCGAGCGCAAGGTGGCATTCTCCCGCCAGCGCTTCGAGCGTCGTCAGGCGATGGCTGCAGAGCGGCTGATTCCCGAGCAGGAGCGCGACGACGCCGAGGCCGAGCTGCGGCTCGCGGAGTCCGAACTCAGGGTTGCCAACGAAGAGCGCCAGAGTGCGCGTCTCGAGCTGGCGCAGCATGATGCCCAGTTGGCCTTGCGCACACTGCGTAGTCCCTTCGATGGCGTGGTGGTTGCGCAGCTTGCTTACCCGGGCGAGGTGGTCGAACCCGGCTCGACAGGCAAGGGCATCCTGAAGATCGCGCAACTCGATCCGCTGCGCGTTCATGTCGTGCTTCAGAAAGAGGCTTTCGGCACCATCAATGCCGGTGATGTCATCGACGTGGTCCCCGAGATCCCGGCGGGGGCTCGCTACTCGGCACGCGCAGTGAGTGTCGATCGCCTGATCGACGCTGCAAGCGGCACGTTCGTGGTGCTGCTCGAACTACCCAACCCTCAGCTCGCTATTCCGGCTGGGGTGAAATGTCGGGCGGTGCTCTCGCCACCTTCCGCTCCGGCACAGTGAGCCGATGCCTTTCCATCTTCCATTGCTTGTCCCGCGCTGCTTACAGCGGTGCCGTGCTTCGCATGTGCACCGCGCGGGCTTGCAGAAACGCCATTAACCGAACCCCGGAGTCGCCATGCGCAAATCCGTTGTCGTGAATGACCGCCCCGATCGCAAGAACGCCTTCGCTCTCTCGCCCTTGCTTGCGACCATGCTCAGCGGCTTCTCCGCCGCACGGCGTGGCGGCAGCAACGCGAGGCGGCCGCAAGCGGCTTCGGCCGACGCCGCGGCAATCCGTTTCGAGGCGATGGAGCCGCGCATCCTGCTGTCCGGGGACATCAATCCGGCCGCCTTGTCGATCAGCGGTGAGATCGAGCTGCCCGGCGAGGTCAGAACCTACGAGTTCACGCTCGAGGAAACACGCCGCGTCGTGTTCGACAGCCTGACCAATCGCAGCGACCTGGTCTGGCGCCTGGATGGGCCCGAAGGGCAGCTCAGCAACCGCAGCTTTGCGAGCACCGACTACAACGCCGCTTCGCCAGCCTTCGAGCTCGCCGCTGGCACCTACACCATCTCTGTCACCGGCAACGGCGATGCGCGTGGCCAGTATGAGCTTCGCATCATCGATGCCGATGCTGCAGCCGACATGGCCATCGACGCCCCGGTGAGCGGGGTGCTCGATAGTGGCATCAAGAGCGCGGTCTACCGTTTCAGCGGAGAGGAGGGCCAGAAGCTGTTCTTCAGCGCTGCCAGCCTTTCGGGTGGACAGGCCAACTGGCGCCTTATCGACCCCTACGGCCGTCCCGAGGGCGGCGTCTTCAATGCCGGCAGCAACCGCGACGTGTTCACGTTGGCGCGTACCGGCGAGTACCTGCTCCTGGTCGAGGGGCGAATCAGCAACACGGCGCCGGTGAACTACGCCTTCACGCTGAGTTCGGTTACGGACAGCACCGCGCCGCTGCAACTTGGCGAGGCCCTCGTCGCCGATATCGACCATGCCGGCAAGACGGCTCACTTCACCTTCACGCTCAACGAGTCGACCTACGTCGCCTTCGATCGCCTCAGCAACGACTCTTTCTACTGGCGTCTGCAGGGGCCTGAAGGGCTCAAGGTTTCGCGCACGGCGGCGAGCACCGCTGCAAGTTCGTATGCGGGTGGACGCGGCGCGCTGTTGCTCGTGGCCGGGGACTACGTGTTGTCGGTTGATCGCGATGTCGCGGCAACGGGCACCATGCCTTTCAGACTGCTCGACGTGCGCAGTGGCAGTGCGCTCGCGCTGGATCAGCGTCATGAGGGCGTGCTCGACCATGCGCGCGGCAGTGTGGTCCATACGCTTACGCTCGCTGCGGGCGAGCGTGTCTTCGTCCACGGCCAGGCGCTCAGCGGTGGCAGCCTGTCCTGGCAGTTGCTGGACCCATACGGCAGCATCGTCGGCAGCGCCAGTGCGTTGATGACTGCGGCGGGGGCAATCGAGGTCGCCGAGAGCGGACAGTACGCCTTGGTCCTTGCGGGCAGCGACAGCAACACGGGGGGTGCAAGCGTTGGCTACGCCTTCTCGATCAACCGGGTTCCCGCGCGTTCGGCGGCGCTTGAGGTCGGGGTGCGTGTGGACGGCGAGATTCTCGTTGCCGGGCAGCAGACCGTGCACGAGTTCGAGTTGGCTGCGGATGCGCGGCTGTTCTTCGACGCACTCACCAATCGCTCCGATCTGTTGTGGACCTTGCATGGCCCTCGTGGTGTCGAGGTCGATGCGCGTCGATTCGATCGCAGCGATGCAGCCCAGGCGCTTGGCGCGCTGGCGCTGCCTGCAGGCAGTTACCGTCTCGTCGTTCATGGCTCGGGTGCGGCGACCGGGGCCTACGCTTTCCGCCTGATCGATCTCGCCGCCGCCGCCGTGGCGCTTGAGGTTGGTGAGGAGATCAGCGGGTCTTTGCTGCCGGGCAATGGTGCGCAGGTGTATCGCCTGTTGGCCTCTGCCGGCGACCGACTGGCCTTTACCAGCCTGGGAGTCAGCGGTGGCAACGCCAGTTGGCGCCTGGTCGATGCCTATGGGCGCGACCTTGCCGGCTCGGCCAACCTTGCGACGAATCGTGCCCATGTCACGCTCCCATTGACTGGCGAGTACTTCATGGTGGTCGAGGGGCGTATCGATAATGCAGCCGAATTGAGCTATCGCTTCCGTTTCAATGCCGGAGATCCGGTTGTCGTGGCTCCGCTGCCCGAAGGCAGCGCCTACCAGTTGGGCAGCGTTCTTGCGGGCAGCTTCACGGCGGCGAGCCAGACCCACGTCCATCGCTTCACCCTCGCTGCACCGACGGTGGTGTTTATGGACACGCAGTCCACCAGCACGAGTAGCGCCGTGTGGTCGCTGATCGGGCCGCGCGGCACCGAGGTGAGCGAGGAGGATCTGTGGAGTTCGGACGCCAACTATCGCTATTCCGGGCGCTTGCTGGAAGCGGGGGAGTACGCGCTGGTCGTCAAGGGCGGTCGCTCCAGCCTTTCCGGCAGTGGGGCGTACAGCTTCGCGCTCCATGATGCGGGGCTGTTGCCGGCGCTGACGCTGGGCGAGCAGACCAGTGTGGTACGCAATCCTGCGAGCGCTACGGTCGGCTTCAAGGTGTCGGCCATGGCGGGCGATGTTCTCGTGCTCAACGCCACCGACAGTCACGGCCATGGCAGCATCTGGCGCCTTGTCGATCGCTATGGACGCCAGGTCAGCAGTTCGACCACTGCCAGCTCCGGAACCAGTTTTGCAGTCGCAAGCAGTGGGACCTATTACCTCATCAACGAGGGCTATTACTACTCGACTGGCACGAGCAACGTTGCGCTGACGCTTGCGGTCCAGCAGGTCAGGGCATCCGCGCTTGCCTTCAATGCCCTGGCCGTTGGCAGCTTGCAGGGCCGGCACGATGTGGCGCGGTACGATTTCACCGTCACCGACCCGACGACGATTGTCTTCGATGCGCTGCAGACCAACGTCAGCGGTGCGAGCAATCTGCAATGGCGACTTGTCGGTCCGCTGGGGGCGGTGAGCGGCTGGCGTGGCTTTACCGATGACCAGTCGTCGAACTCCTTTGCACTGCCGCCTGGTGCGTATGTGCTGGAGTTGCGCAACACCACTGATATCGCCAGGGATTACAGCTTCCGCGTGCTCGATCGCGATGCCGCACAGACGCTGGTGCCTGGGGCATTGATCAACGATAGCGTGCCGGCGGGCGAGACGCGCCTGTATCGGTTCGATGCCGAGGCCGGCGCGCGGTACTACTTCCATGGCCAGGGCAGCACCTCGTCGACCGTGCGAGGTCAGTGGCAACTGCTTGATCCGTTCGGCAAGTTTGTGACCAGTGGCGTCACATCTTCGAGCTACAACATCGAGTTGCCTTTGGCAGGGGAGTACCTGCTTGTCGTTGCGCCTCTGGCGACGGCTACATCGGACGCCAACTTCCGTTTCAACCTGATCGAGCGAACCACCGTCGGCGCCGCACTGGCCATCGGTCAGGACGTACGCGGCAGCATCGCCAGCGCCGGCCAGGTCGTCGAGCATGGCTTCACGCTGACCGCACCGACGCGTGTCCTGGTTGACGCATGGTCCGGTGTCAGCGGCATGCAATGGGCCTTGAGCGGGCCACGGGGAAGCGAGGCCAGCGCCAATGCGTTCGGCGAGACGCCGCGCTACTTCGAGCTCCCGGCGGGGGATTACCGCTTCACGGTCCAGGCCAGCAACCAGAATACGGGTGATTATCACGTCGTGTTCCACGCCCTTGCCGACGCGCCGACCCTGGCCTTGGATACGCCGCTCAGCCTGACTGTCAATGCGGCGGCCCGAAGCCAGGCCCTGCATCGCATCCAGCTTGCCGAAGCGACCACGTTGCGTTTCGATGCACTTGGCACCCTGAATCCGTCCACGACCTGGCGTCTTTACAGCGCCGCAGGTGTGCAGCTTGCCAGCGGCAACGCCAACGGTGATTCGGGTGAGATCACCCTTGCCGCGGGTGAGTACTTCCTGCGCTTCCAGTCGCCTGTCGGGCAGGCACAGAGCTACAGCTTTGCCATGCGTCAGCAGGTGCTGACATCCCAGGTGCTGGTGTTCGATACGCGTCTCGAAGCTAGTCTGGTGGAAGCCCAAACCCTGCGCTACACCTTTGAGCTGGCTGAGCCCGCACGCGTCCTGGTGGAGTCGCTCGTCAATAGTTCCGACCTGGTGTGGACCCTGCGCGGGCCGAGTGGCGTGGTGGCAAGCCAGCGCAGCTTCAATGCTCATGGCGAGTTGCTCGCGCTCGATCGTGCCGGCAGCTATGTGCTGGAGGTGAGCTCGCGCACCCTTGTAGCGGCCGATGTCGCGCTGCGTGTTCGGGACGTCGGTGCGATGGCTGGCGTTGCCGAGGTCTCGGCCCTGCCTTTGCGCGCCAACGTCACGGTGGATGCCGACCAGCGCACTCAGGTGCTGGCCTTCGACAACGAGTCTCCGGGCGTCAACCACGTGTTCGCTCTCACCGGCATGGCCGGACAGAGCGTTCGGGTGATGGTGCTTGACGGCAACGGCAATCAGCTCACCGCATACACGGTCGCCTCGGGTACCAGTTTCAGCATGCGTCTCGACAGCCCTGGGCGACACTATCTGCTTGCCCACGCCCATGTCGGCAACACGGAGGCCGTCGCGCTGGGGGTGTCGGTACAGGTGCTGCGCGATACGCATCGTGCCTTGGAACTGGGTATGGGCCAGCGTGGGCAGATCGGCAGTTCGGCAGCCAGTGATTACTGGCATTTCTCGCTGGAGCAGGCAAGCACCCTGGTGTTTCAGGGCACCAGCGATCAGTCGCTGAGCTGGGTGTTGAGCGAGGCCCAGGGTGGCAGCTTGTTCAGCGGGTCAATGGGCGCACGGGTGCTCAGCCTTGCCGCGGGCGACTACAGCCTGCGTGTCCATGGCTGGCCGTCGGGTGTCAGCCAATATGCGCTTGCTGTCTCCAGTCTTGCCGACGCAACCGTCCTCGACGCCGGGCAAGTGGTCGCTGCGGAGATCGCCGCGGGGCAGGCAGGGGCGGTGTTCATGCTTCCGGTCGCGGCCGGTGAGGCGTGGTATCTGGGCGCGCAGTCCGCGCAGCCGGGAAGTCGTGTGGCCGTGTTCAATGCGCAGGGTAGCCAGATCCTCAACAGCGTAATCGGTGGTGCTGCGCTGCAGTTGCCTGTTGCCGCGCGCAGTGGTCACTACACGGTGGTGGTGTCGGCGGGCGCTCCCGAGCAGGCGTCAGCCTTCAGCCTGCAGGCTCATCGGCGCACCGAGACGGTTGGCGCGGCAGTGCTCGGCGAGGCGATCGCGGGTGAGCTGGCGGGCGGGCATGAGTTCCATTCGTTCCGCTTGACGCTGGATGCGCCGGGTCGCCTGGTCATGGCTGATGGTGGCAGCGCCGAGTCGATTCGCTGGCGCCTCGTCCCGGCGGGGCAGACCAGTGGTGGGACGGGATGGTTGAGCGGCACGCAGGCGCCGACGGTGGCTGCTGGCGACTACGTGCTGACCTTGTCGACGAACGCGGCTTCCGCGGCGGCCTATCGCTTCGAACTGCTCGACACGAGGGGGGGCGTGTCGCTGGGCACAGCGCCGCTGGAGGCGGTGTTTTCGGCCGGGCGCAGTGCGCAGGCATACTTGATCGACGACGTGCGCGAGTTGCGCCGCATCATTTCGCTCAGCGCCGCCGAGCCGGCCGAGCTGACGTGGACGCTGTTTCAGTCCTCGTGGTCCGGGTGGTCGTGGCTGGCCGACGGACAGGGTGGCGAAAGCACGCAGACGCCGCAGCTGGGACAAGGGGGGCGTTATCTGCTGGTGGTCACGCGCAACGGTGAGTCCGCGCAGCCGCTGCCCTACAGTGTTGCGATGACGCCCCTGGCCGCAGCGCCATTGAGCATGGGGGCGGTGCAGACGCCTACCTTCGCCCCTGCGCAGTTCCAGCACGACTACGCGTTTTCGCTCGAGGCGCCGACCGCCGTGTTGTTTGATGCGCTCGCCGGTCAGACGTCCCTGCAGTGGCGTCTGACCGACAGCCAGGGCGGATGGGTGGCAAACGGCACGTTCGATGAGTCGACGAGCTGGACGCAGCGCCGATTCGATCTGGCTGGCGGTGACTATCGCCTCAGCGTGTTCCGCAGTTCGGCATCCACCGAGTTGGCGTACGCCTTCCGTGTGGCGCCGTTCTCGGCCGCGCCCGCGGTCCTGGAGAACGGGCAGGGGACCCTCAGCGGCACCCTGGATCCCGGGGCGGGTGCGGTCGCGTATCGCCTCGACGTGGCGGCCGGCGAACGCCTTTCGGTCAACCTGAACAGTCTTTCTGCAGGGAACCTGCGTTGGCGTCTGCTCTCGTCCAATGGCGGACAGCTCGCGAATGGGGCGGGAGTCGGTTCGGGTCTTGCCGATCTTCGTCTCGTGGAGGCTGGGTCCTACTTCCTGCTGCTCGATGGCTACCTGACGAACACGGAGGCCCTCGACTACGAACTCGTCGTTTCATTGGCTGCCCCTCGCGACAACCGTCCGGAAGGGCCGGAGATCCTTCCTGGCGATGCCCCCATCGTCGTCGAGTTGCCCCGTTGGCAGAGCGCGGCGTACCGCTTCACCCTTGCCGAGGCGGGTTGGGTGACCTTGGGTGGGACCTTCGAAGCAGGGGCCTACCTGTCGTGGGAGCTACGCGACCTGGAGTGGGGCCTGTATTCCGGTGGCCTCTCGTCCTCGAACAGTGCTGCAGAGGCGGTCTGGCTGGATGCAGGTGACTATGCGCTGGTGTTTTCGAATCCTGGCTGGTATGGCGATGAGAGCGCACGAGTCTCGTTCAGGCTCGAGCGCGAGGCTCAGTTCGCTCGTGCCGAGCTCGGGCAGGTGATCGAAGGGTACGGCCCGTACCTGATGGCGCTCGAAGCCGGACAGACGGTGTACTTCCGCTCGCCCGGTGCTGCCGAATGGCAGGTTCGCTCACCCCAGGGTGGCTGGGCTGCCTGGGTGCCGGCGGGGGGGCAGGAGTTCGTCGCCTATCGTGCCGAGGTGAGCGGCGACTATCTCGTTGGCGTCAGCTACTTCGATACGCAAGAGACCGAGGCGCCGCGATTCGAGTCGCGCGTGCAGACCGAACGCGTTCGTGAGATTGCGCTCGACGAGCTCGTCAGTGTCGTGGTGGACGAGACCAACGTCGAGCATCTTGATTTCGTCTTGAGCGAGCCTGGCGTGTTCATGCTCGATGCCTCATTCATGACGGCAGAGCAGGTCTGGTGGTCGCTCTCTCGTGACGGGCAAATCGTATCGGATGGCTTCTGGCTTGGAGACGTCTCTGTCAGTGCTGGAGGTTACTTCGGGGTCTGGTATGAGCAGGGTGACCCTGTACTGGCGTTGGAGGCAGGCAGTTACCGGCTGAGCGTGTACAAGCAGCACGATGCCTATGGCGATCTGCGCCAGTCGGGCGAGTTCTCCCTTCGCATCGGCGGGCTTGAGCAGTCAGCGTCGTTGAGCCCCGACGTGGTGAACAGCGTCGAGATGCTCACCGGGACGTCGGCCGTGTGGCGCATCGATGTCGACGGTACGAAGTCGCTTTTGCTTGCTGATTGGTCCTTCACGGAGCGGGCAATGCTCCGTCTGTTCGACGCTCAAGGGGCGCTTCTGCACGATGACGCCTGGTGGGATGGTCACGAGGTATTGACGCTTCCGCAGGCTGGCACCTATTTCCTCGTGTTGGATACCGGTAACCGCCCCGGTGAGGATCCGGTGACGCTTGCCTTCACGCCCTTGCTGGTGGCCCCCACGGTGTTGGCGTTGCCCGGTGTGAATACACGCGTCGACCTGACGGTGCCGATGGATGGCCGCGTAACGTATCAATTCGATCTCGCGGAGGCCGGTCTCTTCCAGATGGAAGCGAATGGTGGGCTGCTCGATGGCTGGACGCTCTTCGATGAACTCGGCCAGGCCGTGCCCAGCAACAATGGTCTTCTCAGTCTGGCCGCGGGACACTATTCGCTCGTCGTGACGAGTGCGGCCGCGCCGGGCAGCACCGCGTATTTCCGCCTCGTCGATGTCGCGCAGGCGGCCGTTGCCGTCGATCCGTCCGGTGCGTCCAGCGTCGATCTGGGCGCGGGCGATACAGCGTTCGTGCGCGTCGAGGTCGCGGAGGGGCAGGTACTCAACCTTGCATGGGTGGCTTCGGGGGGTGCCCAAGGGCAGAGTCGAGTGGTCAACGCGCTTGGCGAGACCTTGTACTGGCTCGATTCGATCTTTGACGGGGGGGCTGCCAGCCTGCAGATCGACGAGTCCGGCGTCGTGTATTGGGTCATCGAGCGCTATGACGATGGCGCGCCCGGGCTGGTGACACTCGAACTCGATGTCGATCTGCTCACCCCACCGGCGATTGCGCAGATCGCGTTGGGTGAAACGCACGCGCATACGCTGGGGGGCCTGGGCACGCGCAGCTACGTCTTCGATGTTGCCGAGGGTGGGCTTCTCTGGCTCGACCTGCTCGAAGGTTTCGAGGGCGAGTGGGTGCTGCGCAGCGCCAATGGCGGCTGGGTCAACAGCGGCTACGCGGGTACCGGCCAGGGCGCTCTGCTCACGATCGGCGCGCCGGGCCGTTACACGCTGCAGCTCAGCGCCTATGGCTCGACCGCCGAGGAACGCGATGCCGCTTACCGTTTCCGTATCAGCGACCTGCTTGCGGCGGCAGTGCAGTTGCCTGGCGGGCAGGCCGTCGATGTGCCCTTCAGCGCAGATACGCGCGCCCTTGCCTATCGTTTCGATGGCGCCTTCAACAGCGCGATGCTGTTCGAAGTGCTCGAGGGGTTTCCGGCGAGCTGGTATCTATTCGATGGCGCTCTGAGTGTCCGTTCGAGCGGGCGAACCTATGACGGGCTCGTCCAGGCGCTCAGCCTCGGCGCGCTTGGCACTCACACCCTGGTTGTTGCTGCCGATGCATTGCCGCTGGCGGGCGAGGCACTCAGATTCAGGCTCGCCGACCTGCGTGCAACGGCGCAGCCCGTGCCGGCCAACACCGCGGTAGAGGGCGTGCTCGGCAGTGGCCAGACGCTGGCGGTGTATAGCTTCACCAGTATCCACATGGACGGCTTCCGCTTCCTTGCAAGTGGCGCCGAAGCCGGGACGCTCGGCTGGCGTCTGCTCGGCCCGTCCCTGGCTCAGGTTGCAAGCGGCGACGTGGCGTTCGACGGCGACGGACTCAGCCTGAACCACGGCAGCGGGCGCTATTACCTGCTCATCGATCGGCTGGGCGCCGACGCTGCGCAAGCGATCGACTATGCCTTCACCGTATCGCGCAACGAGATCGCCGTTGGCGAGACTCGTGAGGGCAGCGCTTCGACGACTGGCGTGTCTTACCGTATGGTGGTCAGCGAGCCGGGCTGGTATCTCTTCGACGCCTTCAAGGGCAGTTCCGGCGGCACGGCCGACAGCTACCTGTACTGGACGCTCACCGGCGCGAACGGTCAGGTCTTCTCCGACCGCCCGTACCTGTCCGGCAACCGTGATCGTCTGCAGTTCCTCGATGCGGGTGAGTACAGCCTGCGTTTCCACAGTTCGACCTCCAGCTACACGGGAAGCTACCAGTTCAGGATCCTGGACGCTGCCGCGGCCGAAGCCCTCGAGCTCGGTGCGCCAACGAATGCAGCGCTCGTGCCGGGTAATGCCTCGCGGATCTACCGTGTCAGCGGAGCGCTTGGCGAGGAGCTCGGCTTTGTCAGCCAGGGCAGTGCCTCCGGGCGTTGGTACCTGGTCGATTCGACCGGTCAGCAACTGTTCTCCACGGCACTTGGCAGCTCTACGGCGGGGGTGCGCCTGCCTGCCGATGGCGACTACTGGCTGGTGATCGAGGGCGCTGCGACGGCTTTCGCCGACCAGTCCTTCCCCTTTGTCGTCAACCGCGCGGTCGCGCAGGGCGCGCTTGCGCTCAACGAGCTTGTTGACGGAAGCCTGGCGGCCTACCAGAGCATCAGCTACAGGCTCGATCTCGACCAGGCCAGCCTGCTGATGTTCGACAGCCTGGGGGCCGACGCCCAGGTGCGCTGGCGTCTTCAGGGGCCAGGGGGACAGGTTTTCGATAGCGCCCTGGCGGGCGACAGCCTCGATACGGTGCGCGTGCTCGAGCGCGGCACGTACACCCTTACGCTGAGCAACGCGACCGCGATCGATCGCAGCTTTGCGATGCGCGTGCTCGATCGTGCAGGCGCGACGCCGATTACCCCGGGAGCGCCGCTCAGTGTCGAACTGAGCCCCCGCAACGGGGCGGTGATGTACACCTTCGACGCTCAGCAAGGCGAGCGCTACTACTTCGACGTCGTGCAGTCCTTGCTTGTTGCTGCGGAAGCGCAGGGAAAGACCTTTCCGGTCTGGGCTCTCTACGATCCGCAAGGTGCCGTGGTGTTCGGCGCCGCCGAAATGGGGTACTGGTGGAGCGGATGGTCCGGTTACACGCCCGAAGGCTATGACCGGGAGCCTGCAGCCTTTGCGTCAAGTGGCACCTACACGCTGGTGCTTCAGGGCTACAACAGCGCCACCAGCGCTGCACGGGTGAGCTTCAACGTCGTGCCGGTGCCCGTTCACCCGCCCCAGGTTCTCGATACGCTGGTGGTGCGCCCAGCGCCCGACCTCACTGTGAACGAGGTCGTGCTCGCGCCCGCCACGGACCTGTACACCGGTCAGGCGGTGGAGGTGCGCTGGACGGTGGAGAACCGGGGCGTGCTGGCGACCGACACGCACTGGAACGACCGTATCGTCGTACGCAACCTCGATACCGGCGCGCTCGTGGCCAGCCTTACCGTGCCGTACGCGAGCACGCTCGAGGGCGACCTCGGCGCCGGAGAGAGCCGACAGCGCAGCGCTGTGGTGGTGCTGCCCGAGGGGGCATCGGCTGCAGGGCGCTTGAGCTTCACGGTGATGACCGACGCCGACAACCGCATCCGCGAGGGCAATGCCTCCGGCAACGGCGAGAGCAACAACGCCTTGTCGACGACGGTTCAGGTGGCGCTGGCCGCTTACGCCGACCTTCGGGTCGAAGCCCTGCGTCTGAGCCCCGACAGCGCCTTCCAGCCGGGCCAGACCGTCGATGTCAGCTGGACGACCATCAATGCTGGCAACAAGGCCGTGGACGCTGCCTGGAGCGAGCGCGTGGAGGTGCGCAACCGCAGCACCAACGAGCTCGTCGCCGTCGTCGCCATCCGTGACGACTTGACCGCGGGAGCGCTCGAAGCGGGGCAGTCGCGCCCGCGCACTGCGCAGTTCACCTGGCCTGCAGGCTTTGCGGCGGCGGGCGAGTTCGTCATCCGTGTCGTCGCCGACAGCGCTGAGGAGATTGTCGAAGCCAACGCATCCGGTACCGGCGAGACCAACAACAGCGCACAACTTGTGCGCATGGTCGGGCCCGACATGCAGGTGCGCAACCTGCGCGTGTTGTCCGGCGCCGTGCAGTCGGGTGGCGAGGTGAGCATTGCCTGGGAGGACTGGAACCTCGGCGCGAGTGCCGCAGCCACGGGTTTCCACGACCGCATCGTGGTGCGCAATGTAGCCACCAACCAGGTGTTGGTCGATACCAGCCTGTATTACGACCCGCTCAGGGTCGTCGATGGCGCGCAACTCGGACTGGTCGAAGCGGGCCAGATGCGTGAGCGTGCGCTCACCTTCCGCCTGCCCCCCGGCCTGGCGTCCGTCGGCCAGATCCGTATCACCGTTACCACCGACCAGAACAGCGCCGGCCTTGGCGTGCTGTACGAGACCAACCTGAGCAACGACGCCGAGCTCAACAACAGCGCCCAGGTGGTGACCACCTCAGTCGCCGTGCCCTACGCCGACTTGCGCGTTGACAGCGTCAGTGTGCCCGTCAGTGGGGTTGGCGGCGAGTACGTGTTGGTGAGCTGGACGGTCAGCAACCGTGGCGAGGCGCCGGCGGAAGGGGAGTGGACCGATCGCGTGGTGTTCAGCAACAACGCCACCATCGGTGACAGCGATGACGTGGTGGTGGGCAGCCTGCGCTTCAGCGGCACTCTGCAACCTGGAGAACACTATACCCAGACTGCATTGGTGCGCCTGCCGATGCGCGGGGAGGGGCGTTACTACCTGGCCGTGCGTGCCGATGCCGGTGCCGAGGTGCTCGAGCCCGACACGCGCGCAGACAACGTCAGTGCGGCGCAGGCCATCAACCTGGCCTCGCCATATAGCGACCTCAACCTCATTGCGCTTCAGGTGCCGGCGCATGCGCTCAGCGGCGAGACCGTCCTCGTGACCTGGGAGGTGCGCAATGACGGCAATGCCACCACCAACCTGGCACTATGGAACGATCGTGTGGTGCTGTCGCTGGATGCGGTACTGGGTGGCAGCGACGACATCGTACTGGCGGGTGCGGTGACCCATGCGGGGCTGCTCGCGCCTGGCGAAAGCTATGTCGGACGTGCCGAGATCACCCTGCCGCGCGACCTCAACGGCGAGTACCACGTCATCGTCGTGACCGATGTCAACCAATCGGTGAACGAGGAGGGGCGGCGCACGAACAACACCCTCGCAAGTACCGGGAAGATCTCGGTGCAACTCGCGGCCGTGCCCGATCTCACGGTGTCTGCGGTCGAGGGGCCGGCGGTGCTGCGCCCCGGTGACGCCGCAACGCTGCGCTATACCGTAAGCAACGTAGGTGGCGCGGATGCGAACACCGCCTGGCGCGACCGCATCTACATCGACCGCGGCGCCGCCGGTCTGTACCAGGTGGCGACCGTGCTCGTCAGTGAGCCGCTGGCGGCAGGACAGAGTGCGGAGCGCCAGGTGAGCTTCACCCTGCCGGCGAACTTCGCCGAGGGGGAATACCGCTGGGTAGTGCGCACCGACACCGAGAACACGGTCTACGAGCGCGATGGCGAAGGCAACAACGAGCTGCGTTCGGCTGCCGCACTCCAGGTCGCAAGGCCCGATCTGCGCCTGCTCGGTGTCGAAGGCCCGGCACTGGTGCAGTCCGGCTCCACCGTGACCGTGAGCTGGACGGTCGTCAACAATGGTGCCATCGCGACCGGAGGTTGGGTCGATGCCGTCTATCTGGCGCGCGACGGCGTGCTGACCAAGTACGGCGAGGTACAACGCCCAGGTGCGCTGGCCAGCGGCGAACAGTACACGGCCAGCCTGGCAATCGCGCTGCCCCTCGGCCTCGATGGCGAGTACGAGATCGTGGTGGTGAGCGACGTGCTGCACGCCATCGACGATCGCAACCGTGCCGACAATCGTGCCACTCAGGCAATGGATGTGACCTTGGCTCCTTACGCCGACCTGGTGGTGACCACGGTCAGTGCGCCCGAACGCATCATCCAGGACCCCGCACGCCTCGACGTGAGCTGGACGGTCAGCAACCAGGGGACCGGAGCCGGCGTGACCGACAGTTGGGTGGATCGCGTCATCCTGTCCCGTGACGATGTGCTCGGCAATGCCGACGATATCGTCCTGGGCGAGTTCGTACGCGATGGCGCGCTTGCCGCCGGTGCCGAGTACACCCGTAGCGAGCGCTTTGTGCTGCCGCCCGCGACCTCTGCGCGCTACAAGATCTACGTCGTCACCGATGCGCGCAACACCGTCTTCGAGAACGGGCGCGAAGCCAACAACGTGGGACGTGTCACGCACGACGTGGACATCATGCCCATTCCATACGCAGACCTGCGTGTCGAGTCGGTCAGCGTCGAGGGGGCTGCCGCCAGCGGCCAGGGCGTGCGTGTGAGTTGGGAGGTGGTCAACCAGGGCATCGGCCTGACCAGCGTCGCGCAGTGGTCCGACACGATCTGGCTAAGCCGCAATGCGGACGGCAGCGGAGTGGTGCAGACCTTCAGCGCGGCCAGTCATCTCGGCCATCTGGCCCCGGGTGAGCGCTACACCCGCAGCGTGGACGTGCTGCTGCCCCAAGGGCTGGAAGGCGAGTACTACTTCAACGTGCGCGTGGCCGGGAGCTCTGGCGTCGTGCCCTACGAGTTCATCTACGCCGACAACAACCGCGCGACCTCGGTGGCGGTGCCGGTTCTGCTGTCCGATACGCCTGACCTGGTCGTCGAGGCCGTGAGCGCGGCGCCGACCGCGCAGGAAGGCAGCTTGCTCGAGCTGTCATGGACGGTGCTCAACCAGGGCCTCGCCACTGCCGGTGGCAACTGGGTCGACGCCGTGTGGCTGGTTCCGGCCAGCGGCACGGGTAACGCCGTGCTGTTGGGCAACTTCACCTACGATCGCGGTCTCGAGTCCGGTATCCGCTACACGCGCACCGAGCAGGTCCGCCTGCCAGGCAAGATCGAGGGCCTGTATCGCATCAAGGTGGTCACCAACACCCATCTCGGCGGCAACGGGATGCAGGTCTATGAGCACGGCCCGGCGCGGAGCAACAACGAACTCGTCTCCGCCGGCATGACCCAGGTCAGCCTGCTTGATCGCCCGGACCTGCGGGTGTCCGCGGTGGAGGTTCCGGAGAGCGTGACCTCAGGCACCGCTGCGGGCATTCGCTACACCATTACCAACATGGGGTCGGTGAGTACCTCGGGGCAGTGGACCGACAAGGTATTCCTGTCACTCGATGGCACGCTCAGCGCCGACGACGTGCTGGTCGGGCAGTTCAGCAGCGTGTCCGCGCTGGCGCCCGGCGAGTCCTATGTGTTTGAAAGCGGCATGGTGAACATTCCCATCCGCTTCCGTGGCGACGCTTTCCTGATCGTCGTCGCCGACGGCAACAACAATGTCGACGAGTACCCCAACGAACACAACAACCGCCGTGCGGCACAGCTCTATATTGACCCGGTGCCCTTCGGCGATCTGGTGACGAGCAATGTGGTCGCACCCGATCAGGCCGTTCATGGCAGCCAGATCGAGGTCCGCTACAAGGTTTCCAACCTGGGCGTGGCCACGACCCGGGGTGAGAGCGCGGCGCTGGAGCGGTGGACGGACACGGTGTGGCTGGCCAAGGATCCGCGCCGCCCGGGCGCAAACAAGGGCGACATCCTGCTGGGGTCCTTCACCCACATTGGCCACCTCCAGCCGGGCGAGGACTATCTCGGCACCGCTCAGGTCCGCGTGCCGGCCAATCTGGCCTCGGGCCAGTACTACATCACGGTGTGGACCGACACCTACAACGTGATCCTCGAAGACACCCTGGCCATCAACATCAACCCGGACGACCCCTCTCAGGTCGACAACAACAACTACAAGGCCCGCCCGATCAGCATCATCGGCATCACCCCGCCGGATCTGGTGGTTGCCACGGTCAATGCGCCGGAGGCGGCCGTTGCCGGCTCGCACTACACCTTCAGCTATACGGTGGAGAACCGCGGCGATGTGTTCTCGGGTAGCTGGCACGACCGCATCGTGCTGGCGAACGACCCCGACCTGTCCAAGGCCACCCGCGTGTGGGAACTGGGCCTGCTTGCGCAGAGCAGGGAGCTGGCGCATGGCGACAGCTACACCGTCACCCAGACCGTCGAGCTCGCGCCTTCGGTCACCGGGCAATACCTGTTCGTGGTCACCGATCATTACAACCGCGTTGCCGAGCTCAACGAGGGCAATAACCGCGGCACTGCACTGTCAGACGTCGTGAGCGCCCCCGCCGACCTGCGCGTCACCGACATCGTCACCCAGCCCCACAACTTCTCGGGCGAACAGACAACCATCAGCTGGACGGTGACCAACTTTGGCGCCGCGGTATGGGAAGGCACCCGCAGTTGGGTCGATGCCGTGTACATCAGCCCCGATCCGACCTATATCCGCGAACGGGCGACCCTGCTTGGCGCCGTCACGCGCGCCAACCTCGGCGGCCTGGGGGCGGGCGAGAGCTACACCGTGTCGGGCAGTTTCACCCTGCCGGCCGGTACCGATGGCCCGTACTACATCTACGTGGTCACCGACAGCGGCTACACCGAGGTTTCCGACGGGCGTGACCTCGCCCAGCGTGCTCGCTCCGAGATGATCGGCGGCGGCGGCAACGAGGGCGCGTTGCGCCACTACCGCGGCGTGGATCGGGCCGGTACTGTGTTCGAGGGGGCGCGCAACGACAACAACTTCGGTCGTGCCGAACTCGACATCACCTATCGCGAACCGGATCTCCAGATCAGCAATGTGGTGGTGTCCAACCCGTTGCCGAACTCGGGCGACATGCTCACGGTGACCTGGACGGTCACCAACCAGGGCGAACGCGCGACCCGGGTCAGCGATTGGTTCGACGGCATCTACCTGTCCCATGACGCCTCGCTCGATGTGCGCGACCACCCGCTGCCGGACGGCACCGGTACGCAGTCCTTGTTCGCCCGCATGGCAAAGGTGCATCCGATCTCCCTGCGCGAGGACGGCCTGCCGGCCTACCTGAAGCCTGGTGAGTCCTATACCGCGACGGCGACTTTCCGCCTGCCCGAGTCCATCGGGGGCGACTACCACCTGATCGTATACGCCGATACGGCTTTCCTGGCTGACGGCCGCACGCCCAGCGACATTCGTGATGGCCTGGTCGGCGTGCAACTCGACAGGGATCGACCCGCCGGTCGTGTGCTGGAGTTCCAGCACGAGGGCAACAACAGCGCTTCGCTCGCCCTGCGCATCAACCAGGTTCAACCGCCGGACCTTCAGGTCAGCGTCGTGACGGCACCGGAACGCGTGTATGCCGGCCAGGAGATCACGGTGAGCTACCGGGTGGACAACCTCGGCGGCAATACGCCCGATCACCAGTCGTCGTGGGTGGATATGGTCTATCTGTCCCGCGACCGCTTCCTCGATCTCGGCAAGGACCATTACCTCGGCTTTGCCCAATACAGCGGCGGCCTGGCTGCAGGCAACGGCTACGAGCGCACGCTGACACTGACCGCGCCAGCCAGCCTCGAAGGCCCCTATTACGTGTTCGTGGTCACCGATCCGGTGCGCCCCGGAAGCGGGTCGGCGTATGGCGGGGTCAACGAGTTCGGTCTGGATTACAACAACGCCACGGCTGCCGCGCAGCCACTGCTGATCGAGACCCCGCCGCCTGCCGATCTGGTGGTCACCAACGTGGTGATGCCGGCAACGGCCGAGGTCGGCCAGCAGATCCGCATCGAGTACACGGTCAGCAACGAGTCCATCAACCCGGCCTACGGGCGCTGGACCGATGCGCTCTACCTGTCGCTCGACAACGAATGGGACCTTGGCGACATCCTCATCGGCAGGGTCGCCCACCATGGCGGACTTGCTGCCAACGGTAGCTACAGCGCCAGCCTGGTCGCCAGCCTGCCGCCGCTCAAGGATGGCAACTGGCGCATCATCGTGCGTCCGGACATCTACAACGAGGTCTTCGAAGGCGAGATCCGCTACACCGCAGAAGGGCTGGTCCTACCCCCCGGCGAGGCCAACAACCGCATGGCGTCTGGCGGCACCTTGCAGGTTGCGGTGCCCACGCTCGTGCTCGGCAATGCCATCGACGAGACGCTGCGCCAGGCTGCGGATCGCCTGTACAAGGTCACCGTGCCTGCCGGGCAGACGCTGCGGGTCACGCTCGATGCGCTCAACGAGCGCGGCAACAACCAGGTCTTCGTACGTCATGGCGACGTACCGACCAGCTACGCATTCGACGCCGCCTACAGCAACCCCATGGCGGCCGATCAGGAGGTGCTCATTGCCGGCACCGTGGCGGGCGATTACTACATCCTGGTGCGCTCGATGTCCGGCACTCAGCCGGTCACGCTGCGCGCCGATCTGATGCCGCTGTCGATCATCCGCGTCACGCCTGATCATGGCGGGGTCGGCAATGACGAGCATCGCTGGGTCACGCTCGACATCCATGGTGCGCAGTTCAAGCCCGGTGCGCTGGTCAAGCTCTCGCGCCCCGGCGTGCATGAGGCTGAACCGGTGCGCTGGCAGGTGCTCGACTCCACGCACATCCGTGCCATTTTCGACACCCGCGACTTCCCCTTCGGCCTATACGACGTGGTGGTCATCAACCCCGACGGCCAGCGCGTCGTGGAGGCGCAGCGCTACCTCGTCGAGCGCGCCATAGAGGTCGAGGTGACCATTGGTGTCGGCGGCGACCGCTCGCTCGAGCCCGGTGACAGAGGGCTCTACAGCGTGGCGCTGCAAAGCCTGACGAACCTCGACACGCCTTATGTACGCTTCGACTTCGGTGCGCCGGAGATGGGCTACAACGAGTATTTGCTCGAGGGGCTCAACCTGCCCTTCATCGTCTTCGGCAGCAACGTCGGAGGCCAGCCCGATGGCCGCACGACCGACGCCGCCGGTAACACGCAGCGCTACGGGGCTACGCCGACCGATGGTACGCCGCGCCAGGATATTCCCTGGGCTTACCTCGACGGCACGCAGAACCTGCAGGGCTTCAACCTCGCCCCGGGCTATGCCTTTGATCTGCCTGCCGGCGGCTTTGCCGGCATGAGCTTCAATATCCAGACCTATCCCGGCCTCAAGGCCTGGATGGACTACGACTTCGAGGCCCTGCGCGACGCGCTCTATGCGCTGCGTCCCGAGTGGCGTGAAGCCGGCTTGCTGGACGAGGGCATCTCGGGCTTGAACAGGATCTCTGCCGGGCTGTCGGCGAAGTTCGTCTCCGAAGATCCCGAGATTCATCTCACCGACCTGGAATGGCTGGCGATGCCGTTCCGGTTCAATGTGGTGGCCAGCGCCACTGCGATCACCCGCGACGAGTTCATCTTTGACCAGACCGCCCGCGCGTTGGCCTTGCGCAGTGCGATCATCGCCGACGAGAACGCGCCGTTGGCGCTGCAGACCCTCGCGGCCGACGAGGGGCAGTGGGTCAACGGCTGGCTGGCGGCACTCGAGGCCGCTGGCCTGTTGCGCCCGGTGGATGAGGCACCGCCGATCCGCGAGCGCATCGAGGTGTTGAGCCTCAATGCCACGCTCGCCAGCGGCATCCTGCTCGGCAAGGGCGGCGAGACCTATCGCACGCAGGCCGATCTGGTGTCCTTCTTCAGCCAGGTGCAGGCCTGGTACGGTGATACGGCCAGGCATGCGGGCGATCCCGAGGCGCGCAAGGCGGCGATCGAGTACATCGAGGTCCGCTATACGGAGAAGGGCGCTTACGTCCTGAGTCCGGTGCCCGCCAAGGCCGACCCTGCCGCCCACGGCGTGGGCGAGGGTGGCCGCACGCACTTCCTGAATTTCGACATCTTTGTCGGCGGCCGCAGCGAACTCGAGTATCTGCGCCACATCGGCGTGCTCGACGAGGATTTCCAGCCTGTGCCCGGGCAGCCGCTCGATCTGGCGCGCTATCTGGTGCAGATGGGCGCCAGCGAGGCGACCGAAGCGGTGCAGGTGCGCGGTCCGCAGGCATTGCCTGGTGCCGATGGCAACAGCTACGTACCGGCTGCCACGGCCTTGCCTTACACCGTTGCCTTCAGCAACCCCAGCGTGACGCCTGCTGGCGAGGTGCGGATCGTTACCCAGCTCGATGCCGCGCTTGATCCGCGCTCGGTACGGCTCGGCGACATCAAGGTCGGCGACCTCAACGTGCGCATTCCGGGCGAGCGCGCCAACTTCCAGGGCGACTTCGACTTCAGCGGCAGCAAGGGCTTCATCCTGCGGGTATCGGCCGGTGTGGATGCCGAGACCGGCATCGCCACCTGGTTGCTGCAGGCCATCGACCCGAACACCGGCGAGGTCCTGCGCAATGCCACGCGTGGCCTGCTCGAGGCGGTTGGCGGCGAGTCCGGAAAGGGCTTCGTCAGCTACACCGTGCGCACCGCAGGTGGGGTTGAAACCGGCAGCGTGATCGTTGCTGCGGCTCGCGTGCTGATCGACGAGATGCCGGCGCTCGACAGTGCAAGCCACGCGGTAAGCGTGGATGCCGGCGCACCGAGCACTGCGCTGGCAGTGACTGCGTTGGGCGACAACCTGCAGGGCGAGCCCACCTACGAATTGCACTGGGAGGCGCGCGATGACGCCAGCGGCGTGCGTTCGGTGACCTTGTACGTGGCCGAGAACGGAGGCGATTTCCGTATCTGGCAGAGTCAGCTGGGCCCCGAGCAGACTCAGGCGATCTTCACCGGCGAACGCGGCAAGCAGTACGAGTTCCTTGCCGTCGCCACCGACCGCGCAGGCAATCGCGAGGCCGCATCGGTCATCAATGCCGTCCTCCCCGACGACGGCGCACGCCAGGCCGTGCTCAACAGCCTGGGCGTGCTGGAGTCGCTGAACCAGACTCCCGAGCTGCCGCTTCCCAGCGAGGTGCGCGCTTATCCGCCCAGCAACGTGTTTGCCCAGGCCGCGCAACTCCTGCCCGGGGCCGTGGCTACCGTGCAGCGCAGCGAGCTTGGCGCCGTGCTCGCGCCCTTCACGCTGCGTGGTTTTGCCGAAGGCTATCGCGCCAGTGCGGGGGACATCGGTGCCCAAGGGCTGGTCGAGCTGTCTGACGGACGCTTCCTGGCGAGCGCGGGCGTGTTGCGCAACCAGGTCTTCGTCTTCGACAAGGACGGCGGGCGCAGCGTCATGCCTCTGTTCGAGCTTGACGCACCGATCGTGGACATGGCGGTAGACGCCTACGGCCAGCTTTGGGTGATGACCGGTAACGAGTTGCTGCTGGTCGATGCCGGCAGCGGCGCGATCATCGAGCGCATGCAGGGGCCGGGCGGCATCCCGCTCACCCATGCACTGGCCGTCGAGCCGGAGAGCGGGCGAATCTTCCTCACCTCGGGGGCCGGCATCCTGGTCTTCGACCCGGCCGAGGACAACCGCGTGCGCGCGTGGTCTCAGTTCAGTAACTTCCGCGCGGGTGATCTCGCTTTCGGACCGGACGGGCGGCTGTGGGCGGTGCGCTGGAGCGGCAGCACGATCACAGCCGCAGCCAGCAAGCCGCAGACCGAGATCGTCAGTTTCCCGATGAGCGGACGCTACGCCGGGCGTGCCGAACTGGAGTTCCGCCTCGACGGGGTGGTCGATTCGATCGCCTTCGGGCAGCCTGGCAGTGCGCTCGAAGGCCTGTTGTTCGCGTCCTGCAACTTGCCACAACGGGCCGTGCTCGGCAGCGCTAGCGCCGTCCCGCGCGCTGCGGGGGTGTGGATGATGGAACTGGGCAGCAAGCGCATCGTCCAGCTTGCGTCCGGCGGGACCCGTGGCGAGTCGGTGGTGACCACCGCCGATGGACGTATTCTGGTTGCGCAGACCGGACGCATCGACGAGATCGCGCTGGCGCGGGCCCCCGAGGTGGTGGCGGTCACCGTTCCCGATGGTGCCTTGATGCCCTTGCCGATGAACCGTATCGGTGTGGTCTTCGATCAGGCCATGTTCGTGGGCCAGGGCAGGGAGGCGGGCAGCGTGCTCAACGCCGCCAACTTCACCCTTACCGCACTGGGCCAGCATGCCGGAGCGGTGTTCACGCCGACGGCGGTGCATTGGGACGCTGCGACTCGCACGGCCTGGCTGGACGTGACCGGGCTGGGGGCGGGGCAGTACCAGCTCGAGGTTCGTCACACCTTGAGGAGCGACCTCGAGCTTGCCCTCGGTCAGAGTTACCTGAGCACCTTCACCGCGCTCAACGACATGAGCGCGCAAGTGCAGATGAACTTTTCCGGGACCCGCAGCGATCGCGGTTCCGGTACCGTGAGCTACGATGTCAGCATCACCAATATCGGTGCTGACGATCTGCTCGGCCCCCTGATGCTGCTCCTTGATCCGGGCGCCTATTTTGGCGGCAGCATCGAGGCGGGCGCGGGTGGTGGCGGCGATCAGTCCGAACTGTGGGTGCTGGACCTCACGACGGCGCTGCAGGGCCTTGGCGGCAAGCTGGCAGTCGGCGCCACGCTCGCGGGTGTCACCGTAAGCATCGTGCCTGCCGGCGATCTGGCGCCGCGCGGCGGTATTGCAGACTTGGTCAAGGCAAACCTGGGCCACGGCATCTATGCCTATCCGCACCCCAACCTGCCGCCGCAGCTGACGGTCGCGGGTGTCGATGATGTCAGCAGCCGGTTCGCCTACATCCTGCCTGGTGCCGTGGTCGGAGAGGCCTGGAGTGGCGAGATCGAAGCCATCGATGCGGACGGGACGCGCTTCTACTGGCAACTGGTGCAGGCGCCGGCCGGGATGACGCTCACCCCGGCGCCCGAGGTACGCTCGGCAGACGGCCTGTACCGCAATGGCGCCACACTGAGCTGGACGCCTGGCGCGGGCGCAGATGTCGCGACCGAAGTGCTGGTGCGGGTTCAGGATAGCCGCGGCGGCTTTACCTATCGCTACTTCCAGATCGCGGTGGAGGGTGGCAACAATGCGCCGACCATCTCCGTACCTGGCAACATCACGCTCACCGAAGGCGAATCGCTCAACATCCCGGTCGCGGTGGCCGATGTCGATGGCGACCCGCTGACCGTCACCGTGCGCAACCTGCCTCCCGGCGCCGTGTTCGACGCCGCCAGCGGCATGCTGCGCTGGACGCCGGGCTACGATCAGGGCGGCGTGTATGAGAACGTCACGATCATCGCCAGCGATGGCAAGCGCACCGTCGAGCGCGCCTTCACGCTGACGGTGCGCCAGGGCCTGCCGCTGCCGCAGCTGCTCACCGGCGGAGCCCATGCGCTGCGCGAGGGCGACCGCTTTGCCCTGCAGTTGCTGGGCAGCGTGGATGGCGGCTTGCGCCAGCCTGACGGATCGGTCATCGAGTTGCAGTACCTTGCGCAGTGGCTGCCCTCGGGTGCCACCCTGAACCGTGAAACGGGCTGGTTCGAATGGACGCCCGACTACAACCAGAATGGCATCTACAAGGTGCCCCTCAAGCTGCTGGCGAAGTGGACCGATCCGCAGGGCGTGGTGCGTACCAGTGCGGTCAGCGCCGAACTGGTGCTCGAGGTGGCCAACGCCAACGGCGCGCCGGTGTTCGCTCCGGCTGAAACCTGGCAGGTCCTCGAAGGGCAGCCGCTACGTATCAGCGTGTTTGCCTTCGACCCCGACAATCCCGCTTTCCAGCCTGCGGTGCAGCTCAGCGAGGGTGGGGCAGCGGCGGAGGTCGACAGCACGCCGCCCACGGTGAGCTACGCGCTCAGCGGGCTGCCCGAGGGCGCACACTTCAACCCCGATACGCTGGAGATCGTGTGGGCGCCGGGCTACCACCAGGCGGGCAACTACACCGTGCTGGTCACCGCCACCGACGACGGTGACGGCACCGGTGCTCCAGCAGTTGCGCACCTCGTCGTGCCGATCGTGGTGCATAACGCCAATCGTGCGCCCCAGTTGGGTGACATCTCCAACGCTTTCGTCGATCGCGGCGCGGTCATCGAGATCCCAGTCAGCGCAAGCGATGCGGACGGCAATCCGGTCGAGTTGAGCTTTGCCGGGTTGCCGCGCTTCGCCACGTATACCAGCAATCCGTCTGCCGATCCGAGTGCGCCTGGCGGCGTCCTGCGCTTCGCGCCGGGTGCCGGCGACCGCGGCGACTACGTGATTACCGTGACTGCGCGTGACGACGGCGATGGAGACGCGAGGCAGGCGCTGACCGAGAGCAGGGCCTTCGTGCTGACCGTGCGCAGCACCAGCGAAGCGCCGGTGATTACGGCGCCGGCGCAGGTCGTGGCCATTGCTGGCCAGCCCTTGTCGGTGGCCTTGCTGGCGACCGACCTCGATCAGGATGCCTTGGTCTGGAGTGCCGATGGTCTGCCGCCGGGCGCCACGCTGACGCCGGGGGGAAGCTACGGACATGCGGTTCTGAACTGGACGCCGTCGGCTGCCGCGAGCGGTGTGTACGACCTGACCGTTGCCGTGACCGACCAGGGGCTGCCGCCGCGCGATGCGGACTACGCCGTGCCGGCCGATCCTGAGCCCAATGTCACTTGGCACAACCTTCGCATCGTGGTACGCGCTGCCAACGCGGCACCCGGGGTGCTGGGCATCGAACTCGACGGCCAGCAGATCGAGGATGCGGGCGAAGGCGAGGTGCTGCGCCTCCAGGCCAGCGAGGGCGTGCCGCTGCGGCTCGGTGTGTATGGCTTCGATGCCGATGGCGACCGCCTGCATTGGCAGGTTTCCGGCTTGCCAAGAGGGATGCAGTTCGTTCCCGCTGCCGATGGCAGTCGCGCCGAACTGGTCTGGGTGCCGGACCAGTTCTCGGCCCAGGACAGCAATGCCGGCAGCGCAGGTGTGTGGCGCTTCGAGCTGCGCGCCAGTGACGGCGTGGCGAGTTTCGTTCGCAACGTCGAGATCGCTGTGGCCAACGTCAACCAGGCGCCGCGCATCCTGCCGCTGCCGCTGCAGCTGGTGCAGGAGGGGATGACGGTGGGCTTCACCGTGCGTGCCATCGATCCAGACAACGACGCCTTGCGCCTGTCACTCGTACGCGACGGCAGCACGCCGGAAGGCGTCCATTTCGATGCGGCCTCCGGGTACTTCGAATGGACCCCGGGGCTCGGCACCGTTGACAATGCCACCGCGACCCAGCGTGCCTTCGTCTTCACCTTCCAGGCCAGCGACGGTATCGACACCGTTACCCAGCAGGTGCAGGTGCGTGTCTTCGATGTCAATCGTCCGCCTGTGCTGCAGGTCAGCAATCATGCGGTCTTGCTGGGCAACACGCTGACCGTGCCGGTCGTGCTCGGTAGCGGGGCAAGCGGCGGCATCGTGGCGCATGACCCTGATGGCGAGGCGCAGAGCGCGGCCTTGGCGATCAGCTTCCACGGCCTGCCCGAGGGGGCGGTCTTTGACAGCGCCAGCGGCCTGCTCAGCTGGACGCCTGGCCCTGGCCAGATTGGCGACAGCGTCGTTGGTGTGACCGTGTCCGATGGCTACAACACCCGCTCGGCCACTTTCGTGTTGCGCGTCGTGGCCGACGCCCAGGCACAGGCCCCCCGGATCGTGTTGTCGACGACGCCCAGTCTGCCGGCGCTGCCCGGACAGACGGTGATCGCCACCGTGCGCGCCGACGCCTGGAGCGCACTGGCCAGCATCGAAGCGCAAGTGCGCGACGCCGTCAGCGGCGAATGGCATGCCGTGCAGGTCGATGGCGCCGGGCGTGTGCGCTTGGTGCCCGAAGCCCCTGGATTGATCGAGCTGCGGGTCATCGCCACCGACGTCAATGGCTTCACCAGCACGCATACGCATACCATCCTGATCAAGGATCCCGCCGATACGGCGGCCCCGATGCTCAGCTGGGGCGGGGTGCTCAATGGTGCCGGCGCGTTTGGCGAGCCCCGCGCGCTCAATGGCGCGACGACGCTCACCGCACGCATCGGCGACGCCCAGTTGATGGGTTGGCAACTCGAGATGGCGCGCGCGGGCAGTGGACAGTGGCAGGTCGTGGCTGCCGCCGAGCTTGGCGCTGCGGCCGTGAGCGGAGAGCAGGGCTTGTACACCCTTGATCCGTCCTTGCTGCGCAACGGCGTCTATGAACTTCGCCTCAGCGCGTGGGATCTGGCCGGGCGTGTGAGTGAGATCGAGGCGCGCTTCATCATCGACAGCGCCGACAAGCAGGCTGCGGCCCATACCGCCACCGATGTCGTCATCAACGTCGGTGGGCACGCGTTGGCGCTGAACCGGCAATGGCTTGCCGACGGCGGTGCGGGCGACCTTGGCAACTGGGAGCTGCCTTTCCTGCACACCGGCCTGAGCAGCGACCAACCGGCACGCCTGCCCTCCGGCGCCGCAGCCGCGTGGCGCGATGGGGCGCGAGTGTGGCTGAGCGTGCCTGCCAGTGTCGACGGCAGCGTGGTCGGACAGCAGCACCTGCGCTTCGTGTTGCAGCCGGTGGCCGAGCGCTTGAGTGCAGAGCCGGGTGCGCCGCTGATCTGGCTGCCGACCTTCGCGAGCGATCAGGGCTGGCAGCTGCGGGCCCTGAGCGACGACTTTGGCGTGTCCGAGACGCTCGAGACGGTTGAGGCACTGACGCGTGTCGGCGACCGCCTCTATGTCCAGGCGACCGGCATGCCGTGGATTCCGACCGCGTACCAGTTGACCGCGCCTGATGGCACGGTCTATCGACTCGACGCTGAAGGCGCGGTCACGCGCATCGAATTCGTCGATGGCCAGGCCTGGTTGGTGAGCGACGCCGGCGTGGTGGCCCTTGCCGGCGACGACCGCGTGAGCTTCGAACGTGATAGTGATGGCCGCATCGTGCGTGTGACCTATCCCGATGCAAGCGGCCGTACCAACGCGATCGCCTACCGCTACGCAAGTAGCGGCGAGCTGATGCTGGTGCGGGCGCTGCACGACAACGGCCTGGGTACGGCGATCGCCTACTCCGCTCAAGGAGAGCCGCTCCGTGACCTTGCGCTGGCCAACTTCGGCACCATGGTCGGTTGGCATGATCCGGCGGCGCGCAGCTGGGAGGGCGTGCTGACCGGCAGTGGCAGTTTCGCCTTCACCGTGCGTGACAGCGAACTGGCTTCCACGGTACGTATCCCCGGTGCGGCTGGTGCAGTGCTGCTTGCGCTGCAGGCGGAGTTGCCGGAGGGCGCCGCACTCGACGTCCTCGGTGCCCAGATCATCGGCATCAACCGCGTTGGCGGCGTGCTCACCTACCTGCTGCGTGTCACCGAACCGGGCGTGAAGATGATCCGGGTGAGCGCAACGGGCGATGCTCGCCTGAGCCTGGGCATTGTCGGCGACCTCAATGGCGATGGCCGGGTCGACGCCCTGGACGCTTCGGCGTGGGAGGTGAGTGCGGCGGTGCAGGACGGGCTGGGTGACCTCGATGGCAACGGTATCGTGGATGCCAGCGACCGGCAGCTGCTCTACGCCAACAACGGCCTGCGCGCCAATCTCGCTCCGGTTGCAGGGCAGGCAGCGGCGTTGAGGACGCATGCCGACCTGACCATGCGCACTGCGCTCGGTGACATCGCCCGTGATCTGGAAGGTGATGTGATCTTCTGGCGCGTGCTCGACAGTACCCACGGCGCGGCGACCATCAATGCCGATGGCCGCAGTCTGAGCTTTGCGCCCGAGGCCGGGTTCAGCGGCACGGCGCGCATCGTCCTGCAGGCCGATGATGGTTTTGCCGCAGGTGCGCCGATCGAACTGACGGTCAACGTGAGCGACGCCAAGCTGCTTCGCATCAATATCGAACGCCTGCCATTCATGGCCGTCGGGGAAGTGGTCAAGCTCCGCATCACCGGCGACTTCGAGGACGCCAGCGGTGTGGAACTGGACAGCGACTATGTCCGGATCACCTCGACCGACGACGCAGTGCTCACCCATGCCGGCGAAGGCCTGGTGAGGGCGAAGGCCGAAGGCTTTGCGATCCTGGAGCTGAGCGCACGTGGCACCACAGCGGTCAATGTGGTCGAGGTCGAGCGCAACCCGTTCTGGTTCTCTGCCCTTACGGACGCCAACGGTTTCGAGGTCGACGTCTATCCGCGTGCCATCGTGCTGCCGGTCAGCGGCGGGGAGCGCCAGCTGAAGATCACCTCGATCCTGGACGGCAGCAACATCAGCGCCGCCGCCGCCGGCACGCGCTACTACATCAGCGACCCTAGCATCGCCGCAGTGTCCGCCGATGGCCTCATCACCGCACGCGCCGAGGGCGTGGCCGTCCTTACCGTCATCAACGGCGGCCAGCAGCAGAGCATCGAACTGCGCGTGCAGGCCGTGCGCACGGGCGCCATCGAGGTGGATGCGGCCTTGGGGGCCGTCATTGCCGACGAGCATGGCAATACCGTGATGGTCGCACCCGGTAGCCTGAGCGCGGATGCAACCGTGTCGATCCGCAAGCTCGACCTCGCCGAGATCACGGCGCCGCTCCCGGCGCCCGAATTCCTTGACGTGCTCGGGGCGGTGCATATCGATGTCGGCGGTACGCCGCTCGACCTGCCGCTGCAATTGGCCATACCGGTGAGTGGTGGGCTGGAGGCCGGCACGGAGGTGTTGTTCCTGCGCCAGGGCTTCATCGATGACGAAAACGGCAACCTGGTGGAAACCTGGTGGGTGATGGACAACGGCTATGTCGGTGCCGATGGTGTGGCGCGGACCGCCAGCCCGCCATACGGCGGCGTCACGTCCGGTGGCAGCATCATGGTGGTGGGCGGCAAGGCAAGCGTCGACAAGAAGACCGGCAAGATCGAAGGCACGCAGGCGCTGTTCAACTGGGACGTGTTCTGGATGCAGCAGATGAACATGGCCATGGCGGGCTCCATGGGGCTCGCCGGCATCTCGGTGTTCAGCGCATACGCCATGCTGAGCCCGATTTCGGTCATGCGCTACACCATGAACGGAACCTACCGGATCACGCTGGACGTCGCGGTGTCGTCGGACGGCGATGTCAGCATCAAGGTGGTGCCGCCGACGACGAGCATTCACGCAGCCGAGCCGGTGATCACCAGTTTCGAACTCAACGTCTCGGGGACCTCTGCGCACCTGAGGGTGCAGGGCAGTTACGGTGCGCTGAACCCGCCCGAGACGGCGCTCTACCGCCTGTGGATCGTGCCGGCGGCGTCCGTGCCTGCGGCCGGCCAACCGATCGAGGTTGTCGACATGCCGTCGCGCGGCATGGTCAGCAAGGTGCTGGCCGAGGTCGAAGGTACCTACCTGTTCGACTTCGATGTCGCCCTTCCGGCCGGGATCGCACTCTCTCAACATGTGCTGGTCGTGGAGCGGCTGAACCGGACGGTGTCGCCCAGCGGTGCGCTCCAGTACGCCGAGATCGGGCTCAGGAGCGAGCCGATCGGGCCGAACACGAGTTCGCAGAACAGCACCGGGCGGACACTGGTCACCAACATGAACGCGATTCATGTCTACAGCAATGTGTCCAACACCGGCAGTGACGGTGGTGCGCAGCTTGGGCTGATCCGCTCCATTGACCGCGACGAGAAAGGCAACCCGATCACGCTCTGGGGGTTCAGGACCGAGCATATCGTGATGGCTGAGAATGGCCGGATTGCCTACGTCGCCGGTTCGGGTGGAAAGATCTACATGGTCGATCTGCTGGTGAATGCGGTCGTGCATACGGTGCATCTCGCGGGCGGCGGCAACATCTCGTCGATGGTGCTCTCTGGCGGCTGGCTGTACATCGCCGAAGGCGGCAACAGTGGCGCCGGCTCCCGCTTCATGCGCATCAACGCCAACATGGCCGACCCGCTGTTCCTCTTCCAGCAACAGCAGATTCACGGTGTGCCTTCCGGTCCGCTCGGCTATGCCGGCATGGCGATCAGTCACGACCGCTACGTGGCCCTGGCCGCACCGGTGGAAGGGCTCGGCGTGGGCTTCTACCCCGGCGGGGCAGGAGAGTCGGGCAACGTGTATGTGATCGACCTGCATGCCATCAATGACACCTCGGGCGTGGCCACGCTCGATGGCGCCGGATTGAAGACGGTGGTCTTCGATGCAAACCGTGGCAAGGGGCCGCATTTCATCGCGGCGGGGAGCAAACCCGCCGAGTTCCTGATCGGTGCTGCGCGCTCGTGGGGCAACGGCCTGACGGCGGTCAGGTTCGACGTCGCATCGTCGACCGGAGCCCTGGGTAGCCAGGTCGTCACCAACCAGATCAGCCTGACGCCCAGTGTTCCCGCCAACGTGTGGCTGAACCAGAGAAAGCACCAGCAGAACATCCAGAGCGTCCGTGACGTGGTCTTCGTCACCTATCAGGGTGTCGAGTACGCGCTCGTCGCCGACGAGGCGTTCTGGTTCCATAACGCGCATTACACCAGCGGCGGGAACTGGCAGCTCAAGCAGATTGGCGGCAAGATCGGGATCATCCGCGACCCGTTCGGCAAGGCCCAGTACCTGGGGGCGACCACGCCGATCGTGGGCGGCACCTTGCGGCACCTGTCGCTGTCGGCCGACGGTAGCCAGTTGATGGCCGGGCTCTGGGAGGATGAGTTCCCGCGCGGCACGGGTTGGGAGATGTACCACTCGCTGCTCGTCTGGGATCTCAACGCGCTGTTGGCGGTGGCTGCCAACCACAGCGATAACTCCAGGCCGGTCGATCTGGACAATCCGCTTGTGCAACCGGTGCGCTTCGAGAAGATCAACGGGGGCGGCTGGCTCTACGGCGTGATTGCCGGGGACGACGTGTTGCAGTTGAAATCACCGGGCATCGGCTATGGTGCCAGCGGTGCGACCACCACCACGCCAAACTTCGTGTTTACCCTGGCGCAGGACAAGGAGGTTCGTGAGCTCAGCATCTACGTCAGCACGCGACCGCCCGGTGCGGGCTTGTGGCCCGACGATGCACTGCCGGGCACGCAGGACGACACGTACTGGAAGATCCAGAAGAGCGTTGATGACGTCCTGGATGGTGATTTCAACCGCAACAGGATCCTCACGCTCGATGTCTCGGACATCAACGCGTTGCCGCCTGGGCTGACTTTCGACGCTGCGACCAACACGTTCACGCTCGACTCCTCGAAGCTCGAGGCATTCCGGCTCACCGCGGCCCAGGAGTACTTCTGGGGGGTCGAGGTCAAGACCAACGACAACAAGACCTTCCGCAAGTACCAGCCTTTCAAGGTTGCACCGGTGACCGTTGCAGCCGGGCTGTTCCCGGCCGTCACGGTGGTCACCCATGGCTTCCAGCCGCCCCTGTACGTCACGCCGGATGTTCAGAGCACCGACTCGATGGCCATCGCCCGATCCATCGTCGAGCGCTCGGGCGGGACGATCATGGTGCTCAACAAGCAGAAGGGCGAGTTCGAGCGCGTTGAAGGCCACCTCAAGGGTGTGCCGCCGACGCTCGGACAGCCCCTGGTGCTGGTCATGGACTGGGTTCTGGAGTCGGGGATCTCCGATTCGGGCTTCTCCGAAGCTGCCGCAGACGCCTTGTTTGCGGCGCTGGTGCGCCTCGACCAGGCACTGCTGGGCGCCGTGCTTGAATCGCCCATGCACTTCATCGGCCACAGTCGCGGCACGTCGGTCAATAGCGAGGTCATCCAGCGCCTGGGCGTGAGCTTCCCTGAGGTGCGCAACATCCATATGACGACGCTCGATCCGCATGAGTTCGTGCAGCCTGCGCTCGACATTCCGATTGCCGGAGCGTTGTCGAAGGTGTCGACGTGGGCGCAGATCGCCTCGATCGCCTCTGCCGCCAGTAGCCTCGCGGTGGGGCCGGCCGGCGTCGCCCTGGCGCTCAAGCTCAAGGCGTTCTCGGACTCGCTGACCAGCATGTCGAACTGGGCGAACCTGCTCGGCCTGGGCACGGTGGGCTATGCCGACTTCCGCGACCCGATGGTGCAGGTGTGGAGCAACGTCGGATTCGCCGATAACTACTATCAGACCCTGGGCCTTCGCGAAGGCTTCACGATGACGCCCAACGGCCGCTATATCGACGGCGCACACAACCTGCTGCTCGATGGCAGGGCCTTGTTCGAGATCGATGCCAGCCTGTTCGGGGTGGGCCTGTCGCTGCCGCACAGCCGCGTGCAGAACTGGTACCACGGAACGGCGAATCTCTCGCTGGACAAGGGCAATGACCTGCTCGGCATCTTTGCGAACCCGGTATGGCGGACGATTGCCAACTGGCGTGACGAGATCGAGGGCGACCTGGTTGCCAAGAAGGGGGTGGTCAGCCTCAGCCTTGATGGCAAGACGGATTACGCCGGCCAGCCCGGCATGGCCTGGTACCGCTGGGGTGAGCTGGACAATGTCGGCGGGGCGTCGTCGTCACCGTCGGTGACGCCTTTCGAGAGCGACCGGATGTCTTGGGAGGGGGTCGGTACCGGATGGGCGTGGTCTGTGCTCGGTGGTGCCGACGATGCGCTCTGGAGCGAAGCGGGCAGGCCCAGCGCAACCAGGAATCCCAACCTGACGGACGGTATCGCCTCGTACAGCTACATCGGCCAGTTGGTGCCCACGGTGTTCAACGGCTCCTTCGATCAAAGCCGCAATCCGATCTATGGACGCTTCCCGGTCATCCTGCCCACGGGCACCTGGACCGAGATTCCCGGCTGGTCCTTCCACGGCGGTAGCGGTGGTGCGCTGCAAGGCGTCAACCTTGGCTATCGGCTGTCGGATGGCTGGATCAACAAGGTCGAGATCCAGATTGCCGAGGGATTGATCAGTCTTGGACAGAACGGGCTGAACGACATCGCAGCCTTTACCAGCGCGTTCCTCGAAAAGCTGGCACTGGAGGCCGGTTCGGCGCTCGGCGGCGGGCTGGGTGCCGCGGTTGTCCTCAAGGATCTGCCGCAGACGGCTGCGGCGGTCGTTCTCGCGCTGGCACTCGATGCGGAGGGAACCATCGCCGAGTTTCTCAAGATGGCTGGTATCAGCGCGGCGAAGAGCATCTCCGTGGCCAAGGCCAGTGAGTGGCTGCCCAAGCTTGCGCAGTACATCTTCGACGAGGTCGTCGATTATTCGGCGAAGATCCACGAGGAGACGCCGCTGACCCACAACTGGATGTATTTCGGTGCGGACTATAACCGCCTGCAGCTTGACGTCAAGATCGCGCGCTACACCAATGGCTCGTCTTCGCTCAAGGCCGTGTTCGAGGATGTGAACAACGTCTTCCACGAAGTCATGGCGTTCCAGTTCCCGCCCGCGATGAGCTCGGCGCATGGCGACTTCTTCACCGTCGCGGTGGACATTCCGGCTGCGTTGCGCGGCTCGGTCGGTCGTTTCACCCTGATGACCCATAACCCCGACAAGGACCCGGAACTGCCCTATGCGGCCAACAACCCGCTGGTGGAGGTCGACAATATCCGCTTGATCGGTACGCATCCCTTGCACGCAGGCGCGTCCGGCGACGCCGAGGTGGATGTGCTTAGCCTGGATGATGCCGCGCTCGAACCCCTGGTGCAGGCGGCAATCCTCAAGTGGGGGCACGCGGGGTTCGACGCCGCCACGCTTGCGCTGCTGGGCAAGCTGAGCATGCGCTTTGACGCGCTGCCAGCCGGCGTGCTGGGCAAGACCTACTTCCACAATGACGGTGGGGTCGAGATCGTGCTCAGCCTGGATGGTGCCGGACGCGGCTGGTTCGTGGATCCGACACCTTTCGACAGCGACGAGTATGCGCGTCAGGACGATGGCCGATGGCTGTACGAGGGGGACGATGCCCACGCCGGCCGCTACGACCTGCTGACGGTGCTGATGCACGAGATGGGGCATGCGCTGGGCCTGCGCGACATGGCAGGCGGCGGCTATGCGCATGACCTGATGTCGTCCACGCTGGTGCCCGATGTCCGGCGCTTCCCGGCCGGTTACTCGCCCCTGGGCACTGCCGGGCAGGGTGCGGCTGAGGCTGCGACAGCGACAGCGCCTGCCATCCAGTACGTGTTGATGAACACCATCGCACGCAGCGAGCAAGCCACCGCTGCGGCACCCGCCGCGCAGTTTGCGTTTGCCGCGCATCCCACCCTGACCAACGCCGACTTTGGCAGTGGCGAGGCGTGGGCTGTGAATGGACGCGTGCAGATGCAAGCTGGCGCTGCCACGTTGCACGAGACCGCAACTTCCCACACACGCCTCAACCAGGCGTTCGTGATCGGCGAGAACGATCGCTATCTCAGCTTCACTCTTGCCGATATTGCGCTGGACGACGTCGATCATGGCCCGGACGATGCCTTCGAGGTCGCGTTGATCGACGCCGACACCGGACTGTCACTGCTCGGCAATACAGGCCTTGGTCGCAGCGATGCGGCGCTCAACCTGCAGGCCGATGGCACCGAGCATCGCGCCCAGGAGGTGACGACGGTGCGCAATGGCGATGGCAGCATCACCGTACTCGTCGATCTGAGCGGGGTGGCAGCCGGTACCGTGGTCCACCTGTCCTTCGACCTGATCGGTTTCGGCCGCGGTGCGGCGGCCGAGAGCAGCCGTGTCACCGTGCGTGATCTGGTCCTTGGGCTGCCGACCGAGTTGCAGGCGCTCGACGACGTCGCGACCGTGGCGATGGGGGCGTCGATCGACATCGACGTGCTGGCCAACGACCCTGGCGCGCAGCGTCCGGGGGTGGTGCCGGTGCTTGTCAGCGGACCCGCACAAGGGCAGGTGGAGATCACGGCCGAAGGTGGCTTCCGTTACCAGGCGCCTGACGACTGGCACGGTGAGGCAAGCTTCAGCTACCGCCTCACCGATGGTGGGCAGGTATCGAACATTGCGATCGTGCGTATCGCAGTGACGGCCCTCAACAGCGCACCCGTCGCCAATTCGCTCAGCCTCAGTCTGCAGCAGGACGCTACGGTGGTGATCGATCTCGCAGCCAATGCCACCGATGCCGACGGCGACAGCCTTCAGATCACTGTTGGTTCGCCGATGCACGGCGATCTGGTCGACAACGGCGACGGCAGCTGGACCTACCGGCCGCACGCAGGCTTCCATGGGGTGGACCGCTTCGACTGGTTCGTCAGTGACGGACGGGTGAGTACGGCCGCGACGGTGAGCCTGGAGGTCATCGCCACCCAGGTCGAGCCCCGCCCGCCGGTGGCGATCGACGACGACGTGGAACTCGATGAAGACCGCAGCATCGTCATTCGGCCGCTCGACAACGACCTCAACGTTTCTGGCGAACTCCGGCAGCTGACCCTGGTCCGCCTGCCTGAGCATGGCGTGCTGGTCGACAACGGCGACTTCACCTTCACTTACACACCAGTCGCCAACTGGAGCGGAGAGGACGGGTTCGCTTACGTGATCAGTGTCGATGGCCTGCAGTCCGGGCAGGCGCAGGTGCGGCTGCAGGTGAATGCCGTGGCCGATGCGCCGGTGCTGGTCGTGACGGACGAGTACGGCCCCGCGCGCGAGGTCTTCGTGACCGGCTGGGAGAGTGCCCCCAACCCCGACCGTAACGCCAGCGTGGTCCGGCAACCGGAGCTCGAGGGCTGGCGACCGGTCACTGGCGCGGGCGCGGCAGGCGCGCAGGCGGGCTTCGTGGTCTGGAGCACGCTCGACCGTGCGCCGGGTGCCGATGGGCGCCTGCGTGCCCTGGCGGCGAAGAGTGGCAATGGCGCGAACTGGGTCGAGCTCAGCAACCGTGGCGGTACCCAGTACCCCTCGTCCGGCATCGAGCGCAGCGTCCATACGGTGGAGGGCGCGCGCTACGTGCTGACGCTCGATCTGGCGGGCGCGCTGGGCTTCACCGGTGCGCAGAACCAGATCGGCATCTATGTGGACGGGGTCCGCATCGGCGGTCACGACGGTGTGAGTTCGCTCATGAGCCTGAACTGGCAGTCGGCCGAGTTTGCATTCGTTGGCAGCGGTGGCGTCCAGACCGTGCGCATCGTTGCCGAGGGCAGCCTGGGCGGCATGATGGTCGACAACCTGCGCCTGTCCGAGGCACTGCCGCCCAATACCGGGCATGAAGATGGCGAGATTCGTCTCAGTGCGCTTCAAGCCGGATTGGTGGATGTCGATGGGTCGGAGACCCTGCGCCTGCGCTTGGCGGGGCTGCCCGCCGGGGCGACGGTGAGCGACGGCGCGCACAGCCTTGTCGTTGGCGAGGACGGTGAAGCGCTCGACATCACCGGATGGGCGCGCGATGCACTGCGCGTGTTGCCGCCGGCCGATTTCCATGGCCGTTTCGAAGTGCTGGTGCAGGCAGTAGCCACCGAGATCGGCAACGGTTCGACGGCGATCACGGAGGCGCGCATCGCGGTGACGGTACTGCCGCTGAACGATGCACCGATCGTACGCAGCGTGACACTGCACATTGGCCAGGACGGGCGCGCGCTGATCGACTTTGCCGCGCTTGCCACCGATGTCGATGGCGACATGCTTGTCCTGAGCATCGGGCAGCCAGCGGCGGGTACGCTGAGCCGCAATGCCGATGGCACCTACACCTACGTGCCTGTGTCGGGCTTCAGTGGCGAGGATGTGGTGAGCTTCACGGTGAGCGATGGTCGCCAGTGTGTGAGCGGGCGCGTGACGCTGGTGGTTGCGGCAGGTGGTGCGGCCAGCGCTGAAGTGACCGTCAGTTCGGGTTTCGCCACCAATCCGATGCTGGCGCGGGACGCCGCTGACTGGATCGTCATCAACCAGGGCAAGCCGCGTGGCGAGGAACTCGCAGCGATCGACTGGAACGGGGCGTCGGTCCATCTGGGCGACGTGTATGATGCCCAATGGATCGCGCAGTATTTCCTCGCCGATTCCGAGGATGCGCTGACGCTGGCCGACATCACCGGCCTGCGTTGCGCGTCCGGGGAGGGTTGAACGGCGTCACCGCGAGGTGCGAACGGCGCAGCAGCCGGCTGTTGATGGCCGGCTGCTGCGTGTTTGCGTCCCTAGTTCCATGCTTTCCGACTGCAGACCCTGCTACATGTTCCTGTCGTTGCACGTGATGCCTTCAGATTCCGCTCCCAGCCGTTCCCTGTTCCTCGTCGTTGCCATCGCGGTGCTGCTTGCTTCTCCGGGTGCCAGCGGGCAAGGTTTGGTCGATCTGCTCGATCGCGCGCGCACTGGGGAGCCGGCTTTCCTGAGTGCGGGGGCCGATGTGGACATAGCGCGCGCGCGCAAGGACCTGGCACATGCGGCGCTGTTGCCGCAGGTGAGCGTGTCGGCGGCGGCGAGCAAGTACGACCGCAACTATCACACCCGCCTGCCGGGCTTCCCGGACGCAGACGATCGTTATCGCAGCGCGTCGCAGCAGCTCAATGTGACGCAGGCGCTCATCCGTGTCCCCGAGCTCATGGCAGTACGCCAGTCCGATCACGTGCTGGCCCAGGCGCGGCATCAGCACGATGGCGCCGAGCAGGCGCTCAAGCTTCGTCTGCTGACGGTGTGGTTCGATCTGCTTGCCGCGCGCGATAACGAGACCTTCACCACTCGGCAACTGCTCACACTCGAGCGGCAGTGGGACATCGTGCTGCGCGGCAATGCCCTGGGCTTGTACTCGGGCGTTCAGCTGCAGGATGCGCGGGCGCGGCTGGAGCAGGGGCGTGCCGACGCCGCCACGGCCCGGGCGGAGCTGGCGGTGCAGCGCAGCCAGCTTGAGTTGCTGACCGGGCCGCTGACGCTCGAGCGCCTGCCGGTGCTTGTTGAGGACGCCGAGCTCGATGGTCTGCTGACAGACAATCTCGATCATTGGCTGGAGCTCAGCGCCGGCGGCAATCCCGCCCTGCAGGCGGCCTTGAGTGCCTTCGAGGCTGCCACGGCGGAGGTGGCCAAACAGAGGGCGGGGCATCTGCCCACGCTGGAACTGGTTGCCAGTTACAGCAATAACGGTCAGGGCGCCGGTGGTTTTCCGGGACAGGCCGGCTATGACATCCGTCAGGGCTCGGTGGGCTTGCAGCTGTCCATGCCCTTGTATACGGGCGGAGGACAGTCGGCACGGGTGCACGAAGCCGTTGCGCAGCGCGAGCGCGCACGCCATGACATCGAGTTGTCGCGACGCCAGGCGGTTGCCGAGGTCAGTCAGGCCTGGTTGGGGTGGGAGTCGGCGCGCGCGCGCGTCGCAGCCGGTCGCCAGACCTTCGATGCTGCCCGTGCGGCGCTGCTGCAGGCACAGCGCGGACTCGCGCGCGGTGTCGCATCCGATTTCGAGGTCCTGCAGGCCGAGCAACAGGTGCTGGCGGCACAGCGCGACTACCACAAGGGCCGCTACGACCAGGTGGTGGCGACGATGCGCATGAGGGCCAGTGCGGGTCTGTTGCGCGATGTCGATTTTTCCGCGCTCGATGCACTGCTGGCTGAGCAGTCGGCGCCCACCGCGGTGGCTGTCCGCGCGGCGGCAATGGAGACTGTGCGATGAGTGCGACCGTGCTTGAGCGCACTGGCGTGCAGGACGTGCCCGCTGCGTGGGGACGTTTCGTTGCATCGACGACCGCCGACGAGCGTGCGCGTGCATGGCTGGAACTGGTCTGTACCGAGATTGCCGGTGCCCGCGCGGCGGCCGTGCTGATCGACAGCCCTGCCGACGGGCACTTTCTGCCTCTGGCCGTATGGCCGAAAGCCAGCCCTGACCTGGGCAAGCTCGGTGCCGTGGTGGAGGCGGCCTTGCGCGAGCGTCGTGGCATGGCCAAGGCGCAGGAGGGCGTCGGTGTCTGGCATCTCGCCTACCCGGTGTTCCAGGGCGAACTCATCGCCGCGGTGGTGGCCATCGAGGTGCATAACCCGGCGCTGGATGCAGGCGATGCGTTTCGTCGCCTGCATTGGGGGGCAGGGTGGTTGAATACGCTGCTCGCTGCCCGTGGCCTGGCCGAAGCGACCGAGGGGCGGGATCGGCTGCGCCAGGTGCTCGATTGTCTCGCGGTGGCGCTGCGCCACGGTGAGCTGCGCCAGGCGCTGTTCGAGCTCTGCAATGACCTGCGCCGTCAGCTCGATTGCGCGCGCGTTGCCATCGGCTTGCCGCATGGCCAGGGCGTGAAGCTATGGGCCTTGTCCGAGGCCGCCAGCTTCGATCGTCATGCGGCCTACACCAAGGCCTGCGCAGCCGCCATGAACGAGGCCTTCGATACGTCCCTGCCGCTTGTCGTGCCGCGTGGGGAGTCCGAAACGGCCGCCGCAACGCCAAAGCTCTCGGCGCTGCAGGGCATTACGGGTGCTTCGGCGGCGCTTGCCTATCCCATGATGCTGGGTGGCGAGTGCCGCGCCGTTCTGGTGCTGGAGCGCGAGAATGGCACGTTCGGGCGCTCCGAGCTTGCGTGGGTGGATGCGTTGGCGGCGCTGCTTGCGCCCGTCGTCGAGCAGCGGCGCAAGGCCGAGCAGGGCAGCCTGCGCCATGTCCGCGATGACATCGGGCGCGTCCTCGGCAAGCTCTTCGGGCCACGTCATCTGACCTGGAAGGCGGGGGCAATCGCCTTGTCGGTGGTGCTGGCCGTGCTCGTCCTGCTGCCGGTCGAGCACCGCATCTCGGCACGGACGGTGATCGAGGGCGAGGTGCAGCGCGTGGTTGCGGCGCCGTTCCAGGGCTTCCTGACTGCCGCCTATGTCAGGGCTGGTGACCAGGTCGAGCAGGGAGCGCTGGTCGCGCAGCTCGACGATCGCGAGCTGCTGATCGAGCAGGCCCGCTGGTCGAGCGAACGAGACCAGCATGCAGGCAAGTTGCGCGAGGCCTTTGCCGGCCATGACCTGGCTTCGATGCAGGTGCTTGGTGCGCAGTTGCAGCAGGCCGAGTCGCAGCTCGCCTTGATCGAGGAGCGCATCGTGCGTGCGCGGCTGCTGGCGCCCTTCGACGGTGTCGTCATCAGTGGCGATCTGTCGCAGCAGATCGGCGCGCCGCTCGAGACCGGACAGAAGCTGTTCGAGATTGCGCCGCTGAGCAGCTACCGGATCGTGCTCGAAGTCGATGAGCGCGATATCCGCTTCGTCACCGAGGGCCAGGCGGGTCGCCTGGTGATGACCGGTATTGCCGGCGAGCCCATTCCGTTCGAGATCGGGCGCCTGACGCCGGTAGCCACAACCCAGGACGGCCGCAACTTCTTCCGTGTCGAGGCCTTGTTGAGTGACGCATCGCCGCGACTGAGACCGGGCATGGAGGGGGTTGGCAAGATCGATACCGGGCGTGCCGCGCTGGGCTGGGTGCTCACGCGCAGGTTCAATGACTGGCTGACGCTCACCCTGTGGTCCTGGCTGCCCTGAAGCACCATGGCGAGAAGTCTGTTCAGCTCATCGTGGCACTCGGTGGCCGACCTGCGGCCTCGCTTGATTCCGCTCGCACGCGTGGAGCGCCACGTCTATCGAGACAAGGTGTGGTACGTGGTTCAGGATCAGTCGGGTGGGCGCTACCACCGCCTGACTCCTGCCGCCTACCGGCTGGTGCAGGGAATGGACGGCAAGCGGACGGTGCAGGCACTGTGGGAGCACGCCAACCTCTCCGGCCATGGTGACGAATGCACCCAGAACGAGGTGGTCGATCTGCTCGTTCAACTGCATTCGGCCGACCTGCTGCTGGTGGATACGAACTCGGATTCGGCCGCGCTCTTTGCGCGTTACCGCAAGAAGCGTCGTGCCACATTGAAGCAGTACCTGCTCAATCCGATGAGCCTGAAGTTCCCGCTCGTCGATCCCGATGCCTTCCTGCAGCGTATCGTGCCTTTCACCGGATGGTGGTTCTCCACCCTGGGTGCGGTGATCTGGATGCTCGTCGTCGTTCCGGCGCTGGTGCTCGCGGTCATGCATTGGTCCGATCTGACGCACAATTTCTCGGATCAGATACTGTCCAGCAGCAACCTGCTGGTGATGTTCTGCGTCTATCCGGTGGTCAAGCTGTTGCACGAGCTCGGTCATGGCATCGCCGCACGCAAGTGGGGCGCGCCTGTCCATGAGATGGGGCTGATGTTCCTCGTCTTTGCTCCGGTGCCCTACGTCAACGCCTCGGCGACGGCCATCTTCCCGTCCCGCGTGCAGCGCAGCGTGGTGGCGGCAGCGGGCATGCTGGTCGAAGTCTTCGTCGCTGCCATCGCACTCTACGTGTGGCTGCTGATCGAGCCCGGGGTCAGTCGCGCGGTGGCCTACAACGTCATCGTGGTGGCGGGTGTGTCGACCCTCATCGTCAATGGCAATCCCTTGCTGCGCTTCGATGCGTACTACATCTTCACCGACCTGATCGAGATGCCGAACCTCGCCCAGCGCGGACAGAAGTACTACACCTACCTGTGGGATCGCCATATCTGCGGGGCGCACGACGCAGACCAGCCCGTGGAGACCCCGGCCGAGAAGCGCTGGTTGCTTGCCTACACACCGCTGGCCTGGTGCTACCGGATGTTCCTGACCGTCACGATCGTCATGTTCGTCTCCAGCGCCTTCTTCATCTTCGGCGTACTGCTTGCCATCTGGGTGTGTATCACTGCCTTCGGCATGCCTCTGTGGAAGTCCTACAGGCATGTTGTCAATAGTGCCAGCCTGCAGCGCGTGCGCCGGCGTGCGCTACGGGTGTCGCTGGCCATCGTGCTGGTCGTGCTCAGTCTCCTGTTCATCGTGCCGGCGCCGCTGCGTACACAGGCCGAGGGCGTGGTGTGGCTGCCCGAGCGCGCCATCGTGCGCGCGGGTGGCGACGGCTTCTTCCGCTCGTGGCTCGATACGCCGGGCGGCGGCGTGGAGGCTGGGCAGGCCTTGTTCGTGCTCGAGGACATCGGCCTGAGTGCGGAGATCGAGCTTGCACGCGCCCGCTTGCACGAAGCCGAGTCCCGATTGCGTGCCGAGCAGTTTTCCGATCCGGTCAAGGCGGTTCTGCTCGAGCGCCAGCGACGCATGGAGGCCGAGCTGCTTGCCAGACTTGAGGAGCGCGCAAGCCTGCTGGTTGCGCACGCGGGCGCGTCGGGCCGGCTGATCGTGCCCAGGGCGCAGGATTTGGCTGGCGCTTTCCTGCGCAAGGGCGATCTCGTCGGTTACGTGCTCGATCGCGATGACCTGATCGCCCGGGTAGTGGTCCGCCAGGATGATATCGACCTTGTCCGCGAGCGGATGCGCGCCGCGGAGTTGCGGTTTGCCGACTGGATCGGGCGCGCCCATGTCACGCAGGTGGTGCGGCCGGCGGCCGGCGGTGTGGACACCTTGCCGTCACCGGCGCTGGGGATTCATGGCGGCGGCAGCGTGCCTACTGCTGTAGATGATCCGGAGGGGCTCAGGACCCTCGAGCGGGTGTTCTTGATCGATATGGCCTTGCCGGCGCGTGACGAGGCGATCGGGTTTGGCGAACGCGTGTTCGTGCGTTTCGACCTCGGCTGGGAACCGATCGGTGTCCAGGGCCTGCGGCGCTTGCGTCAGCTCTTCCTGAGCAAGTTCGGTGTCTGACGTCCGGGCCTTGCTGAAGGGGCGAGCCGTCAAGGTCGGCGATGCGGCCTACCTCGAGCGGCTCGAGGATCCGCCTCATGTCGTCGAGGAGTGGCTGCGTGCGTTGGTCGCGCGTTTTGCCGTCGGCAAGGGGCGGCGGGATGGTGCGCTCGTGGCCGCGGTGAACGCTATCGAGCCCGAGCTGTTGGTGCTCGACGACGATCAGTTGCGGGTCCGCATCCACGCCGTGGCGCGCCGCATGCAGCGCGAGGGCTTGCTCGATGCGCTCATCGCCGAAGCCTTTGCGATCATCAGGGAGGCATCGCGCCGGGTTTTGGGCAAGCGCCACCACGATGTCCAACTGCTTGCCGGCGAGGCCTTGCTGCGCGGACGGATTGCCGAGATGGCAACCGGTGAAGGCAAGACGCTGGCGGCGACCTTGGGCGTGTGCGTGGCTGCGCTTTGCGGTGCCGCAGTGCATGTGGTGACCGTGAACGACTATCTCGCCGAGCGTGACGCCGAGGAGAACCAGCCCCTGTACGCGTTCTTCGGCCTCGCCGTGGGGGTGGTGTTGCAGGACATGGATGTCGACAAGCGCAGGGCCGAGTACGCCAAGCCCGTGGTCTATGTCTCCAACAAGGAGCTCACCTTCGACTACCTGAAGGACCGCATCGCACTGGGTGCGACACCGCTTGCCCAGTTGCGTCTGCGCCGGCTGCTCGGCGCACGCAGCGGCGCACTCCCCATCCTGCGCGGCCTGCATGTGGCAATCGTCGATGAGGCCGACAGCGTGCTCATCGACGAGGCCAGAACGCCGCTGATCATCTCTGAGACGCTCCCGGACGAGCTCGATCCGGCCATTTACCACCGTGCGATCGCCTTCGCGGCGACGCTCTCCGCTGGCGAGCACTACGTACTCGGCCGGGAACGCGACATCTGGCTGACGTCTGCCGGCGAGGCCCATGCGGAGCACGTGCTGCGCGATGAGGGGGGGGTTTGGGTTTCGGCACTGTGGCGTCGTGAGTTGATCAACAAGGCGCTTTCGGCGCGCGAGCTCTTTCATCGCGACCAGCACTACATCGTCGCCGATGAGAAGGTACAGATCGTCGATGAGTTCACTGGCCGGGTGATGCCCGACCGAACCTGGGAGCGTGGGCTGCATCAGATGATCGAGGCAAAGGAAGGATGCGAGATCTCCGGCCAGCGCCGGACCTTGTCGCAGATCACCTACCAGCGCTTCTTCGGACGCTATCTGTTGCTGGCCGGGATGACCGGGACTGCGGCCGAGGTCGGCGGTGAGCTGCGCCGGGTATACGATCTCAGCATCACGCGCATTCCGACCAACAAGGCCCTGCGTCGCGTGCGCTTGCCTGACCGTGTCTTTCGCAATTCGGACGCACGCTGGGATGCGGTTGCAGTTCGGGCGGCCGCTGTCGCGGCCGAGGGCAGGGCCGTGCTGGTCGGCACGCGCTCGGTAGAAGCCTCGGAGCTGCTCAGTGCCGCGCTGAGCGCACAAGGCGTGGAGCATACGGTGCTTAATGCACGCCAGGATGCAGCCGAGGCGGATGCGGTGGCGGCAGCTGGTCAGCCAGGACGGATAACCGTTGCGACCAACATGGCGGGACGGGGGACCGACATCAAGCTCGCGCCCGAAGTGGAGCAGCGCGGTGGGTTGCATGTGATCCTCACCGAGTTCCACGAAAGCGCCCGGGTGGACAGACAGCTCTTCGGGCGCTCGGCGCGCCAGGGCAACCCGGGGTCCGTCGAGGCCATCGTGAGTCTCGATGACGAACTCTTCGTCCGCTATTGCCCGATGCTCGTGCGTACGCTGGGACCGCTCTGTCGGCGCGGCTCCGCGTGGTCAGGGCACGTGTTCAGGGCCTTGGTGTGGTTCGCCCAGAGCACGGCCGAACGCCGCAACCGCGCCGTGCGCCTGGATACGATCAAGCGGGACCGGAAATGGTTGAAGGCGCTGAGCTTTGTCGGCGTCGACAAGAAGTGATCGGCGTGGTGGAAACCGTGCAGTGACGCCTGCGAGCGGGTTTTCTGGCGGGTATGGCTTGGTGTTGATATTATTTTGTCATTTTCAGGGCGTGGTGCGCATCCAGGGGGCAGGCAGATGACTGAAGCGGTTCATTCGGTGGTGTTCCAGGATGCGGTGCTGGAAGGGCTAGAGCGCGAACAGGCTGCACGGCGGCGGGTGGCGTTCGAGTTTACCGGCGAGGGCTTCGAGTTCTTCCGCATCTGGATCGTCAACCTTCTGCTCACCATCGTCACGCTGGGTATCTATTCGGCCTGGGCAAAGGTGCGCACGCAGCGCTACTTCTACGGCAGCACCCGGCTGGACGGCGCCAGTTTCGACTATCTCGCCAGCCCGCTGAGCATCCTCAAGGGGCGCCTGGTCGCCTTCGCCATGCTGCTGGTGTACGTACTCGCCAGCGAGTTCGTGCCCCTGCTCGGGGCGGTGTTGATGCTGTTCTTCATCGCGATCATGCCGTGGGTCATCGTCCGCGGCCTTGCCTTTCGCAACCATTACTCGGCCTGGCGTGGGCTGCGCTTCGGCTTTGATGGGCGCGTCGGCGAGGCCTACGTGGTATTCCTGCTGTGGCCGCTGCTGAGCGTGCTGACGCTGGGCCTGCTGTTCCCGTATGCCTTTTTCCGCCAGCAGCGCTTCATCATCGACAACACGCGCTATGGCGTCACGCACTTCAGTTTCGCTGCCGGTGCCGGCAAGTTCTATACGCTCTTCCTGATCGTTCTTGGTGTCTTCCTGGCCGGAGCGATCGTCGCCGGGGTGCTGGGCACGGTCTTCCCGCCGCTCTCCATCCTGCTCATGGTGGCCATGTACCTGCTGGCGATGGCATTGTTCGCGGTCAGGCTCACCAATCTGCGCTTCAACACCACCACCATCGATCGCCACGCGACCGCCGCCGATTACCGCCTCGGCTCCTACGCTGCGCTCATGTTCACCAACACGCTGGCGATCGTGCTCACCCTGGGTTTGTTCTACCCGTGGGCGAAGGTACGCAGCGCCCGTTACGCGGCTGCACACATCGCCCTCGATGCCGATGGCGACCTCGATCGCTTTGTCGCCGACCAGGGCGCTGCCTTGAGTGCCGTGGGCGGTGAGATCGGCGATGTCTTCGACGTCGACCTGGGCTTCTGATGCAGGTCGCCGGGCATTTTCAGGGCGGTAGCAGCTCTCGCCGCGTGGCGGCGACCTTGCGGTGCGAGCGCGGGCAGGTGAGGGTGGTGGCGGAGGGGGGCGATCTGCTCGCGGCAGCGGAACGCGACGAGGTCGACGTGTCGTCGCGGCTGGGCAACACGCCGCGCTTCATCCGCTTCCAAGGGGGAGAGGCCTTCGAGACGGCGGACAACGACGGTGTCGATCGGTTGTTGCCGGCAGCAGGTGCGGGATTGCTCCATCACCTCGAGTCGCACCTGCGCTATGTGCTGCTCGGCGTGCTGGTGACGGTGGCCTTTGTGTGGGCGAGCGTGCAGTGGGGTGTGCCGATGGCTGCGCGTGCCATTGCTGCATCATTACCGCAGAGCGTGCATGCGCACGCGGACAGCCTGGTGCTGGAGCTGATCGACCGCCAGATGATGGCGCCGAGCAGGCTCGACGCCACAGAGCAGCAGCGTCTGCAGGTCTTGTTTGCGCCCCTTGCGGCGGAGCTTGGCGAGGACCCGCCGATCCGCGTGCTGTTCCGCCTTGCCAGCGACGAGATCGGCGCCAATGCGCTCGCCTTGCCGGGCGGCACCATCGTGTTTACCGATCAGCTGGTCGGGCTCGCACGCAGCGACGAAGAACTGATCGGCGTGCTCGCTCACGAAATTGGCCATGTCGCACATCGGCATGCGATGCGGCGCTCGATCCAGGCCTCGATGATGGGTGTTCTGGCTGCGGTTGTGGTGGGTGACGTGTCTGCGGTGTCGTCTGCCGTCACCGCACTGCCGCTGATCCTCACTGAACTTGGCTACTCGCGCGGCTTCGAGCGCGAGGCCGACGACCACGCGGTGGACATGATGCGCCGCCATGGTGTCGACCCGCGCCATCTGGCCAACATGCTGCAGCGCCTCGATCCGGCGCAGGGCGGCGTGGGTCGCTACCTGTCCACCCATCCGCCAACGCCAGAACGCGTGCGCGCCATCCACGCGCGCGCCGCGCAGTAGGCACGCGTCAGCGCGCGATCGGCTTGTAGCGGATACGCTTCGGCTTCGCGCCTTCTTCGCCCAGGCGCTTCTTCTTGTCCTCTTCGTATTCCTGGTAGTTGCCGGCGAAGAAGGTCCATTGCGAATCGCCTTCGGCCGCCAGGATGTGCGTGCAGATGCGGTCGAGGAACCAGCGGTCGTGCGAGATCACCAGCGCGCAGCCGGCGAACTCCAGCAGCGCGTCTTCGAGCGCGCGCAGGGTCTCGACGTCGAGGTCGTTGGACGGTTCGTCCAGCAGCAGCATGTTGCCGCCCTGGATCAGGGTCTTGGCCAGGTGCAGGCGCCCGCGCTCGCCACCCGAGAGATTGCCGACGATCTTCTGCTGGTCGCCGCCCTTGAAGTTGAAGCGGCCGATGTAGGCGCGGCTGGGCATCTCGAAGCGGCCCACGGTAAGCACGTCGGCGCCATCGGAAATGGCATCGAACACCGTCTTGTCGTTGGCCAGGCCTTCGCGGGTCTGGTCGACGGCGGCGATCTTGACCGTGGTGCCGATCTCGACCGTGCCGGAATCGGGCGTGTCGCGGCCTTCGATCATCTTGAACAGCGTCGATTTACCGGCGCCGTTGGGGCCGATGATGCCGACGATGGCGCCCGGCGGGATGCTGAAGCTGACGTTGTCCATCAGCAGCTTGTCGCCGAAGGCCTTGCTGACGTTGTGGAACTCGATGACCTTGTCGCCCAGGCGCTCGCCGGGCGGGATGAAGATTTCCTGCGTCTCGTTGCGGCGCTGGTACTCGACGCTCGCCATTTCCTCGTAGCGGGCCAGGCGGGCCTTGGACTTGGCCTGGCGCGCCTTGGGGTTGGAGCGCGCCCATTCCAGCTCGGTCTTCATCGCCTTCTGGTGCGCAGCTTCCTGCTTGGCTTCCTGCGCCAGGCGGTCACCCTTCTGCTCGAGCCATGACGAGTAGTTGCCCTTCCAGGGGATGCCGTGGCCGCGGTCGAGTTCGAGGATCCACTCGGCGGCGTTGTCGAGGAAGTAGCGGTCGTGGGTGACGGCGACCACAGTGCCGGGGAAGCGGGTGAGGAACTGCTCCAGCCAGTCGACCGATTCGGCGTCGAGGTGGTTGGTGGGCTCGTCGAGCAGCAACATGTCGGGCTTGGACAGCAGCAGCTTGCACAGCGCGACGCGGCGCTTCTCACCGCCGGACAGGTTGCCGATCACGGCGTCCCAGGGCGGCAGGCGCAGCGCGTCGGCGGCGATTTCCATCTGGGTCTCGACGTCGCTGCCGGCCGTCGACAGGATGTTCTCGTACTTGGCCTGTTCCTCGGCGAGCTTGTCGAAGTCGGCGTCGGGTTCGGCGTAGGCGGCGTAGACCTCCTCCAGCTTCTGGCGGGCTTCCATGATCTCGCCAAGCGCGGACTCGACCTCTTCCTTCACCGTCTTGGCGGGGTCGAGCTCGGGCTCCTGCGGCAGGTAGCCGATGCGCTGGCCGGCGAGCCACTGCACTTCGCCATCGTATTCCTTGTCCACGCCGGCCATGATGCGCAGCACGGTGGACTTGCCCGAGCCGTTGAGGCCGAGCAGGCCGATCTTGGCGCCGGGGAAGAAGGAAAGGGAGATGTCCTTGATGATCTGACGCTTGGGCGGAACGATCTTGCTCACGCGCAGCATCGACATGACGTATTGGGCCATGGGGGAGGGTCCTGCTGAGTCGGAAAGGGCTGCAGTCTACAGCATCCCCTCAATGTCCTTCACCAGTTCCTCCGGCGTCGTCGTCGGTGCGTAGCGGTCGATGCGCTGGCCGTCACGGCTGACCAGGAACTTGGTGAAGTTCCACTTGATGGCCTCGGTGCCGAGGATGCCCTTGGCGTGCTGTTTGAGGTGCTTGTAGAGCGGATGCGCGCCGTCACCGTTGACCTCGATCTTGGCGTGCATCGGGAAGCTCACGCCGTAGTTCTTCTCGCAGAAGGCGCCGATCTCTTCCGCGCTGCCCGGCTCCTGGGCGCCGAACTGGTTGCACGGAAAACCGAGCACGACCAGGCCGCGGTCCTTGTAGGTCTGGTAGAGCTTCTCGAGGCCGGCGTAGTGCGGGGTGAGGCCGCACTGGCTGGCGGTGTTGACGACCAGCAACACCTTGCCGGCATGTTCGCCAAGGGTGGTGGTGCCGCCGCTGAGGCGCTCGACTTCGATCTCGTACAGATTGGAATTCATCGTGTCTCTCCGTATGGGTCCTTGTCCGCTTGTCGGCAATCGGGGTGAATGCCCCGTTCCGCAGCGGCTTCGACGCGTGCAGGGTGACACAAGTTCGGTGCTGCGGGGTGGTGCTCAGCGGTGGCCGGGGCGCGGTCGCAGGCGGGGCGCCAGCTCACCCGCAGGCACTGGCCTGCCAATGAGATAGCCCTGCAGCTGGTGGCAGCCCTGTGCGACGAGGAAGCTGCGTTGCGCCTCGGTCTCCACGCCTTCAGCGATCGCCTCCAGCCCCAGGCTGTGGGCCATGCCGATGATGGCCGAGGCAATCTTGCCCTCGTTGCCTTCTGCGCTGATGTCACTGACGAAGCTGCGGTCGATCTTGAGCGCATTGACCGGGAACTGGCGCAGGTAGTTGAGCGACGAGTAGCCGGTGCCGAAATCGTCGATCGACAGACGCACGCCCATGTCGCGCAGCCGGATCAGGGTGTGGATGTTACGGTCGATGTCGCGCATCAGCATGGTTTCGGTGAGCTCGAGCTCGATCACCTCGGGTGCAAGGCCGGCATCGTTGATCGCGTTCGATATCTGGGAGACGATGTTCTGCTGGGCAAGCTGCTGTGCGGACAGATTCACTGCGACCGGCACGATGTCGAGGCCGGCATCGAGCCAGGCGCGTTGCTGGCGGCAGGCCTCGCCGAGCACCCACTCGCCGATCGTGCCAATGAGCCCGATCTCCTCGGCGAGCGGTATGAAGCGGCCGGGGGCGACCAAGCCCAGCTCCGGATGCTGCCAGCGCAGCAGCGCCTCCAGCCCGAGCAGCCGGCCGCTGATCGCGCACTCCTTGGGCTGGTAGTGCAGCAGCAGTTCGCCGCGGTCTGCCGCCCCGCGCAGCTGGTTCTCGAGCAGCAGCTGGCCGAGCGAGGAGGTGTTCATCTCGGCCGAGAAGAACTCGAAGCCATTGCGTCCGGCTTCCTTGGCGCGATGCATCGCGGCGTCGGCGTTGCGCAGCAGGGCCGAGGGCGTGCCGCCGTCCTGGTCGTAGAGCGCGATGCCGATGCTTGCGGTCACCGTGATCCGGTGCTCGCCCAGCTGGCATGGAAGCGCCACTTCGTCGAGGATCTTGCGCGCGATGACTGCGGCATCGTGAGCGCCGTCGACCTCCTGCAGCACGATCACGAATTCGTCGCCGCTCAGGCGTGCCAGCGTGTCGGTGTCGCGGATCGTGCTGCGGCAGCGTTCGGTGATCTGCAGCAGCAGGCCGTCGCCACTCTCGTGCCCGAGGATGTCGTTGATCGTCTTGAAGCGGTCGAGGTCGAGCAGCAGCACCGCTACGCCGCGTCTGTGCCGTCGCGCCTGCAGCAGCACCTGTTGCAGGCGGTCCTGGAGGAGAGCGCGGTTGGGCAGGTTGGTGAGCGGGTCATGATGGGCGAGATGCAGGATGCGCGCCTCGGCCTCCTTGCGTTCGGTGATGTCGGAGAAGATGCCGATGTAGTTCAGGACCTTGCCGTCCTCGCCATGTACCGCGCTGATCGACAACCACTCGGGATAGATCGAGCCGTTGCGCCGACGATTCCAGATCTCGCCTTGCCACTGGCCACGGCTGTTGATGGCCGACCACATGCGGCGGTAGAAGCCCGCATCCTGGCGACCGGAGTTGAGCAGCCCGGGGGAGTGCCCGATCACCTCGTCCAGGGTGTAGCCGGTGATCCGGCTGAACGCCGGGTTGGCCGCGATGATGGTCCCCGCGGCATCGGTGATCAGCATGCCCTCGCTCGAGCTGGTGAATACGGTCGCATAGCGTGTCAGCTCAGCCTCTGCACTGCGGAGCGCTGCGACGGTGGCATTGAGCTCGACGTGGGTGTCCGCTACTGCCAGCGTCGTCTTGCGCAGCCGGATGGCAGTCAACAGCAGGAAGACTCCGAGCCCCAGGGCAACCGCGAGCAGCAGCACGAGGTGGGCCTGGATGCGCGCTGCGGCCGACTTGTAGCCAGCCGCATAGCTTTCCACGAGGACCTCGCCCTGGCGCGCGCTGGCCAGCGCAAGCAGGGCGGATGAGAGCTCGTCCAGGCGCTGGTGCCTGGCCTGGGCGGGCTTCGTGATCCGCGCCAGTTCCTCCTGGAGGGCCGCGACCAGCTGTTGCTTGTACTGCTGCATTCGGGCGTAGCTGTCGAGCTGATCGAGAACGCGCAGCCTCTCCTCGTGGGTCAGGAACGATGGCGTGTCGTGGAGCGCATCGATCAGCGTCCGCATGCGTGCGCTGTGTGCTTCGACCGCCTGCCAGCTGCCGATGTCCAGGCGGCTTGCGATGGTTGCGGTGTTGAGCTCGGCATCCACCTGACGGATCTCGCGCAGGTCGCGTGCATAGCGCAGGTGCTCGCCGGTGGTGACCGCGCCGGCCTGGACGAAAAGGCTGCCCACGACGGCGAGCACGACCAGCCCAAGCACCAGCAGCCTGATGTGGGTCGAGGTCCTCAGCAGCCTGGAGACGGCGGCACGCGTCATGCGCCGTACGTTCCGGGTGACCTACCGGCCAGGCAGCGCAGAGAAAGGAACAGGGAGGCGGGTATGGGTGTTTTCACGGGCCGCGATGCTAGCGGCCCAGGTGTGATCAAAGTTGATAATTATCAAGAAAAAGGGGATAGCACGAGCGCATGCGCGCCTGTCATCGCCCGCTCACTTGTCGACGAAAGCACGTTCGATCACGTAGTCGCCGGGTACGCCTATGCGCGGCGACATGGAGAAACCACGTGCGTCGAGCAGGTCGCAGCAGTCCTTGTTCATCGCCTGGCTGCCGCAGATCATGACGCGGTCTGAGGCCGGGTCGAGCGCGGGTAGGCCGATGTCGGCGAACAGCCTGCCGGATTCGATCACATGCGTGATGCGGCCGGTATTGCGGAAGGCCTCGCGGGTGACCGTGGGGTAATAGATGAGCTGTTCGCTCACCTGCTCGCCGAAGAACTCGTTCTGCGGCAGCACGCGGGTGATGAAGTCGGTGTAGGCGAGCTCGGCAACGAAGCGCACGCCGTGCACCAGCACCACCTTGTCGAAGCGCGCATAGGTCTCCGGATCCTGGATCACGCTCAGGAAAGGCGCCAGGCCGGTGCCGGTGGCGAGCAGGTAGAGGTGCTTGCCGGGGTTGAGGTCGTGCAGCACCAAGGTGCCGGTGGGCTTCTTGCTCACGACGATGGGGTCGCCCTCGCGCAGGTGCTGCAGGCGTGATGTCAGCGGGCCGTCAGGCACCTTGATGCTGAAGAACTCGAGATGCTCCTCGTAGTTGGGGCTGGCGATGCTGTAGGCGCGGGTCAGCGGCTTGCCATCGACGTCGAGCCCGATCATCACGAACTGGCCGTTCTCGAAGCGCAGGCCGGGATTGCGCGTGGTACGAAAGCTGAAGAGGGAGTCGTTCCAGTGATGGACGCTGAGGACACGTTCGGTGACGAGGTTGCTCATGACGGCTGCGGACCCTGTGGGGGTGATTCGGATGGCCTTGATTCTAGGCCTGCGTGGTTAGTGATCTGGTGGATAATAGTGATATCACTTACCTATTGAATCGATATGAGGTTCACGCTCCGTCAGATGCAGGTGTTCGTCCAGATCGCGCGCAGCGAGAACGTCTCGCGTGCGGCCGAAGCGCTCGCACTGTCGCAGTCGGCCGCCAGTGCGGCGTTGGCCGAGCTCGAGAGCCAGTTCGATCAGCAGCTCTTCGACCGCGCCGGCAAGCGTCTGCGCCTGAACGAGCAGGGCAGCCTGTTGCTTGCTCATGCCGTAGAGCTGCTGGACCGCGCCGAGGAGATCGACGCCTTGCTGCGCGGCGAGCGTGGTCTGGGTAACCTGCGGGTGGGGGCCACCCTCACCATCGGCAACTACCTGCTGCCGCTCATTGTGTCGAATTTCCTGCAGGCGCATCCCGAGAGCAGGGTGCGCCTGCAGGTGCATAACACCGCCACCATTGCTGCCATGCTGCTGCGGCACGAGATCGATCTGGGGCTGGTCGAAGGCCAGGTCGTCGATGCGGCGCTCGAGGTCGAGCCCTGGGTGGAGGACGAACTGGTGGTGTTCTGTGCGCCGGGGCATGCGCTGGCCAAAGGGGGGCAAGTCGGGCTGGATGCGATCGCCCACCAGCCCTGGATTCTGCGCGAACGTGGTTCGGGTACGCGTGAGACTTTCGACCAGGCCTTGCGCCACTGGCCGGGCGGCATCGTGCCGCGGCTTGAACTCGAGCATACCGAGGCCGTCAAGCGTGCGGTCGAGAGCGGACTGGGACTGGGCTGCCTGTCCAGGCTCGCCCTTCGCGATGCCTTTCGCCGTGGCAGCCTGGTGCCGGTCGACACCCCGCAACTCGACCTGCGGCGGTATTTCTACTTCGTCTGGCATCGTGGCAAGTACCACAGCCGCGTCATCCGTCGATTCCTGGAGGACTGCCGCGCCTTCACTGGCGGCGCACGGCGCAGTGACCAGATTCCGCTGCCGCCGGTGCCATGAGTCCCGACTGGCGCCTCGTTGGCGGTGAAATCGCGACTTGCGTTGCGCCTACGGGATGCCGACGCGCGCTAGGGGGCGCTGTAGGAGCGGCGCGAGCCGCGAGGGGTTGAAGGCGACGGGGCGCATAAAAGCTCGCGGCTGGCGCCGCTCCTACCGGGGGGGCGCGGTGGGGGGGGGGCTGCAGGAGCAGCGCCCGCCGCGAGCCTTTACCTTCAGGCTGCGCCGCGGCGGCGGAAGTCGCGCGGCCGGAAACCGAGCGCGAACAGCGTGGCGAAGTAGGCTGCAGCGCCCGCAACCACGACCACGCCAAGCCGCCCGGCACGCTCAAGGCCGCCGATCTCGAGCCACAGCGTCGCCGGACCGCCCGCAAACCACAGCACCCCTCCCATTACTGCCAGGGCCGCCAGCAGCTTCAGTGCGAATATCCCCCAGCCGGCTTGCGGCGTGTAGATGGCGCGCTTGCGCAGGCCGCGGTAAAGCAAAGCCGCGTTGAGGCAGGATGCCAGCCCGATCGCCAGCGCCAGCCCGGCATGGCGCAATGGGAAGACGAAGGCCAGGTTCATCAGCTGGGTGGCGCATAGCGTGATGAGGGCGATCTTCACCGGGGTGCGGATGTCCTGGCGGGCGTAGAAGCCCGGCGCCAGCACCTTCACCAGGATCAGGCCGGTCAAGCCGATGCTGTAGGCGACCAGCGCGCTGCGCGTCTGCATCACGTCGGTTGCCGAGAAGGCTCCGTAGTTGAACAGGGTCGCCACCAGCGGCACCGCCAGCAGCGCCAGGCCCAGGGCCGCGGGCAGAGTCAGCAACAGGGTCAGGCGCAGGCCCCAGTCGAGCAGCGAGGAGAACTCCTCGCCCTTGTCGTCGGCATGCAGCTTGGACAGGCTGGGCAGCAGGATCGTCCCCAGCGCCACGCCCAGCAGGCCGGCGGGAAACTCCATCAGGCGGTCGGCGTAGTACAGCCAGGACACGCTGCCGCTCTCCAGGAATGAGGCGAAGATGGTGTTGATCAGCAGGGAGATCTGGCTTACCGACACGCCCAGGATGGCGGGCGCCATCAGTTTCATGACGCGGCGCACGCCAGGGTCGGACATGTCCAGGTCGAAGCGTGGCAGCATGCCGATCTTCATCAGCGGACGGATCTGCAGGATCAGCTGCAACAGCCCGCCGATGAACACCGCCCACGCCAGCGCCAGCACCGGCGGGTCGAAGTAGGGCACGGCGAACAGAGCCATGCCGATGAAGGCGAGGTTGAGCAGGACCGGTGTGAATGCCGGGATGGCAAAGCGGCTCCAGGTGTTGAGGACGCCGCCCGCCAGCGCCACCAGGGACATGAAGAAGATGTAGGGGAAGGTGATGCGGGTGAGTTCGACTGTGAGCTCGAATTTGCCCGGGTCACCCGAGAAACCCGGTGCCGACACGTAGATGATGAGCGGTGCCGCCAGTGCGCCGAGTGCCGCCACGACCGCCACGATCAGCCCGAGCAGGGTTGCGACGCGGTTGACCAGGGTGTGGGTTGCCGCCTCGCCCTGGCGGTTCTTGTATTCAGCGAGGATCGGCACGAAGGCCTGGGAGAACGCCCCTTCGGCGAACATTCGCCGCAGCAGGTTGGGCAGGCGGAAGGCGACGAAGAAGGCGTCGGTGGCCATGCCGGCGCCGAAGGCGCGGGCGATGACGAGGTCGCGCACGAAGCCGAGGATGCGGGACAGCAGGGTCATGCCGCTGACGGTGGCGAGGGCGCGCAGGAGGTTCATGAGGTGCGGGGCAGTGCAGGTTGCAGTTCGGGAGGCGGCGCAAGGCGCGCATCATAACCGGCTGTGCCGCCAATCCGTTGCCGTCATCGTGATTGCACGGCTGCCGATGCAGGCGAGGGGGCGAAGGCGGGTGCCCGGTTATGGCGGCGGACGAGCTTGCGCACGCGATAGATGTCTCGCCGCCTGAACGGCAGTCCTACATTAATGCGGTTGCCTATTGCATTTGTCCGCGTGGCTCAATATAATCGCGGACTTTTCTAGAACCACCAACACGGAATTCACATTTATGGCCAACTCGGCACAAGCTCGCAAGCGCGCCCGTCAGGCGACCAAGGCACGCGCCCATAACGGCAGCCTTCGTTCCCGCCTGCGTACCGCGATCAAGGCCGTGCGCAAGGCCATCGTGGGTGGCGACAAGGCGGCGGCTCAGTCGGTCTTTCGCACCTCGATGAGCACCATCGACAGCATCGCTGACAAGAACATCATTCACAAGAACAAGGCTGCTCGCCACAAGAGCCGTCTTTCGGCCGCCGTCAAGGCAATGGCCGTCTGATTCTTGAAGTATGCCGGCGTCCAGGCGCCGAGACTGGAAAAGCGACCTGCGGGTCGCTTTTTTGTTAGCTGCCTGGGCTGAAGATGCGGGCGTCTATGCAGAGCTGCGTCCCAACGTGGGCGGTGCTGATGTAGGAGCGGCGCAAGCCGCGAGGGTTTGAATGCGATAGCGCCGGGATGAGCCGACGAAAAGCTCGCGGCTGGCGCCGCTCCTACAGCACACCCATCGCATGGCGGCTCCCCGTAGGAGTGGCGCAAGCCGCGAGGTGTTGAAGGCGATGCCGCCCTAAGGCAAGAAGCTCGCGGCTGGCACCGCTCCCGCAGTGAAAGTGAAGGCGTGCTCCGCGCTTGTTCCTGCGGTCCGCCTGTCTCTCTGGCGTGTGTTTACAGGGACGTATCGCCCATCCACTCGATCTGCAGGTTGTTGTCGTTGGCGAAGTTAACCATGAACTTGTAGGCCAGCGGCTCGACGTCGTAGAGGCGAGCGTCGACAAGGACGGTCTTGTCACCCTTGAGTGTGCAACCGGGGCGCACATAAGGGGAGTAGGTCATGCGATGGTCGGCGCCAAAGGCCGACATCACGCCGCACAGGCGGTCTGCCCAGTCGCTCGGACGGAATTTCTTCCCCTCCCTCGTGACCCCGACAATGATGAAGTTTTCGATCTTCTGGTTCATGTGTGATGCCTTGGCGGCTTCGGGGGGCGTCGCTGTTGCGGTTCTTTGATGCCGGAATCAGGACGGGCGGCATTCTAGCAGAAAACCGCAGTTGCGCTTTTCGGCGTGTGCTGGCGCGCCATGGGGCTTATGTACAGCGTGCCGGGTTTTGGCTTAATATTCAGCGCTATTCCTGCACGGCGGCGTTGGCCGCCGTGTGCGTTTTCTGGCTTCGTCGAACTCGAGGTATCCCATGTCCCATGTCATGAACACCTACGCCCGCCTGCCGGTGGCCTTCTCCCACGGCGAGGGTGTTTGGCTCTACGACGAGACTGGCAAGCGCTATCTCGATGCCCTCTCCGGCATCGCCGTCAATACCCTCGGTCACAACCATCCGCGACTCGTCAAGGCCATTGCCGACCAGGCCGGGCGCGTGCTGCACACTTCCAACCTGTACGGCATCCCGCTGCAGGACGAACTCGCCGACCGCATTGCCGAGACGTCCGGCATGGACGAAGTCTTCTTCTGCAATTCGGGCTGCGAGGCCAATGAGGCTGCGATCAAGCTCGCGCGCATGTACGGGCACAACAAGGGTGTCGAGCTGCCTCACATCATCGTCATGGAGCAGGCCTTCCACGGCCGCACCATGGCCACGCTGTCGGCGACCGGCAACCGCAAGGCGCAGGCCGGTTTCGAGCCGCTGGTACAGGGCTTCATCCGTGTGCCCTACAAGGACATCGAGGCCATCCGCAAGGTTGGTGAGCACAACCATGCGGTTGTCGCCGTGATGCTCGAGATGATCCAGGGCGAGGGCGGCGTCAACGTGGCCGACGAGACCTTCCAGCGTGAACTGCGCGCGCTGTGCGACGACAAGGGCTGGTTGCTCATCTGCGACGAGGTCCAGTGCGGCATGGGCCGTACGGGCAAATGGTTCGGCTGGCAGCACGCCGGCACCATGCCCGACGTCATGACCCTGGCAAAGGGCCTGGCCTCCGGCGTGCCGATCGGCGCCTGCGTCACAGCGGGCAAGGCGAAGGGGCTGTTCGGGCCGGGCAACCACGGCTCCACCTTCGGTGGCAATCCGCTCGCTTGCGCGGCGGGTCTGGCGACCTTCGGCGCCATTGTCGACGACAAGCTCATGGACAACGCCGTTGCCGTGGGCGATGCGATCCGCAAGGGTATGGCCGAGGCGCTCGAGGGCGTGGCTGGCATCGTCGATATCCGCGGCCGCGGCTTGATGATCGGCATCGAACTCGACCGCCCCTGCGGCGCGCTCATGGCGCGTGCCGCCGAACAGGGGCTGCTGCTGTCGGTCACCTCCGAACGCGTGGTGCGCCTGCTGCCCGCGCTCACCTTCACCGCTGCCGACGCCCAGACGCTGGTGGCCATGCTGGCGCCGATGATTCGCGACTTCCTCGCGAACGGCTGAGGATTGCCTATGACTTCAATCAAGCACTATCTGCAGTTCAAGGACTTCACACGCGAAGAGTATGACTACGTGTTCGCGCGTGCCAGGTGGATCAAGGATAAGTTCAAGCGCTACGAGCCCTACCATCCGCTGTTCGACCGCACGCTGGTGATGATCTTCGAGAAGGCCAGCACCCGCACCCGGCTGTCGTTCGAGGCCGGCATGCACCAGCTCGGCGGCTCGGCCATCTATCTGAACACGCGTGACTCGCAGCTCGGCCGCGGTGAGCCGGTGGAAGATGCCGGCCAGGTCATCTCGCGCATGAGCGATATCGTGATGATCCGCACATTCGAGCAGGACATCGTCGAGCGCTTTGCCGCCAACTCGCGGGTGCCGGTCATCAACGGCCTCACCAACGAATACCACCCCTGCCAGATCCTCGCCGACATCTTCACCTTCATCGAGCATCGCGGCTCCATCCAGGGCAAGACGGTGGCCTGGATCGGTGACAGCAACAACATGTGCAATACCTGGCTGCAGGCGGCCGAGGTGCTGGATTTCAACGTGCATGTGTCGACGCCGCCGGGCTACGAGGTCGAGCCCGAGCGCGCTGGTCTCTACGGTACCGATCACTTCGAGCAGTTCGCCGACCCGATGGACGCCTGCCGCGGTGCCGACCTGGTGACCACCGACGTGTGGACCTCGATGGGCTTCGAGGCCGAGAACGAGGAGCGCATGAAGGCCTTTGCCGATTGGTGCGTCGATGCAGACATGATGGCCGTCGCCCACAAGGACGCCGTCTTCATGCACTGCCTGCCCGCGCACCGCGGCGAGGAAGTAACGGCCGAGGTCATCGATGGCCCGCAGTCGGTGGTGTGGGACGAAGCCGAGAACCGGCTGCACGCGCAGAAGGCGCTGATGGAATACCTGATGCTTGGCCGCATCGAGAACTGAGCTACGAGACAATCACGGCATGCACGGGCGTGTGTGCCGGCAACACAGCAGGAAACAGGAAAACAGCATGAGCGACGTCAACAAAGTAGTGCTCGCCTACTCGGGCGGGCTGGACACTTCGGTCATCCTGAAGTGGCTGCAGGACACCTACCAGTGCGAAGTGGTCACCTTCACCGCCGACCTCGGCCAGGGCGAAGAGCTCGAGCCCGCGCGCACCAAGGCGCTCAAGTTCGGCATCAAGCCCGAGAACATCTTCATCGACGACCTGCGCGAAGAGTTCGTGCGCGACTTCGTCTTCCCGATGTTCCGCGCCAACACCGTCTACGAAGGCGAGTACCTGCTCGGCACCTCGATCGCACGCCCGCTGATCGCCAAGCGCCAGATCGAGATTGCACGCGCCACCGGCGCCGATGCCGTCTCCCACGGCGCCACCGGCAAGGGCAACGACCAGGTCCGCTTCGAGCTCGGCTACTATGCGCTGATGCCGGGCGTGAAGGTCATCGCGCCGTGGCGCGAATGGGATCTGCTGTCGCGCGAGAAGCTGCTGGCCTATGCCGAGAAGCACGGCATTCCCATCGAGATGAAGCACAAGCAGGGCGGCTCGCCCTACTCGATGGATGCCAACCTGCTGCATATCTCCTTCGAGGGTCGTCACCTCGAGAACCCGGCCGCCGAGGCCGAAGAGTCGATGTGGCGCTGGACGGTGTCGCCCGAGGCCGCACCGGACGCCGCCGAATACGTCGACCTGGAATTCGAGAAGGGCGACCTTGTTGCCATCAACGGCACGCGCATGAGGGCGCACGAGTTGCTCGCCAAGCTCAACGAGCTGGGCGGCAAGCACGGCATCGGCCGCCTCGACCTGGTGGAGAACCGCTACGTCGGCATGAAGAGCCGCGGCTGCTACGAGACCCCGGGCGGCACCATCCTGCTGCGTGCCCACCGCGCCATCGAATCGATCACGCTCGACCGCGAAGTCGCCCACCTCAAGGACGACCTCATGCCGCGCTACGCCAGCATGATCTACAACGGCTACTGGTGGAGCCCGGAGCGTCAGGCCATCCAGGCGCTGATCGACCACACCCAGCAGACCGTCAATGGCTGGGTGCGCCTCAAGCTCTACAAGGGCAACGTCATCGTCACCGGCCGCGACTCGAAGACCGATTCGCTGTTCGACCCGACGATCGCCACCTTCGAAGACGACGCCGGTGCCTACAACCAGAAGGACGCACACGGCTTCATCCGCCTCAACGCGCTGCGCATGCGTATCGCCGCCAACGCCAAGGCCAAGCGCAGCTGATCCCGAAGGGGGCAGCTTGATCCGCCCCCCTGTGCTGCGAAGCTCAATCCCCATACAACGCTGCGATGAATAACGATGATTTCATCCTCGGGCTCAGCTTTACCGAGTTCGAGGATCTCGCCCTCCAGATCGGCCTGACCGGGCTGATCCTGTTCATGATGTTCATCATCTGGAACCTGGGCAAGGAGTCCAAGGCCGGCCGCTACGGCATGCTGTGGATGTTCCTTGGCCTGGGCGTGGGCGTCGTCGGCTTCGTCGCCAAGGGCATCATCCAGAAGTTGCTCGGCATCGAATAAGGAGTCCGTATCTCATGGCCATCACTGCCACCTTCGACGGCGTAACCGTCACCACCCAGGCCAACGTCTATTTCGATGGCAAGTGCGTCAGCCACGGCATCCAGCTCGCCGACGGCACGAAGAAGTCGGTCGGTGTCATCCTGCCGGCGACGCTCACCTTCAACACGGGCGCGCCCGAGATCATGGAAGGGGTCGCTGGCAGCTGCCGCGTGCGCCTGAAAGGCGAGGCGGACTGGAAGACCTACGGCGCCGGCGAGTCCTTCGCCGTGCCGGGCAATTCCAGCTTCGACATCGAAGTCGCCGGCGAGCCCTACCACTACATCTGCCATTTCGGCTGATCGCGGAGGAGGGGAGTCATGCCGTCTTTCGACATCATGTCCGAGGTCGATCAGCCCTCGCTGCGCAACGCCGTAGAGCAGGCCAACCGCAAGGTTGAGGGTCGCCACGACTTCAAGGGCACCAGCGCCAAGATCGAGCATGCCGACAAGCTGCTCACCATCCATGGCGACAGCGACTTCCAGCTCGACCAGATCAAGACCATCCTGCTGCCCGAGATGACCAAGAAGAACGTCGACGTCCGCTGCCTGGACTACGGCGACGTGCAGAAGGTCTCGGGTAACAAGGTCAAGCAGGAAGTAAAGGTGCGCGTGGGCGTCGACCAGGACCTCGCCAAGAAGATCGTCAAGCTGCTGAAAGACAGCAAGATGAAGGTCCAGGCCGCCATCCAGGGCGACGCCGTGCGCGTCTCCGGCGCCAAGCGCGACGTGCTGCAGGAGGCGATCGCGCTGGTCAAGAAACAGATCACCGATTTTCCGCTCCAGTACGGGAATTTCCGCGACTGAGGAGCGGCCCCAGGAGGCAGAGGCCGCATGACCGATACATGGGCTTGAACGATCGTGAGATGATGTCGGCACTCTCGTCGCGATGCTCATGCCCGTCATGCAGGCCATTACCCTTATCCGCCGCGCCGCAGCCCTGCTGCTGCTAGCCCCTGGCCTCGCCCCCGCTGCGGATGTGGAGCTTGCCGGCGTGTTCGGCAAGCGTGCGGTGCTGATGGTCGACGGCGGCGCTCCGCAAACGCTCGGTATCGGGCAACGTTCAAAAGAGGGCGTCGTGGTGCTGGAGGTCGATGGGCGCTCCGCGCTCATCGATGTGGGCGGTGAGCGGCGCCGGGTCGCCCTCGGCGAAGCGCCGCTGCGCATTCAGCCGCCGACGCCGCAGGCAGACCTCGGCTTGAGCGTCAGCCTGACTCCCGATCCGCAGGGGCATTACTGGGCGCAGGGCTCGATCAATGGCGCTGCAATGCGTTTCATGGTCGATACGGGCGCCACCTATGTCTCGATCGGTGCGGACGAGGCGCGTCGAGCCGGTATCGATTACCGCAAGGGGCGCGAAGTCATCATGAACACTGCCAATGGCCCCAGCACGGCCTGGCTGCTGACACTGGACCGGGTCAGCGTCGGTGGCATCGTGTTGTACGGTGTCCAGGGCACGGTACATGAACAGGGGCTGCCCGTGCCACTGCTCGGCATGAGTTTCCTCAGCCGCCTCGGCATGCGGAGCGAGGCCGGCCTGCTGGTGCTGACGCGTCGGTACTGAGCCGGCTGCAGGTTCAGTTCCAGCACTTCGCTACATCGCCTCCTGCGCCACGAAGACCGGTGTGGGTGAGGGTAAGGGTGCCGCATGCATCGCCAGCCATGGAGCCAGTTGGCGCTGCAGACAGCGTGAAGCCGCGGCCATTGTTGGAGAAGGCGACCGTGATGTCGTACTTTGCCGCACCGCTTTCCGGGCTTTTCTTGCGTGGAAGCTGCCCCGATGTCGACACAAAGGCGCCTGGCTTATCGGGGTCGGTATCCGGGGTCGTCGTGTCCCTGTAGCTGTTTGCCACGGTGAAGTTGCGCTCCAGGAACTGCGCGTTCTCAACCAGTGCCGCGCGCGCGTCCGCACGGTTGGCGCGAATGACGTAGTCCCGGTAACCGGGATACGCAATCGACGCCAGAATGCCGAGAATGGCCACGGTGATCATCAACTCGACCAGTGTGAAACCAAGGGTGTGTTTCGTGTTCATTCGAATGTCCTGACTGTCATCTGGGGATGAGCTGGCGCCACGAGGTGCGCGGGTTGCCGCTCATGCCTTTCTCCTTGATCACGACGATGCCGCCGCTCGTGCCACTGCCGACCTTGTATTCGACCTCACCCGCCGAGATCACCGTCGGGCTCTTCATCAGGCCTTCGTCGGCGAGCTTTTTGGAGGTGACGCGATCACGTTCATCGCCCGCGGTCTTGTCGTCATCGTCGTTGAAGAGTCCGTCGCCGTTGTAGTCGAAGACGTTGTAGGGGAGGCGAGCGCCGCTGAGGGCGTCGAATTCGCTGATCCAGCTGTATCCGCCCTGCCTGCAGGCATCGGCGGACGGCACGATCGAGGTGACGATGATGCGACCGTGGCGCAGCAGCGGAACGCTGACCACGCGCTCACCCACGCCGGCGGTCGTTCCCGGCGGCAGCAGGTCGATGTACCAGCCGCGCTTGCCATCGGCATAGTTCACCGTGTTTGTGCTGGCCACGCGCACCTCACTGGGATCCGTATCGGTGCGGACGCCCTGGTAGATGAAGGTCTGCGCCTGCAAGTTGCTACGGCTGCTGATTGCCGAGCCCTTGTCGAGGAGTCCGTAAACAGTCTGCGTGGCCAGGTTGCCGATGTCGGTGTTGCCGAGGTATTTCCCGGTGCCGAAGTAGATCATGTAGCCGCTCTGCCCGGCGGGTGGCGGTCCAATCTCGAGCGGCGAGGTGATGGGTTGTGGGGTCGTGCCCGATAGTGCCTGGAACAGCTTCAGGCGTTGACCGCTGGTCGTCCAGTTGGAGCTATTCGATCCGCTGAGGCTGAACTTCCATACATTGCCCTTCAGGTCACCTGCATAGACGGTGTCGATGATCTTGTCACCGTTGGTGTCGACGAGTGCCGGCTCCGACAGGCCGTTGTCCCCCGTGGTGTCGACCTCGATCTTGATCACGGAGAGACTGGTCTGCGTGCGGTCGAGCGGGACGAGGAACAATGCCGCCTTGCCTGCGTTGCTGTTGTAGCCGTTGCCGAACACGGCGTACCAGTGGCCGTCGTTGAGACGGGCGACGAAGCCGCGGCCCATGACGTGACCGAGGTCGGTGTCGGTGAACTCCCAGATCACCTTGGACTCGTCAAAGGGGGACGAGGCGCTGACGTCGGTGATGTCGAGCGCGAACACGGCCTTGCCGCCTGCGCCCAGGGTGCCGAGCAGCACGGTCTTCCAGGTGCTGCCGAGATAGGCGTCGCCCGAGTTGGGAGAGCCGTCCACATAGTACTTGTGGCGGTACTCGGGGTTGGCGAGATCGGGCAGGTTGGCGAACACCGCGTTCGGGACATAGGTGAACAGCTCGGAGCCTCCGCCATCGGTCTGCAGGTTGGCGGCGTTGATGGCGTGCAGCATCCCATCGTTGGCGCCGACGTAGATGACCTTGGGACGGCTGCGCTTGGTGGTCGTGCGGAAGGTTGTGTACGCCGACATGGCGGTGGCGCCAAGCCCGCTGCCCGGCAAGTCGTAGCCATAGCTCTCCGAGCCGACGTAATGCGGGTCGGAGTTGATGATGTCGCCCAGCAGCGAGTTGCGTGCACGATAGGGGTTCGATGGTGCGCTGGTCGTGCGCTCCCTCGTCTTGTCGCCGCGCAGGTAGTTCAGCAAATGCTCTTCGTTGCGCAGCAGGGTCTTCTGCGCTGCGGTGAGGCCGTCGCTATCCCACGAAAAGTCGATGCCTGCCCCCGTGTTCCAGGCGCCGCCATTCCAGGTCTTGATGTTGCGTGCGTTGTGGTCGCTTGGAATCAGCTCTCCGGCTTCCCAGGCCGTCGCGCCGGGCGTGCCGTCCGCATTGAGCGGAATCGCACGGAAGGTGCCGGTCCATTCAGGGCTCCGGAAGATCGCCTGATAGACGTGGGTGTTGGTGTCCAGGCGAGTGGAGTTGGTGGCGATGGCTGATGCCGATGACTCGGCACGCGCAGCCTCCTCGAAGATCTTGCCAAGCGAGGTCGAGAGCGCAGCGGGGTTGGTGACCTTGAAGAAGGCGTCGGGGATGCCGTTGCCGTCCTTGTCCCAGTCGCTCAGCGTGTCTTCGAGCGTCTTGCCTTCGTTGCGGCCGTACTTCGCGGCATACCAGAGCGGGCTCTCGAGCAGGCGTGCGCTTGATGTGCCCGGCAGGTAGGTGGCGTTGGCGGACCAGTCCGATGGCGTGGTACGGAAAGTGCCGCCCCGTTCGAGCAGCGGGAATGTGGTGCCGTCGGTGGTGCTGCCCGTCACCGTGTAACCGAAGCGCAGCGCGAAACCAGCGGACGAGCGCAGGATGCGCGACCTCAACACCAGTGTGCCACCGCCGGTCGAGAACTCGATCTCCTGGATGCCGTCCATGTCATAGTCGTTGCCCCAGGTGGAGTCTTCCCACGACACTTCGATGGTGCCCGAGGTCGGGCGCCCGGCGGCGTCGGTCGTCAGGGAAACGAAGCGCATGTCATTGAGCGAGCAGACGCGCCAGCCGGTTGAGTTATGACCCGCGGTGCCAGAGGAGTTCGACATGCAGGCGGGCAGGAAGCTCACCGTGGTGTCGCCGACCGGGATCTCGAGCCGCGGCAGGCTCTCGGCGACGGCGACGGAGTAGGTGCTCATGGGTTGCCGTGCAGCATAGCCCGGCCGCGGGTTCGAGGCCGTGCTGCCCCAACGCCGGTTGCGATCCGCTGCGTAGCCTGGGCGTATGTCGACATTCAGGTTCGCATAGGCGAGGCCGGCGATGTGGTAACCGCCTTCCAGGGCAGGGACTTCCGGACATACCCCTCGCGCGCTGGCGAGGCCGCCTGTAAGTGTTTTCGGTGTGCATTGGCTGTCGTTCGTGGTGCCGTTGCTGCCGATCAAGTAGCTGCCCGAGATGTTTTCCTTGACGCCGACCTTGTTCGTCAGGTCGGTTGCGTCAATGCCGATATCGTTCGTGAGCTGGTCGGTATCGAAGGAGTTCAGACCGGTCGACAGGATGACGGTGCTCGACATCGCGCACCACTGACCTTCGGGCAGCGGGTCGGACCAGCTGACCTTGGGCAGCGAGGGCAGGTGGGTCTGTTCCGCAGTGGTGGAGTCGAACGCGCTCGTCGGTCCGCTGCGCCCGGCAAAGTAGCGCAGGCTCTCGAGGTACATCTCGGCAAGCGGATTGCCCCAGTCCACGCACTGACCATCAGTAAAGCTCGCGATGCCAGGGGAGTTGCAGCTGTTGACGTGAACGCCGTTGCCGCCGTAGTCCCAGCCCGCGATGCGGATGCGGTTGAGCGTGTTGATGATGCCCGCATTGGTGGCGGCCTGGTTGATGAACTGGCCGGTCGTGGGGTTGATCTCGTTGTTGGCGGCAGTCTCGTTACCGCTGAGCAGGCCGATGTTCTTGCGCAGCACGCCGCCGGATTTGTTCCGCGAATAGCTGCCGGTGAGCAGGCCGAACTGAACGCGGGACAGGGCGTCGGCCTGGCCATACTTCTGCAGCAGGCCGGTAGGCTTGTAGTTCGGGCTGCTCCCGGAACCGTACGCAGTGCAGTTGTCCTCCAGCTTGCCGGGCGCGCAAACGGCAACGCGGGCAATCAGCGATGCCAGTGTGGCCGCCGGGCGATCGCCGCTGCCGGTGGTGCATTGGGGGGCTTCGGTCATGGCCCAGCGGGGAAAGGCGCCGGCGGCAAGCAGAATGCGCGGCGCCGCCGTGATGCTGTGCGATACACCGCTGGCGCTTGGAGTGACGTTGCAGAAACTCAGCGAGGTGTGTGTACTGTAAGTCGACGGCACGAAGTTGCTCATCGTGCTGCCGCTGGGGGCGGAGAACACCTTGGCGAAAGCGTGGGTGTCGTCCGGGAGAAACGCGCGTTCGAGTACGGTGTCGCCCAGCGCAGCGCCATTGTTGTCCGTGGAGCGATAGCCGCCGTAGAGCGTCTTGCGCATCACGTCCATGCGCGTCATCGTCGCCCAGTTGAGCAGGTTGCCGCTCCACGCGTTGTTGCAATGGTGGCCGTTGGTACCGGTGGCCGCTGCGCCGGGCTCGAAACGGTTGTTGTTGTAGCTGTAGCAGCGGCGCGGGTCGAAATAGCCGTAGTAGTCGATGCTGTCGTTGTAGGTGATGTCCAGCCTGCCGTCGCCGTTGATGTCGCTGTAGTCGTTGTAGGCCTTCTTCGACAGCTCATGGTCGCGCGACACCAGCAGCATGACGCGCGGGTCGGGCGGGTTGAGGAAGACGGGCTGCTGGGCGATGTCGATCTGCGCATGTGCGCTCACGGACAGGGTGAGTGCGGCGGCGAGCGTGAGGAGACGTGCTTTCATGATGGTTTCTCGCATGTTGCGCGCGACATCAGCGGCGATACGTGCTTTGCAGATAGACGACGGTGCTCGGGTTGCCGCCAACCCCGCGTGCGCTGACACGGAAGATCGCCGAATCAGGCAGCGGGGCGGGTCCTTTGAGGCTTTCGCTGCCGGTGGAGGCCATTGGGGGCAGTTCCTCGATGACGTAGCGCGGCGCTTCGGCGACGCCGGCCGGCGCCGGACTGACCGCCAGTGCGTTGGCTGTCCAGTTGTGCTGGTGCGTGGCGTTGGTGTTGGTCCAGTAGCGGTCGTCCCGTCGGGCGGTGCCCGAGTCCAGGGTCAGGAAGGCGGCACTGCTGGCCATGAACTGCTCGAGCGAGGCGGCGGTGAGCTGCAGTTCGCCCGCCCGCAATGCGGCTTCGGCGGCCTGGAAAGCAAGGTCGTTGTCGCGCGCATTGCCCGCCATGCGTTCCTCGAGCGTCGTGGTGCGCATCGAGGCAACGGTGACCAGCGTCATGATGAGCATGAAGATCATGCCGATCATCAGCACCATGCCGCGCTGCTGTGCGGCTGTCGGGAGGAGTCTTGGCGAGCGTGTCATGGCAGGCGGTTGCGAATCGCGATGGTGGTGGTGAAGACCTGGCGCATGCGGCGGTCGGATACGGTGGTGCCGTTGAAGGTATGGCTTTGTGCTGCAGGGAGGATGTTGTTGTCGGCGCTCGCGACCAGCAGCCGCAGCCGGACGCTGATGACCGATTCCCAGTTGGTTACGGCGGCCGCTGCACGGTATTCGTCCGCGGCGTTGTTGTTGTTGGTGTCGACGCCGTACTCGATCTCCATGTTCTCGACATTGTCGACGAGTTCTTCCGCAACGCCGGCGCTGGCAATGGTGTTCGCGCGATAGAGTGATGGCCTGTTGGTGTCCGGGTTGGTGCCGACGAAATAGACGAAGCGGGCGAGCCGCATGACGAAGGCGTCTGGCCCGTAGGTGCCGATCCTGTTGCCGGTGTTCGAGCTGCTCGAGTGGGCGAGGGTGATCGTGCCGCTGCTGTTCGACACATTTGTGGCGCGGAAGACGTCCGTGTTGGAGCAGTTGGTGACCATGAGTACGTCGTCGGCCGCGAAGTTGTCCGGATTGCTGTTGATCTGGATGTTCGCGTTCGATGGCACCACATTGCCTACCAGATGGACGTCGCTTCCGGTTCCGCGCATGATCGTGACGGTGTCGCCGCCCGCCAGGGTGATGCCTGCGATCGTGCCCGATGGTGCGTCCTGGCCGCGTATCGCGTTCGCGGCATTGAGCTGGGGCACCGGCGCATTGGCAATGGTGTTGATGGTGCCGGAGCCCAGGTTGCCACAGCCGATATAGCCCGCCATGCGGATGTCGCGCGCCATCAGTTCGATGGCAAATCGTGCGTTCTCCTGGATGCGTGACATGCTATCGGCGTTGCGGGCGGAGTGCTGAACGTTGATGAACAGGGCACCGACGGCGCCCAGGATGACGAGGCCGATCGTCATCGAAATCATCAGTTCGACGATCGTCATGCCGAGCTGCCGGCGGAGGGAGGGCTTGGGTGTCGGTTTCATAGCTGGCTGTCCACCCGGAATTGCTGCGCCGTGCCGCCGCCCGCGCCGCGGCTGTCGTCCCACTGGATGACGACGCTGATGGTTCGGTTCGCGGGTGTGACCGCGACCGAGCCGGTGCCGCCGGGAAGGGCTTGGGCAAGCGCGCCGCGCCATTGGGCGAGGTCCTGCACCTGAATGGGGAACGTGACCGGCGGGGTGTCGGGTTCCTGGGCCATGACCGGTGTGGCAGCCGTAAGTGCGATGTTGTAGCTGCCCGCCAGTGCCAGGTTTCGGTTGGCGCGCGCACGGTCGATGATGTCGTAGGCGAGCCAGGTGGCCTGCGAGCGCTGGTAGGCGCTGTGGTTGTTGCGCATGCTCGACAGCATCAGGCCAGCCAGCCCGAGCAGCGCCACCGACAGGATGACGACCGTCACGAGCACTTCCAGCAGCGAGAAGCCCTTGTTGCCGGTGCGGTGTGTTGTGGATCTCATGTGCAGCTACCCGTTTTGTCGACGCGCGCGCGCCCGGAAAGCGTGATCGGTATCGAACGTCCAATTACGCTGGAACCGTCGTTGGGGCAGAGGGTGAAGGTGCGCGCCGTTTCTACAGTGCCGTTGGGCTGAAAGGTGATGTTGCCGCCCACCGTGAGCGTGCTTGTGCCCTGAAGGGCCTGCTGAACGCGGAGCAGGGTGTCGCCCGCCGATTCGTAGGTGCCGATCGTGCCGGTGAGGCCTTCGGCGAACACGATCCAGCCGCCTTGCCATGCACTATTGGTGCAAGCCGTGCCGCTGTTGCTGGGGCAGATGGAAACCCGCCTGCCCCGTGTGATCGCTTCGCTGCGTGCGAACTGCAGGGCAGCCAGGAGGTCATTTGCCTGGCTGGTCATGCGGTTCTGCGTGATCAGTTCCCTGAAGTTGGGCGCCGCAATTCCAGCGAAGATCGCCAGGATCGCCACCACGATCATGACTTCGATCAGCGTGAAGCCTGCCGCGCGGCGGGCACACGCTAAGCGGTGGCGGCTCGTGGCGACCTCGGGTACTCTCACCGCCGGGTGGCTGCCGCGCATGTGGGCTGGTGTTTTCATGCCCTTACTCTAACCACATCCGCGTGCATGGACGAGTGTCGCCTGACGAGTGGCGCGTTAAAGGTCACGGCCGGTCCTGCTGCAGGCGGGGCGGTCTGTCGATGCGGGGGCGCCTCGCCTGTGGTTTGCAGTGCGTCCCGTTTCTTTGCCAGGGTGGAGTCTGAGTTTGGATTCAGCGAGATCGAAAGTGCTCGTGCCGGCCTTGCGCAGCGTGCTGGCTGCGGCGGGAGAGGCGCCGTTGGCAATGGACTTTCCCGGCCTGGCCGATAAGAGAATGCATCGCCCGGCGGCCGTGCTCGTGCCCGTCGTCCTGCGTGACGAGATGCCGTCGGTGCTCCTTACCCGGCGTACCGAGCACCTTCACCACCATCCCGGGCAGATCAGCTTTCCCGGCGGCAGGGTGGAGGCAGGTGATGCGTCGGCGGTCGATACTGCCTTGCGCGAGACCGAAGAGGAAATCGGCTTGCACCGTCGCCATGTGGAGTTGCTCGGTGCGCTGCCCGACTACCTCACTGGCACCGGGTTTCGGGTGACGCCGGTGGTGGGGCTGGTGCATCCGCCCTTCGAGCTCAAGCTCGACGCCTTCGAGGTGGCGGAGGCCTTCGAGGTGCCGCTGGCGCATTTTCTCGACCCGGCCAACCACGAAGAGCACAGCATCGTGCATGAGGGGCGGGTGCGGCGTTTTCATGCCATGCCGTATCACGGCTACTTCATATGGGGTGCGACGGCGGGCATCATCATGTCGATGTACCGCTTGTTGCACATGCAGATGGGTGCGCAGGACAACTGATGCCCGCCCTGATGTGCCTGGCCTTTGTGTTATCTTCGATGCGTCGGCATGGTTGCAGCGCCATCATGTGGCGAGCGCACCCTCTGAACGATCCGACCTCATAACAGCCTGCTGGCCGCCTCCGCATGACACTCATTGCGCTCCTTTTGGCCTTGTTGGCCGAGCAGCTTCGTCCCCTGGCTGCGCGCCCGCTGATTGTTCGGCTGCTGGATTCGGCAGCAGAGCGGGCGGTGGCGCGCTTCAATGACGGCAGTGCGGGCAACGGACGGTTCGCCTGGCTGCTGCTCGTGCTTGGCGGGACCTTGGGTACGGCGTTCGCCTACTGGGTGCTGTGGGAGCTGCATCCGCTGCTGGCCTTCGTTTTCAATGTTGCCGTGCTCTACCTGTGCATGGGCTTTGGGAACGACAGTCGCCTGTTCAGCGAGATTCACCTCGCCTTGCGCATGGGAGAGCTGGCGCGCGCGCGCGACCTGCTCGCCGAGTGGCGTGGCGGGCGTTACGACGCGGCGGGCGTGAACGAGGTTGCGCGCATGTCGATCGAAATGGCGCTGGTTGCCGCACATCGGCGCGTGTTTGGCGTGGTGTTCTGGTTCGTGCTGCTGCCGGGGCCGAGCGGTGCGGTGATGTACCTCGCGGCGCGGGCACTACATGCGCTTTGGGGCGCGCGTGCTGATGCGGACTTCGGCGATTTTGGCCGTTTTGCGCGCACAGCCTTCGAGGCGCTGGACTGGGTGCCGGTGCGGATCACTGCGACGGTGTTTTCCGTTATGGGTAATTTCGAGGATGCAATTTATTGCTGGCGGTCGCAGGCCGTGCTGTGGCCCGACAGGTCGTCGGCTATACTGATTGCAAGTGGCGGCGGTGCGCTGGGAGTCAGGCTCGGCATGCCGGTCCACGAGTCCGGCGTGATCGTCGATCGCCCCGAAATGGGGCTGGGTGGCGAGGCAGGCGTCGAACACATGCAAAGCACGGTAGGCCTGCTTTGGCGGGCACTGTTCGTGTGTCTGTTCCTGCTCGTCTTGCTCGGCGCAGCCGGGTGGGTCGGCAGGTAGTGGGTTTGAGTTCAAAAACAGGGAGTGTCGGATATGGCAAATCGTGAAGTCGTTGTTCTGAGTGCTGTTCGTTCTGCGGTGGGTGGCTTCGGTGGCTCGCTCAAGGACATGGAGCCGTCCGAGCTGGGCGCCGTCGTGGCCAAGGAGGCCTTTGTGCGCGCTGGCGTCGATCCCAAGGCGGTGCAGTTCGCGGCTGTCGGCAACTGCATTCCTACCGACTCCCGCTATGCGTACGTTGCCCGTGTGGCGACGGTCAACGCCGGCATGTCGACCGACTCGGTGGCTTTCGCGGTCAACCGCCTGTGCGGTTCGGCGCAACAGGCCATCGTCAATGCCGCCCAGGCCATCATGCTCGGTGATGCCGACTATGCCATCGGTGGCGGTGTCGAGGTGATGTCGCGCGGTGCCTACCTGCTGCCGGCGCTGCGCAGTGGCGCGCGCATGGGCGACACCAAGGCGATCGACGCCATGGTCGCCGTGCTGACCGACCCCTTCGGCGTTGGCCACATGGGTATCACCGCCGAGAACCTGTGCACCAAGTGGGGCATCTCCCGCGAGGAGCAGGACGCGTTTGCGCTCGAGTCGCAGGTGCGCGCCGCGGCAGCGATTGCCGATGGCCGCTTCAAGAGCCAGATCGTGCCGATCACCTTCGAGACCCGCAAGGGCACCGTGGTGTTCGATACCGACGAGCATCCGCGCATGACCACCATGGAAGCGCTGGGCAAGATGAAGCCGGCCTTCAAGAAGGACGGTTCGGTTACTGCAGGTAACGCTTCGGGCATCAACGACGCCGCTGCCTTCCTGGTGATGGCCGATGCTGCCAAGGCTGCCGCCGCGGGCCAGAAGCCGATCGCTCGCCTGGTGTCCTACGCGATCGCTGGCGTGCCCAACGAGATCATGGGCGAAGGCCCGATCCCGGCCACCAAGCTCGCACTGCAGCGCGCCGGGCTGACGCTGGACCAGATCGACGTGATCGAATCCAACGAAGCCTTCGCGGCACAGTCGATCGCAGTCAATCGTGGCCTCGAGCTCGACACCGCCAAGGTCAACCCCAATGGCGGCGCCATCTCGCTCGGCCACCCGGTGGGTGCGACCGGCTCGGTGATCATCACCAAGCTGCTGCATGAGCTGATCCGCGTGAACGGCCGTTACGGCGTTGCCACCATGTGTATCGGTGGCGGCCAGGGCATCACCACGGTGTGGGAACGCGTGTAAGCGCAGACCTTGCCTGATCAAGACCCGCGCGGCCCCTGTGGCTGGCGCGGGTTTTTTTCGTCCATGTGCTGCAAATCAAGACAAAAATCCAGACATTAAGCGCTCATTTTTTCGTTTGGCGCTATGCTTTATAAGCACTTCGTCCGAATGCTATCTCGACATTATGCGTACCAAGAACCCTGACATCAGGCAGCGCCTGCTGGCCGCCCTGCGACGTGGGCCCGTGCGGGCCACGGACTTGGCGCGGCAGGCCGAGGTGTCGCCACGGACGGCGTTGCGTCTGCTGGGAGAACTTGGCGCGGACGTGTGCCGTGGCGGTGCGGCAGGGCGAACCCGATATGCTGCCTGCCGCGCCTTGCGTGGATCCTCAGCACCGCTTCCGCTTTTTCACGTCGATGCAGATGGGCGGCTGCAGGAAGGCGGGGTCCTGCGCCTGCTACAGCCAGAGGGGGCGTGGTGTGCGCTGGACAGGCTCGGGTTTCCGGTCGATGACGAGGCGCGAGACGGGTGGTGGGCTGGGTTGCCCTATCCGCTGTACGACATGCAGCCGCAGGGCTACCTTGGGCGGCAGTTCGCGCGCCAGCTTCATTTGGACCTCGAGGTGCCCGACGACCCGCGCGACTGGGGCGATGACGAGATCGCCTGGATCCTGAGTCGCCGCGGCGCTGACCTGCCCGGTCACCTGATCCTTGGTGAGCAGGCGGCGCGGCTCTGGCAGGCTGAGGTGCTGGCGCCGACGCCGGTGCTCACCGAATCGAGGCTGCTTGGCGCGTATCACGAATCGGCCGAGCGCAGCGTGTCGCTGGGCGTGGCAGGTAGCAGCGCGGCGGGCGAGTTCCCGAAGTTCCTGTCGTTGCGAGAACTGCCGGGGCAGCAAACGCCGCATGTGCTGGTGAAGTTCTCTGGTGCGGGGGAGAGCGGGCAGCGCTGGGCCGACTTGCTGGTCTGCGAGCACCTCGCGCTCAGCGTGGCGCAGGGGCTGGGCGGCGTCGAGATTGCTCGAAGCCGTATCCTTTCCAGCAAGGGCCGTACTTTCCTCGAGTCGGAGCGTTTCGATCGGCTGGGTCGATTCGGGCGACTGCCGGTCGTCAGCCTGCAGGCGGTCAGTGCGCATCTGCTGGGTTTGGGCGCACGCGACTGGCGGGACCATGCCAACGCGCTGGTTGCTGCGGGTTTGCTGTCGCCCGAGGATGCGGTGAGCATCGGCCGGCTGTGGTGGTTCGGGCGCCTGATCGCCAACGGCGACATGCATCTGGGCAATTGTGCGTTTCGCGTTGTGGGTGGTCAGCTCACGCCGGCGCCGGCCTACGACATGGTGCCGATGGACTATGCCCCGCTGCCCGGCGGCGAGTTGCCTGCGAAGGTGTGGCAACCGCCCTTGCCGCTCCCCGGCGAGCGCGCCATCTGGCTGGAGGCCTGCAGGCAGGCGCTTGTGTTCTGGAACGCGGCTGCGAGCGATCGCCGGATCTCGGAACCCTTGCGCAAGGTGTTCCGTGATAACGCCAACCGGCTTGACGATACAGCGGGCCACGTGTGAGTTCGTGCAGCCTTCGTCGGTCACTCCCCGTTCTTCTCCAGCTTGATCGACGCCGAGTTGATGCAGTAGCGCAGGCCGGTGGGCTGGGGGCCGTCTTCGAAGACGTGGCCGAGGTGGGCGCCGCATTGGTGGCAGAGGACCTCGGTGCGAACCATGTAGTGGCTGCGGTCGACCGCGGTGTCGACGTTGTCGGGCTCGGCTACTGTCCAGAAGCTGGGCCAGCCGCAGCCCGCGTCGAACTTGTGCTCGGAACGGAAGAGCGGGGCGCCGCAGCATACGCAGTTGTACGCGCCCTTGTCCCACACGTTCCAGTACTCGCCGGTGAAGGCGCGTTCGGTGCCCTTTTCACGGGTGACGTGATACTGCATGTCGGTCAGCCGGGCACGCCATTCGGCCTCGGTCCGGGTGGGGTCGTCGCTCATTCCGTTCTCCGCAATGTGAGGGGCTCAGTGCAGATGACGCGGTGCCTGCCCTGATTGTTCCTCGGGCATCTCCGCATGAACCGTCTCGCCGTCAGCGGACGGATAGTACGGCGCACCGCAGTCATCGCAGTACTCCAGCGGGAACTGGTGGTCGAGCAGGACGATATCGCTGACGCCCGATTCGCGCAGCACGGCCTCGATCTGTGCCGGACAGTCGGTGGTTTCGTCCTCGGCGCCCAGCAGCGGCCAGACCACGCCGTGGACGACGCCTTCGCGCTCGCGCAGCGCGAAGCCGATGCGGTATTCCTCCAGATTGCGCTCCCAGAACGGGGCGACGACTGCGCGCAGGTTTGCGGCGGGGATCTCCAGCGTAGTGGCGAGGAAGGCGACGGATGCGCGCACCGAGTACGGGCGGCTGTCCTTGTCGGCCGCTCTGCTGGCTGCGAAGTAGGTTTCGGGGAGCACAGGGTCCATTGCGCAGCCCGGCAAGAGCGGGCCGAGACAGGCGCCGCCCTGGGTGCGCCACTGATCGCGCGCGGTGTCGCGGCTGCCGTCAGCCTCCTGCCAGCGGAACACCGGGCCGCCACGTGGCACCGCGACGGCTGCGAGCAGGTAGCGCGTATCCGACAGGAACTGGGCAGTCTCCGGCATGCCTTCGGTGTCGATATGGAGGTCGCTGTTGTCGATGGCGGCACCGCCGATCACCTTGGCGAACTCTGCCGTGTTGCAGTAGCCCTGAGGCAGTTGGTCGGGGCTGAAGAGGAAATCGGCTACCGAGAGGCGGGCGTCCTTCGACAGGACGTGGGCCTGCAGGTGCACGCGCAGGTTGGCGACCATGGCGGCCGGCAGGCTCGTGGCGGGGATGCGGAAGCGCGACCAGGCGAGGATGGGGGCTGCGAGCAAGACGACGTCGTGACTGTCGAAGGCGCCGCCTGCGCACTCGGCACGCGACTCGAGATGATCGGCGAGCTCATCGTAAGCGCGCGAGTCGGCGCTGTAGAGGTGGTCGAGCGCGGTGTTCAGACTGTCTTCGTCGTTGCTGGCGAGCAGTTCGTCGATGAGGTGCGCGAGTTGTGCTTCCCAGTAGCGGTCCTCGATGCGGCTGCCGGATTCGGCCAGCCCGCTGGCGAGCCAGACGAGTTGTTCTGCAGTGCGACCGAGGCCGCCACGGCGCTTGAGGCGCGTTCTTTTCATTGTTGGGGTTCCGTTGCTGTTCTGGCTATGGCTGCAGCGCATGCACGCCGCGCCGGAAAGCCCGCATTCTAGCCCATTGCGCCGCCCAGGCAGGCTATGGGTGAATGCTGTTGTCGTTGGTTCAGAAGCCGGGCCGGTCGACGCGCACGGTCTGCAGGATGGTGGCGGAGATCTCCTCGATGGATTTCGTCGTGGATTCGAGCCAGCGGATGTTCTCCCGGCGCATGAGCTTCTGTGCGGCGTCGATCTCGTAGCGGCAGTTCTCCAGTGAGGCGTAGCGGCTGTTGGGGCGTCGCTCCTGGCGGATCTGCGACAGTCGCTCGGGGGCGATGGTGAGGCCGAACAGCTTGGTTCGATACTTGTGCAGTTCGCCGGGGAGCTTGTTGCGTTCGAAGTCCTCGGGAATGAGGGGGTAGTTGGCCGCCTTGACGCCGAACTGCATGGCCAGGTAAAGGCTGGTGGGCGTCTTGCCCGAGCGTGATACCCCGACCAGGATCACGTCGGCCTCGGCGAGTTCGCCGTCGCTCGAAATGCCGTCGTCGTGGGCCATGGCGAAGTTGATGGCTTCGATGCGGTGCTTGTAGTTGGTGCTGTCGGCAATGCCATGGAAACGCCCTACCGCGTGGGTGGAGCGCTGCCCGAGTTCGGTCTCGAGCGGGCCGATGAAGCGTTCGAACAGGTCAAGGAAGAGGGCGTCGGCCTTGTGCAGTGCATCAACCGTTGCCTGATTGACGAGCGTGCTGAACACGATCGGGCGCACCCCATCCTCGAGTGCTGCGTCTCGGATCTGCGCCGCGCATTCGATCGCCTTGTCGATGTCGTCGACGAAGGGCGCGCGCACCTGGCGGAATTTTGCCTCGGGAAACTGGGCCAGGAGGCTATGGCCAAGCGTTTCTGCGGTGATGCCGGTGCCGTCGGAGACGAAGAAGACGGTGCGGCGCGGGGTGTCGGTCATGATCGGAGCCTTGGGTGCCAGGACGGTGGGGGCGAGCAGGGGGGCCTGGCATTGGGGCAAACCCTGTCGTGCGGCACAGCACAAAAAATCGTAAACTGCTGACTTCGATATTTTGCTTTTTCTCCAACATTTGCGGAAGCCACACATGACACGCTACGTGATTCCTTTCAACGAACTGCGCATGACCGACGTCGACAAGGTCGGCGGCAAGAACGCCTCGCTCGGCGAGATGATCAGCCAGTTGCCCGCCAGCGTACGTGTGCCGGGTGGTTTTGCGACCACGGCCGAGGCTTACCGCGAGTTCCTCGCCCATGACGGCCTGGCCGATCGCATCAATGCAGCGCTCGATGCGCTGGACGTGGACGACGTCGATGCCTTGGTGAAGACGGGTGCGCAGATTCGCCAGTGGATTGTAGACATCCCCTTCCCGGCCAAGCTCGAGGCCGAGATCAAGACCGCCTACGAGCAGCTTACCGCCGAGGGTGAGGGCAGCTTCGCCGTGCGCTCGTCGGCCACTGCGGAAGATCTGCCGGATGCCTCCTTTGCCGGCCAGCAGGAGACCTTCCTCAACATCCACGGCTACGAGAACATCCTGCACGCCATGAAGGAGGTGTTTGCGTCGCTCTACAACGACCGTGCCATCGCCTACCGCGTTCACAAGAACTTCGCCCACGCCGACGTCGCACTGTCTGCCGGCGTGCAGCGCATGGTGCGTTCCGATTCCGGCGCTTCGGGCGTGATGTTCTCGATCGATACCGAGTCGGGCTTCGACCAGGTGGTCTTCATCACGGCGTCCTATGGCCTGGGCGAGACGGTGGTGCAGGGCGCGGTGAATCCGGACGAGTTCTATGTGCACAAGCCCACGCTGGCGCTGGGCAAACCGGCAGTGATTCGCCGCAACCTGGGCTCCAAGCTGATCAAGATGGTGTTCGCCGACAAGGCGGTGGCCGGACGCTCTGTGCGCACGGTGGACGTGCCCGAGGCCGATCGCATGCGCTTCTCGCTCACCGACGGGGACGTGCTCGAGCTTGCCCGCTATGCGGTGATCATCGAGAAGCACTATGGCCGCCCGATGGACATCGAGTGGGGCAAGGACGGTGTCGATGGCAAGCTCTACATCCTGCAGGCCCGCCCGGAGACGGTGAAGAGCCAGGACTCCGGCCTGGTGATGGAGAAATACCGCCTCAAGCAGTACGGCAAGGCGCTTACCCACGGTCGCGCAATCGGTCAGAAGATCGGTGCCGGTGTGGTGCGCGTGGTTGGCGACGCCTCGGAGATGAACCGTGTCCAGGCCGGTGACATCCTCGTCACCGACATGACCGACCCCAACTGGGAGCCGGTGATGAAGCGCGCCAGCGCCATCGTCACCAACCGCGGCGGGCGTACCTGCCATGCTGCGATCATTGCGCGCGAACTGGGCATCCCTGCCATCGTGGGCTGCGGCAACGCCACCGAAGTGCTGCACGAGGGCGAATCGGTCACCGTGTCCTGCGCCGAGGGGGACACCGGCTACGTGTACCGTGGCAAGCTCGATTTCGAGATCATCACCACCGACATGGGCAACCTGCCCGAGATCCCGGTGAAGATCATGATGAACGTGGGTAACCCGGAACTCGCCTTCGAGTTCGCGCAGATCCCCAATGGCGGTGTCGGTCTCGCCCGCCTGGAGTTCGTCATCAACAACATGATCGGCATCCACCCCAAGGCGATCCTCGACATCGCCCAGGTGCCTGCCAACCTGCGCGACGAGATCAACCGTCGCTCGCGCGGCTACGCGACGCCCAAGCAGTTCTTCATCGAGAAGCTGGTCGAGGGTGTGGCGACCATCGCTGCGGCTTTCTATCCGAAGCCCGTGATCGTGCGCATGTCCGACTTCAAGTCGAACGAATACCGCAAGCTGCTCGGCGGCGAGATCTACGAGCCGGAAGAAGAGAACCCGATGCTCGGCTTCCGTGGCGCCTCGCGCTACATCGCGCACAGTTTCCGTGACTGCTTCGAGATGGAAGTTGCAGCCATGAAGAAGGTGCGCAACGAGCTCGGCCTGACCAACGTGCAGATCATGATCCCCTTCGTGCGCAACGTCGAAGAGGCCAAGGGCGTGGTCGATCTGCTCGCCGAGCATGGTCTCAAGCGTGGCGTGAACGACCTCAAGCTGATCATGATGTGCGAGATCCCGTCCAACGCGATCCTTGCCGAGCAGTTCCTCGAGCACTTCGATGGTTTCTCGATCGGCTCGAACGATCTGACTCAGCTCACCTTGGGCCTCGACCGCGATTCCGGACTGGTGGCGCACGCATTCGACGAGCGTGACCCGGCCGTCAAGCAGTTGTTGTCGATGTCGATCCGCGCAGCGAACAAGCTGGGCAAGTATGTCGGTATCTGCGGCCAGGGGCCGTCGGACCATCCGGATCTGGCCGAGTGGCTGATGGACGAGGGGATCCAGACCATTTCGCTCAACCCGGACACGGTGGTGGACACCTGGCTCAAGCTCTCCGAGCATCTGGCGAAATAAGCCCGCGCGGGCAGTGCCAGTAAGGGGTGGCGGTCATCTGGACTGCCGCCCCTTTTTGCATTCGGGCCGCGCTGCGGCTTCTTGGGTTCCCCTGGCGGCGTTATCATGCGCTAATGCGTCTGCCATCGAGTTCGTCATACCTATGCCCCGGCGCCCCCTTCCTTCAGCCCAGAGTGCGTCCGTAGATGCGGGGCCTGCGTTGACCTTGCCCGTCGCAGGCACGAGCGAGATGTCTTCGTATGCCGAACAGATTGGTCGCCGTGCCCGCCGGCAGGCGAGAATGCTGTCCGCCCTCGTCGCCGTGCAACGCGATTTTCTCGTCGATGGTGCTGCGCACGAGGTCTTCGAGCGCATACTTCACGAGTTGATCGGGCTTAGCGACAGCGAATACGGGTTCATCGGTGAGGTCCTGCACGACGAGTTGGGCGAGCCCTTCGTGCGCATGCATGGGCTTACCGATGTGGCTTGGGATGCCCACACCCGAACACTGTATGAACGTGCGCGCGCCGGTGGTTTCGAATTTCGCGAGCTGAACAGCCTTTACGGCGCTGTCCTGCGCACGGCGGCGCCGGTGATCTCGAATGCTCCCGCCACGGATACGCGCAGTTGCGGTCTTCCGCAAGGCCATCCGCCGCTCAGGGGTTTTCTTGGCCTGCCGCTCATCCAGGGCGCGCAGCTGGTCGGCATTGTTGGCCTGGCCAATGCCCCCGGGGGCTACGATCGGGTGCTCGTGGACGATCTTGCACCGATGCTGGCGACGTGCACCAGCATGATCGTGGCCTTGCGGCTCGAGCAGGAGCGCAATGCGGCCGAACAGGCCTTGCTCGAGAGCGAGACACACTTCCGCAACCTTGCCAACAGCGGTTCGGCCCTGATCTGGACGTCGGGTGCCGACGGGCGCTGCAGCTATTTCAACGAGCCCTGGTTGCGATTCACCGGCCGCAGTCTCGAGCAGGAGTTGGGCGAGGGCTGGGCCGAGGGTGTTCATCCCGACGACCGGGCGCAATGCCTGTCGGATTACGAACGTGCGTTCGCGGCGCAGGAGCCGTTTAGGCTGGAGTATCGCTTGCGTCATGTAGATGGCGGCTATCGCTGGGTATCGGACGAAGGCAGTCCGCGCTACGACAGCAGTGGGCGCTTTCTCGGCTACATCGGCTATTGCCTGGATGTCACCGACCGCAAGCGTGCTGGTCTGGCCCTGGATGCGCTGGCCGCACGCTACACCATGCTCTCGGGAGATGCGTTCTACGAGGCCGTATGTCGCCATGTGGGCGAGGCCCTGCATCTTGATCTGGTGTTCGTTGGGCAATGCCTGGAAGAGGGCGGCCGTATCAATGTGCGTGCCGGCTGGAAGGACGGCGCGGCAGTTCAGCCGTTCAGCTACGTGCTGGCTGGAACACCGTCGGAGCTGGCGCTTCAGGGCAGGAGCGTGGTCATCGGCAGCGGTGTTGCGGCGCGTTTTCCCGATGATCCCGGCTTGCGGGACGGTGCTTATGAGGCCTATTGCGGTGTGCCGCTCGCCGACAAGGAGGGGCAGGCACTGGGTTTGATGGTCGGAATGTCGAGACGGCCGCTGGATGACCAGCAGGGTGTGCGCGAGCTGCTTGAGATCTTCGACGGTCCGGTCAGTGCGGAGCTGATCCGCGAGCGTGGCGAGGCTGCACTGACGCGTCGTATCGCCTTCGGCCGGATGGTGGCGCGTATCTCATCGGAATTGATGCCCGCGCGGGCGGACGAGGTCGATGGCCTTGTTCTGCGTGCCCTGGCGCAGATCGGACGCTATGCGGATGCCGACCGCGCATTCGTGTTCGATATCACCGAGGACGGTCGCAGCGTCAGCAACACGCACGAATGGTGTGCGCCGGGCGTCTCGCCACAAGCGCACAACCTGCAGGGCGTGGGCTTCGAGGGCTCGCTGTTCTGCCAGATCATCAAGCGTCTCGAGATCGTGGATTTCCCCGATGTTTCCCTGTTGCCGGAGTGTGCGCGTCAGGATCGTGAGCTGCTCCAGTCGCAGGGCATCCAGTCAACGCTGGCGGCGCCAATGGTGGTTAACGGCCGGCTGCTGGGTTTCGTAGGCCTCGATTCGGTACGCTGCCGCCGGCAATGGTCGGGCGAGGAAAAGACCTTGATGAGCCTGGTCGGCAATGCCCTGGCCGGTGTGATCGAGCGCAAGCGGGTTGACGAGAGCCTGCGCGAGAGCGAGGCGCGTTACCGCTCCGTGGTCGAGAGCGTGCGCGAGGTCATCTTTCAGGTGGATGCAGATGGGCGCTGCGCGTTCCTGAACAGGGCCTGGCATGAGCTGACCGGTTTCGCGGTCGAGGCGAGCATCGGCAGGCCGTTCGTCGATTATGTGCACCCGGATGACCGCCATCTCCATCAGGAGGTGTTCGAGTTGCTCATGCGGCGCGAGGAAGCCTCGTGCACGCAGGCACTGCGTTACCTGCGGGTCGGCGGAGGGTTTCGTTGGGTCGAGCTCCATGCCCGCCCGGTATTCGGTGCCGGGCGGGAGGTGCAGGGGATCTCCGGGACGCTCAACGACATCACCATCCAGAAAGAACACGAGGCGCAACTGAAGTACGTTGCCCACTATGATGCGCTGACCGGCCTGCCCAATCGCGTGCTGCTCCATGACCGCCTGAGTCGCAGCATGGCGCAGGCGCGGCGACGGGGCCAGTTGCTGGCGGTGGCCTACATCGATCTGGACGGCTTCAAGGAGGTCAACGACGGCCATGGGCACCACGTCGGCGACCAGTTGTTGACGACGGTGGCCGCGCGCATGAAGGGCACCTTGCGCGACGCTGACAGCGTGTCGCGGCTCGGTGGCGACGAGTTCGTCGCGGTGCTGGTGGATCTGCCGGACTTGCCTGCCTGCAAGCACCTCGTCCAGCGCCTGCTTCAGGCGGTCGCCCAGGTGGTGCAGGTGGGTGGCGCGGAGCTCCAGGTTTCGGCCAGCATCGGGCTGACGCTCTACCCTCAGGAGGAGGCGCTGGAGCCCGACCAACTGCTGCGCCAGGCCGATCTGGCCATGTACCAGGCCAAGCTTGCGGGCAAGAATCGCTATCATTTCTTCGACACCGACCAGGACCGCGATGTGCGCGGGCGGCACGAGGGCGTGGCGCGGATCCACGAAGCGCTTGCCAATGACGAGTTCGTCCTGTTCTACCAGCCCAAGGTCAATATGCGCAGCGGGGCGCTCACTGGCGTCGAGGCGCTCATCCGCTGGCAGCATCCCGAGCTGGGCCTGATCGAGCCGGCGGCCTTCCTGCCTATGGTCGAGGACCAGCCGGTGGCCGTGGCATTGGGTGATTGGGTGATCTCGGCAGCGCTCGAGCAGCTCGAGCGCTGGAAGAGCTTGGGGCTGACGGTGCCGGTGAGCGTCAATATCTCGGCGCGCCACCTTCAGGCCCCGGATTTCATGATGCGCCTTCAGGAGGCCTTGACCGGTCATCCGGGCTTGGCACCGGGCAGTCTCGAACTCGAGGTGCTCGAGAGCAGCGCGCTCGAGAGCATGACGCGGGTGACGCAGATCGTGGAGGCTTGTGCGCGCATCGGCGTCAGTTTCGCGCTTGATGACTTCGGGACCGGCTATTCGGGGCTGGCCTACCTCAAGCGCCTGCCCGCCGCACGTCTCAAGATCGACCAGCTGTTCGTGCGCGAGATGCTCGACGACCCTGAGGATCTTGCAATTCTCGAAGCGGTTATGGGGCTTGCACACGCCTTCCGCCGGGAGGTGGTGGCCGAGGGCGTGGAGTCGGAGGCCCATGGCAGGGTGCTGCTCCAGCTCGGGTGCGAGGTCGGGCAGGGCTATGTCATTGCACGGCCGATGGAGGGTGAGTCCCTGCCGCAGTGGGTTGCCACATGGGCGCCGCCGGCGAGCTGGCGACGACAGTCAGCGCTGTCACGCGAGGAGCTTGCCTTGGTGTATGCGCAGGTCGAGCACCGCGCCTTGGTACGCGCGCTTGCCGCCAAGATTGCCGATGGCACGCAGATCGACAACCGGCTTGTGGTTCATGGCTGCAGTCTCGGGCGCTGGATCGAGCTCGCGCTTGCCGAGCAGCGTCATGAAGAGGTCGTGCTGCGCGAGCTGGCGCAGGCGCACGACTTGCTCCATGAGACCATCGAGACGCTTGCGGCACACTACCGGGCGGCCGATGCAGCGGCCGTCGTCGAGGGGCTTGGCGCGGTGCGCAGGCGCCTGGACGTGATGCTCGGACAGATAAACAGGCTGCTCGCGTAGGATCGATGCGCGACTGCGATGCACGCGGGCGCTTACAGAGGCTCGCGGCTGGCGCCGCTCCTACAGCAAGCCCAAGGCGCTTCGTTGCCCCGTGGGAGCTGCGCCAGCCGCGAGGTTTCCTGGCCACCGCCTGCCTCAACGTCCAGGCGGTGGCCCTTGCGATTACCCCGAGCAGGGTGTGAGGCGATCTCAGGCGACAGCGACCGGGATCTTGCCGATCCGGGCCTGCCATTCCTTCGGGCCGGTGTTATGCACACTGGTGCCATTGGCGTCGACCGCGACCGTCACTGGCATGTCCTGCACGGTGAATTCGTAGATCGCTTCCATGCCGAGGTCTTCGAAACCGACGACCTTCGCTTCCTTGATGGCCTTGGATACCAGGTAGGCCGCGCCGCCGACCGCCATCAGATAGGCCGACCTGTTGTCCTTGATGGCCTCGATGGCGACCGGGCCGCGCTCGGACTTGCCGATCATCGAGATGAGCCCGGTCTTCTCGAGCATCATGCGGGTGAACTTGTCCATGCGGGTGGCCGTGGTGGGGCCGGCGGGGCCGACGACTTCGTCGCGCACCGGGTCGACCGGGCCAACGTAGTAGATGACGCGGTTGGTGAAGTCGACCGGCAGCTTTTCGCCCTTTTCCAGCATGTCGGCGATGCGCTTGTGCGCAGCATCGCGGCCGGTGAGCATCTTGCCGTTGAGCAGCAGGATCTGGCCCGGCTTCCACGAGGCGACCTCTTCCTTGGTGAGGGTGTCGAGGTTCACGCGGGTGGCGACGTTGGTGTCGGCCTTCCAGGTGACCTGGGGCCAGTCTTCCAGCCTGGGCGTCGGCAGGTGGGCCGGGCCGGAGCCGTCGAGATGGAAGTGCACGTGGCGGGTAGCGGCACAGTTGGGAATCATGGCAACCGGCAGCGACGCGGCGTGGGTCGGGTAGTCCATGATCTTGACGTCGAGCACGGTGGTCAGACCGCCCAGGCCCTGGGCGCCGATGCCGAGCGCGTTGACCTTGTCCATCAACTCGAGGCGCAGTTCCTCCACCCGGCTCAGCTTGGCGCCCGAGGCGGCCTTCTCGCGCAGTTCGTGGATGTTCACCGGCTCCATGAGCGATTCCTTGGCCAGCAGCATGGCCTTCTCGGGCGTGCCGCCGATGCCGATGCCAAGGATGCCCGGCGGACACCAGCCGGCGCCCATGGTCGGTACGGTCTTGATGACCCAGTCCACGATCGAATCCGACGGGTTGAGCATCACCATCTTCGACTTGTTCTCGGAGCCGCCACCCTTGGCCGCACAGATGACCTCGACATCGTCGCCGGGGACGATCTCGTAGTGCACCACCGCCGGGGTGTTGTCCTTGCTGTTCTGGCGCTTGCCGGCCGGGTCGAGCAGCACCGACGCGCGCAGCATGTTGTCGGGGCTGTTGTAGGCGCGGCGCACGCCCTCGTTGATCATCTCCTGGACGCTCATCCGTGCGTCCCACTGCACATTCATGCCGACCTTGAGAAAGACCACGGCAATGCCGGTATCCTGACAGATCGGGCGATGGCCTTCGGCAGCCATGCGAGAATTGGTGAGGATCTGTGCGATGGCGTCCTTCGCGGCCGGGCTTTCCTCGCGCTCGTAGGCTTCGCCGAGGGCCTGGATGTAGTCGAGCGGGTGGTAGTAGCTGATGTACTGGAACGCATCCGCAATCGACTGAATGAGGTCTTCTTCGCGAATAATCGTCATGACGCTTGGTCTCCGGATGGCATGGGGGCAGAATGGCGCAGTTGGATCGCAGTATTCGATCAACCGCGGGATTCTAGCACCGAGCGCGCGCAGCGTCGGTTCGGAGCCTTGTTGGCCCTGTGTAAGTCCTGTGTAAGATACAAGCTCTTAAATGCCTGCGATCCGGCAGCAGCCGAGTCAGCGGCTACAGCAACCGATTTCAAGACTGGAACCAACCAGTCGAGGACCCGCAAAGGGTCGGCTTCAACCATTTGAACAGTTGAGGAGAGGTGAGCATGTCCAATGAGCAGCAAGTCCGTATCTACAACCCCTCGGAAGAGATGGTCCGTAACGCAGCGGTGTCCGGCATGGACGGGTATCGTGCGCTGTGCAAGGAGGCCGAGGACGATTACGAAGGCTACTGGGGCCGTCGTGCGAAGGAGCTGCTCGACTGGAAGGAGCCCTTCACCCAGGTCCTCGACCAATCGAACGCGCCGTTCTTCAAGTGGTTTGCCGACGGCAAGCTGAACGTTTCGTACAACTGCCTTGATCGCAACGTCAATAATGGCCTGGGCGACAAGGTCGCGCTGATCTTCGAAGCCGACAGTGGCGAAGTCACCAAGGTGACCTACAAGGACCTGCTCGCGCGCGTCAGCAAGTTCGCCAACGCCCTGCGTGGCATGGGCGTCAAGAAGGGCGATCGCGTCATCATCTATCTGCCGATGTCGATCGAAGGCGTGGTGGCCATGCAGGCCTGCGCGCGCATCGGTGCGACGCACTCCATCGTTTTCGGCGGCTTCTCGGCACAAGCCCTGCGTGACCGCATCGAGGATGCGGCAGCGGTCGCCGTGATCACGTCCGACGGCCAGTTCCGCGGTGGCAAGGCGCTGCCGCTCAAGCCGATCGCCGACGAGGCGCTGTCCCTCGGCGGGTGTGATTCGGTCAAGAATGTCATCGTCGTCAAGCGCACCGGCGCCGACGTCAATATGGTCGCCGGACGTGACACCTGGTACCACGAGGCGGTGGCCAGCCAGTCCGAGACCTGCGAGCCCGAGTGGGTCGAGGCCGAACACCCGCTGTTCATCCTCTACACCTCCGGCTCCACCGGCAAGCCCAAGGGTGTTCAGCACTCGTCGGGCGGCTACCTGCTGCAGGCGGTGCTGTCGATGAAGTACACCTTCGACATCAAGCCCGAAGACGTCTATTGGTGTACGGCCGACATCGGCTGGGTCACCGGCCACACCTACATCACCTACGGCCCGCTCGCCTGCGGCGCGACCGAGATCGTGTTCGAAGGCGTGCCCACCTACCCGGATGCCGGTCGTTTCTGGAAGATGATCCAGGACCACAAGGTCAGCATCTTCTACACCGCGCCCACCGCGATTCGCTCGCTGATCAAGGCGGCCGACAACAACCCCGCCGTGCATCCGAAGCAGTACAACCTGTCCTCGCTGCGCATCCTGGGTTCGGTGGGCGAGCCGATCAACCCGGCGGCCTGGGAGTGGTACTACGAGAACGTCGGCGGCGGCCGTTGCCCGATCGTCGATACCTTCTGGCAGACCGAGACCGGCGCGCACATGATCACGCCGATGCCGGGCGCAACGCCGATGGTTCCGGGTTCCTGCACGCTGCCCTTCCCGGGCATCATGGCGGCAGTGGTGGACGAAACCGGTACCGAGGTGCCCTGGGGTCAGGGTGGCATCCTCGTGGTCACCAAGCCGTGGCCGTCGATGATCCGCAACGTCTGGGGCGACCCGGACCGCTTCAAGAAAACCTACTACCCCGAGGACTTCAAGGGCAAGCTCTACCTCGCGGGCGACGGTGCCATCCGTGACGCCGAGACGGGCTACTTCACCATCACCGGTCGTATCGACGACGTGCTGAACGTCTCCGGTCACCGCATGGGCACGATGGAGATCGAGTCCGCCCTGGTGGCACACGAGAAGGTGGCGGAAGCTGCCGTGGTCGGTCGTCCGGACGATGTGACCGGCGAAGCCATCGTGGCCTTCGTGGTGCTCAAGGGCGCACGCCCGACCGGCGATGAAGCGGCCAAGGTGATCAAGGAGCTGCAGGCCTGGGTCGGCCACGAGATCGGTCCGATCGCCAAGCCCAAGGACATCCGCTTCGGCGAGAACCTGCCCAAGACGCGCTCGGGCAAGATCATGCGCCGCCTGCTGCGCCAGTTGGCCAAGGGCGAGGATGTCACGCAGGATACCTCGACGCTGGAGAACCCGGCCATCCTGGAACAGCTCAAGGGCTGATCCGACACGGCCGGGCCTGCGGGTCCGGCCGCCAATGAACGACAGGGGGAGGCCCGGGCACGTATCCGGGCACATGGGGGGAGACCGGGCACGCGCAATGCGTGCTTCCTGATCGTGCGAAGCGCCGACCCCGCCTGCAAGAGCGGGGCGGCGCGTTCGCCATTGTGGCAGGGCCGACATCATGGGAGGTCATGATGCGCAAGGGACTGGCCGGGCAGCGCCTGGTGGCCGTGTTCATCGCCGGCATGCTGTTGCTCAATTATCCGATCCTGTCCTTGTTCGACCGGCCGTTGAGCCTGTTCGGACTGCCGTTGCTGCACGTCTACCTGTTCGGCACATGGCTTGCGCTGATCGTCGCGGTGGCCTGGATCGTCGAGCGGGGCGCGCGCTGATGGGGAGGGCGCGATGCTGCCGGGCTGGCTGATCGTCGGCGTCTCGTTCGCCTATCTGCTGTTGTTGTTCGCGGTTGCCTATTTTGGCGACCGCCGCGCCGACCAAGGGCGCTCGATCATTTCCAACCCCTGGGTCTACAGCCTGTCACTGGCGGTCTATTGCACCGCATGGACCTACTTCGGCAGCGTCGGCCGCGCCGCGTCGGGGGGCATTTCCTTCCTGCCCACCTATCTCGGTCCCACGCTGGGGCTGGCACTGGCCTGGCTGGTGCTGCTGAAGATGATCCGCATCGCGCGCAGCTACCGCATCACCTCGATCGCGGACTTCATCGCCTCGCGCTACGGCAAGAGCCATCTGCTCGGTGGCCTGGTCACTGTCATCGCGGTGGTCGGTATCGTTCCCTACATCGCACTCCAGCTCAAGGCAATATCGACGGGTTACGCGCTGCTGGTCGGCGGCTATGACCCGGCGTCCAAGGCCGTCGCTGCCACCGCCGCGGGCTGGTGGCGGGACAGCACGCTCTACATCGCCCTTACGCTTGCTGCGTTCACCGTGCTGTTCGGCACCCGCCACCTCGATACCACCGAGCGCCACGAAGGCATGGTGGCGGCGATTGCGTTCGAGTCGATGGTCAAGCTGCTCGCTTTCCTCGCCGTCGGCGTCTACGTCACCTACTGGCTCTACGACGGTTTTGGAGACCTCTACGCACGGGCGATGGCGGCGCCCGACCTTGCAGGTGTGCTTGCCTTCGACAGCGCCGGACGGCTGGGCTACGGAGGCTGGTTCGCCCACGTGTTGCTGGCGATGCTGTCGATCATCTTCCTGCCGCGCCAGTTCCAGATCGCGGTGGTCGAGAACGTCAACGAGCAGCACCTGCGCCGTGCCACCTGGGCGTTCCCGGCCTACCTGCTGGCGATCAACATCTTCGTCATCCCGATTGCGCTCGGTGGTCTGCTGCATTTCGGCCAGGGTACGGTCGACCCGGATACCTTCGTGCTCTCGCTGCCGCTGGCGCACGACAACGCTGCACTTGCACTGTTCGTATTCATCGGCGGCCTGTCGGCGGCCACAGGCATGGTCATCGTGGAGGCCATCGCGCTGTCGACCATGGTCTGCAACGACCTGGTGATGCCGATGCTGCTGCGCAGTCGCAGGCTCAACCTCGCGGGCGAACGCGATCTCACCGGGCTGCTGCTCGGCATACGCCGTGGGGCGATCGTCGTCGTGCTCTTGCTGGGCTATGTGTACTTCCGCCTGGCCGGTGAGGCCTATGCGCTGGTGAGCATCGGCCTGATCAGCTTCGCCGCGGTCGCCCAGTTCGCGCCGGCAATGCTGGGCGGCATGTACTGGCGTGGCGGAACCCGGGAGGGGGCTCTGGCCGGTCTGTTGGCGGGCTTCCTGGTGTGGGGCTACACGCTGATGCTGCCCTCGTTCGCCAAGTCGGGCTGGTTGGACCCTGGCTTCATGGAGCAGGGCCTGTTCGGGCTCTCCCTGCTCAGGCCCGAGCAACTCTTTGGCCTGAGCGGCTGGGACAACATCAGCCATGCCTTGTTCTGGAGCCTGCTCGCCAACATCGGCTGCTATGTGCTGGTGTCGCTGCTACGGGTTCCGACCGGTGCGGAGGCGACCCAGGGGGCGCTGTTCGTCGACGTGTTCCGGCGCGGCGAGGCGGCGCCGACCAGTTTCTGGCGGACCGGGGCCGAAGTGCGCGAGTTGCTCCCGCTGGTGGCCCGCTTTCTCGGCCAGCGCCGCACCGAGGAGGCGTTTGGCGCGTACGCGCGATCACATGGCTACGAGCGCATCGACCAGCTCAAGGCCGACCCCGACCTGGCCCACTTCGCGGAGTCCCTGCTCGCCGGTGCCATCGGCAGTGCCTCGGCTAGGGTCATGGTGGCCACGGTGGTGCAGGAGGAACCGTTCGGTCTTGGCGAAGTGATGGATATCCTCGATGAGGCCTCGCAGGTGCGCGCCTACTCGCACAAGCTCGAGGAGAAGTCGCTGGCGCTGGAGGCGGCGACTGCCGAACTGCGCGCGGCCAACGAGCAGCTCAAGGAGCTCGATCGGCTCAAGGACGATTTCATGTCGTCGGTGACGCACGAGCTGCGCACGCCGCTCACCTCGATCCGCGCCTTCTCCGAGATGATGGTCGACGATCCGGACATTTCCGTCGACGACAGGCAGCGCTTCCTCGGCATCATCGTGTCCGAGACGGTGCGCCTCACGCGCCTGGTCAACCAGGTTCTGGACATGGCCAAGATCGAGTCGGGTCATGCCGAGTGGCATAACACCGACGTCGATATGCACGAACTGGTCCAGCATTCGGTGGACGCCACCATGCAACTCTTCCGTGACCGCGGCGCCGAGGTGCACCTCGATCTTGCAGAGGGGGTGCCGCTCATCCGGGCGGACCACGACCGCCTGCTGCAGGTCATGCTCAACCTGTTGTCGAATGCTGCCAAGTTCGTGCCGCAGCATGATGGTCGCGTCGACGTGAGCCTGCGCTGCGATGGCCGGCAGTTGCGCGTCGATGTGAAGGACAACGGCCCGGGTATCGATCCCGGGCTGTTCCCGGTGATTTTCCAGAAGTTCCGGCAGGGCGGCGACGAGCGCTCGCGCCCGCAAGGAACCGGGCTTGGGCTGCCGATCAGCCTGCAGATCGTGGAGCATTTCGGCGGCCGGCTGTGGCTCGAGTCGACGCCGGGCGAGGGGGCGACCTTCTCGTTCGAACTGCCGTTGGCTGCGGCGGCCGGGCCCAATGAATTAGAATAGTGGCGGGGAGGAGTCTGAATGAACAAGAAAATATTGATTGCCGACGATGAGCAGAACATCGTCATTTCGCTCGAGTTCCTCATGAAGCGCGAAGGCTTCGAGGTGGCGATCGCCAATGACGGTGAGGAAGCCGTGCAGCGCATCCGTGCCGACCAGCCTGATCTGGTCCTGCTTGATGTGATGATGCCCAAGAAGAGTGGTTTCGAGGTTTGCCAGGAAATCAAGGCTGATCCGGCGCTGGCGTCGGTGCGCATCCTGATGCTGACCGCGAAGGGGCGCGACACCGAAGTTGCCAAGGGCCTCGCCCTGGGGGCAGACGCCTACATGACCAAGCCCTTTTCCACCAAGGAGCTGGTGGAAAAGGTACGCAGCCTGCTGGAGGGCTGATCGATGCAGGCACGTACGCGTTTCATACTCGCGGTGATCGTGCTGTTCCTGCTCATGACCGGCCCTTTTCTGCTGACAGCGCTGATCATCTGGGTTGAGACACAGGACGAGGGGCGCCAGCAGCTGATCCAGGTGATCGCCCCCCACCTGACCCTGGGGACGATGCTTACGGCGCTGGGCTTTGCGGCCGGCGTGGGTGTGGTGCGCGCGCTGTTTCGGCAGTACGTGCAGGGCCTGCTGCGCATGTCGGAACACCTGCGCCTGATGCTGGGAGCCAATCGTGGCTTTCGAGTGCAGCCCGATGGGCCGCCCGAAGTGCAGGCGCTTGCAGTCGCCGCCAACGAGCTTGCCACCCAGCGTGACGAGTTGCTGACCGACGTCGAGGCGCAGATCACGCGCGCCAAGGAGTCCGTCGAGCTCGAGAAGAACCGCCTGGCGGCACTCATGTCCGAGCTCACGCAGAGCGTGGTCGTGTGCAATCTCGATGGCCGTATCCTGCTCTACAACAACCGTGCGCGCACGCAGTTCAGAGCGCTCTCGGATGCGCCGGCTGTTGCCGGTGGCGGTGAGCTGATCGGCCTTGGGCGATCGATCTACGGCGTATTCGAGCGCAACCTCATTGCACACGCGCTCGACACCATCCAGCAGCGCCTGCGCCGCGGTGTTGCGCAGCCGCAGGCCAATTTCGTCACCACCACCAAGGCGGGGCAACTGCTGCGCGTGCAGATGGCCCCGGTGCTGTCGGTGATCGCCCCCCCGCGCAGCGATGCCGCGGCCGATGCAGTGGCGGTGGTCGAGCCGACGCAAGGCAGTGCCGCAGCCGAAGCGGCGGACAGCGAGCCGGCCGTTGCGCCCGAACGCACACTGACCGGCTTCATCCTCATGCTCGACAACATCACGCGCAACTTCGAGACCGAGTCGCGTCGCGATCAGATGCTGCATTCGCTGACCGAAGGCAATCGCGCCTCGCTGGCGAACGTGCGCGCGGCGGCCGAGATGCTCGACTATGCCGATTTGCCCGACGAGATGCGCCAGCGCTTCCGTGGTGTGATCCGCGATGAGGTCGAGGCAATGGGAAGCCGTCTCAACCAGACCGCAAACGAGTTTGCCGACTCGCTCAAGGCGCGCTGGCCGTTGGAGGAGATGCTCGGCGCCGACCTGATCTCGGCGGTGCAGCGGCGCATCGAGAGCCGCATTTCGCTGCGCACCAAGCTCGAGGAGGTCGACGAGTCGCTGTGGATGAAGGTCGACAGCTTCTCGCTCATGCAGGCAATCACATATCTGGCGAGCCGCCTGTCCGACGAGTTCGAAGTGCGAGAAATCCGTTTCCGGCTCAGCGGCGCAGGGCGGCTGCTGCATCTCGACCTCATCTGGCAAGGCCAGGCCATGAGCACCGAGACGGTGATGAGCTGGGAACTCGAACCGATGCAGATCGAGGGCGAAAGCAGTCCGCTCACGGTGCGCGACGTCATCGACCGCCATGATGGCGAGATGTGGCTCGAGCGCGAGAAGGTGCGTCACCGCGCGTTCTTCCGCATTGTGCTGCCCGCGGCCACGCCGCAGGAAGCGGCAGTCGTCGACAACTACCTGCGTGGCGAGAGCCGGCCGGAGTACTACGATTTCGACCTCTTTGCGTGGTCTGACCGATCCCATGGCCTCGAGGACCGCCTGCTCTCTGAGTTGACCTACACCGTCTTCGACACCGAGACCACCGGCCTGAATCCGTCCCAGGGCGACGAGATCATCCAGATCGGCGCTACCCGCATCCTCAACGGCAAGCTGCTGCGCAGCGAATCGTTCGAGCAGCTCATCGACCCGCAGCGTCCGCTTGCGGCCGAATCGGCCAAGATCCACGGCATTACCTCGGACATGTTGCGTGGCCAGCCGACCGTCGACAAGGTACTGCCGGCCTTCCACGCGTTTGCTGCCGATACCGTGCTGATCGCGCACAACGCTGCGTTCGACATGCGTTTCCTGCAGCTCAAGGAGGCGCAGACGGGGCTGAAGTTCGACCAGCCGGTCATCGACACGCTGTTGCTGTCGGCGGTGATCCACCCCAATCAGGAGTCGCACAGGCTCGAGGCGATTGCCGAGCGCATGGGCCTGACCATCATCGGTCGTCATACTGCGCTGGGTGACGCGATCGTGACCGCAGAAGTGTTCCTCAAGCTCGTTCCGCTGCTGGCGGAGCGCGGCATACGAACCTTGCGCGAGGCACGCGAGGCCGCCGAGAAGACCTACTACGCGCGGATCAAGTACTGATGGCGTGTGCCGGCCTTGCCCGCGGAGGCCCGGATTGAGGCGCAACGCCGGCTTCAACCGCCAGCTCAGGCGTTACTACGGCTGGTATACGGGGACCTTCGCGCTGTTCGTGGTCCTGCTTGCGGTGGGCGAGTACCTTGGCCTGTCCGAGCGAGTCATCGGCCACGTCTTCCTGTTCGTCACCATTGCCGTCTATGCCGGCATTGGCGTCATGAGCCGGACCTCCGACGTGTCCGAGTACTACGTCGCCGGGCGGCGGGTGCCGGCCATGTTCAACGGCATGGCCACCGCTGCAGACTGGATGAGCGCGGCCTCGTTCATCGGCCTGGCCGGCACGCTCTATTTCAGCGGCTTCGAGGGCCTGGCCTTCGTGACCGGGTGGACGGGCGGTTTCGTGCTCGTGGCCTTGCTGCTCGCCCCCTATCTGCGCAAGTTCGGCCAGTACACGATCCCCGACTTCCTCGGCGCGCGTTACCAGGGCAACGTCGCTCGCCTGGTCGGGCTTGCCGCAGCGGTGCTCGCAAGCTTCGTCTATCTGGTCGCGCAGATCTATGGGGTGGGGCTGGTAACGAGCCGCTTCGTCAGCGTCGAGTTCGAGATCGGGCTCTTCATCGGACTGGCGGGGATCCTGGTGTGTTCCTTCCTGGGGGGGATGCGCGCGGTGACCTGGACCCAGGTTGCGCAGTACGTGATCCTGATCATCGCCTATCTGGTTCCGGTGGTGATCCTCTCCTACAAGCTGACCGGGATACCGATTCCGCAGGCAGTGTACGGGACGGTGCTGCAGCAGATCAGCGCACAGGAGGATCACCTGCTACAGGCGCCGGCCGAGGTCGAGGTGCGCGCCATGTACCGCCAGCGTGCGCAGAACTACAGCGCGATGCTGGAGGCGCTGCCGGAGTCGCTGGAGATCGAGCGCCGCGTACTCATCGAGCGTCTCAACGACATGCGCCTGAACGATGCCCCGGCGCGCGAGATTGCGCTCACCGAGCGGGCGCTGCGCGATCTGCCGCGCAGCCCCGCCGAGGCCCAGCAGGTGTGGGCTCGTGCGCGTGCCGAAGCGCTCGAGCGCTCGAAGCCGCCGCCTCGGCATGCCGAGGCCCACCCTGGGGGAGACGAGCACGAATCGCGCGTGGCGCGCAACAACTTCCTCGCCCTGATGTTCGTGCTGATGGTGGGCACTGCGGCGCTGCCGCACATCCTGATGCGCTACTACACGACGCCGGGGGTGATGGAGGCGCGGCGCTCGGTGATGTGGTCGCTGTTCTTCATCTTCCTGCTCTACGTGACCGCGCCGGCCTACGCCGTGTTCGCAAAGTGGGAGGTCTATCACAACGTGGTCGGCTCGAGCCTGAGCATCTTGCCCGACTGGGTGGCGTCCTGGGGCAAGGTCGGCCTGGTCAGGATCGAGGATCTCAACGGCGATGGCATCCTGCAGCTCGCAGAGTTGCGGATCAATACCGACGTGATCGTGCTCGCGACGCCCGAGATTGCCGGCTTGCCTTACGTGGTGTCGGGCCTGGTCGCCGCAGGGGGCCTGGCGGCAGCCTTGTCGACCGCCGACGGCCTGTTGCTGACGATATCGAATGCGCTCTCTCATGACCTGTACTACAAGGTGGTCAACCCGCAGGCGACTGCCCACCGCCGGCTGGTGATCTCGAAGTCCCAGCTGCTGGTGGTGGCGGTGGTCGCTGCCTGGGTGGCCTCGTTGCGCCCGGACAATATCCTCTTCATGGTCGGGCTCGCGTTCTCGATCGGCGCCTCGGCCTTCTTCCCGGCGCTGGTGCTTGGCATTTTCTGGAAACGCGCGAACCGGCCGGGTGCGGTCGCAGGCATGCTCGTCGGCCTGTCGGTTACGCTCCTCTACGTCGTACGCACGCATGCGTTCTTCGGCGGCTCGATGGCCAACGCCTGGTTCGACATCAATCCGATCTCGGCCGGGGTGTTCGGCGTACCGCTGGGCTTCGTCACCATCGTGGTGGTGAGCCTGCTGACCAAGCCGCCGCCGCAGGAAATTCAGGACCTGGTGGACTACGTACGTTACCCCGAGATTGCGGGCGAACGCAGGATGGAGCCCTGAGTCGCCCCTTGAACCGCGGCCGATACGCCCCACATAGGGTTCAGTTCAACGAATCCCGAGGATGTCCGTCATGCGCTTCGACAAGCTCACCACCAAGTTCCAGCAGGCCCTCGCCGATGCGCAAAGCATCGCCGTCGGCAACGACCAGCAGTTCATCGAGCCCTTGCACGTGCTGCAGGCGCTGCTCGAGCAGGACGATGGCGGCAGCGTGTCGCTGCTGCAACGCGCCGGGGTCAATGTGCCGCCGCTCAAGAGCGCTGTCGGCAAGGCCATTGGCCGCCTGGCCAAGGTCGAAGGCCATGGCGGCGAGGTCAGCATCGGCCGCGACCTCAATAACCTGCTCAATATCACCGATCGGGAAGCCCAGAAGCGTGGCGACCAGTTCATCGCCAGCGAGATGTTCCTGCTCGCGCTCGCCGATGACAAGGGCGAAGCGGGCCGGCTGCTCAAGGAACATGGTCTCGCACGCAAGGCGCTCGAGGCCGCGATCGAGGCCGTGCGTGGCGGCGCCAGCGTAGGCAGCCAGGATGCCGAGGGCCAGCGTGAGTCGCTGTCGAAGTACTGCCTCGACCTCACCGAGCGTGCTCGCAGCGGCAAGCTCGACCCGGTGATAGGCCGCGACGACGAAATCCGCCGCGCGATCCAGATCCTGCAGCGCCGCACCAAGAACAATCCGGTGTTGATCGGCGAGCCGGGTGTGGGCAAGACCGCGATCGTCGAGGGCCTGGCGCAGCGCATCGTCAACGACGAGGTGCCCGAGACGCTCAAGGGCAAGAAGGTGCTGTCGCTCGACATGGCGGCGCTGCTGGCCGGTGCCAAGTACCGTGGCGAGTTCGAGGAGCGCCTGAAGGCGGTGTTGAAGGAGATCGCGCAGGACGAAGGTCGCATCATCCTCTTCATCGACGAGATCCACACCATGGTGGGCGCCGGCAAGGCCGAAGGCGCGATGGATGCGGGCAACATGCTCAAGCCCGCGCTCGCCCGTGGAGAACTGCACTGCATCGGCGCCACCACGCTGGACGAGTACCGCAAGTACATCGAAAAGGACGCTGCGCTCGAGCGTCGCTTCCAGAAGGTGCTGGTCGAAGAGCCGACCGTGGAGGCGACCATCGCCATCCTGCGTGGGCTGCAGGAGAAGTACGAGATTCACCACGGTGTCGACATCACCGACCCGGCCATCGTGGCTGCGGCCGAGCTGTCCAACCGCTACATCACCGACCGCTTCCTGCCCGACAAGGCGATCGACCTGATCGACGAGGCGGCCGCGCGGATCAAGATGGAGATCGACTCCAAGCCCGAGGTCATGGACAAGCTCGACCGCCGCATGATCCAGCTCAAGATCGAGCGCGAGGCGGTGAAGAAGGAGAAGGACGAGGCTTCGCAGAAGCGCCTGCAGTTGATCGAGGATGAGCTCGCCAAGCTGCAGCGCGAGTACAACGATCTGGAAGAGATCTGGAAGGCCGAGAAGGCCAAGGTCGCCGGCTCGGCCCATATCAAGGAAGAGATCGACGCCCTGCGCGCGCAGATGGCCGAGTTCCAGCGCAAGGGCCAGCTCGACAAGGTGGCCGAGCTGCAGTACGGCAAGCTGCCTCAGCTCGAGGGGCAATTGAAGATGGCCGAGCAGGCGGGCGAGAGCGCCACGCCCAACAAGCTCTTGCGCACCCAGGTCGGTACCGAGGAAATTGCCGAGGTGGTGTCGCGCGCCACGGGTATCCCGGTGAGCAAGATGATGCAGGGCGAGCGCGACAAGTTGCTGAAGATGGAGGACAAGCTGCACGAGCGCGTGGTGGGCCAGGACGAGGCCGTGCGCCTGGTGGCCGATGCCATCCGGCGTTCGCGAGCCGGCCTGTCGGACGAGAACCGCCCCTATGGCTCATTCCTCTTCCTTGGCCCGACGGGCGTGGGCAAGACCGAACTGTGCAAGACGCTGGCGAATTTCCTGTTCGATTCCGAGGAACACCTGATCCGCATCGACATGAGCGAGTTCATGGAGAAGCACTCGGTCGCACGCCTGATCGGCGCGCCGCCGGGCTACGTAGGCTACGAGGAGGGCGGTTACCTCACCGAGCAGGTGCGGCGCAAGCCCTACAGCGTGATCCTGTTCGACGAGGTCGAGAAGGCGCACCCGGATGTGTTCAACGTGCTGCTGCAGGTACTCGACGACGGCCGCATGACCGACGGGCAGGGGCGCACGGTGGACTTCAAGAACACCGTGATCGTGATGACGTCGAACCTCGGCAGTCAGATGATCCAGGCCATGGCGGGTGATGATTACGGCGTGATCAAGCTTGCCGTAATGGCCGAGGTGAAGACCTACTTCCGCCCCGAGTTCATCAATCGTATCGATGAAGTGGTCGTCTTCCACGCCCTCGACGAAAAGCACATCGCCGGCATTGCCCGCATCCAGTTGCAGTACCTGGAGAAGCGCCTGGCCAGGCTGGAGATGGGCCTGGAGGTGACCGATGCGGCGCTGGCCGAGCTGGCGAGCGCGGGTTTCGATCCGGTGTTCGGCGCACGTCCGCTCAAGCGTGCGATCCAGGAGTACATCGAGAACCCGCTCGCCAAGGCGATTCTCGAGGGCCGGTTTGCCGCCAAGGACACGGTGCGTGTCGATGCTCCTGCCGGGAGGCTGGAGTTCGAGCGCGTCCAGCGCTGAGGCGGGTCAGGCCGGCGGGTGTACCTTCAGCCAGCCGGCAAAGTCGTCTGCCGCCAGTGGGCGCGAGAACAGGTAGCCCTGCATCAGCGTGCACTGGCGTTCGCACAGGAAGGCGCGCTGCTGCTGGGTTTCAACTCCCTCGGCGACGACCTCGAGACCCAGGTCGCGCGCCATCGACAAGGTGGCGGTCACGACAGCGGCGTCCTCCGGGTCGCCTGGCAGGTCGGCGACGAAGCTCTGGTCCACCTTCAGGCGGGCGATGGGAAGGCGCTTCAGGTAGGCAAGCGAAGAGTAACCGGTACCGAAATCGTCAAGGGCCAGGCTGAGGCCGTGGCCGACGAGCTGGTGCAGGCGCTCCAGCAGCTGCTCACCCGGCTGCATCAGCGCGCTTTCGGTGATCTCGAGCTCGATCGCGCTCGGCGAAGCGCCCGTTTCCTGCAGGATGGCGACCACACTATCGACGAATTCGGCACGCCGGAACTGCAGTGCCGAGATGTTGACGGCAATACAGACCTCGCCCAGCCCGGCCTGCGACCAACGCACCTGTTGCCGACATGCCTCGCGCAAGACCCAGTCACCGAGTTGAATGATCAGGCCGGAGTCTTCCGCAACAGGGATGAAGCGGGCAGGTGAAATCGGCCCCTGGGCAGGGTCGTTCCAGCGTACGAGCGCTTCGCAACCCATGGTGCGTCCGCTGCGCGTATCGATCTGGGGCTGGTAGTGCAAGCTGAGCTGGTCTGTGGCAATTGCGCGGCGCAGCGCGTTCTCGAGCAGGAGGCGCTCGGTGGCGCGTACGTTCATGTCCGCGGTGAAGAACTGGAAGTTGTTGCGACCAGCGGCCTTTGCGCCGTACATCGCCGTGTCGGCGTGCTTGAGCAGGATCTCGACGGTGTCACCGTCCTCGGGAAAGAGGGCGATCCCGATACTGACCGAGGGGCGAAGCTCATGACCATCAAGCTCGATCGTTGCGGCAAGGACGTCGAGCATCTTGCGTGCGACGGCGGCAGCATCGGTTGGTCCGGCGATGCGTGGCAGCAGGGCCACGAACTCGTCGCCGCCCAGACGCGCGAGTTGATCCTCGGCGCGTACGCATGCGCTCAGGCGGTGTGCGACTGTTTCCAGCAGTCGATCGCCCATGGCGTGGCCGAGTGAGTCGTTGATGGTCTTGAAGTTGTCCAGGTCGAGGAAGAGCACGGCGAAACGGTCGTGGTGACGGGTCGCGCTGCGCAGCGCGACCGCACCGTGTTCGAGCCATGCGCTGCGGTTCGGTAGTCCGGTCAGGGTGTCGAAGCGCGCCAGGTAGTGGATGTGCGCCTCTGATTCTCGGGCTCGGGTAACGTCCTGCAGGATGCCGCGCAGGCGTCCCAGGCCATGCTCCGACCATTCGCTCTCGATCTGCAGGTGGAGTACGCGTGGCGGTTCGCTCAGCGTACGGCAGTCGATGGTGCGCAGGCCCGCAGCCTGCGTAAGCTCGTCGATGATTTCGCGCAGCGCGCTCTGGTCGTCCTCACGGAAGCTGGCGACGATGTCGTCGATCGAGCTCAGCTCGGCCTGCTGGCGGCCGAGCAGGCCGTGCAGCCCATGCGAGCAGCGCAGGCCGCGCAGACCGTCGAAGCTCTCCCAGCTACCCATCTGTGCGATTCGCATGGCTTCGTTGAGTGCAGCCTGCTTGTCGTGGAGGTCGGCATGGGTGGCTTCGAGTTCCTGCGTGCGGCGTTCGACCAGCGCGGCAATGCGGCGCGTGTTGCCGGAGCTTATCAGCAGGAAGGCGCCGAGCAGGGCGGTGGCAAGCAGGGCGACGACGACGGTGCCCAATGCGGCCCAACTGCGCAGGCTGAGCAGATAGGCGGGTGTTGCCCTCAACAGGACTTCGAGCGGACGCTCGCCGAACTCGAACGCGTGGGCATGCCGCACTTTACGCTCCAGCCAGCCCGGACCTTCGCAGCCGGGCGTCCCGCTCAGGCGTGTGCCCGGGGCGCCACCCGAGCGGTCGATCAGGCACAGTTCGATGAGCGCAGCCAGTCTGGGGTCGAGTGCGCTCGCAATCGCGTCGTCCATGCGAAAGGCTGCCGACACGATCCCGCTGCGTCGTTCGCCGGTGCGCGCAGCGGCCTTGTTCCAGCCTGGTGCCAGTGTGGCGAGATAGACGACCATGCCGCGCTGGTCGTCACGCTCCTGTACCAGACGGAAGGGGTCGCTCGCCACCGGGCGACCGCTGCGCTGACTTGTCTCGATGGCCACTGCCGCTGCGGGTAGCGCGTAGGGGCTCATGCCGATCACGCTAAGGTTCGTCGCCCTGGGCTCGACGAAGGCGATCGGGTAGTAGCGCGCGGCTTGAGCGGCTGGAAAGGTCTGGCCCTGGAGGTCACGGTCGAGGATGCGGTAGCCGGGGGTGTCCTCTTGCATGATGGCTTCGAACGCCTCGCGCTCGTCGTTGCGTACGAGCGGGTTCCAGGCAAAGTTCTGGGTGCCGGGGTAGCGGTGCAGCCAGGGGCTGACGAAGGCTTCGAAGGCTTCGCGCGTGAGGTGATTGCTGTTGCTGATCAGGCCGCTGATCGACAGCATCATGTCGATCTGGGCGTCGAACCTGCGCTGGACCTGGGTGGCAAGGAGGTGCGCGTCGCGCTCGAATTGCGCGTGGATGCGGTTCTCCTCCCATGAGATGACCTGCTTGAAGGCGATACTCAGCATCGCCAGGGCAACGAGCAGCGGAACGGCCACTGCATTGCGCCTGCTGCGCCAGTCCGCCGCCGGGCGACCGAACAGCACCAGCATCAAGGGGGTGGCGATGATCACGCCGAGCGTGTCGCCGAGCCACCAGTTCCACCAGTTGAAGAACAGGTCCTCGCGGGCGATCAGGCCTTCCTGCACCAGCAGTGGCGTGCTGACGGTTGCCGAGACGAGACAGCTCGCGGGGGCGATCAGGGCGAGCAGGCGCAGAATGCTCGCGGTGTCGTCGAAGGCACTCTTGCGGCCAATGAATCGGTCGATGAGGCAGGCGCCCAGTACCGCCTGCAATGCCGCGGCGACGGGCGCGAGCGCAAGCACTGAGACAAGGGGGCTGGTGGCACCGACGGCAGCGCCTGCCAGAGCCTGCACCGCGAGCGAACCGAGCAGTACGCCGGGCCACAGACGCCTGCCGTAGATGTGCAGTGCAGCCATTGCAATGCCAGCGGCCGGGAACACGGGCACGGCGTATCCGGGCGGGATCGCCATGTTCAGGCTGAGCCAGCCCGCCACCGCGTATGCCAGCGCAAGGATGACGACAGAGAGGAGATAGGGCAGCGCCGGGGCCGGTTTCATCGCGCGCAGTATAAAGGGCAGTGATGCACGCTTGTTGAGGCATCGTGCACGCCCGCGCCTGATTGAGCGGTGGATGCGTTAAACTCGCGGGCTTGATCCGGGCGCCCGGCGGTTCCGCCCCCGCAGTGCATGCATGCCCGGGCCCTTTCCTGAGTCCCTCGCGGAAATCGAGATGTTCGAAACCATTCGCAGCAACAAGCGTGTCGCCCAGGTCATTCTGGCGATCCTCATCGTTCCTTTTGCCTTCTTTGGCATGGATGCCTATTTCAGCGACTCGCCCACCGGTAACGAAGTGGCCAAGGTCGCGGGTACGGGCATCAGTGCCTTCGAGTTCGACCAGGCCCTGCGCGAACAGCAGGACCGACTGCGCCAGAGTGCGGGTGGCCAGGTCGATCGCGCGCTGCTCGAATCGACCGAGCTCCGCAGAGTCGTGCTCGACAACCTCATCAACCAGCGTGTGCTCGCGCTCTACGCCGCGGAGAACCGGCTCGTCGTAACGCCGCAGCAACTGCAGGAGGCGATCGCCGCCGTGCCGGCCTTCCAGGAGGACGGTCGTTTCTCGCTGCAGCGATACGAGATGCTGGTGCGTGCCCAGGGCATGACGCCTGCCAGCTTCGAGGCCAGGGTGGCCCAGGATGTGCGCATCCAGCAGATCGTCGCCTCGGTCGGCGACGCCGGGATCGTGCCGCAGGCGTCGGCTCAGCGCTTCCTGGCGGCTCAGCTCGAGGAGCGCCGGATTCGCGAGCTGCGCTTCCCGGTCAGCCGCTTTGCCGCCGATGTGAGCATCACCGACGACGAAGTGAAGGCCTACTACGAGGCCAACGCCGCTCGTTTCGAGCAACCCGCGCGGGTGCAGGCCGAGTACCTGCTGTTCGACCGCGCTGCGGTCGAGCGCGGCATCGAGGTGGCCGACGACGAGGTCCAGGCCTTCTACGAAGGCAACCAGGGCCGTTTCGGCGTGGCCGAGGAACGCCAGGCCCGACACATCCTGCTCTCCCTTGACGCCGCTGCCGATGCAGCCGAGGTCGACAAGGTGATGGCCGAGGCGCGTGCGCTGGTCGATACCCTGCGCGCGCAGCCCGAGCGCTTTGCCGAGATCGCCCGCGCGCAGTCCCAGGATCCGGGTTCTGCAGGGCGGGGCGGCGACCTTGGCTTCTTTGGCCGGGGCATGATGGTGGGCGCCTTCGAAGACGCGGTCTTCGCCCAGAGCAAGGGCGAAATCGGCGACCCGGTGCGCAGCGAGTTTGGCGTCCATGTCATCGAGGTGACCGACATCAAGCCGGCCACGATCAAGGCGCTGGAAGAAGTGCGTGACGAGATCGTCGCCGAGCTGCGCGGTGCGGCCGCCGGCCGGCGTTTTGCAGAGCTTGCCGAGCAGTTCGCCAACACGGTGTACGAGCAGTCCGACAGCCTGGCGCCGGCTGCAGAATTGCTTGGACTCGAGGTGCTGACCACCGACTGGATGTCGCGTGCGGAAGGTAGTGGCCCGTTCGCCAACGAACGTCTGCGGAGCGCGCTGTTCGGCGATGAGTCGCTGAACAAGGGCCGCAACACCGAAGCGATCGAGATCGGCAACGGCACGCTGGTGTCGGCACGGGTCAAGGCCTCCGAGCCTGCCAAGCGCTTGCCGCTGGAAGAGGTGCGCACGCGCATTGCCGACGACCTGAGGCTGGAGCGCGCACGCGCACGCGCGGCCGAGTCTGGAGCCGAGATGCTCGCAGCGCTGCAAAAGGGCGGCGAGGCCGTGGGGGATTGGGCCGAGGCGCGTACGCTGCAGCGTGGCGCACCGGGCCTGCCTGCAGCGGCCATGCAGGCGGTGTTTTCCGCGCCTGCCGAGCCGCTTCCTGCCTTCGTCGGGGTGGCTTCGAGCGAAGGCGACTACGTGATCTACCGTGTCGATGCCGTCGAGCGACCGCAGATTGCCGGCGACGACGAGCGTATCGAGCTGGTCGCCGCGCAGTACTCGCAGTTGCTGGCGGGCCGTGATTTTGCCGGTTTCCTTGCCGATCTGCGCCAGCGCTACAAGGTCGAGATCAGCCCGCGCGCGCTGCAGGTGCAGTAAGGCCGTCATGTAAGCGCTGCCGCAACGAAAAAAGCCCGGTACTGTTGCCGGGCTTTTTTCCTGGTGTGCGGCCACGCCATCGCCGCGCGCAGGCGCGTCAGTCCATGGGCGCAGGATTGCCGAGCGCGGTGATGTTGAAGCCGGCGTCGACATACATGACTTCGCCGGTGATGCCGCTGGCGAGATCGGAGCACAGGAAGGCGGCCGTGTTGCCGACTTCGTCGATGGTCACGTTGCGGCGCAACGGCGCGTTGTGTTCGTTGAAGGCGAGCAGCTTGCCGAAGCTGCCGATGCCGGAGGCTGCGAGTGTCTTGATCGGGCCGGCGGAGATGGCGTTTGCACGCGTGCCTTCGGGGCCGAGGGTGACGGCCAGGTAGCGCACGGAGGCTTCGAGGCTGGCCTTGGCCAGGCCCATCACGTTGTAGTTGGGCATGGTACGCACGGCACCCAGGTAGGACAGCGTGAGCAGTGCCCCCTTGCGTCCCTTCATCATCGGCCGCGCCGCCTTGGCCAGCGCGGGGAAGCTGTAGGCGCTGATCTCCTGCGCGACGCGAAAGGCGTCACGCGACAGGCCGTCGAGGAAGTCGCCCTCCAAGGCCTCGCCCGGGGCGTAGGCGATCGAATGCACCAGCCCGTCCAGGCCATCCCAGTGCTGCCCGAGCGCGGTAAACAGGCCGTCGATCTGGGCGTCGTCCTGGACGTCGAGCGGGAACACGAGCGCGCTGCCGAAGTCCGCGGCCATCTTCGCCACGCGCTCCTGGAAACGTTCGTTCTGGTACGTGAATGCGAGTTCCGCGCCCTCACGGTGCATCGCCTTCGCGATACCGTAGGCGATCGAGCGGTTGCTCAGCAGGCCGGTGATGAGGATGCGTTTGCCGGCAAGAAAACCCATGGACGATGACTCCCGATGACAAGGGCACGATTATAGCCGCAAGGCTGCAAGGGCTAACGGTCCGGCGCGCTTCAGCGGTCGCGCCGACACGGTAAACCTGCCAGAATCGGCCCTTCTTTTGATCCAGATCCTTGCACGTGTTCCGCTTTTCCGGCCTGCGTCGTAACCTGTGCGTGATGTGTGTGCCGCTGCTGGCAGGCCTTGTGGCGAGCGCCTGCGGCTCGGCATGGAACGACCCCTACCCGGGTGAGGAGCGCGGCGCCAACGTGCTCTATACGGCGTTCACCGAGCGCCCCAAGCATCTCGATCCGGTGCAGTCCTACAGCGAGGACGAGGCGACCTTCCTTTACCAGATCGTCGAGCCGCCGCTGCAGTATCACTACCTCAAGCGGCCCTACGTGCTCGAACCGGCGACCGCGGCGGCGATGCCGACGCTGCGCCGCTACGATGCCTCGGGTCGTGAGCTGGCAGTGTCGGCCGACGCCTCCAAGGTGGCCAGGACGGTGGTCGAGGTGCGCATCAAGCCCGGCATCCTTTACCAGCCACACCCGGCGTTTGCGCTCGATGAGGCGGGGGCGCCGCGCTACATGAACCTGCAGCCCGCGGACCTGCGCGGGGTGCGCGGCCTGGGTGACTTCGAGCACACCGGCACGCGCGAGCTCGAGGCAGGCGACTACGTGCATCAGATCAAGCGTCTCGCCAATCCGCGCCTGCACTCGCCGATCTTCGAACTGATGGCCGAGTACCTGCCGGGGCTCAAGACGCTGCAGGAAGCGCTCGCCGTCGCTGCCGCGAGCGATGGCGGCTGGCTGGACCTTGCCCGCTTCGAACTGCCCGGTGTCGAGGTGGTCGATCGCCATACCTACCGCATCACCCTGCAGGGTGCTTATCCGCAGTTCCTGTATTGGCTGGCGATGCCCTTTTTCAGTCCGGTTCCGCCCGAGGTGGACCGATTCTTCGCCCAGCCCGGCATGGCCGAGCGCAACCTGACCCTGGACTGGTGGCCGGTTGGAACCGGCCCCTACATGCTTGTTGAGAACAACCCGAATGCACGCATGGTGCTGGTACGCAACCCGAACTACCGTGGGACGCCCTATCCGTGCGAGGGCGAGGATAGCGATGCGGCGGCAGGGCGCCTGGCCGATTGCGGCAAGACCATGCCTTTCATCGACAAGGTGGTGTTTTCCCGCGAGCGCGAAGGCATCCCCTACTGGAACAAGTTCCTGCAAGGCTATTACGACGCCTCGGGTGTGTCTTCGGACAATTTCGACCAGGCGGTGACGCTGACCAGCCAAGGCGACGTGTCCTTGTCTCAGGAAATGGAGGCGCGCGGTATCCGCCTGCTGACCGCGGTATCGCCGTCGATCTTCTACCTGGGCTTCAACATGCTCGATCCCTTGCTGGGCGGCGGGCCGTCGAAGGCTGAGCAGGAGCGCGCGCGCAAACTGCGCCAGGCGATCTCGATCGCGCTCGACATGGAGGAGTTCGTATCGATTTTCCTCAATGGCCGGGGGGTGCCGGGCATGAGTCCGATTCCGCCGGGTATCTTCGGCGCCCGCGAGGGCAGGGCGGGCATCAATCCGGTGGTGTACGAGTGGCGCGGGGACGAGGTCGATGGGCGTCCGGTGCGTCGCAGCGTGGACGAGGCGCGCCGGCTGCTGGCCGAGGCGGGCTGGCCAAACGGGCGCAATGCGCGTACCGGTGAGCCGCTCATCATCAATCTCGACACCACCCCGGGCGCGTTGGGCGACAAGGCGCGCTCGGACTGGCTGGCCAAGCAGTTCCGCGAGCTGGGCGTGCAGTTCGTCGTCCGCCCGACCGACTTCAACCGCTTCCAGGACAAGATCCGTCAGGGCAATGCGCAGCTGTTCTTCTTCGGCTGGAATGCCGACTACCCCGATCCCGAGAACCTGCTCTTCCTGCTCCATGGTGCGCAAGGCAAGGTGCGCTTCAACGGCCAGAACGCCGCCAATTACGAGAACCCGGAGTACGACGCCTTGTTCGAGCGCATGAAGGCGATGCCCGACGGCCCGGCGCGCCAGCAGATCATCGACCGCATGGTGGCGATGCTTCAGCACGATGCGCCGTGGATCTTCGCCTTCCACCCCAAGGCCTATTCGTTGCAGCATGGCTGGGTGCTCAACCGCAAGCCGGGTGCGATGGTGCGCAACACGATGCAGTACCAGCGCCTCGATGTGGAACGCCGTGAGGCGGCGCGGGCCGAGTGGAACCGGCCGGTGCTGTGGCCGTTGGCGCTGGTGGCATGCTTGCTCGCTGCGGCGATCGCCCCTGCGCTGATCCATTGGCGACGGCGCGAGACTGCGACCGCAGCGCCGGTGTCGCCCTTGCCGGTGGCGTCCTCATCGTCCTCGGTTGAAGAAGGCGAGCGCTGATGCTGGCCTACCTTGTCCGGCGGTTGTTGTACGCGATCCCGATCCTGATCGGGGTTAACCTGCTCACTTTCCTGCTCTTCTTCGTCGTCAACTCGCCCGACGACATGGCGCGCATGCATATCGGCGTCAAGCGCGCCACACCCGAGGCGATCGAGCGCTGGAAGGTCGATCGCGGCTATGACAAGCCGCTGTTCGTCAATGCCGAGGCCGCGGGCAGTGCGCGCTTCACCGACACCATCTTTTTCGACAAGTCGCTGCGCATGTTCGCGCTCGAGTTCGGCCGCGCCGACGACGGGCGTGATATCGGCCAGGAGATCCGCGACCGCATGGGGCCCTCGCTGGCGATTGCGCTGCCGACCTTCGTACTGAGCCTGGTCGTGTCGATCAGCTTCGCTCTGTTGCTGGTGTTCTTCCGCGCCACCTACCTGGATTTCTGGGGTGTGGTGCTGTGCGTGGCGATGATGTCGATCTCGAGCCTGTTCTACATCATCGGCGGCCAGTGGCTGGTGTCCAAGATGTGGTCGCTGGTGCCGATCTCCGGCTACGCGCCCGGGCTCGATGCTGCGCGCTTCCTCGTGCTGCCGGTGCTTATCAGCGTACTCGCGGGCATTGGCTCGAGCGCGCGATGGTATCGCACCATCTTCCTCGAGGAGGTCTCGAAGGACTACGTGCGCACCGCGCGCGCCAAGGGGCTGTCCGAGCTCGCGGTGCTGTTCCGTCATGTGCTGCGCAATGCCCTGATCCCGATCCTGACCGGCGTGGTGGTGGTCATTCCGCTGCTGTTCATGGGCAGCCTGCTCGTGGAGTCCTTCTTCGCCATTCCCGGCCTGGGCAGCTACACGATCGATGCGATCAACGCACAGGACTTTGCGGTGGTGAGGGCGATGGTGTTCATCGGGTCGGTGCTTTACATCATCGGTCTGATCCTGACCGACATTTCCTACACGCTGGTCGATCCCAGGGTAAGGCTGCAATGAGCGCGCCGTGGGGAACACCGATGGGCTTCCAGCCGGTGCTGTTGTGGACCGATGCGCTGCTTTTCCTGCTCGTTGGCGTGGCCGTGCTCGCCGCGCTCTACGTGCGCGGGCAAGCGCCCTTGCGTGACGCATGGCGCCGGGTCGGCAAGCGACCGGCCGGCATGGCGGCGGCGACCGTGTTGCTCGCCTTCATTGCGGTCGGCCTGCTCGACAGCCTGCATTACCGGCCTTTGTTGCCGGCATTGGCGACCACGATCGCAGTGGCGGATCCTGAGGGCGCGCCGGCCCCGGTCGGCACCGACCAGACTGCGTCGGGAGAGGACGCGGGAAAGGACGCGGGAGAGGACGCCAGACAGGACAAGGGTGAGGGCACGCCGGTCGCGCAGTACTCGACCGAGGTGCTTTCCCTGCTCGATGCGCTGTTGATGCCGCTGCGCCTGCAGACCGAGAAGACCTATTCGGCGCCCTTTGCCTGGCGCCTGTACCAGCGCGAGACGATGGAGCTCGAGGATGGCCGGCAAGTGCGCGACTACCCGCGGCTGGTCCATGGCGCTGCCCATCTGCAGGTCCCCGAGCATGAGCGCAGCGCGGACGTGGCGGCGCGGGTGCTGAGCGCAGTGGGGCAGGCCGCGCTGTGGTCGGTCCTTGCCTTCCTGCTCCTGGTAACGATGGTATGGCGTGGAAGCGGCCTGGGCTGGGGTGCGGTGGCAGCGGCGGTGCTCGGCGGGCGCACGGTGCTGGCGTGGCGCGCGGCGCTGCTCACGCTTGCCGTCCTGCTCCTGATCGTCGCCCTCTGCCTGCAGCTTGCGCCGCTGTATCACGTGCTCGGTACCGACAAGGTCGGCCAGGACGTGCTGTATCTCGCGCTCAAGAGCGTGCGTACGGCACTGGTGATCGGCACCATCACCACGCTGGTGATGATGCCCTTTGCGGTTGCCCTCGGTATTGCAGCCGGATACCTGGGCGGTTGGGTGGATGATGTCGTGCAGTACCTGTACACGGTGCTCAACGCCATTCCCGGCGTGCTGCTGATCGCTGCTGCGGTGCTGATGATGCAGGTTGTCATCGACACCAACCCGCAGTGGTTCGATACCGCCGCCGAACGGTCGGACGCGCGCCTGCTGGCGCTGTGCTTCATCCTCGGCATCACCAGCTGGACGGGGCTGGCCCGCTTGCTGCGCGGCGAGACGCTCAAGTTGCGCGAGCTGGAGTACGTCCAGGCGGCGCGCGCCTTCGGGGTGAGGACGCCGGCCATTCTGCGCCGTCACATCCTGCCCAACGTGATGCACATCGTGATGATCGCGCTGGTGATGGATTTCTCCGGGCTGGTGCTGGCCGAGGCGGTGCTGTCCTATGTCGGCATCGGCGTCGATCCGACCACGATCAGCTTCGGCACCATGATCAACATGGCGCGTGCCGAACTTGCCCGCGAGCCGATGGTCTGGTGGTCACTGGCGGCCGCCTTTGTGTTCATGTTCGTGCTCGTGCTTGCCGCCAACCTGTTCGCCGATGTCGTGCGTGACGCTTTCGATCCCCGCCGTGGATGAGCTTGCCGGATTCAGATGAAAGAGCTTCGATTCGATAACCTTTTCGTGCGTGAACTGCCTGCCGACCCGGTGCTGGGGCGTCATGTTCGCCAGGTGCATGGTGCCTGCTATTCGCGCGTCGAGCCGACACCGGTACGTGCCCCGGCGCTGCTGGCGTGGTCGCCGGAGGTGGCGGCGCTCCTCGGTTTTGATGAGGCGGATGTCCGCAGCCAGCAGTTTGCGGAGGTGTTCGGCGGCAACGCGCTGCTGCCGGGCATGGAGCCCTACGCCGCCTGCTATGGTGGCCATCAGTTCGGCAACTGGGCGGGGCAGCTCGGTGACGGGCGGGCGATCACCCTGGGCGAGGCGATCAACCTGCAAGGCCAGCGCTGGGAACTGCAGCTGAAGGGTGCGGGGCCGACGCCGTATTCGCGCCGGGCCGATGGGCGTGCGGTGCTGCGCTCGTCGATCCGCGAGTTCCTGTGCAGCGAAGCGATGCACCACCTTGGCGTGCCGACCACACGCGCGCTCAGCCTGGTGGCCACCGGCGAACAGGTGGTGCGCGACATGTTCTACGACGGCCATCCGCGGCCAGAGCCGGGGGCGGTGGTGTGCCGGGTGGCGCCGTCCTTCATCCGCTTCGGCAATTTCGAAATCTTTGCCTCGCGCGGCGAAGAGCCCCTGCTCGAGCGCCTGATCGACTTCACCATCGCCCGCGACTTTCCCGCCCTTGCTGCCGAGCGCGACCCGGTTGCGCGCCGCGTGGCGTGGTTCGAGGAGGTTTGCCGGCGAACGGCGGTGTTGCTCGCACACTGGATGAGGGTCGGCTTTGTGCATGGGGTGATGAACACCGACAACATGTCCATTCTGGGCCTGACGATCGACTATGGCCCCTATGGCTGGATCGATGACTTCGACCCCGAGTGGACGCCGAACACGACCGACGCCGCAGGCCGGCGCTATCGCTTCGGACATCAGCCACGCATCGCGCACTGGAACCTGTGGCAGCTGGCCAATGCGGTGTATCCGGTGCTGCAGCAGGTCGAGCCGCTCGAGCGTGCGCTGGTTGGCTATGCCGAGCTGCACGAGGCCGAATACCGGCGGATGATGGGCGCCAAGCTCGGCCTGGCATCGTGGCGTGCCGGAGCGACGGACGATGACACACACGGCGACGGCTACCTGCTCGATGAACTGCACCGTATCCTGCAGGCGGGCGAGATGGACATGACGCTGTTTTTCCGCCGACTCGCCGACCTGGACGTGGCCGAACCCGACCCGGTCTTGTTCGAGACCGGGCTCGACGCTGGCGTGTTCTACGCCGAGGCGCGCCGCGCCGAAGTGGCGCGCGACTTTGCCGCCTGGCTGCGGCGCTACGCGGTGCGGGTGGCGGAGGAGGGCGTGCCGGTGGAGGCCCGGCGGGCTCGGATGAACGCGGTCAATCCGCTCTACGTGCCGCGCAACTATCTGGCGCAGCAAGCCATCGACGCCGCCGAGCAGGGTGATCTCGGCGAACTCGAGACCCTGTTCGACGTGCTGCGCAAGCCCTACGAGGCGCAGCCGGGGCGGGAGCGCTTTGCCGCCAAGCGCCCGGACTGGGCGCGCGACAAGGCCGGGTGTTCGATGCTGTCGTGCAGTTCGTGACGCGCCGCGTGCTTCAGACTTTCACCCGCATCAGGCGCTGCTTTTCGCGCTCCCAGTCCTTCTTCTTCTCGTCCTCGCGCTTGTCGTGCAGCTTCTTGCCCTTGGCAAGCCCGATCTCGAGCTTGATGCGGCCCTGCTTGAAGTGCATGTCGAGTGGCACCAGTGTATAGCCGGCGCGCTCGACCTTGCCGATCAGGCGGGCGATCTCCTTCTTGTGCAGCAGGAGCTTGCGCGTACGCGTGGGGTCGTGGCGGACGTGGCTCGAGGCCGTGGTGAGCGGCGTGATGTGCATGCCGAACAGGAAGATCTCCTCGCCGCGAATGACGACGTAGGACTCCTTGATGTTGGCGCGTCCAGCGCGGATGGCCTTCACTTCCCAGCCCTCGAGGACCATGCCGGCTTCGTGCCGTTCCTCGATGAAGTAGTCGTGAGTGGCCTTGCGGTTTTCGATGATGCTCATGGTGTGGTGATTCCCCGGATACCGCGCGCGGCTGCGAAACCGGGTGTCCGCATGCGGTAGAATCGCGCATCTTAACAGTTTGGCCGCGCCGCGTTTCCGACGCCGTGCCGGCAACGCAACCGCTCCTCCTTCATGGCCGACGTCAAGAAGCTCGTACTCATCGAATTCACTCCGGCGCAGATGTTCGACCTGGTCGATCGCTGCGAGGACTACCCCCAGTTCCTGCCCTGGTGCGGTGGCGCCGATGTGCATCAGCGCACCGACACCGTCACCTCGGCCACCCTGCACATCAATTACCACGGCATCAAGGCGCATTTCAGCACCGAGAACGCCAAGCGCTATCCTGCCGAGATGCGCCTGCGCTTGACCGACGGGCCCTTCACCCATCTCGATGGCCATTGGCTGTTCACTGCGCTCGGGGATACCGCGTGCAAGGTCGAGTTCAGCCTGCACTACGCGTTTTCCAGCAAGCTGCTGGAGAAGGTGCTGGGGCCGGTGTTCAACCACATTGCCAACACCTTCGTCGATTCGTTCGTGAAGCGTGCCGGGCAGGTCTACCCCAGGGTTTCGTGATGACCGCGATGATCAATGTCGAGGTGGTGTACGCACTGCCGCAGCGCCAGGAACTCGTCGAACTGAGCTTGCCCGAGGGGGCGACCGTACGCGAGGCCATCGAGGCCTCGGGACTGCTCGCCAAGTACCCTGACATCGAGCTCGACAAGAAGAACAAGCTCGGCGTGTTTGCCAAGCTGGTGAAGGCGGATACCGAACTGCGCGACCGTGACCGGGTGGAGATCTACCGTCCGCTCATCGCCGACCCGAAGGCCGTGCGCAAGAAGCGCGCCGACGAGGGCAAGGTGATGAAGAAAGGCGGCGGGCCGGCCGAAGAGCAGGCCTGAGGCGCTCAGCGGCAGTGTTCGGCGATCTGGCGCTCGAGGCGCTCGGTCTCGGCGGCGCGGGCTGAATCGTCGAGGAATTCGCGTTCGCCGCGCGCATTGAAGCGTGACACGCGTTGCCCTGACCTGAGGGCCGTGATCTGGTTTGCGGTGTCCTCGCAGAAGCGCTTGCGCTCCGCTTCCCGCGCCGCCTCATCCTGTTGTTTGGCCTCGGCCTCTTCCTTTTCCAGGCGGCGCTTGCGTAGCGCCTGCTCGCGTTCGGCCGTGGTCTGCGGGCCCGCTTGTGCTTCGGGTGTCTCGTCCTCGCTTTCCGGGGCGGGCTCTGGCGCCACCGCGGCAGGTGCCGGCGCTGCGGTCGTGCGCGGACGCTGAATCACCGCGTAGTCTTCACTGGGCGGTGGGGTGTCGGTGAAATGCACCTGGCCGGCGCTGTCCGTCCAGCGGTAGATCTGCGCCGAGGCGGGAAGGGCAATGAGCAGTGCGAGGAGGACTACCGCGGGGCGCGACATGGAAAATCTCCGGAAGGCGCGGCTTACATGGCGCTTTGGCGCTCTGTATAATACGGATTTGGTCGAAAGGAAAAAAGCCATGCGAGTGATTCAGAAGGCGCTGACCTTCGATGACGTCCTTCTCGTTCCCGCCCACTCCACGGTCCTCCCGCGCGACGTGAGCCTGCAGAGCCAGGTCACGCGCCGTATCCGCCTCAACATTCCGCTCGTGTCCGCAGCCATGGACACCGTCACCGAGAGTCGCCTGGCGATCGCGCTGGCGCAGGAAGGCGGCATCGGCGTGGTGCACAAGAACCTCACCCCTGCCGAGCAGGCGGCCGAGGTGCACAAGGTCAAGCGCCACGAGTCCGGCATCCTCAAGGATCCGATCACCATTGGGCCGACCATGACCGTCGGCGAGGTCATCGCGCTGCAACGCCAGCACCGTTTTTCGGGTGTGCCCGTCGTCCAGGCCGGTAAGGTGGTCGGTATCGTCACCAACCGCGACACCCGCTTCGAAACCAAGCTCGATGCGCTTGTCTCCGAGATCATGACCCCGCAGGACAGGCTTGTCACCGTCCGCGAGGGGGCCAGCCTCGAAGAGGCGCGCGAACTGCTGCGCGTGCATCGCCTCGAGCGCGTGCTGGTGCTCAACGATGCCGGCGAGCTCAGCGGCCTCATCACGGTCAAGGACATGATGAAGTCCACCGAGCACCCGTTCGCAGCCAAGGACGAGCAAGGGCGCCTGCGCGTCGCTGCCGCCATCGGTGTGGGGGCAGGCACCGAGGAACGCGCCGAGCGCCTGGCCGAGGCCGGTGTGGACATGATCGTGGTCGATACTGCCCATGGCCATTCCCAAGGCGTGCTCGACCGCGTGAATTGGGTCAAGAAGCACTTCCCGCAGATCGAAGTCGTTGGTGGCAACATCGCCACGGCCGATGCCGCGCGTGCGCTCGTCGATGCCGGCGCCGACGGCGTCAAGGTGGGCATCGGCCCCGGCTCCATCTGCAC